>Ga0187809_10000020_pt1 | contig 162348 bp, 138 predicted proteins | sample NC_wetland_sal_i_8_FD_132415 | JGI IMG/M metagenome (GOLD analysis project Ga0187809, IMG submission 132415) | Wetland sediment microbial communities from Neuse River Estuary, North Carolina, USA - ASW_4 | ecosystem: Environmental > Aquatic > Freshwater > Wetlands > Sediment | place: USA... | reverse complement strand
GTCGGTCGCATGCTCGAGACGATGGGCGACGAGGCCGAGGCGGTGGCCGACTTCGTCGTCGCGCACTGGCGAGGCCCGGGCGGTGCCGGCGTGGGCCCGCACGCGGGGACGGCCGGCGACCCGGTGAGTGCCGCGGTGCTGTGCCGCAAGCGCAGCCAGTTCGAGGTGATCCGCACGGCGCTGGCCGCGCGCGGCCTGCCGGTCGAGGTGGTGGGCCTGGGAGGCCTGCTCGACACGCCCGAGGTGGTGGACCTCGTGGCGCTGCTGCGGGCGGCGCACGACCCGTCGCGGGGCGACGCGCTCATGCGGCTGCTCACCGGCGCCCGGTACCGGCTGGGCGCTGCGGACCTGCTCGCCCTGGCGGCCTGGTCGCGGCACCTGTCCGGGCGGCGGGTGGCAGGCGTGGCGGCCGTCCCGGACGTGGTCGACGAGCGGTCCGTCGTCGACGCGGTCGACGAGCTGCCGCCGCCGTCCTGGCGCAGTCCCGAGGGCCGCGCGCTGACGGCGGAGGGGCGCGCGCGGCTGGCCGACCTGGGCGACGTGCTGCGCGGTGTGCGGCGGCAGACCTACCTCCCGCTCGTCGAGCTCGTCGCGCACGCGGAGCGGCTGCTGGGGCTCGACCTCGAGGTGCTCGCCCGGCCGGGGGCCGACCCGGCCCGGGCACGTGTCCACCTCGACGCGTTCGCGCAGGTGGCCGACGACTTCGCGCGTGCGGCGGACGCCCCGACGCTCGGGGCGTTCCTCGCCTGGCTCGAGGCGGCGGGCCAGGAGGAGGACGGCCTGGAGATGCCGGTGGTCGAGCCCGACCCCCACGCCGTCCAGCTCATGACCATCCACGCGGCCAAGGGGCTCGAGTGGGACGCGGTGGCGGTCGCCGGGCTCGTCGACGGGGTGCTGCCCGCGACCGCCGCGGGCAAGGGCGGCTACGCGGGCAACGCCTGGCTCGCCGACCTGAGCGCGCTGCCGTACCCCCTGCGCGGCGACCGCCGTGACCTGCCGGTGCTGGAGCACCGGGGCGCGGCGGACCTCAAGGAGCTCGACCGGCGGCGGGAGGCCTTCCGGGCCGCCGTCGGCGAGCACGACCTCGCCGAGGAGCGGCGCCTCGCCTACGTCGCGATCACGCGCGCCCGGCACCACGTGCTGCTCACGGCGCACCGCTGGGGCACCGCCTCCCGGCCCCGGGTGGCCTCGCCGTTCCTGCGCGAGCTGGTGGACGGCGGCCTCGTCGCGACGGCGGGCTGGGCCCCCGAGCCGGAGCCGGGCGCGGCGAACCCCTGGTCCCAGGTGCAGCCGTCGGCCGCCTGGCCCGACGACCCGCTGTCGCCGGAGCGTCGCGCCGCGCTCCAGCGTGCGGCGGAGGCGGTACGGCTCGCGGCCGGAGCACCGGTCGCCGACCCGGGCCCTCAGCCGGACGCGCGCGCGGGCGCCGGGACGGCCGACGCCACGGACCCCGGCTGGGACGCGCTGGCCGACCGGCTGCTCGCGGAGCGGGCCGCCGCCGCCCGCCGGCCGGGGCCGGTGGAGCTGCCGCCGGCCCTGTCCGCCTCCGCGGTGGTCCGGCTCGACCGGGACCCCGAGGCGTTCGCGGCCGCTCTCCGGCGCCCGGTGCCGTCACCGCCGTCGCCGCAGGCGCGCCTCGGCACGGCGTTCCACGCCTGGGTGGAGGGGTACTTCGGGGCCGCGGCGCTCGTCGACGTGGACGCGCTGCCGGGCGCGGACGACGACTCGCTGCCCGCCGCCGCGACCCTCGAGCGCCTCCGTGAGGTGTTCCGCGAGACGCCCTGGGCGGACCGGCGGCCGATCGCGGTCGAGCAGGAGGTCCGTACGTCGATCGACGGCTACGTCGTCACGTCGCGCATCGACGCCGCGTTCCACGACGACGAGCGCACCGACGTGCCGGACGGCGTCGTCGTCGTGGACTGGAAGACCGGCCGGCCGCCGGACGACGCCGCGGAGCGTGCCGCGCGCGAGCTCCAGCTCGCCGTGTACCGGCTGGCCTGGTCGCGCTGGACGGGCCTGCCGCTGGACCGGGTGCGGGCGGCGTTCTGCTACGTCGCGACCGGGACCACGGTGTACCCGGAGCACCTGCTCGACGAGGGGGGCATCACGGCGCTGCTGCGGGGCGTGACGGGCGAGGCGTGATCAGCCGACGGACTCCAGGTCGCTCGTCTGCTCGTCGAGCTCCAGCAGCATCGCCACGGCGTCGTCGACCACGTCCTCCTGGCCGGACCGCACCCCGTAGAGCAGCCACCGCGCCAGCGCGAGCTCGCCCGCGAGCAGCGCGCGCTCGGTGAGGAACGGGTCGGTGAGCTCGGTGCGGCGCAGCAGGTAGGCCTCGAGGATCGACTCGACGGCGTCCGGGGGTGCTGCGACGAGGAGCCACGCCAGGTCGTCGGCGGGGTCTGCCACCATCGCGTCGCCCCAGTCGAGGATGCCGCTGACGTCGTCGTCGTGGACCAGCACGTGGGCCGCGGTGAGGTCGCCGTGGACCACGGTCGGCTGGAACCGCCACAGCCGGACGTCCTCGAGTTTGGTCTCCCAGCGGCGCAGCAGCCCCTGGGGCACCTTCCCGGTCTTCGCCGCCTCGTCGACCTCGGCCTGGCGGCGCTGCCGGTACGCGGGCGCGTCGTACACGGGCCGGCCGGCGTTCTCGACGACCGAGGCCGGCAGCTGGTGCAGCGCGCCCAGGGCGCGCCCGAGCGCCGCGGCGAGCCCGGGCCCGGCGGTCAGCGCATCGAGCCGCAGCGGCCGTCCGGGCACCAGCCGGTGGACGACGGCACGACCGCCCTCGTCCAGGTGGGCGAACCCGACCGGCCGGGGCACGTCGAACGGCAGCGCACCCGTGTCGACCTGCGCCGCCAGCGCCGACAGCAGCACCACCTCGGCCTCGAGCGCGGCCCCGGCCGCGGCGTTCGCGGGCGCGCGGACCACCCAGTGCCGGTGCTCGGCATCGGTCACGAGTGCGACGTCGAACTCCGACCCGCCGCCCACCGGCCGCCGGACGTCGTACGCGTCCAGGCCGGGAACGGCGACGGTCGCGAGAGCGGCGAGCGCGAGCGGGGAGCGAGGCACCTCGCCAGGGTAGGTCGGCGGCCGACGACGGCCCGGGCGCCCGCCCGGCGTGTCCCGACCCACGGCGGCAGGCGGCCGGCGCCGGGCGCCCGGTCGGCGCGGCGGGCTAGCGTCCGGGTGTGGACATTGACGCCGCCATGCCCCTCGCCCGTGCCGTGCTCGACCGCGCCGCCGGCCTGCGCTCGGACCCCGACGTGCTCGTGCGCGCCCGGCGCGACCCCGCGACGCGCGTGCTCGTGGTCGGCGGCGGGCAGCTCGTGCTCGACGACTCGGGCGCGGCGGCGCTGCTCGACCCGCAGACCGCGGCGCGCGTGGCGGGCGACGCCGACGAGGCGGACCCGCTGGGTGGCGACGACGAGGCGTGGCTCCTGCTCGGCCGCGACGGGGACGGCACGGCCGCACCGCTCGTCCTCGCGCGTCGCGTGCGCCGCGGGCGCGGCGCCCCGCGCGCCGGCCAGGCGTCGGACGTGCTGGTGCACGGCCCGGCGGAGGAGCCCACGGTGGCCGGCCTCGTCGCGCCGCGCGGTGAGGGGGAGCCGGCCCCGGTGGCGGCGCCCGGCCTGCGCTGGGCCGCGCTGCGGGAGGCGGGTGCGGACCTGCCGGCGCGGGACGCCGGCCTGGCGACGATGGCCGTGGCGCTCGACGAGTGGCACGGCCGCCACCCGCGCTGCCCGCGGTGCGGCGCGCCGACCGTGCCGGCGCAGGCCGGCTGGATCCGGGTGTGCACCGCCGACGGCTCCGAGCACTACCCGCGCACGGACCCCGCGATCATCGTCGCGGTGGTCGACGACGACGACCGCCTCCTGCTCGGCCACAACGCCGCCTGGCCGGCGGGCCGCTACTCGACCCTCGCGGGCTTCGTCGAGGCGGGGGAGTCGGCCGAGCACGCCGTGGCCCGCGAGGTGGCGGAGGAGACTGGCATCGTGGTGGACCGCGTCGACTACCGCGGCAGCCAGCCGTGGCCGTTCCCCGCGTCGCTCATGCTGGCGTACCGGGCGCACGCCGCCTCGACGCTCGTGCGCGTCGACGGTGTGGAGGTGACCGAGGCGCGATGGTTCTCGCGGGCCGAGCTGGAGGCGGCGACGCGGACCGGGGACGTGCTGCTGCCGATGCGGACGTCGGTGGCGTACGCGCTGGTCACCGACTGGTTCGGGGCTCCGCTGCCCACCCGCTGGTGACGCCCCTCGAGGTCGCGACGGCCGCCGGCCCGGCCCGGGTCGACGTCGACCGGCCCGCCGGCGAGCCGGTCGGGGCTTTCCTCGTGGGCCACGGTGCCGGCGGCGGGGTCGACGCCCCCGACCTCCTGGCGGCCCGCGACGGCGCGCTCGCGGCCGGCTACCTCGTGGCGCGCATCACCCAGCCGTACCGCGTGGCGGGGCGGCGCATGCCTCCCGCGGCGCCGCGGCTGGACGAGGCGTGGCTCGCCGTGACCGCCGCGCTGGCCGAGCGGTTCGGCCCGCTGCCGGCCGTGCACGGCGGCCGGTCGAGCGGCGCGCGGGTGGCGTGCCGCACGGCCGCGGCGAGCGGGGCGGTGGCCGTGGTCGCCCTCGCCTTCCCGCTGCACCCGCCCGGTCGGCCCGAGCGCAGCAGGCTCGCCGAGCTGGACGCGGCGGTGGTGCCGGTGCTGGTGGTGCAGGGCGACCGCGACCCCTTCGGCATGCCGCCGCCGGCGGCGCACCGCCGGGTCGTCGTCGTCCCGGGCGCCACGCACGCGCTGGCGAAGGACCCGCCGGCGGTGGCGGCCGCGGTGCGCGACTTCCTGGCCGCGTGCGCAGCCCCGCCGCGGTAGCCGCTCAGCGCGCGAGCCGCTCCTGCACCTGCGCCAGCGACGGGTTGGTGGCGGCCGAGCCGTCCGGGAACACCACGGTCGGCACGGTCCGGTTGCCCCCGTTGACCGACTCGACGAACGCCGCGGCCTCCGGCACGCGTTCGACGTCGACCTCGTCGTACCCGATCCCGGCGGAGTCCAGCTGCGACTTGAGGCGGCGGCAGTAGCCGCACCACGTGGTGGTGTACATCGTCAGCGTCGCGTCGCTCATCGGGTCCCTCGTCGGTCGTGCGTCCGCGGGCGGTCCGGGGCCGCCTGCACGGGTGCGCAACGTCCGAGGCCCGCGCGCGATTCCCGGGGACCGGCGACGGCCCGACCGCCGCCCCGGCGCGGGGCCCGCGCTGTCGGCGGGGCCTGCGAGGATGACGACGATGTCCGCCGACGCCCTCCTCGACGCGCTCGACCCAGAGCAGCGCGCCGTCGCCACCGCCCTGCAGGGGCCGGTGTGCGTGCTCGCGGGCGCCGGGACGGGCAAGACGAGGGCGATCACCCACCGGATCGCCTACGGCGTGCGCACGGGCGTGTACGCGCCGGCCAGCGTGCTCGCCGTGACGTTCACGGCGCGCGCCGCGGGGGAGATGCGGGTGCGGCTGCGTGGCCTCGGGGTGAGCGGCGTGCAGGCCCGCACGTTCCACGCCGCCGCGCTGCGGCAGCTGGGCTTCTTCTGGCCCAAGGTCGTCGGTGGCGCGCCGCCGCGCCTGCTGGAGCAGAAGGCGCCGCTGGTCGCCGAGGCCGCCCGCCGCGTGGGGCTCGAGGTGGACCGCATCGCCGTGCGCGACCTGGCGGGCGAGCTCGAGTGGGCGAAGGTCAGCCTGGTCCCGGCCGACGACTACCCGGCCGCGGTCGCCGCGGCGGCCCGGCCCGCGCCGGGAGGATTCGCGCCGCAGGAGGTCGCCCGGCTCATGGCGTCGTACGAGGACGTCAAGAACGAGCGTGGCGTCATCGACTTCGAGGACGTGCTGCTGCTCACCGCGGCGATGATCGCGCAGCGCCGCGACGTGGCGGACGAGGTGCGGCGGCAGTACCGGCACTTCGTGGTCGACGAGTACCAGGACGTCAGCCCGCTGCAGCAGTACCTGCTCGACCAGTGGCTCGGCGGCCGCCACGAGCTGTGCGTGGTGGGCGACCCGAACCAGACGATCTACTCGTTCACCGGCGCCAGCCCGGAGCACCTGCTCGGCTTCGCGCGCACCCACCCGGGCGCCGCGCAGGTCCAGCTGGTGCGGGACTACCGCTCCACGCCGCAGGTGGTCACGCTGGCCAACCGTCTGCTCGTCGCGGGGCGCCGCCGCGGCGAGCCGACGCCGCTGCAGCTCGTCGCGCAGCGCCCGGACGGGCCGCCCGTGCGGTGGACCGCGTACGACGACGACGAGGCCGAGGCCGCCGGGATCGCCGCGCGCGCCGCGCGGCTCGTGGCCGACGGCACGCGCCCCAGCCAGATCGCCGTGCTCTACCGCACCAACGTCCAGGGGGAGGCGTTCGAGGAGGCGCTGGCCGCGGCCGGCGTCGGCTACCAGGTGCGGGGCGGCGAGCGGTTCTTCGCACGCCGCGACGTGCGCGACGCCGTGGTGCTGCTGCGTGGCGCGGTCCGCTCCGCCGACCCGGGCACGCCCATGCCCGAGCACGCGCGGGACGTGCTGAGCAGCGTGGGGTGGGCGCCGCAGCCGCCGGCGCCCCGCGGCGCGGCGCGCGAGCGGTGGGACGCCATGCAGGCCCTCGTCTCGCTGGCCGACGACCTGGCGGCCGCGGGCGCCGCGGGCCTGGCGGACCTCGTGGCCGAGCTCGACGAGCGCGCGTCGGCGCAGCACGCGCCCGTGGTGGAGGGCGTCACGCTCGCGTCGCTGCACGCCGCCAAGGGCCTGGAGTGGGACGTCGTCTTCCTGGCGGGCCTGTCGGAGGGGCTGCTGCCCATCTCGCTCGCCGAGACCGCCGCGGCGCTCGACGAGGAGCGCCGGCTCCTCTACGTGGGCGTGACGCGGGCGCGCGAGCGGCTGGAGCTGTCGTACGCGCGGGCGCGCACGCCCGGCGCACGGGCCACGCGCAAGGTCTCCCGGTTCCTCGACGGGCTGTGGCCGTCGGCCGGCGGCGGCCGCACGGCCGCGGGCGACGCGGGTGCCGCCCGGGTTGCGGCCGACCCCGAGCTGCTGGCCCGGCTGCGGCAGTGGCGCGCGGACGAGGCGCGCCGCGTGGACCGTCCCGCCTACACGGTGCTCACCGACCGGGCCCTGGAGGAGCTCGCCGCGCTGCGACCCGGGTCGATCGCGGAGCTGGCCCGCGTGCGCGGGGTCGGCCCGGTCAAGCTCGACGCCTACGGGCAGGCCCTGCTGGGACTCGTCGCGCACGGCTGACGGCAGCCGCCGAGATCCGCGCGGAAAAACCGTTGCCCACCGGTGCCGCGCCCCCTACGGTGGACGAGTCCTTGCACCGGGGCGCGCCGTCGAGGCGCGGGCCCGCACACGAGAGGGGGTGCAGACCGACGTGATGACGATCCTCACGACGCGCGTGACGGCCTCTGCGCACCTGCTCGCGGCCACCGATGCGACCTTCCAGGGGCGTGCTGTGCTCGTCGACCGTCCCCGTGCCCAGCGTCAGGGCCGTGCTGTGCCCGTCGCCGGCACCGGCACGTCGACCGGCCTGGGCCTCGCCCTCGACCGCACCTCGATCCCTCGCGGGACACCCATGATCTGACGACGAACCTCGTCGAAGGCCGTGGATCCCGCACCGGGTCCGCGGCCTTCCTGTTTCTCCGGAGACCACCGGTGAGCGCAGGGCCGCGGACCGCACCACCCGCTCACCAGCAAGGACTCCAGGAGGAATCGTGCAGCTCACGACGCTGCTCGACACCGTGTACCAGGGCGTCTCCACCACCGGCGCCGACGACTTCGACCGCCTGGTCGCCGACCTCATCCCGTGCCGCACGCACGACCCGGAGCTGTGGTTCGCCGAGCACACGGCGCAGGTCGAGCAGGCCAAGGCCCTGTGCCGCACGTGCCCCGTGCGCGAGGGGTGCCTGGCCGGAGCGATCGACCGTGCCGAGCCGTGGGGCGTGTGGGGCGGCGAGGTCTTCATCGCCGGCCAGGTGGTCGCGACGAAGCGCGGCCGTGGCCGCCCACGCAAGGACGCGGTGTCCCCGGCCGCCTGAGCCGGGCACGAACGCCGGAGCCCCGCACCCGTCGTGGTGCGGGGCTCCCGCGCGTGTCAGGGCTCGTCGGGCAGCCCGGCGCAGCCACAGGCCGGGTGGGCGGCCCACGTCCGCTCGCGCGCCAGGGCGTGCGGCAGTCCGACCTCCCACGTGCGGCCGACGAGCGGCGGCGCCCCGTCCACCACGGCGAGCACCGCCGCGACGGCCATGCCGGCGGCGACCGCGGCGACGGGGCCGGGCTCGGCCGGCTGCGTGCCCACGAGCTGCGACAGGAGCAGGGGCCAGGCCGGGTCGAGGTCGGCCCGGTGCAGGTCGAGGCAGCGCAGGCACGGACCGGCGCCGGGCACGACGAGCGGGCCGACCACCGTGTCGGCCTCGCGCACGACGACCGACAGGTGCGTGATGCCGAGCGACACGAGGTGCTCGCCCCGGGCCGGGTCGGCCGCGGCGCCCTCGACGACGACGAGCACGCTCGGCGTCGCGGGCCCGTCGGTGTCGACGGCCGGCGCGACGTCGTGCAGCAGCCGGGCCGCGACGGGCTCGCGCGGCCTCCCGGAGTCGCTCCAGCGGTACCCCGCGGCGCCGACGTCGCCGGGGCGCACGGGCCGTTCGTCGTCGAGCAGGACGGTCCCCACGCCGGCGGCGGCGAGGCCCAGCGCCACGCCGAGGCCGGTCGGCCCGAGGCCGACGACGCCGACGCACGTCGCGGCCCGCCGGCCCCGCCGGGCCGCCGGGTCGTCGTCCGGCCGGAGCAGGCCGCGGGCGAGGTCCTCGGGCAGCGCGTCGGGCGTGTCGTCGGCCACCACCAGGCCGGCGAGCGCCAGGTCGGCCACGAGCTCGCCCAGGCGCGGCTCGTCGGTGGCCGGGCCCCGCGTGAGCAGCGTCTCGACCTCGCCGGGCGTGAGGCGGGTGAGCCGCACCGCCCACCGGGGGTCCGTGCCGAGCTGCACCTCGTCGGCGCCGCGCCGCAGCACCGGCAGCCCCGCCCGCAGCCTCATGCCCTGGTCCGTCGCACCGGTGCAGGGTGCCAGCGCCGGCCGGGGCGCCGCGGCCGCCGTCCACAGACGACGCGAGGGGCCCCGCCGCCATGGCGGAGCCCCTCGCGGACGGACCGGTCAGGCCTTGCCGAGGATCCGGTTGAGCTTGGTGCCGCAGACCGGGCAGACGGCCTTGGCCATCTTGCGACCGGACTCCGAGACGACGACCTCGCCCGTCGCCTCCCGCTTCTCCTTGCACTTCACGCAGTAGAACTCACCCGCGTAGGTCTCGGCCATCAGGTCCCTCCTCGAAGTGGTGCGTCGGCGCGCGCGAGGCGCCCGATGCGGAACGGGCCGGCGCCGTGTGCGGCGGGCCCAGGGGCACACAGTACAGACCGGGCACCGTACGCACGGCCCGGACCGGCGCGGGACCTGCCGGCGTTCGGCCGTTCGGGCCACGCCCATGACCGCGCCGCGCGCCGCGCCGGGCCTGGGGAACGGCGGCCCGGCGGCACCCGACGGGGGTTACGGTGCCGTCTGTGCCGACACCCGACCCCGTCGAGGTCCGCCGTTCGCGGCGCCGCACCCGCACGGTGACCGCGTGGCGGGAGGGCGGCATCACCGTGGTGTCCATCCCGGCGCGGTTCACGCGCGCGCAGGAGCGCGAGTGGGTCACCACGATGCTCGGCCGCCTCGAGGCCCAGGAGCGGCGCCGGCGGCCGTCCGACGCGCTCCTGCTGCAGCGCGCGACGGAGCTGTCACGCACGTACCTCGAGGGGCGCGCGGTGCCGGCGTCCGTGTCGTGGTCCAGCCGGCAGGGCAAGCGCTGGGGATCGTGCACCACGCTGGACCGGACGATCCGGGTCTCGGACCGGCTGCAGGGGACGCCGCGCTGGGTGCTCGACTACGTGCTGGTGCACGAGCTGGCGCACCTGCTGCGTCCCGGGCACGACGAGGAGTTCTGGGCCCTCGTCGGGCGCTACCCCCACACCGAGCGGGCGCGGGGCTTCCTCGACGGCTACGCGCACGCCCTGGCGCACGGCGGGCGGGGCCGCGGCGACGACGAGGGGCCCGACGACGACGCGGTCGACGACGCGGTCGACGAGGACGACGTGGACGACGTGGACGACGTGGACGCCGCCGGCGCCTGACCGCTACTGCGCGGCCGCCCCGGGGTCGTCGTGGCCGAGGATCTCGGCGATCGCCGCGTCCAGCGCCGCCGACTCGGCGTCGGCCTCGCGCTGGCGCGCCGCGTAGCCCGTCGGGTCGTCGAGGTCGGCCGCCGTCGGCATGAGGTCGGGATGGGTCCACACGGCGTCCCGGCCGGACTGACCGCGCTCGGCGGCGATGGCCGCCCACAGGGCCGCGGCGTCGCGCAGCCGGCGGGGCCGCAGCTGGAGGCCGACGAGAGTCGCGAGCGTCTGCTCGGCGGGGCCGCCCGCTGCCCGGCGGCGGCGCAGCATCTCGCGCAGCGCCACGGCGTGCGGCAGGTGCGCCAGCGCGGCCGCCGCGCTGACCTCGTCGACCCACCCCTCGACGAGGGCGAGCGACGTCTCCAGCCGGTCGAGCGCGGCCTGCTGCGCAGGTGTCGTCTGCGGTCCGAAGACGCCCCCGGACAGGGCCGCCTGCAGCGCGGCCGGGTCGGTGGGGTCGACCGAGCGGACCGCCTCCTCGAGCTGGTCGGTGTCGATCGTGATGCCGCGGGCGTAGGCGCCCACGGCGTCGAGCAGGTGCGAGCGCAGCCACGGCACGTGGGTCACCAGGCGCGTTGCCGCCGCCTCGCGCAGCGCGAGGAAGAGCCGCAGCTCGTCGTCGGGCACCTCGAGGCCCTCGCCGAACGCGGCGACGTTGCCGGGCACCAGCACCGGCACGGGGGAGGTCAGCAGCGGCAGGCCGATGTCCGTGGCGCCGAAGACCTCGCGCGCGAGCGTGCCGACGGCCTGGCCCACCTGGAGCCCGAAGACGGTCTGCCCGAGCCGGCGCACCATGTCGCCGACGTCGAGCCCGGCGTTCTCGCCGCCGAGCTCGTCGCGCACGGTGGTGCCGAGCGCGCCCGCGAGCGCCGTCGCGAGCGACGAGGCGATGGGCTCGGTGAGGGCGCGCCACGTGGGCAGGGTGGCCTCGACCCACTCCGCGCGGCTCCATGCCTGGCCTGCGGCGCCGCTCGGCGCGAGGTCGGTGACGGCGTCGAGCCACAGCTCGGCGACGGAGAACGCCTCGGCGACCGTCCGGCGGTCGACCGCGCCCAGCGAGGCGTCGCCCCCGGCGATCGCCTGCTGGCGCGCCAGCTCGTGCGCCATCTCCCAGTTGACGCCGCCCTCGCCGCCGGCGGCGACGAGGCGCTGCACCTGGGCCGCCATCTGCCGCAGCGCCTCGGGATCAGTGGGCATGCCCGGGATCGTCGGCAGCTGGGACGGGTCGAAGCCGCCCTCCCGCAGCTGCTCGATCACCTCGTCCGCCGCCGGGCCCAGCATCGAGCGCAGCAGCTGCTCCCAGCCGGCGGAGGCCGGGTCGAAGGGCGAATCGGGGCTCATGGCGAACTCCTGTCGGGTCGGTCCGACCACGGTAACGACCCACCCGGCCGGGAGATGCCTGCCGCGGTGCCGGTGGCGCGCGGGTTCGCTCACGGCGCAGCCCGCGGGCGCCACGGCGTGCTCCCAGGGCGGTGGGGGATGATCGGCGGGTGCACGCCAGCCCTCCTTCACCGGCCGCGCCGTCCGAGCCGCCCGCCCCCGCGTCGCAGCAGCCGGGTGCCGGCTGGCCCGGTCCCGTCGCCCCCACGGCCGACGAGCCCGTCGTCCAGCCGCCGCGCCCGGGGCCGCGCTCCGTGCTGCTCGCGGGCGGCATGCTCGCCACGTCCCTGCTGCTCGCGGGGCTCGTGGTGCTGCCGGCGCCGTACGCCGTCGAGATGCCCGGGCCCACCGCGAACGTGCTGGGCGACCAGAACGGCACGCCCCTCATCACCATCAAGGGCGCCACGACGTACCCGACGACCGGGCAGCTGCGGCTCACGACCGTGTCCGCCACGGGCACGCCCGGGTACCCCTCGTCGGTCGCGACCGTGATGCGCGGCTGGCTCTCGGGCAGCGACGTCGTGCTGCCCACCGAGCAGCTGGTGCCCGCAGGGCAGACCCAGCAGCAGATCAACGACATGAACACCGAGGAGATGACCTCCTCGCAGGAGAACGCCACGGTCGCCGCCCTCACCGAGCTCGGCTACAAGGTGCCCGCGACGCTCAAGGTGGCCGGCACCACCGACGGCTCCAACGCGGCGGGCAAGCTCCAGGACGGCGACGTCCTCACGTCGATCGACGGCACGCCGATCCCGGACTACCAGACGCTCGTCACCACGCTCGCCGCGGTCAAGCCCGGGGCGACCGTCACGCTCGGGATCGAGCGCGGCGGCACCACGCTCGACGTGCCGATCGTCACCAAGGCGCGCTCCGACGGCAACGGCGCCCTCATCGGCGTGTTCATCGCCCCGACGTTCAGCTTCCCCATCGACGTGAAGATCCAGATCGACGGCATCGGCGGCCCGAGCGCCGGGATGATGTTCGCGCTCGGCATCGTCGATCGACTCACACCGGCCGACATCGCCGGCGGCCAGGACATCGCCGGCACGGGGACGATGGACGTCACCGGGACGGTCGGGCCGATCGGGGGGATCCGCCAGAAGCTCGTCGGCGCGCGGCGCGACGGCGCGACGTGGTTCCTCGCCCCGAAGTCGAACTGCGGCGACGTCGTCGGGCACGTGCCGGCCGGCCTGCACGTGGTCGCGGTGTCGACGCTCCAGGAGGCGGTCGACGCGGCCACGGCCATCGGCAAGGGTGCGGGCTCCGGCCTGCCGACCTGCAGCTGACGCCGCGCGTCACTCCAGCGTCGAGCGCACCGCCGCGACGAGCCCTGGCACCACGCTCGGACCCTGCGCCACCTGGTCGTCCGCGTCGAACGCGCGCGTGCGGACCGCGCACCACGAGCCGCCGCCCCGCAGCGCACCCACCGCCAGCCGCACGTCCGTGCGGTCGGGGTGGGCCATGAGGTAGCGCAGCGCCTCGTCGGGGTCCTGCGGCATGCCCTCCTCGGCGGCGGTCGGCAGCACCACGCGCTCCACCGTGACGACGGCGCCGTCCACGGTGTCGGGCCACCCCAGCCCGCCCAGCAGCTCCTCGAGGTCGTCGGCCTGCGGCAGGCCCTCCTGCTCCACCGACGTGAGGTGCCAGGGCGTGGTGCGCGCCGCGGCGAGCACGTCGGGCGTCATCTGGTCGGCGAGCGAGGGCTCCGCGTCGAGCGCCGCGGACGTGCGGACGAGCGCGAAGACGCGGACGGGGCCGTCCCAGCCGGCCGCGGCCACGTGGCGCTCGACCTCCTGGACGGCGAAGGCGAGCGCGGCGGTCGCCTCGGGCGAGTCGGGGCCGGGATGCATGTCGCCATGGTCGCACCCTGTGGGAACCTGGGGCGCGGGCCCGGCGTTCACACCTCGACGGTGCCGCTCCGGCGCCCGCTGTGACGTACCCACCCGATCACGACGAGGACCTGTGACTTCCGCCGAGAACTCCCGGCCGCGCCCCCTGGCGCGGCGCCGTCGTGGCCCGCTCGTCCCGACGATCGTCACGATCGTCGTGCTCGTCGTCGGGCTGCTGGTGCTGTCCCAGCTGTGGACCCAGGTGCTGTGGTTCGACCAGCTCGGCTTCGGCAGCGTGCTGTGGGTGCAGTGGGGCACGCGCCTCGCGCTCTTCGTCGCCGGCTTCGCCGTCATGGCGGGCGGGGTGGCCGCGAGCCTGCAGTACGCCTACCGCTCGCGGCCGGTGTACGCGCCGAGCTCCACCGAGCAGGCCAACCTCGACCAGTACCGCGAGGCGATCGAGCCGCTGCGCCGGCTCGTCATGATCATCGGTCCGCTGGTGCTCGGGCTGTTCGGCGGCGGCGCGGCGGCCCAGCGGTGGCAGACCGTCCAGCTGTTCCTGCACCGCCAGCACGTCGGTCAGAGCGACGCCCAGTTCGGCGTGGACCTCGGCTTCTACATGTTCTCGCTGCCGCTGCTGCGGTTCATCGTCTCGTTCCTCATGACCGCGACGGTGCTCTCGATCATCGGCGCGGTGGCGACCCACTACCTGTACGGCGGCCTGCGCCTCGGCGGCGCCGCCAAGGGGCAGCGCACCACCGTGCAGGCGCGCCGGCACCTGTCGGTGCTCGGCGCGGTGCTCATGGTGCTCATCGCCGCGAGCTACTGGATGGACCGCTACTCGACGCTGACGAAGAGCACCGCGGCCAACGACCGCGTCCAGTTCTCCGGCGCCGCGTACACCGACGTCCACGCCGTGATCCCGTCGAAGGCGATCCTCGCGGTGGCCGCCCTGGTGGTCGCGGTCGCCTTCGTCGTCAACGTCTTCGTCGCCAACTGGCGGCTGCCGGCGATCGGCGTCGGCCTCATGATCGTCTCGGCCGTCGTCGTCGGCGGGATCTACCCGGCGATCGTGCAGCGCTTCCAGGTGCAGCCGAACCAGCAGGCGAAGGAAGCGACGTACATCCAGCGCAACATCGACGCGACGCGGCAGGCGTACGGCCTGACGAACATCGACGTCACGTCGTACCCCGCCGTCACCACGGCGACCGCGGGCCAGCTGCGCCAGGACGCCGACACGACGGCGTCCATCCGGCTCCTGGACCCGCAGATCGTGGCGCCCTCGTTCCGGCAGCTGCAGCAGATCCGCGGCTTCTACGACTTCCCCGACACCCTCTCGGTGGACCGCTACACGGTCAACGGCCAGAGCCGGGACACGGTGCTCGCGGTGCGCGAGCTCAACCTCGACGGGCTCGCCGACAGCCAGAAGAACTGGGTCAACGAGCACATCATCTACACGCACGGCTATGGCGTCGTCGCCGCCTACGGCAACACGCGCGGCGCGCGCGGCGCGCCCGCGTTCTGGGAGAGCGGCATCCCGACCACGGGCGCCATGGGCGCCTACGAGCCGCGCATCTACTTCGGCCAGGAGTCGCCGAGCTACTCGATCGTCGGCGGCCCGGCCGGGTCCGCCGGGCAGGAGTTCGACTACCCCGACGACACCACCGGCACCGGCTCCCAGGTGACGCGGTTCCCGACGCAGCAGGTCTCGGCCGGTCCGAGCATCGGCAGCGCGTGGAACAAGCTGCTGTACACCCTGAAGTTCGGCGACGAGCAGATCCTCTTCTCCAGCTCGGTGACGCCGGAGTCGCAGATCCTCTACGACCGTGACCCGCGCACCCGCGTGCAGAAGGTCGCGCCGTACCTCGAGCTCGACGGCCGCGTGTACCCGGCCGTGGTCGACGGCCGCGTGAAGTGGATCATCGACGGCTACACGACGAGCGACCAGTACCCGTACTCCGCGAGCGAGTCGCTCGTGGACGCCACGACGGACTCGCTCACCGCGACGTCGACGGCGATCCAGCCGCTGGGCTCCAAGACCGTCAACTACATCCGCAACTCGGTCAAGGCCACCGTGGACGCCTACGACGGCCACGTGGACCTGTACGCGTGGGACCCGAGCGACCCGGTGCTCAAGGCGTGGGAGGGCGTGTTCCCGACCTCGATCAAGCCGATGTCGGACATCTCCAGCGCGCTCATGAGCCACATGCGCTACCCCGAGGACCTCTTCAAGGTGCAGCGCACGCTGCTGGGCAAGTACCACGTGACCGACGCGTCGCAGTTCTTCACCGGCAACGACTTCTGGGACACCCCGGTGGACCCGGTGCAGAACAACACGACCGTCAAGCAGCCGCCGTACTACCTGACGCTCAAGATGCCCGACCAGTCGCAGGCCCAGTTCTCGCTCATGTCGACGTACATCCCCATCGGCTCGAACGCGCGCAACGTGCTCACGGGGTACCTCGCGGTCGACTCGGAGGCCGGTTCCGTCGCCGGTAAACCGGCGGCCGACTACGGCAAGCTGAGGCTGCTCACGCTGCCCCGCGACTCCACCGTGCCCGGACCCAACCAGGCGGTGAGCAACTTCCAGGCGGACACCACGGCACAGGACGAGCTGGCGATCCTCGACCAGCACGGCTCGACCGTGCGGCGAGGCAACCTGCTGACGCTTCCGGTGGGCGGCGGCCTGCTCTACGTGCAGCCGGTCTACATCCAGGCGTCCTCGGGCGCGACGTACCCGCTGCTGCAGCGCGTGCTGGTGGCGTTCGGTGACCAGGTCGGGTTCGCCGGGACGCTCGACGAGGCGCTGAACCAGGTGTTCGGCGGCAGCTCCGGGGCGACGGCCGGCGACGCCGGGACCCAGGGGGAGACCCAGACGGCGCCCGCTGGTGGCACCGGCGGCACCGGGTCGACGCCCACCACCGGGCCGACCGCGACGCCGACGCCGACGACCACGACGCCACCGGCCACCGGCGACCCGCGCACGGAGCTCGCCGACGCCCTGCAGCGTGCCAGCCAGGCGATGAAGGACAGCGACCAGGCCCTCAAGAACGGGGACTTCGCGGCCTACGGCGCGGCCCAGAACCGCCTCGACCAGGCGGTGCAGGACGCGCTCTCGGCCGAGAACCGCCTCGGCGCGCCGAGCCCGACGCCGACCGCGACGCCCTGACCGTCAGGGCTCGCGGCCGACGAGCCAGCCGCGCAGGCGGTCGGGGCAGTCCGTGATGACGGCGTCGACGCCCTGGCGCTCGGCGGTCTGCCACTCCCACGGCTCGTCGAGCGTCCACACGGCGACCTCGTGCCCGGCGGCGTGCCGCCGGGCGACGAACGCCGGGTCGGCCAGCAGCAGCGCGCCGTCCGGGTTGACCGTGACGACGCCGAGCTCGTCGGCGAGGTCGTCCAGGCCCGCGGGCACCGCCTCGAGCAGCAGGCCCCGCCGCAGCTGCGGCGCCGCGTCGCGCAGCGCCGCCACGGTGCTCACCTCGAAGCTCTGCACCACGACCCGCGGGCCGAGGCCGGCGGCCAGGAGCGGCTCGGTGCACAGGGCCACGTCGTCCGCCGACCAGGCGTCCTTGAGCTCGAGGAGCAGGTCGATGTCCCGGCGCCGCAGGAACGCGACGACCTCGTCGAACGTCGGCACGCGCTGGCCCGCGTAGGCGGGCGAGAACCAGGCCCCGGCGTCGAGCGACCGGATCTCGGCGAGGGTGTACGACGACACCGCGCCGGTGCCGTCGGTGGTCGCGTCGACCGTGTCGTCGTGGATGACCACCACCCGGCCGTCCGCGGTGAGCTGCACGTCCATCTCGACGCAGTCCGCGCCCGCGCGCCACGCCGCCTCGAACGCGGCGAGCGTGTTCTGCGGCGCCACGGCGGAGTTCCCCCGGTGACCGACGACCCTCATGACCACATCCCCCGTTCCTCGAGGACGGCACGCAGCAGGTCGGCGCGGTCGGAGATGAGCCCGTCCACGCCCAGGTCCAGCAGCCGGCGCATCTCCTCGGCGTCGTTCACGGTCCACACGTGCACCCGCAGGCCCGCCGCGTGGGCGACCGCCAGCGTGCGGTCGTCCACCACGGTGAGGCCCGCGCCGCGCGCCGGCACCTGGAGGCAGTCCACGCGGCGCGCCAGCCAGCCGGCCGGCCGGCCGGCGCGGGCGCCGAGGACGAACCGCGCGATCTCGCCGGTCGCGGCCGAGGTGGCCACCGGCCGCGTGAGGCGCCGCAGCGTCTCGCGGCGGCGCGCGGCCGAGAACGACGCGACCAGCACGCGGTCGTGCGCGCGCGTCCGCTCGATGACGTCGGCGACGGGGAAGACCCCGGCCGGCTCCTTGACGTCGATGTTGACGCGCAGCCCGGGGAACGAGCCGAGCAGGTCCTCCAGCAGTGGCACGGGCTCCACGCCGCCGATGCGGGCCCGGCGCACCTCGCGCCACGGCAGGTCGCGCACGTGCCCGTGCCCGTCGGTGGTGCGGTCCAGCGTGGCGTCGTGCAGCGCGACCGCCACGCCGTCGGCGGTGGCGTGCGCGTCGGTCTCGACGTACCGGTAGCCCAGGTCGACGGCCGCGGCGAACGCCGCCATCGAGTTCTCCAGGCCGTCGCGCGAGAACCCGCGGTGGGCGAGCGCCGCGAAGGGCGGGTCCAGGTAGCCGGTCACGGCGCGACCCGGGCCAGGAGCTCGACGACGGCCGCGAGGTAGGCGGCGCGGGGCTCGTCGGCCGACAGCGCCAGGTCGTGGACGCCCCCGGCGACGACGCGCACGTCCACGTCGGGGCCCAGCCCGGGCGCGAGCCGTGCGAGGGTCCGCACGTCGAGCACGATGTCCTGCCGGTCGAGGTCGGGGTTGTCGTCGCGGTCCGGCCCGGACGTGTCGGAGTGCGCGACGAGGACCGGGCACGCGATGTCCAGGCCGCGCGCGACGCGGGCCTGGCCCTGGCGCACGGCGGACAGCCACCCGGCCCGGGCCGGCACGCCCTCCGGTCGCTTGAGCCGGGTGTCGAAGTCCCAACGGCCGCCGTTGGCGGAGAGCAGGTGCGTCGCGTACACCGACGGGCGGCTCGACAGCGGCGTCAGGGGCCGCAGCCGGGCCAGCGCCCGCAGCACCTCGTCGCCGACCATCGGCGCGAAGACCGAGCCCGCGCCGAGGAAGGGGCTGTCGAGCACCAGTCCCTCGATGCCGCCGCGCTCGCGGTGCGCGTGCGCCCACAGCGCCGCGACGAGCCCGCCCGTCGAGTGCGCGTGGACGACCACCGGCACGCCGGGGTGCAGCCGCCGGGCGGTCGCGACGGCGGCCGTGAGGTCGGTGCCCTGCTCGCGCAGGTCGTCCTGGTAGTGCGGCACCTCGCCCAGCCGCCACGCGCGCCCCGCTCGCCGGGCGTCCAGCGCGAGGAACGCCCACCCGGCGGCCTCGACCGCGTCGGCGAGGTGCGTCTGGAAGAAGTAGTCGTTGTAGCCGTGCAGGTGCACCACGACGCCGCGCGGCCGGCGCGGGGCCTCCCGCCGGCGCACGAGCGCGTAGACCGGGTCGGAGCGGCCCGCCGCCACGGACGCCGCGGGCTGCCCGGTGACGACCGGTGACGCGGCCGCGCGGGCGACGACGAAGCCCGGCAGGTGCTCGTCGTCGACCCAGGTCAGGCCCGCGTCGGGGTCGGTGCGCACGGGACAGGCCTACACCAGTTCGGGCGCGGCCGCCGCGACGACGTCGTGCCGGCCGTCGACCCGCCGCCCGGCGGGGAAACGGACGAGGGCGAACAGCACGAGCCCGACGAAGAGCACGGCGACGATGCCGAGGATGCCCCAGTACTGGGCGCCGCCCCACCGGATGGCCACGGTCCACGCCGCCGGTGCGAGGAAGGTCGCGACGCGGCCCGTGGTGGCGTACAGGCCGAAGGACTCCGCCTCCCGGCCCTCGTCGGACATCCGCGCGAGGAGCCCGCGGCTGGCCGACTGCGCCGGGCCCACGCACGCCGACAGCACGAGCGCCGCGACCCAGAAGACGGCCTTGCCCCGGGCGTGCAGCACGAAGACCGCGGTGGCGGACAGGACCAGCACGACGAGCGAGGCGGTGATGACGCGGCGCGGCCCGAACCGGTCGTCGAGCCAGCCGGCGGCGATGGTGAAGGCGCCCGCCACGACGTTGGCGGCGATGGCGAAGACGATGACCTGCGACGAGGTGAACCCGAAGGTCCCGGCCGCGAGCACCGCGCCGAACGTGAACACGCCCGTGAGTCCGTCGCGGTACACCGCGCTCGCGACGAGGTAGCCGAGCATCGAGCGGCGCGTGCGCCAGAGGCGCGCGACGTCCCGGCCGAGCTTGGCGTACGCGCCCAGCGGCGTGATCGCCTGCGGGTCGCGCTCGGGGTGCTCCTTGACCGCGACGAGCACCGGCACCGCGAACACGGCCATCCAGAGCGTGGCCAGCGCGATGGCCGCCCGGATGTTCCACCCGTCCGTGCTCGTCACGCCGAACCAGCCGACGTCCGGGCTGATGAAGCCGACGAACAGGACGAGCAGCAGCACGATGCCGCCGACGTAGCCCGAGCCCCAGCCCAGCCCGCTGACCCGGCCGAGGTTGCCGGGCGTGGTGATGCCCAGCAGCAGCGCGTTGTAGGCGACGGAGGCGAGCTCGTAGAACACCGTGCCGACCGCGAGCAGCGTCACGCCCAGCACCACGGCGCCCGCCAGGTGGCCCGGCGTCGGGCGGACGAACACCATGCCGGCCATCGCCAGGACCGTCACGAGGGTGTTCCAGCCGAGCCACGGCTTGCGGCGGCCGGAGGCGTCGGCGAGCGCGCCGAGCGCGGGGGCCAGGAGCGCGACGCAGATGCCCGAGATGGTCATCGCGGTGCCGAGCCACTCGCTGTGCAGCGCGACGGTCGCGTCGACGTCCTGCCCCGGCTCCACGAACGTCTTCGACGTCAGCCAGACGGTGAAGACGAACGTGGTGACGACCGAGTTGAACGCCGCCGAGCCCCAGTCCCACGCGGCCCAGGCGACGACGGGCTTGCGCAGGAGCCGCTGCCGGCCGAGCGTGCGGTCGGCGGCCGCGGCGTCGTCGTCGACGCGCGCGGCGGGGAGGGGGTCGTCAGCCACGCGCGGATCGTACGGCGCGGTGCGACCGGTGGGCGTCGTGGCGTGACGAACGGACGGTGAACGACGGGCGGCGGACCGGGGGCGGGGGGTCTTGCGGGGACAAAGTCCACGACTTAGACTAAGACGTGAAATAAGCCCGAGGGCATGACGACGTCGTCCTGCGCCGCGCGGACCCGCCATGGCGGCGGCCGACGACGCGCGGGCGGTGCGCATGCCGGCGGGCGATGCAGGGTCCGGCGAGACTCATCCTCGGCACGGCGCGCCTCGCGCCCACTGAAAGGGATCTTCGATGGCGAACTCCTTCCTGCGGCGGGCGCTGGTGCCCGTCGGCCTCGTCGCCGCGCTGGCGCTCGCGGCATGCTCCACCACCGGCAGCACGTCGCCCGCCGCCACCGGCAGCGCGCCGGGCGCCTCGGGCGCGGCGGCCGCCCCGACCGGCCCGCTGACCGTATGGGTCATGGGGGACACGACGGCGCACTTCGACGCGCTCGTGAAGCCGTTCACGCAGCAGACCGGCATCCAGGTCAAGACCGTGGCGATCCCCTGGGACAGCGTCGACCAGAAGTTCACGACCGCCGTGGCCTCCGGTGACGGCCCCGACGTGCTCCAGGTGGGCCTGTCGAAGCTGCGCACCTACGCCGACACGGGCGCGCTGCTGCCGCTCGACGACGCCACGCTCGCGCCGTACAGCCACCTGGCCAGCGCGAACTTCCTCGACGGCGTCGCCGGGAAGGCCACCGCCGTCGGCGGGAAGGTCGTCTCCGTCCCCTGGATCAGCGACACCCGTGTGCTGTTCTACCGGTCCGACATCCTGTCCGCCGCCGGCATCAGCTCGCCCCCGGCCACGTGGGACGAGCTCCGCACGGACGCCAAGAAGCTCGCCGCCCGCGGGCCGGGCCAGTACGGCTACTACATCCCGCAGTGGGACAGCCCGCTGCCCGTGGAGATGACCTGGGACTTCGGCGGCGACATCGTCGGCCCCGACGGTGCGGTGAACTTCGACACCCCCGCGTTCCGCAAGGCCGTGGACCTGTACACGGGCCTGTACGCGGACAAGAGCGTGCCGACCAACAGCGACTTCGACCAGACGCAGGGGTTCGTCTCCGGCGTCGCGCCGATGCTCGTCTCCGGCCCCTACCTGGCCGCCGCCATCAAGGACGCCGCCCCCGACCTCGCCGGCAAGTGGTCGGTCGCCCAGCTGCCCAAGGGCACGACGAACACGTCGCTCCTGGCCGGCTCGAACATGGCGGTCTGGGCCAAGACCGCGCACAAGGCGGCCGCCCTCACGCTGCTGGACTTCCTCTCCCAGCCGGCGACGCAGGTCACGTGGTTCGGGCTCAACGGTGACCTGCCGACCGTCAAGGCGGCGCTCGCGGACCCGACGCTCACCTCCGACCCGCTCGTGTCCGTGTACGCCGCACAGCTCGCCAACGCCAAGATCGTGCCGCTCGTGCCCAACTGGGACGGCGCGACGGGCAAGGCCCTCCTGGACGCCCTCAACTCGATCGCACTGACCGGCAAGGACAAGGAGGCCGCGCTCACGTCGCTGTTCGCGGCCACCAAGGGTCAGTCGACCAACTGAGGACGGTGCGCCGGCCCGGTGGCGGGACGCCTCCTGCGCCACCGGGCCGGCGCGCACCCCACGAGAAGGGAACGCCAGATGCGCTCACGCGCGACGCCGTACCTGCTGGTCGGTCCGGCCACCGTGCTCCTGCTGGCCTTCGGCGTGCTGCCGATCCTCGTCGCCGCGGTGGTCAGCCTGACGAACCTCGACGCCGCGGGCCTGGGCGACCTGTCGCGGGTCTCCGGCGTCGGGCTGGCCAACTACGCGGAGCTGTTCGGCGACGCCGCGTTCTGGCAGGCGATGCGCAACACCGCGTTCTACGTCGCGGTGGGCGTCCCGTCCGTGGTGCTGGTCTCGCTCGGCATCGCGCTGCTGCTCAACCGCTCGCAGGGGCGCTTCTTCCGCGTGCTGCGCTCGTTCTACTTCCTGCCGGCGATCACCGGGATCGTGGCGATCGCCCTGGTGTGGGGCTACCTGTACAACACGCAGTTCGGCCTGCTCAACTACGTGCTCTCGCTCGTCGGCCTCGGCCCGGTGCCCTGGCTGTCCAGCCCGTCGCTCGTCAAGGTGTCCGTGGCGCTCGTGGCGATCTGGCGCGGCACCGGGCTCAACACGATCATCTTCCTGGCCGCGCTGCAGGGCGTGCCGAAGGAGTACCTCGAGGCCGCGGCCCTCGACGGCGCGTCGCGGCTGCGGACCACCTGGTCCGTCGTGCTGCCGCTGCTGCGGTTCGCGATCACCTTCGTGACGGTGACCACGGTCATCGCCTGGCTGCAGTTCTTCGACGAGGCGTTCGTGCTCACCAAGGGCGGGCCGCTCGGGTCGTCCACGAGCATCTCGCTCTTCCTCTTCCAGCAGGGGTTCGCCGGCGCTCGGTTCGGGTATGCCAGCGCCGGGTCGGTGGTGCTGTTCGTCGTCATCGCCGCCGTCACGCTCCTGCAGCTGCGCGCGAGGAGGGCCGATGTCGAGTACTGACACCCTCGCGACGCCCCGCGCCGTGGTCCGGCCCGCCACCCGGTCGCACGGCCGGCGCGCACGGCGGCCCTGGGTCGCCGGCATCGTCCTGACGCTGGGCGCGGTCCTCACCGCGTTCCCGTTCGCCTGGATGATCGTCTCGGCCGTCAAGCCCCGCAGCGACTCGCTGGCCTACCCGCCGCACCTGCTGCCGTCGCACGTGACGGTGCAGTACTTCACGCAGCTGCTGCGACAGCTGGACTTCGGGCGCTACCTCGTCAACACGCTCGCCGTGGTGCTCATCAGCATGGTCGGCCTGCTGCTCATGGCGATGGCCGGGTACGGGTTCGCCAAGTTCTCGTTCCGCGGCAAGGAGCCGCTCTTCTTCCTCGTCCTGACGACGATGATGATCCCGGTCCAGGTCACGATGATCCCGACGTACCTCATCCTCAACGGGATCGGCCTGACGAACACGCTCGTCGGGATCGCCCTGCCGACCCTCGTCAGCGCGTTCGGCGTGTTCCTCTTCCGGCAGTTCATGGCGACCATCCCCACGGAGGTGCTCGAGGCCGCCCGCATCGACGGCGCGGGGGAGGCCCGGATCTTCGCGCGGATCGTGCTGCCGATGTCGCGGCCGATCCTCGCCGTCCAGGTGGTGCTGACGTTCATCACGGGCTGGAACAGCTTCCTGTGGCCGCTCGTCATCGCCAGCGACCAGGGCCTGTACACGCTGTCCGTGGGCATCGCGCTGCTCAACCAGCAGGTCGCCACCAACCCGTCGCTCCAGATGGCCGCGGCGGCCGTCATGGTCGTGCCGGTGCTCGTCGTCTTCGTCGTCTTCCAGCGCAACATCGTGCAGGGGTTCGCCCTGTCGGGCCTCAAGTGAGCAGGAGCACCCCCGTGACCACCACCACCGACACCACCGGCACCGCCCTGGGGTTCGTCCGGGCGCAGGACGGCGCGCTCGTCGACGGCGCGGGGACGCCGTTGCTGCTGCGCGGCGTCGGCCTGGGCGGCTGGCTCCTGCCCGAGGGGTACATGTGGCGGCTCGGCGCCGGCGCGCAGTCCCCGCGCCAGATCGAGGCGCTCGTCGCGCGGCTCGTCGGCGAGGCGCGCGCGGCGCAGTTCTGGCGCGAGTACCGGGCGGCGTTCGTCACCGAGGCGGACATCGCCCGGATCGCCGCCAGCGGCCTGGACCACGTCCGCGTGCCCATCAACGCCCGGCTGGTGCAGGCGCCGGACGGCGAGCCGATCGACGAGGGCTACGCGCTGCTCGACGACGTGGTGCGGTGGAGCCGCCGGCACGGCCTGCGGGTGCTGCTCGACCTCCACGGCGCGCCCGGCGGGCAGACCGGCACCAACATCGACGACTCGCCCCACGGGATCCCCGAGCTGTTCATGGACGCCCGGTACCGGGCGCTGACGCTGCGGCTCTGGCGCGACCTGGCGACCAGGTACGCCGACGAGCCCGCCGTGCTCGGCTACGACCTGCTCAACGAGCCGCTGCCGAACGAGTGGCAGCACCGGTACGCGGACGACCTCGTGAGCCTGTACCGGGACCTCACGGAGACGGTCCGCGAGGTCGACGAGCGCCACCTCATCGTCTATGAGGGCCTGCACTGGGCGACGAGCTTCACGCCCTTCACGCAGCGCTGGGACGACAACTCCTGCCTGCAGTTCCACAAGTACTGGTCCGCGCCCGACGAGGCCAGCATCCGGCCGTACCTCGACGTCAGCGCCACGCTCGGGCTGCCGCTCTACATGGGGGAGGGTGGCGAGAACCGGCTCGACTGGCTCTACACGGCGTTCCGCCTCTACGAGTCCTTCGGCATCGGCTGGAACCTGTGGACCTGGAAGAAGCTCGACACCCGGACGTCGCCGGTCTCGGTGCGGCCGCCGGCGCTGTGGGACCGGTTCGTGGCGAGCGCGCAGGGCGCCCCCCGGCTCACCCCGGCCGAGGCCGACGCGACGCTCGCCGAGCTCGTCGCCGGCGTCCGGGTCGAGGCCGCTGACTGGCAGCCCGACGTCCTCGCCGCCGTCACCGCCCACCGCCCGGCCGTGGTCCCGGCGTGGGGCTACGGCTTCCGCGGCGCGGGCAGCTCGTACCTCGTCGGGCGTCCCGTGACGTTCGACGCGCTGCGCGCGTCCGATGCGGGCGGCCTGACGTGGGTGGCGCCCGGCGACCACCCCGACAACCCCTTCCACCACGACGCCGGCCAGGACCGCGCGCCGGCGGAGGAGATCGGCGTGCGCCTCGAGGCCGGCGACTGGCTGGAGTTCGAGCTGACCGGGGTGCCCGACCCCTCGTCGTACACGCCGGTGACGCTCGACGGCGGTGCCGGCGAGGTGACGCTGGAGCGGACCGGGCGCGGCATCCGGGCCGTGGCCCACGCGTCCGCCACGCTGGTGCGTATCGTCCGCTCGGACGAGGCCGGGCAGGACGACGAGGCGTGACGAGGGTGATGAGCACCGAGACGGGGGGCAGGGTCCGCTCCGGCGGCGAGCAGGCCACGGTCACCACGCTGCGGCTGCGCAACCGCGCCGCGGTGCTGCGGCACGTCATCCTGGCGCGGCAGACGACGCGCGCGGACATCGCGCGCGAGTGCGGGCTGTCGATGGCGAGCGCCGCGAACCTCGTCGCCGACCTGGCGGCCGAGGGACTGGTGCACGAGACCGGGACGGTCGCCTCCGGCGGCGGCCGGCCGATCGCGCTCATCTCGCCCCAGCCCGAGGGGGCGTACACCATCGGCGCCGACATCGGCGAGCGCGGCGTGGCGGTCGAGCTGTTCGACCTGTCGATGACGGCCGTCGACCAGGAGTTCCGCGGCGGGCGGGCCGAGGAGGACCCGGGGGCGATCGGCGACGACCTGCGGGCCGCCGTCGACGCGCTGCGCGCCCGCAACGCCGAGCGCTGGCCACGGCTCCTCGGGATCGGGCTGGCCATGCCCGGCATCGTCGAGACCGACGGCACCGGGCGGCAGACGCTCTACGCCCAGAGCCTGCGCTGGCCGCCGGTGCCCATCGACGAGCTGCTGCCGGCGGACGTCCCGGTGTTCGCCGACAACGGCGGCAAGACGCAGGCGAAGGCCGAGCAGTGGTTCGGTGCCGCCCGCGGCGTGGAGCACGCGGTCGTGGCGCTGCTCGGCCGCGGGGTCGGCGTGGGCCTCATCCAGGAGGGACAGCTGCAGGCCGGCGCGCACTCCAGCGCCGGGGAGTGGGGCCACACCAAGGTCGAGCGCAACGGTCGGCTCTGCCGCTGCGGCGGCCGGGGCTGTGTGGAGGCCTACGTCGGCGCGTCGGCGATGCTCGCCGCGTGGGCCGAGCGCGGCGGGGTCTTCGAGGGCACCGGCTGGCGCGCCGTCGGCCAGCTGCTGGACGCCGCCGGTGCCGGCGACGCGGCGGCCGCCGCGGTGGTCGACGACGCCATCGGCGTGCTCGGCAACGCGCTGGCCAACCTCGTGAACCTCACCAACCCGCAGCGCATCGTCGTCGGAGGCTGGGTCGGCATCCGGCTCATGGGAGCGCTCGCGGACCGCATCGACGCGGCGATCCGGGCCAACAGCCTGGACCGGCCGGGGTCGCAGTACGAGCTCTGCCCGTCGACGTTCGGCGGCGACACCGTGGCGATCGGGGCCGCGATCCTGCCGCTCGAGCAGCTCATCCGCGAGCCGCGCGGCTAGCACGCCCCACCCGCCCCAGCTGGCCCGCATGCGCGTCCATGCAGGTCAGGGCGCTGCGTGTCGCACTCGTCCCCGCCCGCACCCCCATGGCGCGGCGAGGGCTTGGCGGCACCGCCCCTTTGTACTATGGTTCCTAAAGACCTAAACAAAGGGGTTCAGTCATGCAGCGTCCGGCCTGGGGTGCCGATGTCACGCGGACCGCGGTCCTGGCGCTCATCGGTGCGCAGGGTCCGGTGTCCCGGGCCGAGCTCGCACGCAGCCTCAAGGTGTCGGCCGCCCTCGTCACGCAGCTCACCCGGCAGCTCATCGCCGACAACCTCCTCGAGGAGCTCGACGTGGTGCCCTCGGCCGGGGGCCGTCCCGCTCGCCTGCTGGGGCTCACCTCGTCGGCCGGCAACGCGATCGGCGTCAAGGTCGTGGCCGACCACGTGGCCCTCGTCGAGGTCCAGATCGACGGCTCCGTGGTCCGCTCGGCGACCGAGCAGTTCGACGCCTTCGCGCCCGACGCCCTCGACCGGCTCTCCCGGATCGTCGGCACGTTCCTGGCCGGCAGCACCCGGCCGCTGCTCGGCGTCGGCGTGGGCCTCCCCGGCAACGTGGACGTCGCGTCGCAGGGCGTCGTCGACTCCTCGCAGCTGCGCTGGCAGCAGTACCCGGTCGGGCAGACCCTCCGGCGCGACCACGGACTCCCCGTGCTCGTCGAGAACAACGTCAACGCGCTCACCATGGCCGAGCGGCTCTACGGGGAGGGGCGCCACCACGACTCCTTCCTCGTCGTCACGCTCGGCACCGGCATCGGCGGCGGCCTCGTCGCCGACGGCGCGGTCGTCCGTGGCGCCTCGGGGGCTGCCGGTCAGATCGGACACGTCCCGGTGGTACCCGGCGGCCCGGCGTGCCAGTGCGGCAACGCCGGCTGCCTCGAGGCGCTCATCGGCGAGCAGGCGCTCGTCGCCGCGGCCCGCGACCGCGGCGTGCTCACCGCCGGCGGCATCGACGACCTGCGGTCCCTGGCCGACGACGGCGACGCGGCGGCCCGTGCCGTCTTCCGGGAGGCCGGCGAGCTGCTGGGGCGGACCCTCGCGGGCGTGGTGAACGTGCTCGACCCGGAGATCGTCATCTTCCTCGGGGAGGGGCTGGCCGCCTGGCGGCACTGGGCGCCCGGCTTCGAGCCCGCCTTCCGCGCCGGCCTGCTCCCGCAGCTGCGGGGGATCGGCATCAGCATCGAGAGCTGGCAGGACGACCGGTGGGCGCAGGGTGCGGCGAGCCTCGTCCTCGCCACGCCCTTCGACACGGACGGCCGCTCGGGCGAGCAGGGCCGTCTCGTGCGGCAGCGCCTGGTCGACCAGAGCCTGGCCGGGGGCCGGCCATGACGGTGCTCACCTCGCTCGACGGTCGGGTGGCGGCACCGCCGGCGACGACGCGGCGCCGCCGCCGCCGCGGCTGGCGGACCGGGCTGACGATCGTCGCCTTCCTGGCACCGAGCGCGATCCCGCTCGCGGCGTTCGTCCTCTACCCGATGATCCAGGCCGCCTGGATCAGCCTGCACCGGTGGAACCTCATCTCCGCGATGCAGTGGGTGGGCTTCGGCAACTACACCAAGCTCCTCGCCGACCCGAAGACCCGCGCGGCGTTCGGCCACACCCTGTTCTACGTCGTCGGCGAGATCCCGCTCGTCTTCGTCGGCGGCCTCGCGCTGGCGCTGGCGCTCAACGCGAAGCTCAAGGGCCGGTCGTTGCTGCGCGGGATCTACTTCCTGCCGGTGGTGACGAGCTGGATCGTCGTCGCCCTGGTGTGGCGCTGGTTGCTCAACCCGGCGGTGGGAGTGGTCAACCACGTCCTCGCGCTGGTGGGCATCCAGGGACCCGGGTGGTGGACGGACCCCCGCTGGGCGATGCCCTCGATCATCCTGGCGTCCGCCTGGAAGGACCTGGGCTTCGTCATGGTGATCCTCCTGGCCGGGCTGCAGTCCATCCCGGAGGACGTCAAGGAGGCGGCGCTCATCGACGGCGCCGGCGCGTGGCGGCGGCTGCTGTCGATCACCCTGCCGCTGCTGTCCCCGCAGATCTTCTTCGTCGTCGTCATCTCGCTCATCAACGGCTTCCAGGTGTTCGACCAGGTGTACGCGATGACGGGCGGCGGCCCGGCGGGCGCCTCCCAGGTCGTCGTCCAGCAGGTCTACGACCTGACCTTCCGCTACTCGCAGGCCGGGTCGGCCGCCGCGCTGTCGTGGCTGCTCTTCGTCGTCATCCTCGTCATCACCCTGCTCCAGACGTGGGGCCAGCGCCGGTGGGTGCACGATGCGTAGCCGCACGGGCGCGGGCCGCTGGGTGCTGTGGACGGTCGTCGTCCTCGGCGCGCTCGTGATGCTGTTCCCGTTCGTGTGGACGTTCGTCACGTCGATCTCCACCGGCGCCGGGCTGGACTCGACACCGTCGCTCGTGCCGCACAACCCCTCGTTCGGCGCCTACCTCGAGCTGTTCCGGCGCACGTCGTTCGCCCGGGTGGTGCTCAACTCGGCGATCATCGCCGTGGGCACCGTCGCGCTGCAGATCCTCACGAGCGCGCTCGCCGCCTACGTGTTCAGCCGGCTGCCGTTCCGCGGCCGCGGGGTCGTCTTCGGCGTCTACCTCGCCACGATGATGGTGCCGATGCAGGTCCTGCTCGTCCCGCTCTTCGTCGAGATGAAGTCGCTGGGCCTCATCGACTCCTACCTCGGCGTGATCCTGCCCGGGATGGCCAGCGCGTTCGGCGTCTTCCTGCTGCGCCAGGCGATGGGCACGGTGCCGCGCGAGCTCGACGAGGCGGCGCGCCTCGACGGCGCGGGGCACCTGCGGATCTTCGGCCAGGTGGTCATGCCCCTGGTGACGCCGGCCGTCGCGACGCTCGGCGTCTTCGCCTTCATGAACAGCTGGAACGCGTTCCTCTGGCCGCTGGTGATCCTGCGGTCCCCGCAGCTGAAGACGCTGCCGCTCGCGCTGGCCGCCCTCCAGGGCCAGTACACGACGCGGTGGGACGTCGTCATGGCCGGGTCGGTCGTCACGATCCTGCCGATGCTCGCCGTCTACGTCTTCGCGCAGAAGTACGTCATCCAGTCCGTGGCCGGTTCCGGCCTCAAATGACCCCGCAGCACGTGCCCATCCGTTCTCGTCAAGGGAGACCAGACATGTCTCGCACTCGCATCGGCGCCGTGGCCCTCGCGGCCGTCGGCGCCCTCGTCCTCGGCGCCTGCTCGAGCGGTGGCTCCGGGGCGTCGGCGACCTCCGGCCCCGCCGGTAGCGCGGCCGCGGCCCAGCCCGTCACCATCACGTACTCGAACTTCATCTCCAACGGCGGCAACGAGGCCAACCTCGCGAAGATCGTCACGGCGTTCGAGGCGGCGAACCCCGGCATCACGGTGACCGTCAAGACGCTGCCGTACGCCGACTACTACACCGCGCTGCAGACGGACGTCGCGGCCGGCACGGCGGCAGACGTCGTCGACGTCGAGTCCGCGACGTACGGCGCCCTGGCCGACAGCGGCGCCCTCGCCGAGCTCAAGGGCGTCGACGCCTCGCTCTACAAGCCGTCCCTCCTGGCGGCCTACCAGCGCGACGGCAAGCAGTACGCGCTCCCGAGCTCCTTCTCGACGGTCGTCCTCTTCTACAACAAGGACCTGTTCGACAAGGCCGGCGTCGCGTACCCGACCTCGAGCTGGACGTGGGCCGACGAGCAGGCGGCGGCGAAGAAGCTCACCGACTCGGCGAACGGCGTGTTCGGCGACTACCAGCCGATCTCGTACAACGAGTTCTACAAGACGGTCGCGCAGGCCGGCGGCTCGTTCCTGTCGAGCGACGGCAAGAAGGCGGCGTTCAACTCCCCGCAGGGCATCGCCGCGGCGCAGTGGCTCGTCGGCAAGAACGGCACCGTCATGCCGACCGCCGCGCAGGGCGCGGGGACGCCGGACTTCGACAGCAAGCTGTTCCACGACGGCAAGCTCGCGATGTGGCACACCGGCATCTGGATGTTCGGCGCCAACGCCGACGTCTCCTTCAAGTGGGACATCGCGGTCGAGCCCGGTGACACGCAGAAGGCCAGCGCGCTGTTCTCGAACGCCGTCGCCGTCACCGCGACGTCGAAGCACCAGGAGGCCGCGCAGAAGTTCGCGGAGTACCTGACGTCGTCGAAGACGATGGTCGACACGCGGCTCGCGGCGGGCTGGGAGCTGCCGACGGTGGCGGACGAGAGCCTGCTCGGTGCGTACCTCACGAAGGGCGACCCGGCGAACCGCCAGGCGGTCTTCGACTCGCTCGACAAGACGGTGCTCGCCCCGTCCATCGGTGCCAACCAGAACCAGATGCAGGACGCAGTCACCGAGAAGCTCACCGAGGCAGCTGCGGGAAGGCTGTCGGTTCAGGATGCCCTGAGCCAGGCCGAGGCCGAGGTGAACGCGCTGCTCGGCTGAGCCGACAGCGCCCGTGGGGGTGGCGCCGGCGCCCGTCGGCGCCACCCCTGTCGGAACGACGGAAGGTGTCCCCACGTGACCATCGCATCGGTGGCGCGCGTCGCTGAGGCGTCGCTGCAGGTCGTGACCGACCTCCAGCTGCCCAACGGCGCGTACCCGGCGAGTCCCGACTTCGTCGCCTACCGCGGCTACTGCTGGTTCCGCGACGGTTCGTTCATCGCCGACGGCGTGTCCGCGGCCGGCGCGCCCGAGTCGGCGACCCGCTTCTTCGGCTGGTGCGTCGCCACCATCGCCCGGCACGCGGACCGCATGACGGCCGCGGTCGAGGCGGTCCGCTCGGGCGCCCCGCTCGCCGACGAGGAGATGCTGCCGGCTCGCTTCACGTTCGACGGCGGCCTCGGCCTCGACCCGTGGTGGGACTTCCAGCTCGACGGGTACGGGACGTGGCTCTGGGCCCTCGTCGCGCACCTGCGCCGCCACCAGCTGTCCGCAGAGCCGTACCTGCCCGCGGTGCGTCTGACGGTCGACTACCTCGTCTCCTCGTGGCACCGGCCGTGCTTCGACTGGTGGGAGGAGCACGCCGAACGCGTCCACGTCTCGACGCTCGGCTGCATCGGCGCCGGCCTGGAGGCGGTGCTCACCGCCGGCCTGCTGGACGACGAGCGTGCGGGCAGCGCCCGCGCTGCCAGCAATGACATCCGCGCGCTCGTGCGGTCCGAGGGCACCGTCGACGGCCACCTCACCAAGTGGCTCGGCCGCAGCGACGTCGACGGCTCGCTCGCCGCGCTCGTCGCCCCGCTCGGCTGGCTGGCGCCCGACGACCCCGTCGCCGCGGCCACCGTGGCGGCGATCGAGGGCACGCTGGCCGACGACCTCGGCGTGCACCGCTTCGCCGACGACGTGTTCTACGGCGGCGGCCGGTGGCCGTTGCTCACGGCGTTCCACGGCATGGCGCGGCTGGCGATCGGCGACGAGGTCGGCGCACGGGCGGACCTCGACTGGATCGTGTCGACCGCGACCGACGAGGGCCTGCTGCCGGAGCAGGTGTCCGACCGGCTCATCGTCCCCGACGCCCTGCCGCGCTGGACCGAGCGCTGGGGAACCGTCGCCACGCCCCTGCTCTGGAGCCACGGCGAGTACCTGCGCTTGTGGGACGCGCTCGGCCGGCCCTGAATCCTCGAGAGGACGCCATGACCCAGCACGACGAGCCGGTGCGCCACCGGCCCTCCGGCGACGGGCACCCGTACGCCGCCTCGCCCGACCAGCGCGTCCCGGTGCTGCCGCAGGCGGCGGAGCCGTTCGCGGTGGGCGTCGTCGCCTCGCCCGACGTCGAGGCGATCGTCTGCGAGCTCGTCGGCGCGGACGGCGGGCTCGCCACGGTCCCGATGGAGCCGGGCGCCGTCACCGGGGCGGACGCCGCCGCGCTCGCGGGTGGCGAGGGCCACCTCGCCGAGGCGCAGGCGGCGCAGGCGCGGGCGTCCGGGACCTGGTGCGCCACCCTCCCGGCGTTGCCGGCGGGGGAGCGCGGCCGCTACCGGTTCGTCGCCACGGTGCGCGGCGGGTGGGTGTGGGCGAGCCCCTGGCACGACGTCAGCGCGGGCGCGTGGGCCGCCGACGGCGGCACGCTCCTCGTCGACGGCCTGGCCGCCGAGCGCCACCCGCGGGTGGTGCCCGGATCCGTGGCGTGGTGGCGCGACGGCGAGGGCGTGCGCCGCGCGCGCTTCGCGTTCCGACTCGAGCCGCACGAGCACGTCGTCGGGTTCGGCGAGCGCTTCGACGCCGTCGACCAGCGGGGGCGGACGCCCGACGTCGTCGTCTTCGAGCAGTACAAGTCGCAGGGCCGGTTCGGCCGCACGTACCTGCCGATGCCCTTCGCCCACGTCGTCGGCGGTGCCGGCTGGGGCTTCCACGTGCGCTCGTCGCGGCGCAGCTGGTACGACGTCGGCGCCTCGGACGCCGGCCGGCTCGTGGTGGAGGCGGCCGTCGGCCCGGACGGGCGGCTCGAGGTGGACACCTGGGACGGGTCGGTCACCGACGTGCTGCGCGGCTTCCTCGATGGCGTCGGGCACCCGCAGGAGCTGCCGGGCTGGGTACACGAGCTGTGGGCGTCCGGCAACGAGTGGAACACGCAGGCGATCGCGACCGCGCGCATGGACACCCATCGCGAGCTCGACATCCCCGTCGGCGTCGTCGTCGTCGAGGCCTGGAGCGACGAGCTCGGCATCACGATCTTCCGCGACGCCCGGTACCAGGTCCACGACGACGGCTCGCCGCACACCCTGGGCGACTTCACGTTCCCAGCCGACGGTGCGTGGCCGGACCCGAAGGCGTGGGTCGACGACATGCACGCCCGCGGCATCAAGGTGGTGCTCTGGCAGATCCCGCTGCTCAAGACCGCGGGGACCATCGCCCGGGACGACCAGGACTGGCAGCCGGAGCAGACGCGCCAGGTGCTGGCGGAGGGCGCCGCCCTCGCCGCGTCGGGCCACGTGGTGCTCGAGGCCGACGGCAGCCCCTACCTCAACCGCGCGTGGTGGTTCCCCCGGGCGCTCATGCCGGACCTCTCCACCGCGGCCGGCCGCGGGGCCTGGACGGCGTACCGCCGGTACCTGGTCGACGAGCTCGGGATCGACGGGTTCAAGACCGACGGCGGCGAGCACGCCTGGGGCGACGACCTGCGGTACGCCGACGGACGCCGCGGTGACGAGGGCAACAACCTCAACCCGGTGCACTACGCGCGGGCCTTCGGCGACCTGCTCCGCTCGGCCGGCAAGCCGCCGGTGACGTTCTCGCGCGCCGGCTTCACCGGCTCGCAGGCGCACGGCGTGTTCTGGGCCGGCGACGAGGACTCGACGTGGGAGGCGTTCCGCTCGTCCCTCAACGCCGGCATCTCGGCGGCGGCCTGCGGCATCGTCTACTGGGGCTGGGACATCGCGGGGTTCTCGGGACCGGTCCCGGACCCGGAGCTGTACGTGCGGGCGGTGGCCGCGTCCACGTTCATGCCCGTGATGCAGTACCACTCCGAGTTCCACCACCACCGCCCACCGCTGCGGGACCGCACGCCGTGGAACGTGGCCGAGGCGGCCGGTGACCCCACGGTCGTCGACGTCTTCCGCCGGTACGCCCACCTGCGCACGCGGCTGCTGCCGTACCTCGCGGACCAGGCGGCGGCCGCGGTCCGGACGTCGCGGCCGCTCCTGCGTGGGCTCTTCGTCGACCACCCGCACGACGAGGCGGCATGGGCCCACCCGCACGAGTTCCAGCTCGGCGACGACGTCCTGGTGAGCCCCGTGACCGAGCCGGGGATGTCCCACTGGTCGACGTACCTGCCGGCCGGCGACTGGGTCGATGCCTGGGACGGCTCGCGGCACGGCGGCGGCCAGGTGGTCGACCGGCCGACGCCACGTGACGTCGTCCCGGTGTACCTGCGGGCGGAGGCCGAGGCCGCGCTGCGGCCGCTCTTCGGCTCCTGAGGTGGGCGTCTACCTCGCGGTCTGGCGGTTGCCGCGGGTCGGCGCCGCGATCGGCAGCTCGCTCGTCGGGCGGCTGCACGAGTCGATGCTGTCGTTCGCCGTGATCCTCCTGGTCAGCCCGCCGCACGGCTACGCGGCCTCGGGTGCCGTGCTCGCGGCGGCGGGGGCCGGCCAGACCGTCGGCGCGCCGCTGTGGGGCCGCGTGGTGGACCGGACGCGCGGCACCGCCGTGCTGCTCGGTACGGCCTCGGCCCAGGCAGTCGCGCTCGTGGCGTTGTCCGCGGCAGGTGGTTCGGTGGCGTGGGCGGTGGCCCTGGGCGCGCTGGCGGGGGTGGTCACGCCCCCACTGACCCCGTCGATGCGCGCGATGCTGCCCAGGCTGGTGCCGGCGGGGCTGGTCGCACCGGCGTACGCGCTGGAGTCGACGCTGCAGGAGCTGGCCTTCGTCGGCGGCCCCCTCCTCGCGGGGCTGATCGCAGCCGTCGACGGTGCCCGCGCCGCGCTCGTCGTCACCGCGGCGCTGACGCTGGCCGGCACCTGCGGCTACGTCGCCGCCGTGCGGGCGGCACCGAGGGCCGTGCCGGGTGCGTCCGACGGTCCGGCGACCACGCCGGCGCCGCTCGGCACCCGCTCGGCCGTGACCCGCGCTCTTGCCGGTGGGGCGGCCTTCCTCGTCGTCCTCTGCCTCGAGTCGATGGCGCTCGTGGCGCGCGTGTCGGCTGGGACGGCCGTGCCGGCCGCGTCCTGGTACCTGGCCGCCACCAGCGTCGGCTCGGTCGTCGGCGGGCTTGTCGTCGGGGCGCGGCTCGGACCGCAGGACGGTCCGGGCCGACGGTTCGCCGTCCTGGCCATCGCCGTCGTGCCCCTGCTGGTGGGCACCGCGCTGCCCGACCCGTGGGGGGCGCGCGTGCTCGTGGTCGCGGCCTTCGCCTTCGGGACCACGATCGCGCCCGTGGCGACGACGCTGTTCCAGCGCCTGTCTCGCGCGGCGCCGCCGGGCCGGGCGACGGAAGCGTTCGGTTGGATGGGCGCGGCGATGGGCTTCGGCGGCGTCCTCGGTGACGCGTCGGGTGGCTGGCTCGTCGCGCACGCCGGTTCGCCGGTCGCGCTCGTCGTGGCCGCGGCAGCGGCGGCTGCCGGCGGCCTGGTCACGCGCGACCAACACCGAGCATCCGGGGAACCGCCGGACCCGGGTGGGGCTCCCGCTGCCGAGCGCATGCAAGTCCACCCGGACCGGCGCTAGAAGCCCTCGGGGTGCTGTGGCACGTAGGGCGCGGCGAGGGCCGCGAGCTCGTCGGCGGTGAGCGTGATCTCCAGCGAGGCGATCGCGTCGTCGAGGTGCTCGGGCTTCGTCGCGCCCACGATCGGGGCCGTGACCGCCGGCTGCTGCCGCACCCACGCGAGCGCCACCTGCGCCATCGGCACGCCGCGGGCCGCGGCGATCGTGGCCACGGCGTCGACGATCGCGCGGTCGGCGGCCTCCTGCTGGTGGTACAGCGTCGCGCCGAACTCGTCGGCCTGCGTACGCGTGGTCGTCGTGCCCCACGGCCGCGTGACGCGGCCGCGCGCCAGCGGGCTCCACGGGATGACGCCCACGCCCTGGTCGAGGCAGAAGGGGTGCATCTCGCGCTCCTCCTCGCGCATGAGGAGGTTGTACTGGTCCTGCATCGAGACGAACCGGGTCCACCCCGCCAGGTCCGCGGTGTACTGCATCTTCGCGAACTGCCAGGCGTACATCGACGAGGCCCCGAGGTAGCGCGCCTTGCCGGCCTTGACCACGTCGTGCAGCGCCTCCATGGTCTCCTCGACCGGCACGGTCGGGTCGAAGCGGTGGATCTGGTAGAGGTCGACGTAGTCGGTGCCCAGGCGGCGCAGGCTGGAGTCGATGGCGTGCATGATGTGCGCCCGCGACAGGCCGCCGCCGTGCGGTCCGCCGTACATGCGGCCGTGGACCTTGGTGGCGATGACCACCTCCTCGCGCTGGGCGAGGTCCTTCAGCGCGCGCCCGACGATCTCCTCGCTCGTCCCGTCGGAGTAGACGTCCGCGGTGTCGAACGTGGTGATGCCCGACTCGAGCGCCCGCCGCAGGAACGGCCTGCTCTTGTCCTCCGGCAGGCTCCAGGCGTGCGACCCGCGTCCGGGGTCGCCGTAGCTCATGCACCCCAGGACGATCGCCGACACCCGCAGTCCGCTGGTGCCGAGCTGGACGTACTCCATCGCGCGCTCCTTCGGTGACGACCCTCGTGGCCGGTCACCAGTCTGCCCCCGGGCGCCGCGGTCCCGCCGCGCGGCCTCAGGCGGGCCGGAACGCCGCCGGGTCGACCGGCAGCGGCACGTCGAACCGCTCACCGGGCGCGCCGACGACGTTGGGGTGGCCGGTGCTCACGGTCGCCACCCCGGGCCGCACGTGCAGCACGTGCACGAGGTGGGTCTCGCCGGAGCCGTCCGTCCACTCCCACGCTCGGCCGAGGCTGGCCAGGCCGCGGTCGACGACGAGCCGCACCGCCTCGTCGTGCGACGACGCGCGACCCAGCTCGGAGCCCAGCAGGTCGCGTCCGACGAACGCGTCGTCGGACGGCTCGACGTAGCCCACCGTCTCGCCGTCCGCGCGGGTCACCGCCTGCCAGTGCTGGGGAGTCATCGCGCCAGGCTACGGACCGGCCGCGGCCCGATCGAGCGCATTTCCCGCCCTCAGCTCGGCTGCGACGCGACCCGCGGTCGCCGCAGCGGGCGCGCCGGGACGAGCAGCGCCACACCGCTGACCAGCACGGCCGGCAGGAAGAAGAGCCCGATGGTCAGCAGGCCGGCGAGGCACAGCAGCCAGAGCGGGACGGTGCAGGCGACGATGGCGACGGTCCGGCCCCGGCGGGGCCACAGCGCGTGGGTGGCGACGAGGACCACGGGCGCCGCGAGCAGCCAGAGCACCCATGGTCCGTTGACGTCGACGAGGTTGGCGGTCGACGCCACACCGGCCGACCCAGCCCCGCTGTAGGCGGGGTAGCCCAGGAGGAACGCGGTGGCCGCCGTGGCGAGGGCGAGCGCCGCCAGCTGCACCAGACGCCGGGCATCGACGAATCCGCGCACCGCCCCATGGTGGTCCCGCGGCGCGACGACCGCCAGGCCCGGGGCCCGCCTACGGCTCGAAGCGGTAGCCCGCGCCGGGGTGCGTGATGACGTGCCGCGGGTTGGCCGGGTCGGCCTCGAGCTTGCGGCGCAGCTGGGCGCTGTAGACCCGCAGGTAGTTGGTCTCCTCGGCGTAGCCCGGCCCCCACACGGCCTGCAGCAGCTGCTTGCGCGGCACGAGCCGGCCGGCGTTGCGGACCAGCACCTCGAGCATGGCCCACTCGGTGGGCGTGAGGCGCACCTCGGCGCCGCCGCGCAGCACCAGGCGCCGGGCGAGGTCGATCTCGAGGTCGCCGGCGACGACGACGGTGTCGCCGGCCTCGTCGACCGGCTGGGCGCGCCGCACGGCCGCGCGCAGCCGCGCCAGCAGCTCGTCCATGCCGAACGGCTTGGTGACGTAGTCGTCCGCGCCCGCGTCGAGGGCGTCGACCTTGTCCTCGCCGTGCTGGCGCGCGGACAGCACGACGATCGGCACCCGGGTCCAGCCGCGCAGCCCGGCGATGACCTCGAGTCCGCTCATGTCCGGCAGGCCCAGGTCCAGGAGCACCACGTCCGGGTGCCACGCCGCGGCCTCGCGCAGGGCGGACCGGCCGTCGGTGCTCACGCGCACGTCCCAGCCCACGGCGCGCAGCGTGATCGCCAGCGCCCGGGCCAGGCCGGCCTCGTCGTCCACGACGAGGACGCGCGACTGCGTCACCGCGCCACCTCCTCGCGGGGGATGCGCAGCACCATGGTGAGGCCCCCGCCCGGCGTGTCTTCCGCGGAGAGCTCGGCACCCACCGCGCGGGCCAGGCCGTCGGCCACCGCGAGCCCGAGCCCGACGCCGTCCGGGTGGCTGTCGGACAGCCGCCGGAACGGCTCGAAGATCGTCGCCCGGTCCGCCTCGCTCACGCCGGGCCCGCGGTCGACGACGCGGACCTCGACGTCGTGGTCGCTCGCGGACGCGAGCACCAGCACCCGCTCGCCGGGCGGGGAGTGCCGCACCGCGTTCGAGGTGACGTTGTCGAGCACGCGCTCGAGCAGGCCGGGGTCGGTGTGCACCAGCGGCAGGTCCTCCGGGACCTCGAGCCGGACGCTGCGGCCGTACGGTTCGACGACGGCCGGCACCACCTCCTCCAGGCTCGCGGCCCGCAGGGCGGGGTGCAGCCCGCCCGCCTGGAGGCGGGACATGTCCAGGAGGTTGTCGATGAGCCGCTCGAGCCGCGTGGTGGCGGCCGCGAGCGTGAGCACCAGGTCGGTGCGGTCGTCGTCTGCCAGGGCCAGGCCGGGCGCGGTGAGGGCGTCGACCGCCGTGCGGATGGTGGCCAGCGGCGTGCGCAGGTCGTGCGACACCGCGGCGAGCAGCGCGGTCCGTGCGGCGTCGGCCTGCTCGAGCACCCGCGCCTGCTCCGCCTGGGCCCGCAGCCGCCGCTGCTCCATGACCACCCCGGCCTGCGAGGCGAACGCGTCGAGCGCGCGGCGGTCGCCCGCGGGCAGGGGACGGCCGGACAGCGCGAGCACGCGGCGGTCGTCCACGTCCGCGACCGTGGTGGCGTCGCCCGGCGTGGCCGGGGGCTCGTCGCCCGAGGCCGCGACCGCGGTCCAGGTGGTGCCCTCGCCGCGCTCCAGCAGCGCGACGGCGCCCTGCCCGAACGTCTCCCGCACCCGCTCGACGACGGCCTCCGCGGTGTTCTCGCCGGAGAGCACCGAGCGGGAGACCGAGGCGAGCGCTGACGCCTCGGCCCGGCTGCGGAACGCCTCCGCGGAGCGCCGCGCCGCCAGGTCGACCACGCTGGCGACGGCCACCGCGACGAGTACGAAGACGGCGAGCGCGAACGCGTTCTCCGGCTGGGCGATGGTGAAGCGCCGGACCGGTTCGGTGAAGAACCAGTTGAGCGCGAGGAAGCCGATGACGGCCATGGCCACGGCGGGCCAGAGGCCGCCCAGCAGGGCCACCGCGACCGTCCCGGTGAGGAACACCATGAGGTCGGTGGCCAGCCCCAGGTGCGCGCGTGCCGGCAGGAGGGCCGCGGTCAGCGCCGCGGGGAGTGCGATCGCCGCGACCCACCCGGCGACCTGCCGCGTCCGCGAGAGCGCCGACGTGCGGCTGAGCCGCGGCATCCCGCCACGCGCGAGCTGGTGCGTCACCAGGTGCACGTCGATCGAGCCTGCGAGGCGGGCGATCTCCACGTCGGTGGACTCCGCCAGCGCCTGGCGCCAGCGCGAGCGGCGGGTGACGCCGACGACGATCATCGTGGCGTTGACGCCCGTGGCGAAGTCGACCACGGCGCCGGCCACGTGCTCGCCCACCACCGTGTGGAACGTGCCGCCCAGGGACTCGACGAGCTGGCGGTGCGCGGCGAGCGCCTGCGGCGGCGCGCCCGGCAGGCCGTCCGTGACCAGGACGTGCACGGCGAGCAGCTCCGAGCCGGGGGACCGCTGGGCCAGGCGCGCCCCGCGACGCAGCAGGGTGTCGGTCTCCGGGCCGCCGGTGACGGCGACGACGATGCGCTCGCGCGCCGGCCAGGGGGCGCCGATCGCGTGCTCCTGCCGGTACGCGGTCAGCGCGTCGTCCACGCGGTCGGCCAGCCACAGCAGCGCCAGCTCGCGCAGCGCGGTGAGGTTCCCCACGCGGAAGTACGACGACAGCGACGCGTCGATCTGCTCGGCCTGGTAGACGTTGCCGTGCGCCAGGCGGCGGCGCAGCGCCTGCGGCGACAGGTCGACGAGCTGGATCTGGTCCGCGGAGCGCACCACGGCGTCCGGCACCGTCTCGCGCTGCCGCACGCCGGTGATGGCCTCGACGGCGTCGACGAGCGACTCCAGGTGCTGCACGTTGACCGTGGTGATGACGTCGATGCCGGCCACCAGCAGGTCCTCGACGTCCTGCCAGCGCTTGGGGTGCGTGCTGCCCGGGGCGTTGGTGTGGGCCAGCTCGTCGACCAGCACCACCTGCGGCGCGCGCGCCACCACCGCCGGCACGTCGAGCTCCGTCAGGCCCACCCCGCGGTACGCGACGGTGCGGCGCGGCACCAGCTCGAGGCCCTCGGCGAGGGTCGCCGTCGCCGGCCTGCCATGGGTCTCCAGCAGCCCGATCACGACGTCCGTGCCGCGCGCCGCGCGGCGGTGGGCCTCGTCGAGCATCGCGTAGGTCTTGCCGACGCCGGGCGCCGCCCCGAAGTAGACGATGAGGCGCCCGCGGCCGCGGTCACCGGCGTTCATGCGGCCATCCTCTCGCCCGGGGGTGCGGCACGAGGCGTGCGGGCGCCTCACGCGCCGACTCTCCCGCACGGCGGGTCGTCGCCGCCGCGTCCTGACGCATCACGTACGCGCCCTGACGGGATCTTGACGGCCCGCCGCGGGCCATCAGGGGACCGTCAGCGTTGGAGCCGCGGGGCGTATGCGTTCCGTCAGGGAGCCGGCCGGGCGCCGCCGGCGGCGGTTGCATGCGGGAAGGCGCCGGTCCTCGGCGCGCGGTCCCGGTGGGGCCGCCTGCGTGCACATGGCGTGCGAAACGGAGTCCCTCGTGCTGGACGTCGTCTACGTGCTGGGCGTCATCGTCCTGTTCGTGGTGGTCGGGCTCGTCGCGAAGGCGGTCGAGAAGCTGTGATCGTCTTCACCGTGGCGGCGGCCGTCCTCGGGCTGGCCGCGCTGGTCTACCTCGTGTACGCCCTCGTCAAGCCCGAGCGCTTCTGATGGCGCCGTGGCTCCTGGCGACCCTCGCGCTGCTGACGGTCGCGATCGTCCTCGCGGCGGCCCACCGGCCGCTCGGTGACTACATGGCGTGGGTCTACACCAGCCCCAAGGACCTCCGGTTCGAGCGCGGGCTCTACCGCGTCATCGGCGTCGACGCCCGGGGCGAGCAGTCGTGGCGCTCCTACGCGCGCTCGCTCCTGGCGTTCTCGCTCGTCGGGGTGCTGCTCCTCTACCTGCTGCAGCGCGTGCAGGCGTGGCTCCCGTACTCGCTCGGGCTGCCCGACGTGTCGCCGCAGATCTCGTTCACCACCGCGATCTCGTTCGTGACCAACACCAACTGGCAGTCGTACACGCCGGAGCAGACGCTCGGCTACACGGTGCAGCTCGCGGGCCTCGTGGTGCAGAACTTCGTCTCCGCGGCCGTCGGCATGGCCGTGGCGGTGGCCCTGGTGCGCGGCTTCGCCCGCCGGACGTCGCCCACCATCGGCAACTTCTGGGTGGACCTGGTGCGGGGCACGTTCCGGATCCTCCTGCCGCTGGCGCTCGTCGCGGCGGTGGTGCTGCTCGCGGGCGGCGTGATCCAGAACTTCGACCCGTTCCACACCGTCACCACCGTGGCGGGCGGCACGCAGACGCTGCCGGGCGGCCCGGTGGCCTCGCAGGAGGCGATCAAGGAGCTGGGCACCAACGGCGGCGGGTTCTTCAACGCCAACTCCGCCCACCCGTTCGAGAACCCCGGCGCGGGGACGAACCTCGTGGAGATCGTGCTGCTGCTGCTCATCCCGTTCTCGCTGCCGCGCACGTTCGGTCGCATGGTCGGCGACCGGCGGCAGGGGTACGCCATCGCGGCCGCCATGGGCGTCATCTTCGTCGCCTCGTTCGTCGCCCTGACGGCTTTCGAGCTGCACGGTGCCGGGACGGCGCCCCAGCTCGCCGGCGGCGCGATGGAGGGCAAGGAGCAGCGCTTCGGCGTGGTGTGGACGTCACTGTTCGCGACGTCCACGACCCTGACGTCCACGGGCGCCGTCAACGGGATGCACGACTCGTTCACCGCGCTCGGCGGCATGATGCCGCTGCTCAACATGATGACGGGCGAGGTCGCGCCCGGCGGCGTGGGGTCGGGCCTCTACGGCATGCTCATCGTCGCGATCGTCGCGGTGTTCCTCGGCGGCCTCATGGTGGGGCGCACCCCCGAGTACCTCGGCAAGAAGCTCGGCGCCCGCGAGATCAAGCTGGCCAGCCTCTACATCATCGTCACGCCGGCGCTGGTGCTCGTCGGGACGGCGCTGAGCTTCGCGATCCCCCCGGTGCGCGCGAGCGTGGTGGGCACCTCGATCCTCAACCCGGGCGTCCACGGCCTCACGGAGGTGGTGTACGCCTTCACGTCGGCCGCGAACAACAACGGGTCCGCGTTCGCCGGGCTGAACGCCGGCACGCCGTGGCTGACCGCCGCGCTGGGCGTGACCATGCTCCTCGGCCGGTTCGTGCCGATCGTGCTGGTGCTGGCCCTCGCCGGCTCGCTCGCCGCCCAGGACAAGGCCCCGGCGACGGCGGGGACGCTGCCGACCCACCGGCCGCTGTTCGTCGGCCTCGTCGTCGGGGTCGTCGTCGTCGTGGCGGCCCTGACCTTCTTCCCCGTTCTCGCGCTGGGCCCCCTGGCGGAAGGACTCGTCTGACCATGCCCACCCTCACCACCGCACCCGCGCGGCCCGCGGCCGAGCGCCGGCCCGCACGCGTCCAGGGCGGGGCGTTCTCCTGGTCGCAGGTCCGCGCGTCCGCGCCCGGCGCGCTGCGCAAGCTCGACCCGCGCGAGCAGTGGCGCAACCCCGTGATGTTCGTCGTCTGGGTCGGCGCCGTGCTCACCACCGCGCTGGCGATCGCCGAGCCGTTCCTCGGCGGGCCCGGCTCGTCCGGCGGCACCGCGGTGCCGCCGTCGTTCACGTGGGCCATCACCGTCTGGCTCTGGCTCACCGTGCTCTTCGCCAACCTCGCCGAGGCCGTGGCCGAGAGCCGGGGGCGCGCGCAGGCCGACAGCCTGCGCAAGACCCGGACCAGCACCGTCGCCCACCGCCTGGTGCGGTACGACGAGGCGGCCGACCCCGGCGCGACGAGGGCGGCCACGCAGGACGTCCACTCCCCGGACCTGGCGCTCGGCGACGTCGTCGTCGTGTCCGCCGGCGAGACCATCCCCGGCGACGGGGACATCGTCTCGGGCATCGCGTCGGTGGACGAGTCGGCGATCACGGGGGAGTCCGCGCCGGTGATCCGCGAGTCGGGCGGGGACCGCAGCGCCGTCACCGGCGGGACGCGGGTGCTCTCCGACCGGATCGTCGTGCGCATCACGTCGAAGCCCGGCGAGACGTTCGTCGACCGGATGATCGCCCTGGTCGAGGGCGCGCAGCGGCAGCGGACGCCGAACGAGATCGCGCTGTCCATCCTGCTGGCCGCGCTGACGATCATCTTCGTCGTCGTCTGCCTGGCCCTGAACCCGATCGCCGGCTACGCGGCGAAGCCCGTGAGCATCACCGTGCTGGTGGCGCTGCTCGTCTGCCTCATCCCGACGACGATCGGTGCGCTGCTGTCGGCCATCGGCATCGCGGGCATGGACCGGCTCGTGCAGCACAACGTGCTGGCGATGTCGGGCCGCGCCGTCGAGGCGGCCGGCGACGTCTCCACGCTGCTGCTCGACAAGACCGGCACCATCACGTACGGCAACCGGCAGGCGACGGAGTTCCTGCCGCTGCGGGGCGTGGAGCCGCGGGAGCTGGCGCAGGCGGCCGCCCTGTCCTCGCTGGCCGACCCGACCCCCGAGGGCACGTCGATCGTCGACCTCGCGCGTCGCCAGGGCGTGGCGACCGGGGACGGGGCCTCCGCCCGCGCCGCGGGCACGTTCGTGCCGTTCTCCGCGCAGACCCGGATGTCCGGGCTCGACCTGCCCGACGGCACGCTGATCCGCAAGGGCGCCGGCAGCGCGATCGCCGCCTGGCTGGCGGAGCAGGGGGCGGCGTTGCCCGACGACCTCGCCGGCGACCTGGAGGGGCTGGTCGAGCCGGTAGCGCGATCCGGCGGCACGCCGCTCGTCGTCGCCCTGGCCGAACCCGGCCGACCGGGCCGGGTCCTCGGCGTGGTGCAGCTGAAGGACGTCGTCAAGGAGGGCATCGCGCAGCGGTTCGCGCAGATGCGCGCCATGGGCATCCGCACCGTGATGATCACGGGCGACAACCCGCTGACCGCCGCGGCGATCGCGCAGGAGGCGGGCGTCGACGACTACCTCGCCGAGGCGACGCCGGAGGACAAGCTCGCGCTCATCCGCCGCGAGCAGGAGGGCGGCCGGCTCGTCGCGATGACCGGCGACGGCACCAACGACGCCCCCGCGCTGGCCCAGGCGGACGTCGGCGTCGCGATGAACACCGGCACGTCGGCCGCGAAGGAGGCCGGCAACATGGTCGACCTCGACTCCGACCCCGCCAAGCTGGTGAGCATCGTCGAGATCGGCAAGCAGCTGCTCATCACGCGCGGCGCGCTGACCACGTTCTCCATCGCCAACGACGTCGCCAAGTACTTCGCGATCATCCCGGCGATGTTCATGGGCGTGTACCCCGGGCTGGGTGCGCTCAACGTCATGCACCTGCACTCGCCCGCGTCGGCGGTGCTCTCGGCGGTCGTCTTCAACGCGGTCGTCATCGTGCTGCTCATCCCGCTGGCGCTGCGCGGGGTGCGGTACCGGCCGGTCGGCGTCTCCCAGACGCTCGCCCGGAACCTGCTGGTCTACGGCGTCGGCGGCATCGTCGCGCCCTTCGTCGGGATCTGGCTCGTCGACCTCGTCGTGCGCCTCGTCCCCGGATTCTGAGCACGACAGGAGCAGGTGCCATGAGCGGATCCTCGGCCGGCGCGAGCGGGCGCGTGTACGGCGTCGCCGTCCGGGCGATGGTGGTGCTCACGCTCGTCGTGGGCGTGGGATACACCCTCCTCGTCACCGGCGTCGGGCAGCTCCTGCTGCCGGCGCAGGCCCGGGGATCGGCGGTGACCAGGCCCGGCGGCACCGTCGTCGGGTCCGCCCTCGTCGGCCAGTCGTTCACCGGCGCCGACGGGCGGCCGCTGCCGCAGTACTTCCAGTCCCGGCCGTCGGCGGCGGGCACGGGGTACGACGCCACCGCCTCGTCGGGCTCGAACTGGGGACCGGAGAACCCCGACCTCGTCGCGGCCGTCACGGCCCGCAAGGCGCAGGTCGCGGCGTTCGACGGCGTGAGCCCGTCCCAGGTGCCGCCCGACGCGGTCACCGCCTCGGGCTCGGGCCTCGACCCGGACATCAGCCCGGCGTACGCGGCGATCCAGGTGGACCGCGTCGCGACCGCCCGGCACCTTCCGGCCGACGAGGTTCGGGCGATGGTCGCCGCGCACACGCAGGGGCGTCTCTGGGGGTTCCTCGGCGAGCCCACCGTCAACGTCGTCGAGCTCAACCTCGCGCTGGACCGGCTGGCGGGCTAGCGCGGGCAGACGGGCTCGGCCCGGCTCCGGCTCGGCGGCACCTCCCGGCCCCGGCGGTCCCGGCGCGGCCCGACGGACCAGGCGGGGCTGGCGCCCCAGGTCCGGTGCAGGATGGGCCGGTGCCGTGGTTCGAGTTCGAGGCCCCGCTGTGGCGCTGGGAGGCCCGCGCCACCGACGTCTGGACCTTCGTCAGCCTGCCGGAGGCGCTGTCGGACGAGCTGCTCGAGCTCGGCGAGCCGTACGCGCGCGGCTTCGGCTCGCTGCGCGTCGAGGTGGCGGTGGGGGACACCGTGTGGCGCACCTCGGTGTTCCCCGACGCGGCGCGCCGCGCCTACGTGCTGCCGGTCAAGCGCGCCGTGCGCGAAGCCGAGGGCCTGACCCTCGGTGGCCCCGCGCTCGTGCGGCTGCGGCTCGTCGACCTGGACGCACCCGGCGGCCGGGCGGCAGGGAACGCGCCGGCGCGCCGGACGGGTCGCTCGCCGGCATAGCCGATCGCAGGCCCCGCGGGCAGCGGGCAGACCGCAGGACGGCGGCCCCGCGAACACGTCGTCGTGGCCTCAGAACGGTGGCTCGTCGGGGTAGCCGCCCCCGCCGCTGCGCGGCGGGTCGAGCAGCTCGGTGCGGCCGTGGTCACCGGGGGTGACGCGGTAGCCCAGGCCGGCGGGCGTGCGCCACTCGAACACCCCGGGCTCCACCTGCCGGAGCGTGAAGCCGCCGTCGGTCTTGAGGCGATGGCAGCGCTCGGACAGCGGCCCCAGGTTGTCCGCCGAGGTGGTGCCGGGCAGCGGGGAGCCGTTCGCGGGGGTGCCGCGGAACTCGGTGGTGTGGTCGATGTCGCACCGGTCCGCGGGCACGCTGCAGCCAGGACCGGCGCAGCACCCGTCCCGCGCGGTGACGTGCGCCACCAGCGCGGCCGGTGGTCGATACCGATCGCGTCCCACGTCGAGCACCGCGCCCGTCAGCGGGTCGGTGACGATGCGTCGCCACGTGCCGCCCATCGCGAGGGCGCGAGCCTGCTCCGCGGGGATGGGCCCCAACCCGGCCAGCTCGCCGGGCTTCTCGTCCAACCCCAGGAGCGTCGACAGGGCCACGGTCACGTCGATGCGGACCTTCGGGACGCGGATGCGCGGTGCCCTCCGCCGCGACGAGGCCCCTTCGCCGCCGATGCGCTCGGACCAGTCGCCCTCGTTCGTCCCGGACTCGTTCGCCTCGTGCCCGTCGGCCGCGCCGTCGGACACTTCTCGACCGCGACAATCGCGCTCGCCGCAGGGGCCGGCGTCTCCCTCGGACTCGCTCTGACGCCCGCCCGTCGCAGGCTGCGCCGCGGCTGCGCCCGCGAGGAGGGCGTCGCCCGCGGCGAGGGCCGTGAGCGTGTCGGCGCGCAGCTGGTCCAGCGTCCGCGGGTCACCGGCGGCGCGGGCCGTGCGAGCGGTTGCGTCGAGCGTGCCGTCCACCCGGGCCGCGTCGGCCGCCGGCAGCACGGCCCAGATGCCCGCCATGCCGTCCGGGAGGCGACGCGGGCGGCACACGTGCCGGGATGCGACCGCCCTCGGCAGGCGGACCGCGGCGTCCTCCGGCTCGAGGGTCAGCAAGGCCCGGTCGACATCGGCGGCCAGCTGCGTCGGGGTCCGCAGCGCGGTGCGGGGGAGCACCTGGTCGAGCACGGGCCACGTCAGCTGGTAGGCGCGGCCGGCCAGTCGATCCGTCAGCACGTGGAGCTTGGGGATGTCGACGAGGCCGGCGGCGACGGCCTCGGCCAGCGGTGCCAGCTCCGCCTCCAGCGCGCGCCCGTCCCGCACCAGCCTGTTCGCCGCCCGCTTGGACCAGCCGAGCCGCATCGCCAGCTCGTCGCCCGCCACGCAGGTGCGGGCCGGCAGGGGCAGGTCCCAGTCGGGGTTCATGGACCCCCGGCGCGACAGCTCGGCCGCCAGGAGGCACGCCCGCTGGTGCGCCCACGCGGCGAGCTTCTCGGCCGCCGCGATCGCCTCCACCAGCAGCGTGTCGTCGAGCCCGGCCGGGTCGGCGATCTCGAGCACGGAGGCGAGGTCGCCGCCAGGCAGTGCGGTCCCCATCTCGGCCAGCGAGGCCCACGGCGCGCACGCCAGGTCCAGCAGCTCGTCCTCGCCCAGCGGTGCAGGCTCGGTCTCGGCACCAGCCGTCCGCCAGCCGTCGTCGGCCGGGTCGTCGGGCAGCGCGGAGAAGCGCTGGGCGACAACGGATGCGAACACGTGTTCGATCATACGCCCTCCGCGCACCTGCGTCCAGGCTTCGGAGCGCCGAGAGCGCGACGGCGTGAGGGACGCTGTCCGCGCCCCTCACGCTGTCGCCGTCACCGCACGGTGTTGTACGTCCGCACCGCGACCACGTACGCCACTGTCCCGATGCCCACCATCCAGGCCAGCGCGACCCAGATGTCACCACCCGCCGCCTGCCCCTCCATGAGGGCGCGCAGCGTCTGGACCACCGACGTCACCGGCTGGTTCTCGGCGAACCAGCGGACCGGTCCGGGCATCGTCGAGGTCGGCACGAACGCCGAGCTGAGGAACGGCAGGAAGATCAGCGGGTAGGCGAACGCGCCGGCGCCGTCCACGGACGTGGCGGTGAGCCCCGGGATGACGGCGATCCACGTGAGCGCGAGCGTGAACAGCGTGAGGATCCCGACGACCGCGAGCCAGCCGAGGAACCCCGCGTGCGGCCGGAAGCCCGTGGCGAACGAGACGCCGACGATGACGATCGTGGTGACCGCGTTGGACACCAGCGACGTCAGCACGTGCGACCACAGCACCGAGGAGCGTGCGATCGGCATCGTCGTGAACCGTGCGGTGATTCCGGTCCGGGTGTCGCTGAACAGGCGGACCGCCGTGTACGCCACGGACGAGGCGACCGCGATGAGCAGGATGCCCGGCAGCAGGTAGTTCGTGTAGTTGCCGCCGCCGGTCTGGATGGCCCCGCCGAACACGTAGCGGAAGAGCAGCAGGAACGCGATGGGCATGATCGCGACGGTGATGATGGTGTCCGGGCTGCGGACGATCGCCTTCATGAGGCGCCCGGTGAGGGTCGTGGTGTCGTGCACCATGGTCAGCTCGCCTCCTTCGTGCCGGTGATGGCGAGGAAGATCTCCTCGAGGGTGGGTTGCTTCTCGACGTACTCGACCGTCGCGGGCGGGAACATCGCCTTGAGCTCGGCGAGCGTCCCGTCGGCGATGATCACGCCGCCGTGCAGGATCGCGATGCGGTCCGCCAGCGCCTCGGCCTCGTCGAGCATCTGGGTGGTGAGCAGGATCGTCGTCCCGCCGCCGGCGAGCTCTTTGACGGTGCGCCACACCTCGAGGCGGGCCTCGGGGTCCAGCCCGGTGGTCGGCTCGTCGAGGACGACGACGGCGGGCGCCCCGACCAGGCTCATGGCGATGTCCAGGCGGCGGGTCATGCCCCCGGAGTAGGTGCCGACCCGCCGGTCGGCGGCCTCGGTGAGCCCGAACCGGGCGAGCAGGGCCGTGGCCACCGCCGCCGGGTCGGGGACGCGCCGCAGGGTCGCGACGAGCTCGACGTTCTCGCGTCCGGTCAGCACCCCGTCCACGGCGGCGAACTGCCCGGTGAGCGAGATGGACCGGCGCACCTGCGCCGCCTGGGTGACGACGTCGTGGCCCGCGACCGACACGCTGCCGCCGTCGGGCCGCAGCAGCGTCGCGCAGACGTTGATCGTCGTCGTCTTGCCGGCGCCGTTGGAGCCGAGCAGCGCGACGATCTCGCCGGGCTGCACCTCGAGGTCGACGCCGCGCAGCACGGCGTTGTCGCCGAAGGACTTGGTGAGGTTGCGAATCGAGATCGCGGCGGTCATCGGATCCTCCTAGGCGACGAAGGGCTCGGGGCGGCGCACGACGACGTCGCCGTAGCCCGTGCTGGCGTGGATCTCGGCGGTGGCCTCGTCGGCGACCGGCCCGCCGGTGGGCTGGAGCTGGTTGCGGACGGCACCGTTCTTCGACGAGACGTCGATGAGGGCGGCGGTCCCCTGGGGCACGCCCACCTCGACCGAGCCGTACGAGGTGGTGAGGTCGACGAGCCCGGACTCGAGGCTCTCGACGCGCAGGCTGCCGCTGGCCGCCTTGGCGACGAGCCGGCCGGCGACGCGGCCGACGACGACCTCGCCGTGGGCGCCCTGGACCGTGAGCGAGCCGGTGACGGCCGAGACGGTGGTGTGCCCGTTGGCCGCCCGGATGGTGGCGTCACCGGCGATCTCCCGCACGCGGACCGACCCGGCGCTCGCGCGCAGGTCGGCCGTGCCGGCCACGCGGCCGACGACGATCGAGCCCGCGCTGGCGCTGAGTGTGAGGCGGTCGACGTCGGCGATGCGGGCGTTGCCCGCCGCGAGCGTGACGTCCACGGCGCCGAGGCTGCCCTCGGTGTCGAGCGACCCGAACGCGACCTTGCCGCTGAGGGACGAGCCGGTGGGCAGCTCGATTGTCACGGTGACGGCTCCCTTCGGGCCCATGACCACGTTCCGCAGCGAGCGGTCGTTGCCGACGGTGAGGATGCCGTTCGCGAAGTCGACGCTCGTCTCCTGCGCCTGGTGGGCGTCGGCCGCCTTGCCGGGGTTGGCGGGCAGCACGGTGACGACGACGTCGTCCCGGTCGCTCGCCACGACGTGGACGGCGCCGGCGACCTGGTCCAGCACCGCGGTGATCGGTGCGGGGGCGGGGAATGTGGGCATGACGGCTCCAGGGAGGTGGTGGTGAGGCTGTGGTTGGTGGTGGTGCGGCGGGTGCTCAGCGCACCCAGCCGGTGACCCGGGTGCCGCCGCGACGTGGGACGGTGGCGGGCGCGGTGGGGACCTGCTCGAGCGCGGCGGCGACCGCCCGCACGAGCCAGGTGTTGACGGACAGGCCGTCGCGGGCCGCGGCGACCTCGACCTGCGCCTTGAGCTGGTCCGGCAGGCGCAGGGTGGTGCGGGTGGTGGCGCCGTCGTCGCCCTCGGCGGGCGCGGGTGGCGACGGCAACGTCGGGGCCGCCGGGGTGACGGGCAGGTCGGCACGGGTGCCGGCCTCGGGCTCGGGGAGGGCGACGACGAACTCGGGCTCGCCGCCGCGCAGCCGCAGGTCGACCGACCCGGGCGCGAGCTCCGCGGAGATCTCGCCGGCGGCGAAGGACAGGGCGTCCAGCAGCACCAGGCGGACGGCCGCGTCGAGCGGCGCGGCCAGCCGCTCGGCGAGGCGGCGGGCGTCGTCGCCGCCCGCCTCGGCCGCCGTGGCGAGCCGGTGCTGGAGGTCGTCGACGTACCGGGTGAGTTCCATGGCGTCACTATGACACCATTGTGGTGTCACTGCAACACCATGCCGACACCACATTCGTCGCCGCAGGTCAGCGAGCCATCGGGCACCCGAGCGCGCGGCGGTCCGCGCCGGGGCGGCAGGATGGACCCATGCGCATCACGGTGACGGGAGCATGGGGCAAGGCCGGCCGCGGGGTCGTCGCGGATCTGCTGGAGCACGGCTACGAGGTCGTGGCCACGGACCTGGCGGGCACCACGGGGGAGTCGGCCACGCTCGGCGTCGACCTGCTGCGGGCCGACCTGTCCGACTACGGCGAGGCCCTCGAGGCGCTCGCCGGCAGCGAGGCGGTGGTCCACCTCGGCAACATCCCGGCGCCCGGGCACGCGACCGGTCCGCAGACGCTCAACCGCAACACGGCCGCGAACTCGAACGTCTTCCTCGCCGCCGCCCGGCTCGGCCTGCGCAAGGTGGTGTGGGCGTCCAGCGAGACCACGCTGGGCCTGAGCTTCGCCCCCGAGACCCCGCCCCGCTACGCGCCGGTCGACGAGGCGCACTTCCCGGTGCCGCGCTCCACCTACGCGTTGTCCAAGGTGCTCGGCGAGGAGACCGCCCGGCACGTGGCCGACTGGTCGGGCATCCCGTTCGTCGGCCTGCGCCTGTCGAACATCCACCGGCCCGAGGACTACGCCCGCGTGCCGTCGTACTGGCAGGACGTGCGCTCGCGGGCCTGGAACCTCTGGGGCTACGTCGACGTGCGCGACGTCGCCGCGGCCTGCCGGCAGGCGCTCGAGGCGCCGACGACCGGCTCGCACAACGTGGTGATCGCGGCCGCGGACACCGTCATGGACGTCCCGTCGGCCGAGCTCATGGCGCGGGTGTTCCCGGACGTGCCGCTCACGCGGCCCCTCGAGGGCCACGAGACCCTGCTGGCGATCGGTGCCGCGCGCGACCTCTTCGGCTACGCGCCCGTGCACTCGTGGCGCGACCACGTGGACGCGCCGCACGCCTGACCGTCCCGCGGCCCGACGCGCGGCGCCTCAGTCGCGGCCGGGCTCGAGGTCCAGCGCCAGGAGGTCGACGACGAGGTCCGCGGCGCCGCGCCAGGACGCCACCGCGGCGGCGTTCGGCTCGTCGACCGACGCCACCCAGGCGCGCGCGGCGTCAGGTGCCTTGCCGAACCGCTCGTGGCGTGCGACGAGGCGGCGCACGCGCTCGTCGGACGGCAGGTCGCAGTACCAGACCTCGTCGAGCAGCCCCCGCACCGCGCGCCACGCCGGGTCGGGCGCCAGCAGGTAGTTGCCCTCCGTGATGACGAGCCGCGCGTGCGGCTCGACCGGGATCGCGCCCGCGACCGGTTGGTGGAGGCCGCGGTCGAAGTCGGGCGCGTAGACGGTCCGCGCCCGCACGGTCCGCGCACGGCGGAGCAGCGCGGCGTAGCCGTCGACGTCGAACGTGTCGATCGCGCCCTTGCGCTGCCGCCGGCCGAGCCGGACGAGCTCGGCGTCCGCCAGGTGGAAGCCGTCCATCGGCACGCGCACCACGGCGACGCCGAGTGCGGCGACGGCGGCGGCGAGCCGCTCGCCGAGCGTCGACTTGCCGGCGCCGGGCGGCCCGGTGATGCCGAGCACCGCGCGCTCGCCCGCCTCGTCGTCGCGCACCGTGAGCGCGGCCGCGCGCGCCGCGAGGGCCTGCAGGTCGTCCGCCACGGCGCCATCCTGCCGCCGCACGGGCCAGCTGAGCACCACCGCCCGGGGGATCGGCGATCGCTTGCGCCCCCGGCGGGTGCCGGTTACTGTCGAGCACTAGACAGACCCGTCTACCTAATAGCTCACCAGGAGGCCTCCATGACCGCGGACACGTGCGTGCGGTACGACCTGGCGGTGGCGCCATCGCGGCCGCGGCGGCTGAGCCGGCGGCTCGCGTTCGCCGTGACGGCCGCGACACTCGCGGTGTTCTTCGTCGCCGCCGGCGCGCCGACGCCGCTGCTCGTGCGCTACCAGCAGGAGTGGGGCTTCTCGGCGGCCATGCTGACCGTCGCCTTCGGCGCGTACGCGCTGGGCCTGCTGGCCGCTCTGCTCGTCCTCGGCGCGCTCTCCGACCACGTCGGCCGGCGGCCGCTGCTCCTGGGCGCCGTGGTGCTCGAGCTCGGCGCCCTCGTCGGCTTCCTCGTGGCGCGCGACGTGGCGTGGATCGTGCTGGCGCGCGTGGTGCAGGGCGTGGCCACCGGCGCCGCGACGAGCGCGTTCGGGGCCGCCCTCCTCGAGCTCGCCCCCGCGCGGCGGCCGCGCCTGGGCCCCGCCGTCAACGCCGTCGCCGCGGCCGGCGGCCTCGGGCTCGGCGCCCTCGCGGCGGGCGCCCTCGTGGCCGCCACCCCGGCGGCGGGGACCGCGATCTGGGGCGTGCTCGCCGGCGTGCTGCTGGCGGCCCTGGTCGCCGTCGCGCTCGTCCCCGAGACCGCCGCGCGGCGGCCCGGCGCGATCGCCTCGCTGCGGCCGCGGGTGGCGGTGCCGCCGGCGGCGCGCGCCGTGTTCGCCGCCGCGGTGCCGGCCCTCGCCGGCGCCTGGATGATGGCGGCGCTCTTCATGGGGCTCGTGCCGACGATCCTCGCCGTCCTGTGGGGCGTGCACAGCCTGGCGGCCGCCGGGGCGGCCGCGTCGGTCGAGCCCCTCGTCGCGGCCGTCGCGTCGCTGGCGGTGGGGGCGGCGGCACCGGCCCGCGCCATGGTCCTGGGCGTGCGCGCGGTCGTGGTGGCGGCCGGGCTCGTCATCGTGGCGGTGGCGTCCCGGGACCTGCCGCTGCTCCTGGTGGCCGGCGCGTTCGGTGGTGTGGGGTTCGGCGCGACCTTCTCCGGCGGGCTGCGCTCCCTCGCACCCCTCGCCACCGTGCACGAGCGCGGCGGGATGCTCTCGGCGATGTACGTCGTCTGCTACCTGGCGTTCGGCCTGCCGGCGATCGCCGCCGGCCGGCTCGTCGGGAGCCTGGGGCTGCTGCCGGTGGTCGTGGGCTTCGGTGCCGTGGTCCTCGTCGGTGCGCTGGCCGCCCTGGTGCTGCAGGTGCGGCTGGCGCGGGGCGCCCGGGCCGCGGCCTGACGCCCGCCGGGTGCGACGCCGCGGCGCGGTCAGCGCGCCGCGGCGTCGATGAGCTCGGCCGCGGCGCGGCGCGCCTCGGCGGCGGCGTCGTGGTCGCCGTCCATCCAGCCCGCGATGCTGGCGCCGTCGAAGAGCAGGTGGAGTCGGCGTGCCAGCGTCTCCGGGTCCTTCACCCCGAGCTCGCGGGCCGGCGTGACGAACAGCGAGCGCACCCAGCTGCGGTAGTCGTGGCTCGCGCGGCCCACAGCCCCACCGGGTGGCGCCTCGACCGAGGCGGCGACGAACGCGCAGCCCCGGTAGCCGGGCTCGGCGACCTGCCGTGCCTGGGCGTCGAACACCGCGAGGAGCCGTTCCCGGGGCGTCGTCGCCTCCGCGAGCGTCGCCGCGACCCGGGCCCGCATGCGCTCGTGGCGTTGGTGGAGGTAGGCCTCCACCAACGACTCCTTGCTGCCGAACGTGTTGTAGAGCGACGCCTTCGCCACCCCGGCGCGCTCGATGATCCGGTCGATGCCGACCGAGTGCACGCCCTCCGCGTAGAAGAGCTCGCCCGCCGCCTGCAGCAGCCGGTCGCTCGCCGACGCCGTCCCCGTGCTGGCCATCTGTCCGCCTCCCGCACCTAGACAGACCAGTCTATCGACGGTCGTGCCCGGGGTCGAACGAACCGCCTTGCCACCCGACTGGTCACGTGTATAGCCTACTGGTCGTGCGTATAGCGGAGGCACCGGACGACCGGCCGGCGAGCGACCTCACCGCCCGCGCCCGGATCCGCGACGCGGCGATCGCGTGCTTCGCGGAGGAGGGCTTCGACGCCTCGTTCCGCACCATCGCGCGCCGCGCCGGGGTCTCGCCCGGGCTCATCACGCACCACTTCGGCTCCAAGGAGGCGCTGCGCGCCGAGTGCGACTCCGAGGTGCTGCGCCAGTACACGGCGGTGAAGACCGACGCGATCGACATGCCGTCCGAGCACCTGCTGAAGTACCTCGCGGCGCCCGGGATCGCCGCGGACCTCATGGTCTACATGCTGCGGGCGATCCACGCCGGCGGTGAGCCCGCGCGGGCGTTCCTCGACCGCCTCATGGACAACGCGCGCGGCATCATGGCCCGCAGCGTCGAGGTGGGTCTGGTGCGGCCGTCGCGCGACGAGGAGGCGCGGCTGCGGTACATGACGTACCTGACCATGGGCGCGCTCCTGGTGCAGTTCGTCACGTCGCCCGGCCTGACGCCCGAGGAGTTCGTCGCCTCGGTGGCCGCGCGTGGCCGCGACCAGATCCTGCCGACCCTCGAGCTGTTCACCGAGGGCTTCCTCACCGACCGTGCCGCGCTCGACGACTACGTCCGCTACCTCTGGCAGCCGCCGGACGAGCAGGGCGCCGCCTCCACCCAGACCGCGTGACGGCCACCGCCGCCACGACCCATCCCTGCGCTGCACGAGGAAGTCCGCATGTCCACGAACGAGATGGCCGTCCACGTCGAAGGCCTGACGAAGTCCTTCGGCAGGGTCCACGCGCTGCGCGGCCTCGACCTGCACGTCCCCACCGGCCAGGTGACCGGCTTCCTGGGCCCCAACGGCTCGGGCAAGACGACGACGATCCGCATCCTGCTCGGCCTGCTGCGGGCCGACGGGGGCCGCGTCACGCTGCTCGGCGGCGACCCGTGGTCCGACGCGGTGCGCCTGCACCGCGACCTCGCCTACGTGCCCGGCGACGTCACGCTCTGGCCCAACCTCACCGGCGGCGAGGCGATCGACATCCTCTGCCGCCTGTCCGGGCCCCTCGACGTCGCCCGCAAGCGGGCCATGCTCGAGCGGTTCGAGCTCGACCCCACCAAGAAGGCACGCACCTACTCCAAGGGCAACCGCCAGAAGGTCGCGCTCGTCGCGGCGCTCGCCTCGCGCGCGCCGCTGCTGCTGCTCGACGAGCCGACGAGCGGGCTCGACCCGCTCATGGAGGCCGCGTTCACCGAGTCCATCCGCGAGGTCAAGGCGGAGGGCCGGTCCGTGCTGCTGTCCAGCCACATCTTCGCCGAGGTGGAGAAGCTGGCCGACCAGGTGGCGATCATCCGCGAGGGCGTCGCCGTGGAGACGGGGACCATGGCGCAGCTGCGCCACCTCACACGCACGCAGGTCACGGTGGCGCTCGACGGCGGCGTCGACGGGCTGGCCACCCTGGCGGGGGTGCACGACGTCGCGACCTCGGACGGCCACGTCACGTTCGCGGTCGACGAGGCCGAGCTGCCCACCGTGCTCGCCGCGGTCGCCGCCCGCGGGCCACGCTCGATCGTCGCCAACCCGCCGTCGCTCGAGGAGCTGTTCCTGCGGCACTACGGCGACGAGCTGGCGGCGCTGTCGGCGGGGGCGACCAAGTGAGCGCCGCGACCGCGGCACGGCCGGTCCCCGCCGTGCGCCGGCCCCCGGCGCAGGGGTACGCCGGGCTGGCCACCATGGTGCGGCTCGTCCTGCGGCGCAACCGCGTGCGGCTCGCGGTCTGGTTCGTCGTGCTCGTCGGGATGTACCAGTACATCGTCAGCTACTACCGCAGCGTCTTCTCCACGCAGGCGTCGCTCGACGACTTCGCGCGCCTGTCCGACACCCCGGGGATCCGGGCGCTGACCGGCCTGTCACCGGCCGCGAGCACCATGGGCGGCGCGGTGTGGACCAAGGGCTGGATGACCGTGGTGCTCGCCCTGGCCATCGGGGTGGTGTTCCTCGTCACCCGCAGCGGGCGGGCCGACGAGGAGCTGGGCCGCACCGAGCTGCTGCGCTCGCGGGTGCTCGGCGTGCACGCGTACTCGCTCGCGTCCTGGCTGGTCAACGGCGTGCTGTGCGTCGCGGTCGGCGCCTTCGTCGCGCTCGTCTCGATCGGCGGGAACCTCGACCCGGCCGGCGCCGGCGTCAACGGCTCGCTCGTCCTGGGTGCCTCGATCGCGGGCATCGGGCTCGTCGGCCTCGGCATCGGCGCCGTCGCCGGGCAGGTCTCGTCCACCTCCCGCGGCGCCAACTCGCTGGGTGCCGGCGTGATCATCGCGCTCTACGTGGTGCGCATGGTGGGCGACCTGGGCAACGGCACCCTGACGTGGGCGTCGCCCATCGGGTGGGGCCAGCGGATGGAGCCGTACGCCGCCGACCGGTGGTGGCCGTTCGTGGCCATGCTCGCCCTGACGGCGGTGCTGCTGTGGGTCGCCGGGCTCCTCGAGGCGCGGCGCGACGTCGGGGCCGGCCTGGTGCCCGAGCGTGCCGGCCACGCCGACGCGCCGGCCCGCTGGGCGTCCCCCCTCGGGCTCGCGCTGCGGCTGCAGCGCAACCCGATCATCGGCTGGACCCTGGCGGTGGTCCTCGCCGGCGCGCTCATGGGCTCGATCGTGGACGCCATGACCACGCTCATCGACGACGCGGGCTCGGGCGCCCAGGACCTGCTGCGCGGCACGGGCGTACGGGCGCTGCTCGCGCTGCTGGTGAGCATGATGGCGCTGCTCACGCTGGTGTTCGCGCTGCAGACCACGGTGTCGCTGCGCACCGACGAGGCCGCCGGGACCATCGAGCCGCAGCTGGCGGGCGCGCTGTCCCGGTGGCGCTGGGCGCTGCAGCGCCTGGTGATCCCCGCGGTGTGGTCGGCGGTGTTGCTCGCGCTCGGCGGCGGCCTGCTCGGCGCGGTGTACGGCTCGTCCGTCCACGACGCCTCGCAGGGCGGGCGCCTGGCGCTGGCCGCGCTGGCGTACTGGCCGGCCGTCATGGTGGTCGTCGCTCTCGCCGTGCTGCTCTGGGGCTACGTGCCGAGGCTGGCCGTCCCGCTCGCGTGGGGCGTCATGGCGGCGATGTGGTTCCTCACCATGTTCGGCGAGGTGTTCCGGCTGCCGCACTGGTTCCTCTCGGCGTTGCCCCTGGCCGCCACGCCGTACCTGCCGCTGGAGTCCGTGCGGTGGACGCCGCTCGTCGTCATGACGGTGGTCGCCGTGGCGCTCGCGTGGGCCGGGCTGGACCGGTTCGCGCGTCGGGACGTGCAGCCGGCCTGACGGGCGGCGGGCGCCTCAGCCGCGATCGGCCAGGCGGATCACCGGGAGCTGCCGGTCGGTGTGCTCCTGGTAGGACGCGAACCGGGGCGCGGCCGCGACGATCTGCGCCCACGCCTCGTCGCGCTCGGCGCCGTGCAGCTCGGTGGCCGTGACCGCGACGGTGCGCCCCTGGACGTCGATCTCCACCTCGTCCGGGTGCGCGGCGAGGTTGAGGTACCACGCCGGGTGCTTCGCGGCCCCGGCGGCGGAGGCGACGACGAGCCACGAGTCGCCCGTGCCGGGGAACCAGGCCACGGGCACCTCGCGGCGCTGCCCGCTGGTGCGCCCGACCGTCCGCAGCACCAGGACGTTCATGCCCGCCGACCGGCCCTGGGAGCGGCGGACCCGGCCGACGGTCATCCGGTTGACGAGGCGCAGCACAGGTCCGCGCGGCTGCCGTGACCCGTGGGTGCCGGCGGGTGTGGAGAAGCTCATGGCCTCAGCGTGCGGGACGCCGCCCGCGGGCGCACGACGAGCCGGACCGTGCGCCCGCGGCCGCGACCTACCGGGCGCGCCCGACGAGCTCGGCGAGCTCGACCAGCCGGTGGGAGAAGCCCCACTCGTTGTCGTACCAGGCGAGCACCTTCACCTGGGTGCCGACCGCCTGGGTCAGGGGCGCGTCGAAGATCGCCGAGTGCGGGTTCCCGACGATGTCGGCCGAGACGATCGGCGCCGTGGAGTACTCCAGGTACCGGCCCAGGCCGGGGGATGCCGCCGCGGCGCGGAAGGCCTCGTTGACGTCCGCGACGGTCACCGTCGTGGCGAGCACCGCGGTGAGGTCGGTGATGGAGCCCACGGGCACGGGCACGCGCAGCGCGAAGCCGGTGAGCCGGCCGTCGAGCTCGGGGATGATCCGCCCGATGGTGCGGGCGGCGCCCGACGACGTGGGGATGGTGGACAGTGCCGCGGCCCGCGCGCGCCGCAGGTCCGAGTGCGGCGCGTCGTGCAGCCGCTGGTCGCTCGTGTAGGCGTGGACGGTGGTCATGAGCCCGGACTCCAGGCCGAACGCGTCGTGCAGCACCTTGGCCATGGGCGCCAGGCAGTTGGTGGTGCACGAGCCGTTGGAAAACACGTCGTGCGCGTCGACGTCCAGGGTGTCGGAGTTGACCCCGAGCACCACGGCGGGCACGTCGCCCTTCGCCGGCGCGGAGACGATGACCTTGCGGGCACCGCCGGCCAGGTGCAGCCGGGCGCTGTCGGCGTCGGTGAACCGGCCGGTGGACTCGATGACGACGTCGGCCCCCGCCTCGCCCCACGGGACGAGGCCCGGGTCCCGCTGCGCGAACACGCGGACCGCGCGGCCACCGACCTCGATCGCGTCGTCGGCCGCCCGGACGCCGGCCAGGTGACCTGACACGGAGTCCCACTCCAGCAGCGTGGCGAGCGTGGTGACGTCGGTGACGTCGTTGACGGCGACGACCTCGATGTCGGCCTCGCTGGCCAGCGCCGCCCGGAGCACGCTGCGGCCGATGCGTCCGAACCCGTTGATGCCTACGCGGACGGTCATGAGCTCTCCTCGATCGGTGGGGTGGTGCGGGGCTGGGGGACGCCGGGGTGGGTCGGCGCGGCGGCCGCGGCGCGGGCGGCCTCGATGAGGGCGACGATCCCGCGGACGGCCGCGTCCATGGGCTCCTGCGAGCCGTGCGCGCGGGCCAGCACGTAGCCGCCCTGGACCACGGCGGACAGCGTGAGTGCGAGGTCGGCGGGCACGAGCGCGGCCGGCAGCTCGCCCGCGGCGATCGCGTCGGCGATGGCCCCGGCCCACCGCTCGGCGACGGTGTCGAAGGCGCCCTCGACGAGCCCGAGGAGCTCGGGATCGGCCACCACCTGCGGGTCCTGCGTCATGCGGCCCACGGGGCAGCCCTTGGTGCCGGGGCGGGGGCGGCTCAGGTAGGCCTCGATGCGGTCGACCGGGCTGCCCTCGCCCTGCAGCGTGCGCGACTCGACGAGCAGCGCCTCGATCGCCGAGCGGAACGCCTCCACCGCGAGCTCGTGCTTGCCGGCGAAGTGGTGGTACATGCTGCCCTGCCCCACGCCGGCCCGGGCGAGCACCTCGTTCGGGCTCGTCGCGGCGTACCCGCGCTCCCACAGCAGCGCGGCCATCGCCTCCGTCAGGCGCTCGCGGGCCGTGGTCATGCCTCCAGCGTACCTACTAGTAGGTACAGAGCGCCAGGAGGGGTGGGACCCTTGGCCGCGTCGGTGCCCGGGTGGCGCGAGTAGCGTCAGCCGTGTCACGGCGGTGGGGCTCGCCATAACCGCGACCTCACCCCTGCGGTGCGGCCGCCAACGGTCCCTGGGGCATCCGGTGGGTGCGGTCCGTGGCGTCGCCCCGGCCCCGCCCCCGGTCCGTCCCGCTCATACGGTGCACGACGAGGGAAGGAACAACGATGACGCGATCGACGGTGGCGTTCTCCCAGGTCTCGGGCCTGGAGATCCTGGACTCCCGCGGCAACCCGACGGTCCAGGTGACGCTGGTCGCCGACGACGGCGTGACGTACGTGGCCGGCGTCCCCTCCGGGGCCTCCACCGGCACCCGCGAGGCGGTCGAGCTGCGCGACGGCGACAAGGCGCGCTTCGCCGGCAAGGGCGTCACGCAGGCGGTCGGCCACGTCAACGGCGAGATCGCCGAGCTGCTCACGGGCCGGTCCTGGTCCTCGCTCGCCGAGGTGGACGACGCCCTCATCGCCCTGGACGGCACGCCGACCAAGGCGCGCCTCGGCGCCAACGCCATCGTCGGGACGTCCATGGCCGTGGCCCGGGCTTTTGCCGCGACCACGCCGCTGTGGCAGTCGCTGCAGCCGGCCGGGGTCTCGCCGCGCCTGCCCGTGCCGCACTTCAACGTGCTCAACGGCGGCGTGCACGCGCCCAACGACCTCGACTTCCAGGAGTTCATGGTGGCGCCGGTGGGCGCCCCGACGTTCCCGGAGGCGCTGCGCGCGGGCGCGGCCGTGTACGCGCGGCTCCGCGCGCTGCTCCAGGCGAAGGGCGAGGCCACGGGCCTGGGCGACGAGGGCGGCTTCGCGCCGAACATCGCCCGGCCGGAGGACGTGCTGACGCTCATCGTCCAGGCGATCACCGACGCCGGGTACGCCACCGGGCGGGCCGGCGTGGCCATCGCCCTGGACCCCGCCGCGAGCGAGTTCTACCGCGACGGCGCCTACCACGTCGCCGGCGAGACGCTGAGCAGCGACGACATGATCGCCCGCTACGAGGCCATCGCCACCGACTTCCCGGTGTGGTCGCTCGAGGACGGGCTGGCCGAGGGCGACTGGGACGGCTGGGAGCGGCTCACCGCGCGGCTCGGCGACCGGCTCCAGCTCGTCGGCGACGACATCTTCGTCACCAACCCGGCGATCATCACGGAGGCCATCGGCCGCAAGGTCGGCACCTCGGCGCTCATCAAGGTCAACCAGATCGGCTCCATCACCGAGACGCTGCGCGCCCAGGAGATCTGCCGCCAGGCCGGCTACACGCAGATGATCTCGCACCGCTCGGGCGAGACCAGCGACACCTTCATCGCGGACCTGGCCGTGGCCACGGGCACCGGCCAGCTGAAGACCGGTGCGCCCGCCCGCGGCGAGCGCGTCGCCAAGTACAACCGCCTGCTCGAGATCGCGGCGGCCCACCCCGAGCTGCCCTACGGCCTGACCGCCTGATCCAGGCTCCCGTCCCGGCGGGCCGCGCGGCTCGTCGGGACGGGAACGCCCGGCACGGGGCTCAGTGCGCGTGGCGGTGGTGCGCGTCCGGGTAGTGCGGGTGCGAGTGCGTCATCGGCTCGTGCACGTGCGGGTGGCTGTGCCACGTGCCGGGCGGCACCGGGTACGTGTGCTCGTGCCGGTGGTGCTCGTCGTGCGTGTGCCAGTGGGTGTGCTCGATCGCCTCGTGCGTGTGCTCGTGCTCGTGGCGCTCCGTCAGGTGCAACCAGACGCCCAGGCCCATGAGCGCGCCGGCGACGACCAGCGGCCACGTCACCGCCTCCCCGAGCGCGATCGCCACGAGGGCGCCGACGAACGGCGCCACCGCGAAGTAGGCGCCCGTGCGCGCGGTGCCGACCGAGCCGAGCGCCCGGATGAACAGCACCAGGCTCAGGCCGTAGGCCACGAGGCCGAGCGCCATGGCGCCCGCGACGGTCACGGCGCCGGGCAGGCGCGCGCCGAGGACCAGCGCGAGCGTGAGGTTGACCGGGCCCGCCACCGCGCCCTTGACGGCCGCGAGCCACGTGGCGTCGGTGAGCGCCACCTTCCGGGTGAGGTTGTTGTCCAGGCCCCAGCAGAGGCACGCGCCGAGCACCGCGAGCGCCGGCAGGGGGGTGCCCAGCCGCACGCCCGAGGGCACGGACAGCACGGCCGCGCCCGCGACGATGGCGAGCATCCCGACGACGATGCGCCGGTCGACGTGCTCCCGGAACACCACCCAGGCGAGGAGCGCGGTGAACACGCCCTCGGCGTTGAGCAGCAGCGAGGCGCCGGACGCGGGCATGCGCGACAGGCCGGCCAGGAGCAGCACCGGCGCGAGGACACCTCCGACGGCGACGGCGCCGACCAGGGGAGCCAGCTCACCCCGTCGCAGCACCACGCGGGCCGGCCGGCGCACCCAGCGGTAGGCCCAGAGCCCCAGGCCAGACCCGCAGTAGAGCAGGCCCGCCAGGAGCCACGGGCTGACGTCGCCCAGCAGCAGCTTGGCGAACGGCGTGCTCACGCCGAACAGGACCGCGGACGCGAGCGCCGCCTGCACGCCGGGATGGCGCAGGCCGGACCGGTCGCTCGTCGTCATGCCCGGCCCAGCCCCACGAGGCCGAGCAGCGCGTCGAGGCCCTCGGGCGTGCCGGGCCAGTGCCGCTCGAGCGCGCCGCGGCCCGCGTGCCGCACGACGAACCGCAGGGCGACGGCCACGACGATGGCGTCGTCGGCGTACCCGACCACGGGGATGACGTCCGGCACGAGGTCGATCGGCGAGACGAGGTAGGCCAGCAGCGCCCACAGCCACCAGCGCACGGGGCGTGGCAGCGCGGGGTCGGTCGCCAGCCGGCGCACCAGACGCACGACGTCGGGGACGAGCCGGGCCACCTGGCGCCAGTCGGTCCGGCGTCCGGCGCGCCGCGCCTGCGCTGCGAGCGCGACGACGAGCGCGGCCCAGGCCAGCGCCAGCGCGCCGGCGACGCCGAGGACGGGCTGCAGCCAGTGCGGCACCGCGGTCCTCCGTTCGTCGTCGGCCCGGGCGGGCGGACCTGCGCCGCTGGTGAGTATCCCCGCCCGCGACCGCGCCGGACGAGCCGCAGCGGCGATCCGGACCCTACGTGCGGCGGGTGGGCCGGAGGCTGCGCACCAGGTTCGACGAAGAACTCCCGGTCGCCGGCTACGACGTGGGGCACCGATCCTCGGCGAGGCGCAGCGCGGCGAGCGACCGGACCGCGCAGCGGTCCACCTTGCCGCTCGCGGTGCGCGGGAGCTCGGGCAGGGCGACGACCGCCTTGGGCAGCTTGTAGCGCGCCAGGCGGGTGCCGGCCACGCGGCGCACCTCCTCGAGCGTGGGTGCGGCCTCCGGGTCGCACTCGAGCACCGCGACGACGACGTCGCCCCACGTCGAGTCCGGGACGCCGACGACGAGCAGGTCGCGGACGTCGAGGTCGGCGAGGGCCGCCTCGACGTCACCGGGGACCACCTTCTCGCCACCGGTGTTGATCACCTCGCTGGTGCGGCCGACCACCGCGAGGCTGCCGTCGGCGTCCCGCACCGCGAGGTCGCCCGTGTGCAGCCACCGGTCGACGATCGCGGCCGACGTGGCGGCGGAGTCTCGCCAGTAGCCGCGTGTCACCTGCGGCCCCGAGACGGCGATCTCGCCGCGGCGCCCGGGCTCGGTGACCACGTCGCCCGTCTCGGGGTCGACGAGCCGCAGCCGCAGGTACGGCAGGGGCGTGCCGACCGAGCACTGCGCAGCGCCGGGCCGGGGCCGGCGCAGCAGCGTGCCCGAGGGGGCGGCCTCGGTCATGCCCCAGGAGGGGTAGAGGTGGAGCCCGCGTCGCGCGTACGCGTCGACGATCTGCGCCGGCACGCTCGCGCCGCCGACGAGCGCGGCCCGCACGCCGGAGAGGTCGGCCGTCTCGAAGCCGGGGCAGCGGGCGACCGCGGCGTACATCGCGGGCACCCCGAAGACGCTCGTGATGCCGCCGTGCGCCAGGTCGTCGAGCGTGCGCTCGGCGTCGAAGGCGCGCCGCACCACCGCCGTGCCGCCGCGGCGCAGCGTGCCGAGGGTGAACGCGTTGAGGCCGCCGATGTGGAACATCGGGGCGACGGTGAGCGTGACGTCGTCGGGCCGCAGGTCGAGGCAGACCTCGAGGTTGCGCGCGCTCCACCACAGGTTGGCGTGGCTGAGCATGACGGCCTTCGGCCGGCCGGACGAGCCGGACGTGAACATGAGGACGGCCAGGTCGTCGGGGTCCGGCGCGACGACGGGCTCGTCGTCCGCGGGCCGCTGTGCCGCGGCCGGCCACTCGAGCCAGGCCGACGCGAGCCCGGACGGCCCGGGGCCCACGGGGGCGGTCTCGGGGTGCACCACCACGACGCGGGGCTCGACGAGCGCGAGCGCGGCTGCCAGCTCCGGCCCGGTGGCGCGGAAGTTGAGGGGGACGAACACGGCGCGGGCGAGGTGGGTGGCCAGCAGCGTCACCAGCAGGCCGGGGTCGTTGCGCCCGGACCAGCAGACGCGGTCGCCGGGCCGGGTCCCGTGCTCGCGCAGCGTCGCCGCCAGCGCGGTGGCCAGGTGCCACACCGTGCCGGCGTCCAGCACCGCGTCGGCGTCGTCGCGCACCGCGCTGTCGCCGGGGTGCAGCAGCGCACGGCGTGCGAACGCCGTGGCCAGGCACATGTCGGGGTTCATGGGGGTCACCGGTGAGGCCGGTGGAGGGGTGCCGGGACGGGCCTGGGCACCCCTCCACCGGTGTGCTCAGGAGGCGGCGCCCACCTGGGCGGCGGGCCGGGACGCGGCCGGCGTCTTGGCGGCGAGCACGCGGCCCAGCACCAGGGCGAGCGCGACGCCGACGACGGCGACGACGATCGAGACGATGAACGGGTTGGTGTAGTCACCCTTGGCGCCACCACCCATCGACGCGCCGATCTTCGGGCCGAAGTACGCGGCGATCGAGTACGCGCTGAACATGATGCCGTAGTTGATGCCCTGGAACCGGGGGCCGAAGGTCTTCATGGTCAGCGCCGGGAACACGCCCATGACGCCGCCGAAGCACAGGCCGAGGAGCACGATCCCGATGACGAAGCCCACGGTCGTGTGCAGCGTGAGGAGCACCACCATGGCCACGGCGACGACCGCGTAGATGAACACGACGGCCGTGGTGTAGCCGAGCCGGTCGGAGACCGCGCCCCACGCGAAGCGCCCCGCCGCGTTGCAGATCGAGTAGATCGAGACGAGGACCGCGGCGGTCGCGGCGCTGATGCCGAACATCTTCGTCTGGGCGATCGGCGACAGCTGCGACGCGATGAGCAGGCCCGAGAAGGCGCCGGCGCCGAGCATGACGAAGATGAGGTAGAACGACGGCTTGGCGAGCATCTGCGTCCACGTGTGGTTCACGGGGGCAGCGGCGCCGGTGGGCGGGGTCCAGCCGGCCGGGACGTAGCCGTTCGGCGCGGGCTTGATGAGCAGCGCGCCGAGCACCACGACGACCGCGTAGACGATGCCCATGCGGACGAACGCCGCGCCGACGCCCGACGACTTGATGATGGCCTGCGCCACGGGCGCGGCGACGACCGAGCCGGCGCCCATGCCCATGGTGATGAGGCCCGCCGCCAGGCCGCGCCGGTCCGGGAACAGCTTGATGGTGTTGTTGAGGCACCCGGAGTACGCGAAGCCCTGGCCCAGGCCGGCGATGAGCCCGTAGTAGAGGTAGAGCTGGGTGGTGCTGCTCGCCGTGCCGGTGAGGATGAACCCGAGCGCGAAGAGCAGCGAGCCGGCGAAGATCGCGAGGCGCGCGCCGCCGCGGTCGATGATGTAGCCGCCGGAGATCATGGGGATGGGCGCGATGGCGCCGTTGATGGTGAAGGCGAGCATCACCTGGCCCATGGTCCAGCCGTGTGCGCTGGTGAGCGGCCCGGCGAACACCGAGAAGGCGTAGATCGCGCCGGTGCACAGCAGGACGAGCACGGATCCGGCGAGGACCCGCCAACGATTGATGGTCTGCATCACGATGTCTTTCAGGACAGAGCGGCGGCGGGTGCCGGGCGCTCGGGGGTGGACAGGGTGTTCAGCTCTCCCCAGACCTCGCGGAACAGGCCCGCCGGCATGGGGCTCAGGGTGGGCGAGACCGCGGGCGTGAAGTCCATCTGGTCGAGGACGTCGCGCTGGAGGTCGATGCCCGGGGCAACCTCGATGACGGTCATGACGCCGTCGACGAGCTGCAGCACGGCGCGCTCGGTGACGTAGAGCACGCGCTGCCCCCGCTGTGCCGCGTACGTCCCCGAGAAGGTGATCTGCTCGACGTCGAGCAGGAACTTGTGCGCCTTGCCTTCCGTGACGACCTTCACCTCGCCGCCGGCGACCTCGACCTCGAGGCCCCCCGCGGTGAACGTGCCGGCGAAGATCAGGGTCTTGGCCGACTGGCAGATGTCGATGAACCCGCCGCAGCCGGCCACCCGCCCGTTGAACTTCGAGACGTTGACGTTCCCGTGCCGGTCCGCCTGGGCCAGGCCCAGCACGGCGCAGTCGAGGCCGCCGCCGTCGTAGAAGTCGAACTGCGAGTGCATGTCGACCAGGGCCTCGGGGTTGTACGCGTGCCCGAAGTCCTTCAGGCCCGCCGGGACGCCGCCGATGGCGCCGGCCTCCGTGGTGAGCATGATCTGGTCGCTGATGCCCTCCTCGGCGGCGACCGTGCCGACGTCGCACGGGATGCCGACGCCGAGGTTGAGCACCGCTCCCGGGCGCAGCTCCATCGCGCTGCGTCGCGCGATGACCTTGCGCTCGGAGAGGGGGATGGGGGTGATGGCCTCCAGCGGCACGCGCAGCTGGCCCGAGAACGACGGGTTGTAGTGCGTGTTCTCGGTCTGGAAGTGGTTCTCCGGCTGGGAGACGACGAGGTAGTCGACGAGGATGCCGGGCACCTTGACGAGGTTCGGGTCGAGCGAGCCGGCGGCGGCGATCGACTCCACCTGCGCGATGACGATGCCGCCGCTGTTGCGGGCCGCCTGCGCGATCGGCAGCACCTCGAGCTTGAGGCCCTCGTGCTCGAGGGTGAGGTTGCCGTGCTCGTCGGCCACCGTGCCGCGGATGAGCGCGACGTCGACCGGGAACGACGGGTAGAACAGCCACTCCTCGCCGGCGAGCTCGATCACCTGCACCACGTCGTCGGTCGAGGAGGGCGACATGCGCGCGCCCTCGACGCGCGGGTCGACGAACGTGCCGAGGCCCACCTTGGTGATGACGCCGGGCCGCTTGGCGGCGATCTCGCGGTACAGCTGCGTGATGACGCCCTGCGGCAGGTTGTAGGCCTGGCAGCCGTCCTCCTGGATGAGCTTGGCCAGGCCGGGGGAGGCGATCGCGATGCCGCCGATCCAGCGCTTGATGAGGCCGCGGTGGCCCCAGTGGCTCATGCCCTTGTCGCGCCGGTTGCCCACCGCGGACGCGTGGACCACGGTGAGGTCGCGCGGCGCGGCCTCCGCGAGGAACCGCTCCTCGACGGCGATGAGCGTCTCCTCGTTGACGCACGCCAGGCCGAAGCCGGACAGCGCCACGGTGGAGCCGTCCTTGATCAGCGCGGCGGCCTGCTGGGGCGTGATGACCTGTGCCACGGGCGTCTCCTTCGTCGCGTGGGCCGGTGCGGCCCGACCAGAAGAATTCCGGACTTGTGACGTCCGTAACTAGGGACGATCGTCCTGAGAGACGTCGCGTGGCGTGGCCCGACGATGGGCAGCGGGCGCCGGCGGGCGCCGCCGGACGACGACGTCGGCCACATCCCGGAAAGGCACACCACGATGGACTTCACGCTGACCGACGAGCAGGAGCTGCTCCTCTCCAGCCTCGACGAGCTGCTCGAGCGCGAGTGCCCGGAGTCGTACATCGCCGAGCTCGACCTGCACCACGAGTCGGCGACGAGCTTCCGCAAGGCGCTGCACGAGGCGGGCTTCATGTCGCTCGGCTTCCCGGAGGAGTACGGCGGCACGCCGTGCGACGCCGTCACGCTCGTGCTGCTCGCCGAGCGCGTCTGCCGCCAGGGGCTGAACAACGGCTTCGGCCTGGAGCTGCTGCAGGCGATGGACATCCTCGAGTTCGGCTCGGAGGCCCAGAAGCAGGAGATCCTCGGCCTGCTCGCCAACGGCCGCGTGCCGTTCGCGCTCGGGTTCACCGAGCCCGGCGCGGGCTCGGACAACTCCGCGATGACCACCTCGGCCGTGCACCACGACGGCCTGGTGACCTTCAACGGCACCAAGACGCTCATCACGGCCGCGCTGCAGAGCAAGTACCTGCTGGTCATGGCGAAGAACCCGGACACGGAGGACCCGCGCAAGGCGATCTCCATGTACCTGGTGCCGATGGACGCCCCGGGCGTGACCACCAACCGCCTGGAGAAGATCCTCTGGTACACGCAGGACAGCTGCGAGATCTTCCTCGACGACGTCACGCTGCCCGAGGAGGACTGCCTCGTCGGCGTCAAGGGCAACGGCTTCAAGCAGCTCATGCGCAACTTCGAGATGGAGCGGCTCGTCATCGCCGCGACGTGCCTCGGCCAGGCGCAGTGCGCGTTCGACGACGCGGCGGCCTACGCCGCGCAGCGCGTGCAGTTCGGGCAGCCCATCGGCAACTTCCAGCTCACGCAGCTCAAGCTGACCGACATGGCGATCAAGCTCGAGAACATGCGCAACTTCGTCTACAAGACGGCCTGGATGCTCGACCGCGGGCTGCCGCTGAAGAGCCAGGGCGCGCTGTGCAAGCGGTACTGCGCGATGTCCGGGTTCGAGGTCGCCGACGACGCGCTGCAGATCTTCGGCGGCGTGGGCGTCACGGTCGGCGCCCGCATCTCGCGGCTCTGGCGGGACCTGCGCGGTCACCGGTTCGGCGGTGGCACCGACGAGATCATGGTGCACATCGCGGGCCGTCAGATCGTCAAGGACCACAGCTGAGCAGCGGACCAGGACGAGGAGGAACCCCGATGAAGATCGTCGTCGCCTACAAGTGGGCGCCGAACCCCCAGGACCTCGAGGTCCGCGCCGACGGCACCGTCGACGCCTCGCGCGGCAAGCCCGCCGTCAGCGAGTACGACCCGGTCGCGTTCGAGCTCGCGCGGCGGCTGGCCGACGAGACGGGCGGCGAGGTCGTCGGCCTGACCGTCGGCGCCGCCGCGATCGACACCCCGCTGGCCCGCAAGGCCGCGCTCTCGCGCGGGCTGGACCGCCTGGTGCTCGTGGCCGACGACGCGCTCGTGGGCGCCGACAGCACGCGCCTGGCCGCGGTGCTCGCCGCCGCGGTGCGCGCCATCGGCGACGTGGACCTCGTGCTCGCGGGCGACTCGTCGGTCGACGTCGCCGAGGGCCAGGTGCCGCTGACGACCGCGGCCGAGCTCGGCTGGCTCGGGCTGGGCCGCGTCACCGCGGTGAGCCCGGCCACCGACGGCCTCGTCGTCGAGCGCGACACCCCGGCCGGGGTCGCGGTGCTCACGGTGCGCACGCCCGTGGTGCTGGCCGCCACCGCCGACGCCGTGGTGCCGCGGGTCGCGGGGATGAAGGACATCCTCGCGGCGGCCAAGAAGCCCGTCGAGGTGCTCGCGCTGGCCGCCCTGGACGTGCCCGCGCCGGCCGTGACGCTGGCCACGCTCGGCACGGCCAAGCCGTCCGGCGGCGACCGGCAGGCGGTCCTGTTCGACGGAGCCGATCCCGCCGCGGCGGCATCGCAGCTGGTGGGCGCGCTGCGCTCGGCCGGCGTCCTGTAGGCCTCGCGCGAGCTAGTGGAGCAGTCATGAACGCATCGAACGCATCGCAGTCCTGGGTCGTCGTCGCCGACGACCCCGCGGTCACCGGCCTGGTCGAGGTCGCGCGCGCGGTGGCCGACGAGGTCGTCGCCGTCGTCGTCGGCACGCGAGCGGTGGCCGACACCGTCGCAGCGGCGGTGGACCGCGTCGTCTGGCTCGGCGAGCCGGCCACCGCGCCCGTGGAGGCCTTCGCGCCCCAGGTGGCGCAGCTGGTCGCGGACGCGGCGCCGTCGGCCGTCATCGGAGCCACCACGCCCGCCGGCCGCGCGCTGCTCGGCGCGGTCGCGGCCCGCACGCAGGCGCCCGTGCTGGGCGGCGTGCGGACCGTGCAGGTCGCCGACGGGCGCGTCGTCGTGACGCACGCCGTCATGGGCGGCATCGCGGAGCGCACGGTCGCCGTCGAGGGCGGCCCGGCCGTGCTCGCCGTCGACGCCGGTGCCGTGCCGGCCGGGGGCGCCGCGACGCCCGTGGCCGAGGTGGCCGGCGCGCCGCTCGACGCGGCCACCGTCACGCAGGTGCGGCCCAAGGAGCGCGCCGGCGTGGACCTGGGCGCGGCCCCCGTCGTCGTCGGCGTCGGTCGCGGCCTCAAGGCCGAGGCGGACCTGGGCCTCATCCGGGGCCTGGCCGCGGCGGTCCACGGCGAGGTCGCCTGCTCGCGCCCGCTCGCGGAGGGCGTCGACTGGCTGCCGAAGGAGAGCTACATCGGCATCTCCGGCCAGCACGTCGCGCCCGACCTCTACGTGGCGGTGGCCATCTCGGGCCAGCTGCAGCACATGGTGGGCGTGCGCGACGCGAAGGTCATCGTGGCGGTCAACAACGACAAGAACGCGCCGGTGTTCGGCCAGTGCGACTTCGGCATCGTCGGCGACCTGTACCAGGTGGTCCCGGCGCTCACCGCGGCGCTCGGCGGCTCGCATGACTGAGCAGGCGCCGGGCGAGCCGGACTTCGACGTCATCGTCGTCGGCGCCGGCCCGGCGGGCTCCGTGACGGCGACGCTCCTGGCGCGCCAGGGGCTGTCGGTGGTGCTCGTCGAGCGCGGCGACACCCCCGGCGCGAAGAACCTCTCCGGCGGCGTGCTCTACGGGCGCGTGCTCGACGAGGTGTTCCCCGGCTTCGTCGACCAGGCGCCCGTCGAGCGGCGCATCACGCGCCACGTGACCACGTTCCTCACCGCCGACTCGTCGGTCGCGATCGACTACGCGGGCGGCCCCCTGGCCGAGCCCGTCAACGCCGTGACCGTGCTCCGGGCCCGGTTCGACCCGTGGCTGGCCGAGCGGGCCGAGGAGGCCGGCGTCTTCCTCATGCCCGGCGTCCGCGTGGACTCCCTGCTCACCGAGCCGGGGTCCGGCTCCTCGCCGCGCGTCGTCGGCGTCAAGGCGGGCGACGACGAGCTGCGCGCGCGTGTGGTCGTCGCTGCCGACGGCGTCAACTCGTTCCTGGCCCGCAGCATCGGGCTGCGCCCCCAGCCGCCGGAGCACCACCTCGCGGTGGGCGTCAAGGCCGTGGTCGGCCTGCCCCGGCGCGTCATCGAGGACCGGTTCGCGGTGACGGGCGACGAGGGCGCGGCGCACGCGATCGTCGGGGACTGCACGCTGGGCATCGGCGGCGGCGCCTTCCTCTACACCAACACCGAGTCCCTCTCGATCGGCGTGGTGCTGCGGCTGGACGACCTGGTGCGCTCGGGCCGCACCGCGGTCGAGGTGTTCGAGCACTGCCTGGCGCACCCGGGCCTGGCGCCCTACCTGCGCGACGGCGAGATGCTCGAGTACGGCTCGCACCTGGTCGCCGAGGGCGGCCTGGGCATGGTGGGCCAGGTGGTGGGCGACGGGATCGTCGTGGTGGGCGAGGCCGCCGGCCTCACCATCAACTCCGGCCTGACGGTGCGTGGCATGGACCTGGCCATCGGGTCCGCGGTCGCGGCCGCGCGGGGCGTGGGGGAGGCGATCGCCGCGGGCGACACCTCGGCCACCGGCCTGGCGGCCTACCGCCGGCACCTCGACGAGAGCTTCGTCATGCACGACCTGCGGACGTACGCCAAGGCGCCGGCGTTCCTCGAGCGGGGCCGGATGTACGGCGCCTACGGCGAGCTCGCCGCGGGCCTGTTCCACGACGTGTTCTCGCTCGACGGGACGCCGCGCAGGCACCTGGCGGCCACGGCGTGGCGCGCGGTGCGCCGCTCCCCGGTGACGATCGGACAGCTCGTGAGCGACGGATGGGCGGGGGTGCGTGCGCTGTGAACCCGCAGACCACGGCCGAGCGGCTGGGCCACAACCGGTTCGTCCTCGACGAGGGCGAGTCGCACATCGAGATCGACCAGGAGGTGTGCCGGCGCACCGGGACGGGCAAGCGGCTGGTGGCCGTGTGCCCCGCCGGCGTCTACAGCGAGCTGGAGGACGGCACCATCGTCGCCGAGTACGCCGCGTGCCTGGAGTGCGGCACGTGCCTGGCGGTCGCCAGCCCGGGCGCGCTGCGGTGGCACTACCCGCGGGGCGGCTTCGGAGTCGGCTTCCGCGAAGGATGACCCCTGAGAGGGGGCCGCGCCGAGGTCACGGCGCCGCGACGACGACGCGAGTGGGCTCGTCGTCCGGCGCCGTGGCTGGGCCGCGGTAGCCGGCGGCGCGCAGCTGGTCGTCGACCATGAGCTCGACGTACTCCTGGATGCCGGCCCGCACGCGCGGCAGCAGCGGCGCGGGCGTGACGAGCACGTGCATGAGCACGGCGCCCTCGATGGCGTCGAGGATGCGCATCGCCGAGGCGTCGGGCGCGAACTCGCCGCGCTTGATCGCGGCCGCGACGCGCTCCCGCTCGTCGAGCACGAAGCGCGTGACGGCCCGTTCCCGCAGCGTGCCGAGGATCTCGGGGTTGGCCCACACGTCCGTGTACAGGCGCATCATCGCCAGCCCGTACTCGCCGAGGTAGAGGTGGGCGCGGTGCAGCGCGTGCCGCACGAGGTAGTCGCGGACGGTGGCGGGCGCCGGGGTGTCGGGCGCGTCGTCCTCGTCGGTCGCGCCGAGCGCGTCGTTCTGCGCGCCGCGCAGGGCCGCGACGAGCACCTCGCCCTTGTCGGCCCAGCGCAGGTAGAGCGCCGACTTGCCGACGCGCGCCCGGGAGGCGATGGCGTCCATCGACAGGCCGCGCCAGCCCGCCTCGCCGAACACCTGCAGCGTGGCCCGGTGCACGCGCGCCTCGAGCTCCGGGTCCCGGGGCCGGCCAGGGGCGCGGGGAGGCTCCGCCTCCTCCGCGGGCGCGCCCTCGGGCAGCTCGTCGACGGTGGGCATGCTCCCAGGGTAGCCAGTGAACCTGGCGAGGCCGGCGCCTGGTGAGGCCCGTCACATGCGCTCCTTGACCCCCGCCCGGACCAGCCACCAGTTGACGGGGTAGGCCGTGACGAACCCCACGACCATGGCCACCTGCATGACGGCCCAGAACTGGGGCGTGGCCACCGCGAGCCGGCCGCTGGCCAGCGCGGGGACCACGACGAGCTGGGCGAGCGCCATGGTGCCGTACATCCCCACCTGCCACGCCGTGATGGACAGGGCGTCCGCGGTCACGGCCGCCTTGAGGCCCTCGCCGCGGGACAGGTGGCGCATGGGCACGATCGCGTAGTACTGGAACGCGATGCCGATGCCGAACGCGAGCACGAAGTCGAGCACCCAGCCGGCGTAGAGGCGGTCGGCGAAGAGCCACCCGTAGCCGCCGGCCACCGCGACGGCCGGGAGGGCGACCACCAGCCACTCGGCGACGAGGTCGCCCAGCGCGCACCCGGCGCCGCAGTGCGACGTCCCGGTGACCACGGACACCGCCATCGGCACCTCGCGCGGGCGTGGCTCCTGCCCGCGCGGCGCACCCCGGCCCCAGCGCAGGTAGGCAGCCGTCCACAGCAGCGACCCGAACAGGGCGGTCAGTGGCCAGACGAGCGCCATGACGGCCATCTGCTGGGGTCGGCGCCGCACGTCGACGGCGATGAGCAGGGCGCAGCCGATGCCGAGCCCCAGCGTGGTCCAGGCGACGACGGTGGTCCAGGTGGGCAGGTCGGCCGTGTGCAGCTCGACGACGGCAGGCACGAGGCGTGTCCCCCTCGGGTCTCGCGGGGGATGCCGTGGCACCCCGGCACGGGACGGGCGCCGGTCCCGGCCCCGGCACGTCGGTGCCGGGCGGGCTCGACGTGCGACTCCTCCCGAGGATGTCATCCCCCGGGAGCGGGGGCACCTCGGGCTACGCCGGCCGGAACTGGGCGACCACCGGGCACGCGAACGGGTCGCGCGCCGCGAGGCCCACCTCGTTGAGGTAGCGGACGACGATGCGGTACGAGCGCCACAGGCTCGTCTCGGTGTACGGCACGTCGAGCGCCCGGCACTGCTCGCGCACCACGGCGCGGGCCCGGGCCAGGTTCGGGCGGGGCATGCTGGGGAACAGGTGGTGCTCCACCTGGTAGTTCAGGCCGCCCATGAGCACGGTGGCCCACCAGCCGCCGGAGACGTTGCGCGACGTGCGCACCTGCTTGGAGAAGAAGTCCAGCCGCGCGTCGCGCGCGATGACGGGCATGCCCTTGTGGTTCGGGGCGAACGACGCCCCCATGTAGACGCCGAACACCGCCACCTGCACGCCGAGGAACGCGAAGGCCATGCCGAGCGGCAGCAGGATGAACACCGGCGTCCAGAAGACGGCGAAGCGGGCGAGCACGAGCGCGAGCTCCGTGCCGCGCCCCTTGACGGGACCGCGGCCGAGCAGGTGCCGGAACCCGTGGCCGTAGAGGTTGAGACCCTCGAGGGTCAGCAGGGGGAAGAACAGCCACCCCTGTCGGCGGGTGATGAACCGCCGCAGGCCGCGGGCCGCCGCGGCGTCGTCCGCGACGAAGGAGATGGTGTCGACGGCGATGTCCGGGTCGCGGCCCACCTGGTTCGGGTTGCCGTGGTGGCGGTTGTGCTTGCTGGTCCACCACGAGTAGCTGATGCCCACCAGCCCGCACGCCAGCACGCGGGCGAGCCGGTCGCTCGCGGGCCCGGAGGCGAGCACCTGGCGGTGCGCGGCCTCGTGCGCCAGGAACGCGGTCTGCGTGAGCACCACGGCCAGCGCCCCGGCGATGAGCAGCTGGAACCAGCTGCTGCCCAGCAGCACGAACCCGGCGAGGCAGGCGGCGAACGCCAGGGCGAGCGCGACGCCCACCCAGGCGTAGAAGCCGTAGGTGCGCTCGAGCAGCCGTCGCTGGCGGATGGTCTCGGCGACCTCGGTGTAGGCGCGCGTGAGGTGCGGGAAGGGCGACCCCGTGGACCGGGTGGCCCGCATCCCCTGGGCGACGGGCGGAGCGGGAGGGAGGGACAAGGGAGTCGGATCCATGGCGCACCGTCCTGGTCGATGCCCACACGTGGTGCGGGGCCGTGATGCCAGGGGCGTGTGCCCGTCGCGAGGTCCACAGTACGCTCCGCGCCGCGGCAACCGCCGAGTCGCGAGGGCCGGTCGGGCGGGTCAGGCGCGCAGCCCCGCGAGCAGCAGGGCGACCATGCGCTCGGCGCCGGCCCCGTGGCAGAGGTTGGCCACGGCCGCGAGCAGGTCGCGGGCGTCGACGTCCTGGTGCACCTCGCCGGACCGCACCGCCGCTGCCAGCAGGCGCTCGAGCGTCGGCGCCAGGTGCGTGTCGAAGTAGTCGCGCAGCGGTTCGTAGGCCGGGTCGCCGGAGTGCAGTGCCGCGGCCAGCCCCTGCTTCGTCGCCACGAACTGCGTGTAGCGGGCGATCCATCGGTCGAGGGCCTCGCCCGGGGGATAGGCGGACTGCAGCTCGTCGGCCGCCGCGATGCAGTCGTCGATCTCGTGCCGGAACACCGCGGAGATGAGGTCGGAGCGCAGCGGGAAGTGCCGGTAGAGCGTGCCGACCCCGACGCCGGCGCGCTCGGCGATGGCGCGGACCGGGGCGTCGACGCCCGCCTCGGCGAACACGGCCTTGGCGGCCTGCAGCAGTGCGGCGACGTTCTGGCGCGCGTCCGCCCGCTGGTGCCGTGGGCCGGCGTCCGGGCTCGTCCCCGGCCGGGCGCTGCTCGATGTCATCGGGTGCCCCTTGCAAGCGGAACGACGTTCCACATATCGTGAGCGTGAGCGGAACGGTGTTCCGATTAACCGATCCTACGGCGCGTCGTCGTCCCGGCGCCACGTCCGCAGACGACAGGAGCAGACCCATGCAGTACCGCACCCTCGGCCGCACCGGCATCAAGGTCACCCCGTACGCGCTGGGCGCGATGATGCTCGGCTCGTTCGGCAACCCCGACCGGCGCGAAGGGATCCGCATCATCCACCGCGCGCTCGACGCCGGGATCACCCTCGTCGACACCGCGGACCGCTACGGCGACTCCGAGGAGGTCGTCGGCGAGGCGCTGCGCGGGCGCCGGGACTCGGTGGTGCTCGCCACCAAGTTCACCGGGGCGGTCGACGACGACGTCACCCACCGCGGCGCGTCCCGACGCTGGATCGTCCAGGCCGTGGAGCGCTCGCTGCGCGCGCTGCAGACCGACTACATCGACCTCTACCAGGTGCACCGGCCGGACCCGGAGACCGACATCGACGAGACGCTGTCGGCGCTCACGGACCTCGTGCGCCAAGGCAAGGTGCGGGCCATCGGGACCTCGTCCATGCGGGGCTCGGAGATCGTCGAGGCGCAGTGGATGTCGGAGCGGCGCGGCTTCGAGCGCTTCCGCAGCGAGCAGCCCAACTACTCGATCCTCGACCGGGAGGTCGAGCGCGAGATCCTGCCGGTGGCGCAGCGCTACGGCATGGGCGTGCTCGTCTACAGCCCGCTCGCCGGCGGCACGCTCACCGGGCGGTACCGGGCCGGGCGTGAGAACGACGTGTTCCGCTCGACGCGCACCGGTATGCGGCACTTCCGCGACGAGCGCCGGCTCGCGGTCGTCGAGCAGCTCGTCGCCCTGGCCGACGAGGCCGGGATCGCGCTGACGCACCTGGCCATGGCCTTCGCGATCGCGCACCCGGGCGTCACCGCGGCGATCGCGGGGCCGCGCACCATGGAGCAGCTCGAGGACACCCTCGCCGGCGCCGACGTGGTGCTCTCCGACGAGCTCCTCGACCGCATCGACGCGATCGTCCCGCCGGGCGAGAGCATCGGCGCGATGGACATGGTCTACCGCGGCCCCGAGGTGGGGGACCCGAGCCTGCGGCGGCGGCCCGTCGGTCAGCGCTCGGCCGCCTGAGTGGTCAATGCGCGGCCCCGGGCCGCGGCCTGCCGCAGCGCCGTGACGCGCCGGCGACGACCGGCGGCGTCGTCGACCGTGAAGAGCAACAGCTCCGGCAGGGACGTGGCGAAGTAGTCGGGGACCGGCGGTGCGGCCTCGAGCTCGTCGGCCGTGCGCTCCAGCCGGTCCCACACCCGGGCGGCCCGGTCCAGCTCACCGAGTCGCACGTGCGCGACACCCACCCACTCGTCGTCCTCGCGCGCCGGCCGGGGTGCCACGGCGAGGGCGCCGCCGGCGTCGCGGGCGGCGAGCCAGCGCGCGCGAGCCACCTCGTCGTGCCCGGCGGCCGCGTGGGCGTCACCGCAGGCCACCAGCACCGCGGCCATCGGGTCCGCCGGGTGGCGGCCCTCGCCCAGGTTGTCGGGCGGGACCATGCCGGCGTCCAGCAGCGCGGCGGCCGCGGCGGGGTCCGTGCCGGCGAGGCCGGCCGCGACGGCCAGTCGCGCGCGGTCGAAGGCCGCGATCACCTGACCCTCCCCGCCCTCGAAGGGCTGGAACACCCGGGTGGTGAGGATGCCCATGGCCTCCTCGCAGCGCCCCACGTCCAGCAGCAGCCCGACGTAGGCGATCGTCAGGTCGTCGCGTGCCATCAGGTCGGCACCCGAGGCCTCGACTGCCGCCAGCCGCTGGGCGGCGGCCACGCCGCGCAGCCGCGCGAGCTGGTCCCGTTCGAACACGAGCCGGGCCATGGGACCCCCAGCGGCCAGGGCTGCCGCCAGGTGCCGGTCCGCCCGGTCGAGGTCACCGGTGGTGTTGGCCACGGCGATCGCGGCGTTGCGCAGCGCCACCGGGTCGGACGTTCCCGCCGCGACGGCCTCCTCGAGCGTCGCGCGTGCCGCGTCGCCCTGGCGCGCTCCGAGGTACCACGTGCCGAGCAGTCCGAGGGCCACCGCGTCCTGGGAGCCCACGGCCCGGGCCGACGACACGGCGGCGCGCAGCGCGTCGAGGTCGTCGAGCCCGGCCGGGAAGGCGAGGCTGCGGTCCACCGTCGCCGCCGCGTGCCGCGCCCGCACCGCGCCCGCCGCGTCACCGGCACGCTCGAGCAGCATCGCACGCACGTAGTGCGCGACGGGTGCGGGGTTGCCGAACACGGACGGCCCGGCGGCGGCCGCGCGGCCGGCCCACGACAGCGCCGCTTCGTCCTCGCCGAGGCGCGCCAGCTCGTGCGCGACGATCAGGTAGGTCCCCGGGTCGATCGCGGTGAGCGCGCCGTCCAGGGCGGCGAGCAGCGGGTCCAGCGGGTCCGCGGCGCGCGCCGTGGCGCGCGCCGCGGACGCCTCCACGGTCCGGCCGGCACGGGCCAGGGCCACCACCCGGAGCGCCTGCGCGGTGGCGTTGCGCGGGTCGGCCTCGACCGCCCGCCCCGCGTGCTCGAGCGCGGCCTCGTCGTCGTGGAGGCGCAGCGACGTGCGCGTGACGCCGAGGTTGCCGGCGAGCGCGTACGCGCCGTCCCACGTCGACTTGGCGAACGCGGCCGTCGCCTCGCGGAACCGGCCGAGCCGTTCGAGGGTGAGCCCCAGCCGGTGGTGCAGCTCGCCGTCCCGCGGGTTGAGGTTGCGACGCGTGATGCGGGCCCTGGCCGTGGCGAGGTGGTCCAGGGCCTCGTCGTACCGGCCGCCGCGATGTGCCACCTCGGCGAGCGCCAGGTGGGTCCGGGAGTCGCCGGGGTCGATCTGCAGCGCCCGCTCCAGGTAGGGCAACGGCGACCGGGTGGGATGCCGGTACTGCCGCAGGTGCTGCGCGGTGAGCAGCGCCTCGTCGACGGAGGTGACCTCGGCCGGCGGGGGCGGCTCCGTCGCCAGCCACGGCTCGCCTGCCGACGCGGGGTGCGCTCGCCACGCCACGACGTCCCGCTCGCGCTCGACGAGCCGCACGACGAGGTCGTCGCGGCCGTCGCAGCCGGGCACGTCGAGCTCGACGAGGTGGGGGGCGCCCGGAGCGGCCGTCACCGGCACGGACCGGACGTGGGACCCGTCGTGCTCCAGGACCAGCACGCCGTCGACGAGTCGGGAGCTGGCGACGCCGATCCGGGCCCGGCCGTCGGCCACCGCGATGCTCAACGCCGCCTCGCGCGTGGCCGCCTGGACGGGCCCGACCTCCTGGATCGGGTACCAGAACTGGCTGAACTCCCGCGTCTCGCCCGGCGCCAGGTAGGAGAAGTCCGGCTGGTTGTCGGTGAACACCCCGGCCATGAGCTCGACGTAGGGGCCGTCGGCGTCGGTCAGCTGGCGGTCCCACGCGTGCCCGATCGGCCCGTTGCCCCAGGTCCACTGCTTCTTCCCCGGAGCGATGTCGTGGTCGGCCCAGTGCACGAACCCCGCTCGGGCGCGGTGGTCGTACCCCCCGAAGAACTCGTCCGCCGTGTCGGTGACCATGTACGACGTGGGCACGGGGATGTTCGTGTACCTGTCGAGGCGATCGGCGGACGGCCGCACCGCCGCGAGTGCCGGGTAGTCGACGCCGTAGTACGGCCGGTCCGCCGCGGGGAAGGCGGTCACCGCCCGGCGCGCGTGGTCGGCGACGAAGCGGACGTCGACGGGGAAGAAGGACTGGTAGTCCTCGTGCACGGCGGCAGCCACGTTGGCCCACCACAAGAACGTCTCGCGCTCGTCCGTGCGGTTGAACAGCCGGACGGCGACCTCGACCGTGGACTCGTCGGGGCGCAGGCGCACGCCGTGCGTCTCGCGCATCCGCTGCAGCGGGTCCAGGTCGGAGTGCCAGACGGTGACGGCGCCGTCGTCGTGCCGCTCGACGGACGTCTCCACCGGCAGGTACGTCCCCGGCCGGTGGTGCTGCGGCCAGTTGAACTCCACGCCGCCGGAGACCCACGGCCCGGCGAGGCCGACGAGGGCGGGCTTGATGACGGTGTTGCGGTAGAAGAAGTCGTAGCCCCGGGTCTTGTCGAACCCGACGTGGATGCGGCCGCCGATCTCCGGCAGCAGCATGAGGCGCACCCAGCGGTTCTCCAGGTGGATCGCGCGCCAGCGGTGCGGGGTCGCCCGGGTGGCGATGCGGTCGGTGAACGGCAGGGGGTACACCCCGCCGTCCGAGCCCTGGTAGACGCGCCGGTCGAAGAACATGGGGAACGGGTCCGGCTCGCCGGGCTCGTACGTCGGGATGTCGACGCCCTGCGCCCAGCAGGCAACCCCGCCGGCGTCGAGCAGTCGCTGCTGGTCGGCGGGCGGCGCAGGCAGGACGAAGCGGTGGGCGGAGGGCGGCATGGCGTTCACCGTAGGGTCGGGCCGGAGCACGGGGACAGGGTCACGGCGGCTGACTGGATGGACGAAACGACGGTCACCTGGACCTAGATCTGCAGCGTGGGTGTGGGACGGTTGGAGGATCGTGCGACACGACCTGGGGTGGGATCCGAGCGGCCCCACCCCAGGTCGGCGACGGTGCGCGGGTCCGGCTACTGCCCGCTGGTCACCTGGAAGCCCTGCGTCTTGCCGTAGTCGACGAGCGCCTTCTGCCACGCGACGAGCCCGGCATTGAGGTCGGTGTGGTTCGCGTACGCCTGGCCCACGCTGTCGGCGAAGATCGTCTGGGCGTACTCCTGGTACGGCAGCCACGACCAGCCGGGCGCGACCGAGTTCGCCGCGGCGAGCAGTACCTGGTTGACCTTCTGCCCGCCGAAGTAGGCGTTCGTCGCGTCCGCGAACGACGGGTCCTTGAGCTGCTTCACCGTCGTCGGGAAGCCCGCGTTGTCCATGAAGATCTTCAGGCTCGCGTCGTTCTCGGACAGCCACTGCACGAAGGCCGCGGCGAGCTCCGGGTTCTTGCTGCCCTTGACGACCGCGGTGGCGCTACCGCCGTAGTTCGCCGAGACCGCCGGGCCGCCGTCGTAGGTCGGCATCGGAGCGGCCTGCCAGTCGCCCTTGCCGTCCGGGGCCGACGACGCGAGCAGGCCGGGCATCCACGCGCCGCTGACGAGCGCGGCGATCTGACCGTTGCCCAGCTGCTTGTACCAGTCGTCCGTCCACGACGGCGTGGGGGAGAGCAGCTGACCCTCGACGAGCTGGTTCCAGACCGAGGTCCACTTCTTGGCCCCCTGGTCCTGGAGGTTGATCGTGACCGAGGTGCCGTCGACCTGGTACGGATGGCCACCGGCCTGCCAGATGAGGCTGCTGGCGAACAGTCCGTCCCCGCCGTCCGACGTGAGGTAGGAGCTCGGGTCGGCCGCGTGCAGCTTCTTGGCGTCGTCGACGAACTGGCTCCACGTGGTCGGGACGGTGAGCCCGTACTTGTCGAACACCTTCTTGTTGTAGAACAGCGCCATCGGGCCCTGGTCCTGCGGGAGCGCGTAGAGGCCGTGCCCGAGCGCCACGTTGCCCCAGGCGCCGTCCGTGAAGAGGCTCTTGTCCTGGCCCAGGCCGTACTGCGTGAGGTCCACCAGGTCCCCGCCGTAGGCGAACTGCGGCAGTGCGGTGTACTCGAACTGAGCCACGTCGGGTGCGCCGGAGCCGGCCTTGATGGCGTTGCTGATCTTGGTGTACTGATCCGTCCCGCTGCCCGCGTTGACGTAGGTCACCGTGACGTTCGGATACTCCTTCTGGAACTCGGCGACCTGCGTCTTGGCCTCGGGGGTCCAGGACCAGTAGGTCAGGGCGCCGCCCTTCTTCAGCGCGGCGCTGAGCGCGGCCGAGCTCCCCGCCGCGCCGCTCGCCGTGGCGCCACCGGTCGCGGCGCCGCCGCTCGAGCCGTCGCCGTTCCCGGACGAGCAGGCCGTCAGACCGGCCGCGGACACGGCGGCCACGAGCACGACGGCAACTGCACACTTCTTTGTGCGGTTCATCGCTCTTCTCTCCTTTGTCGTGGCGATCATTACTGTTTGACACTTCCCGCGGCCAGGCCGGACTGCCAGTAGCGCTGAAGGAATAGGAAAGCCGCGACGATCGGGATGATCATCAGGAGCGACCCGGTGAGCACCAGGTTCTGGATCGGCTGCGCATTCGTCCCGGTGGACTGTGCATTCCATTGGCTGAGCCCGACCGTCAGCGGGTACCATTTCGGGTCGCTGAGCATGATGAGCGGCAGGAAGTAGTTGTTCCAGGTCGCCACGATCGAGAGCAGGACGACCGTGACGAAACCGGGAGCCAGCAGCCGCAGGGACACCTGGGCGAAGGTGCGCAGCTCGCTCGATCCGTCGATGCGGGCCGCCTCGAGCAGCTCGGTCGGCACCGCGTCGCGCGAGTAGACCCACATGAGGTAGAGCCCGAAGGGGTTCACCAGCGAGGGCACGATCACCGAGAGCGGCGTGGTGGTCAGCCCCACCTTGCTGAAGAGCAGGAAGGTCGGGATCGCCAGCGCGGTGCCCGGGATCGCCACGGCGCCGAGGATGACGGCGAACAGCGCGGTGCGGCCCCTGAAGGCGTACTTGGCGATGCCGTAGCCGGCGAGCAACGAGATGATCGCGCTGCCGCCGCCCCCCGCCACCACGTACAGCAAGGTGTTCGCGAACCAGCGACCGTAGATCCCCTGGTCGTACGAGAAGACGTGACCGATGTTGGCGAACAGCTCGAAGCTCGACCCGAAGGAGAGCCCGAAGGTCGAGAAGAAGTCGCCGCTCGTCTTCGAGGAGTTGACGACCAGGTACGCCAGCGGGACCAGCGTGTAGGCGGTCATGAGGACCAGGACGACGAGCAGGGTGGTGGAGGGGCGCGGCCTGCTCGACCGCGCGCCCGTGCGGGAGGTGCTCATCGCATGGCCTCCCGGTGTCCCCGGAGCTGCACGATGTACGCGATGACCGCGGTGACGATGCCCATGACGATGGCCACGGTCGCCGCGTAGCTGTACTGGCGACCCGCGAACGACAACGTGTAGGCGTAGAGGGTGGGTGTGAAGTCGCTCGTGATGGCGTTGGGGGCGATCGGCTTCAGCAGGTTCGGTTCGTTGAACAGCTGCACGCTGCCGATGATCGAGAAGATGAGCGTGATGACGATCGCGCCGCGGAGCGCCGGCAGCTTGACCGAGAACATCGTGCGCATGGCGCCGGCCCCGTCGATGGCAGCCGCCTCGTACAGCTCCGTGGGGACGGTCCGCAGGGCCGAGTAGTAGACGAGCATGTTGTAGCCCGCCCATTCCCACGTGGCGATGATCGAGATCGCCACGATGATCCAGCGTGGGCTCAACGGGTCGAGCGTGGTGCCGAGCAGGGTGTTGACGGAGCCCACGAGGCCGAACCGTGGACCGTAGACGAAGCCCCAGATGATGACGGCCACGACTCCCGGCACGGCGTACGGGAGGAACAGGGTCAGGCGGAAGAACCGCCACCCGCGCAGCCGCCCGCTGTCGATCGCCAGAGCGGCCACCAGCGCCAACGCCATCATCGTGGGCACCTGGATCACGATGTAGGCCACGATCCGGCCGAGGCCGCCCCACAGGCTGGGGTCGCTGAGCGCCCGCACGTAGTTGCTCAGCCCGACGAACGTCTGGTTCCCGAAGAAGTCCTGGCGGTAGAGGCTGAGGTAGATCGCATAGGCGATCGGGGCGACGATCGCGACGAGGAACGCGACGGCGAACGGTGCGACGAAGCCCCAGCCCGTGCGGTTCTCTGCCCGGGAGCGGACCGCGCTCGCTCGTGGTCTGGTGGCTGGGATCGGGGACACTGCGGCGCTACTCCTCGCTGAGTCGTGCACCCCGGCGGCGGCGCCCGGGATATGAGGACGATATGCGGACGGCTGCTGTCGCAGACAGGAATGATCTGCTGGCCCACATGGATGATCCGATGGCCTCATCCGATGCGGTTCGGTGATCGGAGCGTGGCCGGATCGTTGCCGACGCCTACTGCGGTGCGTCGGAGCGCGTGCGTGACGCGTGCAGCACCACGCGCGCGACGCGCACGACCTCGACCGACGAGACCGTGATCCCGTCCGGCGCGTCGCGGACCGACGGGTCGACCCAGACGCCGCTCGCCCGGCGCCAGGGCAGCATCTCGAGCGTCACGCCGTCTGCCGCGACCTCCGTGCGCCACGGGGTCAGGTCGACGTCCCACGTGCGCCCGTACCAGAAGCAGTCGCTGACGAGCTCGCCGCCGACGAAGGCCCGCCCCACGTCGCCGCTCCAGGTGGTGCGCAGCAGCACCCGGTCCACCCCGTCGAGGAGAGCGGCGGGCACCTCGACCCGCACCTGCGCCGCACCGGACCAGTCCGTGGGCGCGCCGAGCCGGTCGAGCGGCCCGCCGCGCGTGGGCGTCGGGAACGCCGCGAACGCCGGGAGCAGCCCGGAGGCCACCTCGTGCGCGCCGGCCCCGGGGGCCGCGATCGACCACGTGCGCCACGGCCCGTGCACCTCGGGAGCGCTGATCGACGCACCGTCGGTGCTGAGCTCGACGTCCGCCGGCAGCACCGAGAGCGTCCACGGGCCGGCCTCGGCGTGGGCCACGAGGTCGCCGGCCAGGCAGTGCACCGGCTGGTCGGCCAGCACGAGGTGCGGCCGCCCCGCGACGTCGAGCGCATAGAGGCGGTTCGCGCTGGCCTCGTCGAGCACCATGAGGCGCACGCCGGGCAGCTCCACGACGCACCGCGGCCCGGGCGGGACGACGAGGTCCACGGCGGTCGAGGCGCCGACCGGCCGTCCGGTCCCGGCCCCGCCGACCGCCACGCTCCCGTCGAGCACGAGCTCGACCGGCACGCCGCTCGTCGCGCTGAGCACCACGAGGTCGCCGTCGGGGCCGGCCAGGCGCGTCAGCACCTGTGCCGTGGCGCTGCGCAGCGTCAGCCCGGCGCCGAGCGGGTACCGCAGCGGCCACGCCACAGAGACTCCGGCGGGCACGTCCACGGGGCTCGTCGGCGCCGTCACCGTGTCGTCGTCGAACGCGATGGCCAGCTGCACCCCGGCCTGCGCGGCGATCGGCCGCCGCGGCGGCTGGTATGTCGTGACGAACGCGTAGCCCCGGTGGCCGTCGGAACGGACGGCCCACCGCAGCTCCTGCGGGTCGGGGCTGCCGCCGCCGACGTGCGCCGTCGCGGTCGCCAGCCAGGAGCCCTCCTCGGCCAGCCACAGGTGCTGGCGGCGCAGCAGGTGGTAGTGCTCGTTGACCTGGCCGAGCTCGCCGATGGGTGCGTGCCAGTCGTAGCTGCGGCTCGGGACGTCGTTCGGGTAGCCGGTGGCGTGTGACTCCTGGAGCGAGGCGTCCCCGTCCGTGCGCTGGGTGCCGCCCGCGAACATGTAGTAGCCCTGCCAGACCGAGCCGCTGCCGATCTTCGCCAGCGCCAGTGCGGCCACGTCGTGCCCCGTGACGAGCGGGCGGCGGTGGTACGCGACGTGCATCCCGCCTCCCATCTCGCACAGCGCGAACGGCAGGGAGTCGTCGTTCGTCGACCGCGCCCGCGCCGCCTGCGTCGAGACGCCGTCGAGCCCCTCCCGGAGGTCGGCGCCGACCGACAAGTCGTCGCGCACCTCGCTGTAGCGGTAGTGGAACGCCGAGAACTCCGGCCACTCCGTCTGCGAGTCCTCCCAGAACCCGTCCGCGTAGGCGCTGTAGAGCGGCAGGAGCGTCGCGGGCACCTGCGCGCCGCCCCAGCCGGTCGCCGTCCAGAGAGGCACCCGCAGCCCGAGCTCGTCCTCGGCGATGCTGCGCAGCGTCGCCAGGTGCTCGGGCTGGTCGTACACCTCGTTGTCCGCCTGGAAGCCCACCACCGGGCCGCCCTCCGCGTGGGTGAGGCCCCGCAGCTGCTCGACCACCTGGGCGTAGTAGGGCCGGACGAGCGCGAGGTACTCCGGGTCGTCGGTCCGCAACCGCGCGCCGCTGCGCACCACCCAGTCGGGCAGGCCGCCGTACCGCGCCTCGGCGTGCACCCACGGGCCCGGGCGGACGACGACGAGCAGCCCGTGGTCCCCGGCGAGCTGGACGAAGGTCCGCAGGTCGAGGTTGCCGTCCCAGTGGAACTCACCGCGCCGCGGCTCGTGCGCGTGCCAGAACAGGTAGCTCGACACCGAGTCCAGCCCGCAGGCCCGCGCCTGGCCCAGCAGCTGCGACCAGCGCTCCCGCGGGGTCCGGGCGAAGTGGATCTCGCCGGTGACCGGGAACCACGGGCGGCCGTCCCGCACCAGGTACCGGCTGGTCACCCCGATGCGACCGGGAATGCCCGCGGGGTCGCCCCAGGGCAGGTGACCGGCGCGCACCCCGGTGGGTGCCGTGACGCGCATCCGTCGGGGAGGGGTGGGACGACCCGCGCCGGGGTCGGGGCGGGCGGCCGCGGGAGGGTCGTCGTCGAACATGCGCCGACCCTAGAGCGGCCGCGCGGTCCGGCCGATGGCGGTTCCGGCGGCGCGCATGGACGAACCGCGGAGCATCACCCCTTGCGTTGCGAGCGGTAGTCGCTGGGGCTCACGCCGTGCACCTTGCGGAACTGCCGGGAGAAGTAGAGGGGGTCCTCGTACCCCACCGCGCGGGCCACCTCGGCGATGCCGAGGGAGCTCGTGTCCAGCAGCCCGCGCGCCCGAGCCATCTTCAGCGCGGTGTGGTGGGCGGTCACGCCGCCCCCGGTGGCCTGGCGGAAGAGCGCGCTGAGGTGGGAGGCGGAGAGGCCGACGAGGTCGGCCAGGTCGCCGACGCGCACCGTGGCGTCGACGCGGTCGGCGAGGTAGCGCATCGCCCGTTCCAGCGGGGTGCCCGTCTCGGGCAGCGCCCGGTCCACGGCGATCTGCGAGAGCAGGTGCCAGGCGGTGCCGGAGGCGGCCAGCAGGTGGGCCGGCGTCTGGCCTCGTTCGAGCCCGCTCACCAGCTCGTCGAAGAGGGCCACGATCCGGTCGAACGACCGCAGGGTCAACGTCGCCGCGCCGTGCTCGGCGCCGAGGGCCACCGCGAAGTCCCGCGACTCCGCCCCTCTCACGTGGCACCACCAGATCGTCCAGGGATGCGAGGTCGACGAGCCGTAGGAGTGGGCCAGCCGAGCGGGGATGAGGACGCACATGCCCGGCGTCACGCCGACCCGTTCGGTGGTCCGTACCCAGCCACTGCCTCGGGTGCAGACCATGAGGATCGACTCGTCGGCACCCTCGGGACGCACACGCAGGTGGTCCTCGGCGTCGGGGAAGAACCCGGCGTCCGTGACGACGAGCCGGCGCGTCACCGGGCGTTGCAGCGCGGCGTCGACCAGCGGCCGCGGCACCACGCACAGTCGCTGGTTCTCGAAGCCCTCCATGCGTGGCACTCGACGTCACCGTCCCAGCGATTCGTCCATGGTCGTCGTCGCAACCCGGCGACTACTGTCCCGGAGCGTCGCTGCGTCAGCAAGCGGCTGACCGGGTGGGGAGGCGCATGGACACCGGGCACGGGGCCGGCGCCCTCACCGCCGTGGTCCGTGCGGAGCGGGGCGGCAAGATCGTCTCGCTGCGCGACGGCGCCGGCACCGAGTGGCTCACGCAGTCCTGCCGGTCGCAGTCCCCGCCCCCCGGCACCGCCTTCGGCGACGCGGAGATGGCCGGCTGGGACGAGTGCGCTCCCACGATCGACCGGTGCGTCGTGCGGGGGGCGGTGCTCCCCGACCACGGCGACGCCTGGGACGCGGTGTGGACCGGGACCGGGGCCACGCTGCGGCACGTCGGTTCGAGCCTGCCCTACCGGCTCGAGCGCACGATCGCCGCGACGCCGGACGGCGGCCTGCGGCTGTCGTACCGCGCGACGACAGACCACGGCTCCGTGCCGTTCCTCTGGGCCGCGCACCCGCAGCTCGCCGCACCCCCTGGGACGCGCGTCGAGGTCGCACCCGCCCCGCGGCTGGTCGTCGACGTGCTGGCCGACGGCTGGCCGACCGCACGCTGGTCGGAGGGCCTCGCGGGGATCGACGGCGTGGTGCCGGGAGGGTGCCGCAAGCTCTACGTCCATCCGCACGAGCACGTCGCGAGCGCCGACCTCGTGCGCCGCGATGGCGGCCGGCTGCGGATGACGTTCTCCGGCACGATCCCGTACCTGGGCCTGTGGTTCGACCGGGGCCGGTACGCCCGTACCCCGGTGATCGCCATCGAACCGGCGATCGCCTATGCCGACTCGCTCGCGCGGGCGGTCGAGCTCGGCACCGCACCCGTCCTGACGCCCGGCCGGGCGCTCGAGTGGTGGATCGAGCTGCACGCCTTCCCGGGTCCGGCGTGACGAACGCCCGCCCCCCCCGCGCTCGCGACTGGAGCCCCTCCGACAGGCCGGCGAGGCCGCTCTGTGCGATAGTGGGCGATATGTCGTTAACTATCGCGATCGAGAGGACCTGACATGCACCACCACGGCGGAAGCTTCCCTGGTCCCGATTTCGGCAGCTTCGCACGCGGCTTCGCGAGCTTCGGCATGGGCGGGCCGGGCTACGGGTACCCGGGGCGGGCGCGGCGCGGGGACATCCGCCCCGCGGTGCTGCGCGTGCTGGCCGACGAGCCGATGCACGGCTACCAGATCATCCAGGAGATCTCCCGGCGCAGCGGGGGCACGTGGAACCCCAGTGCCGGCTCGGTGTACCCCACGTTACAGATGCTCGCCGACGAGGGCCTGGTCGTCGCGAAGGAGACCAGCGGCAAGAGGGTGTTCTCGCTCACCGAGGCCGGCACCGCGGCCGTGGCGGAGCTGGCCGACGAGCCGGCACCGTGGGACCTCGCGGCCGCCAGCTCCGACCTGAGCGGTCGTGCGGCGCTCCGCGAGTCCGGTGGACGACTGGCCGCGGCGGTGCTGCAGATCGCGAGGTCAGGCGACAAGACTCAGGTCATGTCGACCATCGAGATCCTCGACGCCGCGCGCAAGCAGGTCTACACCCTGCTCGCCCAGGACTGAGACGTGACGGAGGCCCCTCGGCTGCGCGCACGCTACCGGCGGATCGTCACGTTCTTCGCCGGTGTGATGGCGAGGTTCATCGTCTGGGAGATCGTGCTGCCCAAGATCGGGCTGGGGCGATGGTCCGATGGCAACCGGAGCGCCCGGAACCGCCGCACCGCGGTGCGGTTCCGGGCGCTCGCGCTGTCGATGGGCGGCCTGATGATCAAGGTGGGCCAGTTCCTCTCGGCTCGCCTGGACGTGCTGCCGGCCGAGATCACCGACGAGCTGGCCGGCCTGCAGGACGAGGTGCCACCGGCCGCGTTCGCGGACATCCGGCAGCGCGCCGAGGAGGAGCTGGGACGCACGCTGGCCGCAGCCTTCCGGAGCTTCGACGAGACGCCCATGGCCGCAGCATCGCTGGGGCAGGCGCACCGCGCGGTGCTGTGGGACCCCGACGCGGCGGAGGCGGGCTTCGCGCAGGTGGTCGTCAAGGTGCAGCGACCGGCGATCGACCAGATCGTCGCCGTCGACCTCGCGGCGCTGCGTCGGGTGGGTGGGTGGCTGACCCGGTACCGGCCGGTGAGCACCCGGGCCGACGTCCCGGCGCTCGTCGAGGAGTTCGCGGCCACCACGCTGGAGGAGATCGACTACACGGCCGAGGCACGCAACGCTGAGCACTTCCGCTGGGTCTTCGAGAACGACGACGAGATCGTGGTGCCCCGGGTGGCCTGGGAGCACTCGCGGTTGCGAGTGCTCACGCTCGAGGACGTCTCGGCCATCCGGATCGGCGACTACGACGCCATCACCGCCGCAGGCATCGACCGCGCACAGGTCGCCGAGAAGCTGGTGGAGACCTACCTGCAGCAGATCTTCGACGACGGCGCCTTCCACGCCGACCCGCACCCCGGCAACCTGTTCGTGGCGCCCGTCGAGGGACGGCCCGGGGACTTCCGGCTGACGTTCGTCGACTTCGGCATGGTGGGACGGGTGCCCGACACGCTCCGCACGTCGCTGCGGGAGGCGTTGATCGCCGTCGGCACCCAGGACTCGTCCCGCCTGGTCAACGCGTTCGCGTCCATGGGCGTGCTGCTGCCCACCGCCGACACCAAGCTCCTGGACCTGGCCGTGGCTCAGGTGTTCGACCGGTTCGGCGGCATGGCGATGAGCGACCTGCGCAACGTCAGCCCCAAGGAGATGCGGGACATCGGCCTGCAGTTCCGCGAGCTGCTGGTGAGCATGCCCTTCCAGCTGCCGGAGAACCTCCTGCTGCTCGGCCGGACCCTGGCCGTCCTCTCGGGCATGTGCGCCGGCCTGAACCCCGAGTTCAACCTCTGGACCTCGATCACGCCGTACGCCGCCACGCTGGTCTCCGGTGATGCCGGCGGTGGCGGGCTGTGGAGCACCGTCACCACCGAGGGCACCAAGATCGTGCGGTCGCTGGTGGCGCTCCCCGGGCGCGTCGACCGCATCCTCACCCTCGTCGAGCGCGGCGACCTGTCGGTGAAGACGCCGATGCTCGACCTTCGGGTGCGCCAGCTGGACCGGTCGGTGCAGCGGATCCCCATGGCGATCGTGTTCGCGGCGCTCCTGCTGGCCGGCGCGGTGCTCTACGCAGCCGAACCGACTCTCGCGAAGGTGCTGATGGCTGTCTCGGTCCTGCCGCTGATCGGGGCGCTGCGCCGCGGGCCGCGGCACCGGTAGCGCGCGTCGACGAGCTGCCTCACTCCGAGCCCCCGCCGACGGGCTCGCCGGGAGTGGGTTCGTCCAGCACGACACCTTTCGGCGTCGGGTGCCATCGCCGGCGCACGACGAAGGCGCCGGCCGCCGCCAGCACGCTTGCGCCGGCCAGTCCGCCGGCGACTCCGAGCCCCGTGGTGGTTGCGGTCCTGGCCGTTGCCTTCGTCGCGACGGTCGCCGATGGCGAAGGCGCGGGCGATGGTGTCCCGGCGCGACTGGCGGCGGGACTAGGCGTGGGCGTCGGGCTCGCCGGCGGTGAGAGCGTCGCGGTCGGTGTCACGCCGGATGACGGTGCTGCGGTGGGCCGCGCGGGCGCCGTCGTTTGCGCCGGCTTCGCCACCTTCGTCGTCGCTGACCCCGGGGTGGACGGGCCGTTGTGCACCGGGAGGGCCGACTCGGGCGGCGCCGTACGCGGGATTCCGCAGTGCCCGGTCGGGTCGAGGATGATCTCGCCCTGCAGGACGGCGAGGTCCGACTTGATCGTGTCCACGTAGGCCCAGGTCAGCGGTTTGTACGGGGGGTTGCTGGGCCACTGCCACCCGGGCAGCAGACGGGCGAAGCCATACCACTGGTCATGTGAGTAGACGATCCCCGGCGTCGAGGGCCAGGCGACATCGTCAAGCGTGGAGCCGCACGGCGGCACGGGGGGCATCACCGGCGAGGTGACCCCCAGATCGACCGGCCAGCAGGCGGTGGTCGTCCCGGCCTGCGACCAGAGGACGGTCCCGTCGGCGGCGTGAACCTCCACGCGCCATGCGTACGAGCCGGCTGGATCGAGCCCGGTGAGGTAGTAGTCGTGGTCGGCGAACGTCGTGCCGACCGATTGCATCGGCATGGACAGCCCCTTTGCGGCGTCCTCCCAGCCCATGTGCAACTGGTTCTCGCTGCCAGGCATCCCGGCGATGCGCACCTCGAGGTACTTGCAGGTGGCGTTCACCGTCGACGCATCGGCTGCGGCAGGCGCAGCGGCGGACGTGATGAGCGTGGCAGTACCCAGCAGCACGGCGACGGCGCCGGCGACGAGCGTCTTCACTCGGATCCCCCTGTGAGCGGCCTGAGCACGCCAACTGGGAGTATCGAAGCACGACGCGGCGACGCGCGGGGCCCGTTGGCGCCGCGACCAGGGCTGTTGCGCCCCAGCAGATCGCCAGGGCCTCGGCGATGACGCACGTCCACTTGCATGCTGGACGCGGCGCGGGAGGCGCGGTGGGCAGCGAGGGGCTGGTCAGATGGCCAGGAACGACGAAGCCCCCCACCGTCAGGTGAGGGGCCGTCGTACAACCAAGCGTGCGCAAACTTCCAAAGTAGCGGGGGCAGGATTTGAACCTGCGACCTCTGGGTTATGAGCCCAGCGAGCTACCGAGCTGCTCCACCCCGCGTCGGCTGGTACAGGCTACGCCACGGCGGCGCCCGCCCCAAATCCGCGCGTTCCACGCCTGCTCGTCGACCGTGCGCCCGCGAGCAGCCGAGCGTTCCCGGCGCCGTCGCCGCCGCTCGTGCCGCCACCCGGCCGCACCCCTGTGACCTGGTACGTTCGCAGGCGCGCCCGCGGCCCCGGCCTGGCGTGCCGGGATCGCCCGACGAGCGCGTCGACGCGAAGGAGCACGATGCCGCGCACCGCCCTCGTCCTGGTGGGTCACCACCCGTTCACCGACCCGTGGCACGACGACGCCGCGGTGGGCCACGTGGTGGCCCTCGAGCTCGCGGCGGCCGGGTTCGACGTGGTGCTCCGCGGCACCATGCCCGACACCCTCGAGGGTGTCGACCCCGCGGACCTGGCCCTGCTCGTCGTCAAGGCCTCAGGGTTCACCCCGGAGGACGGCGCGTTCGACGCGCTGCGGCAGCGGGTGGACGCGGTGGTGGACCACGGTGTTCCGGTGCTGGCCCTGCACCAGGGCTCGGGTGCGTTCGGCGGCGCCTATGCCGCGGCCGTCGGCGGCCGCTGGGGCGAGCACTCCTGGCACCCGCCGCTCGGCGAGGTCGCCTTCCGGGCGGTTGACGACCAGCACCCGGTCAGCGCCGGCCTGGCCCCGTTCACCGCGTACGACGAGGGCTACGCGGGCCTCGACCTCGACGAGGGCATCCGCCCGCTGCTCGTCGTGGAGCACGACGGAGTCGCCTTCCCGGTGGTGTGGCAGGGGCCGTCGGCGTCGCGCGTGATCGTCGACACCCTGGGGCACGACGCCCGCTCGTTCGAGTCCGCGGGCCGCGTGGAGCTGCTGCGGCGCGAGATCGCCTGGCTCACCGCGTCCTGACGCGGCCGAGGCGCCCGGCCCGGCGGCTGCCGGCGGTCGGGCGCCTCGGCGGTCTGCAGTCTCAGGCCTCGGGCTCGTCGTCGGACGACGCCGGGGGAGCGGTCGGCTCCTGGCCGGCGAGCACCAGGTAGAGGTCCTTGCGGGCCCTGTCGAGCACGACGAGGGCGCGGGCGACCTGCGCCTCGTCGCCGTCCTGCGCCACCTGCATGCTGGCGCCCATGAGGCCGCGCACGGCGTCGCGCAGCGCCCACCGGGAGCGCGGCGTGCGGGCCGTGGCGTCGGCGAACGGGTCGCCGAGCTCGTCGGCGTGCGCCGTGACGTAGGCGCGGCCGGCCTCCGACAGGCTCGCCAGCCGGCGGCCGCCCTCGGTGGCGATGGTGATGAGCCCCTCGTCCTCGAGGAGCGAGAGCGCGGGGTAGATGGCGCCCGGGCTGGGCGTCCACGCGCCGTCGGTGCGCTCGGTGATCTCCCGGATGAGCTCGTAGCCGTGGCGCGGCTGCTCGGCGAGGAGCAGCAGCACCGCGGCGCGGATGTCGCCGCGGCCGGCGCGCCGGCCGTGACGGAAGCCGCGACCGTGGCGCTGGTCGGGCCCGAAGCCGGGACCGAACCCTCGCTCGGGCCCGAAGCCGGGGCCGAACGGTCCCTCGGGCCCGAAGCCGGTCCCGAACGGCATGCCGCCCGAGCGGCCGCGGCCGCCCCGCGGGCCCGGTCCGTCGGGCTGGTCGCGGTAGCCGCGACGCGGCTCGCCGGCGGCGGGGCCACCGGCCATGGGGCCGACGAAGGCCGGTCCGCCGGCGAAGGGTCCGCGGCGGTCGCGCCGGCACGCGGGGTCGAACCACGCGCCGTCGAACGGCTCGTGGTGGGCGCGGGTGGTCGCGTCGTCGAAGGGTCGGCGGGCGCGGGGCGGGTGGTGGTGGTGCGTGGTCATGGATGTGCTCCTGATGTGGGGCCCCGCGGAGCGGGGCGTCGGGGCCCGCCGGCGGCGGGCCGTCCGGGAGTCGTTCTCTCGACCGGACGACGTAAAGATATATCGATGACATATCGTTTGCAAGCCCCGGGAACGACGGTGGGGCCGGGCCGCCTGGCCGAGCCCCACCGTGCGAACGAACCGCCGCGCGCTACGCCCCGAACCACTCCTGCACGCGCCCGACGATCGCCTTCTCGAAGAGGTCGTCGGAGTGGCGGTCGCGCAGCCACCGCGCGAGGCTGCCGCCCGCCGCGGCATCGATCTCCGTCCAGCACCCCGCGGGGTCGCTCACCGCGCGCGTGAGCTGCTCCTCGGCCTCGGCGGGCGTCCGGTAGAAGAACGGGTACGACTCCGGGACCAGCGCGTGCGCCCACGGCAGGTCGGGGAACACCCCGACGGCCCCGGCCGCCAGCGCCTCGACGTACTCCAGGCCGTACGACTCCTCGGTCGCGGTGGCGAGGAACGCCGTGGTCCGCGACAGCGCCTCCCAGTAGGAGTCGCGCGTCGCGGTGAGGGGCCCCACCCACATCCAGTCGCGGTGCGACATGCGCATCGCGAGCTCGGACACCAGGTGCGACTCGTGCAGCCGGGCCTCGACGCGGATCGGCGTCTTGTCGTGCACGCGCTCGACCACCTCGAGGAACAGCCGCGGCTGCTTCCGCTCCGAGACGTAGATGGCGGGGTAGAGCACGAGCGGGGTCGACGCGTCCTGGCGCGGTCGCACGTGGTCCAGCCGGAACCCGAGGTTGACCCAGGCCACCTTCGACTTCTCGGCGAGCTCGGACACGGTGTACCGCGACACCACCTCGCGCACCTCGGTCGCGGTGCGCTCCGAGTTGGCGAACGTGGGGAACAGCGCGCAGGACAGGGCCAACGCGGCCTGCTCCACCGGCTCCGGGTACGTCGTCGTCGGCCACCAGACGAAGTTCATCAGCCGCGGCTCGGCGCCGGCGGGCCGCAGCGTGCGCCACACCTCGACGGAGTCGAGCACGTCCATGTTGATGACCACCGTGGTCACCGGGTCGACGAACTCCAGGGGGATGAGGTCGAACCCCTCGCAGCGGCGGGGCCCGGGGCCGATGAGCTCGGCCCCGGGGAACACCCGCAGCAGGCGCCGCACCAGGGTCGACCCCGCGTCGTGGCCGACGACGTGCCCGTCGCCGTCCACGAGCGCTGCATCGTGCTTGATCGCGATCCGCCGGGCGCTCATCGGGCCGCGCTCTTCTCCGCCGTGTCCACGTCCACCTCCGCCGGTTCGCCAGCGCGGTCGCCAGGCTGCGCCACGACGCCGGTGGTGGTGACCGGCCGCGCGTCGACGGCCGGGTCGACCGGCGTCGGCGCCGGCGGCTCGTCCTCAGTGTCCTCCAGCGACGCGTGGATCCGCATGCCGTAGAAGGAGCGCCACACGAAGGACGCCGAGATGACGAAGAACACCGCGGACAGGATCTGGACGAGCGTGCCGTTGCCGCCGTTGGTCAGACTCACGGCGAGCTCGACGGCCAGCAGGCCGAACAGCGTCGTGAACTTGATGACGGGGTTGAGCGCGACCGACGAGGTGTCCTTGTAGGGGTCGCCCACGGTGTCGCCGACGATCGTCGCGTCGTGCAGTGCCGTGCCCTTGGCGTGCAGGTCCACCTCGACGACCTTCTTGGCGTTGTCCCACGCGCCGCCGGCGTTCGCCATGAAGATCGCCTGGTAGAGGCCGAAGACGGCGATGGAGACGAGGTAGCCGATGAAGAAGTACGGCTCGAGGAACGCGAAGCACAGGGTGCCGAAGAACACCGCCAGGAACATGTTGAGCATGCCCTGCTGCGCGTACTGCGTGCAGATCTCGACGACCTTGCGGGAGTCGCCCTCGCTCGCCCTCGTGGCGCTGGCGTCGAGCTTGATGTGGTCCTTGATGAACTCGACCGCGCGGTACGAGCCCGTGGTCACGGCCTGGATCGACGCGCCGGTGAACCAGTAGATCATCGCGCCGCCCGTGATGAGCCCGAGCAGGAACGGCGGGTGCAGCAGCGACAGGTTCTGGACGTTCTCCGTGAGGTGGTTCGTCAGCGCCATGATGATCGAGAAGATCATCGTCGTGGCGCCGACCACGGCCGTGCCGATGAGCACCGGCTTGGCGGACGCCTTGAACGTGTTCCCGGCGCCGTCGTTCTCCTCGAGCATCTGCTTGGCGGCGTCCCACTTGACGTCGATGCCGAAGTCCTTCTTCAGCTCGTCGTCGATGTCCGGGACCTCTTCGATGAGCGACAGCTCGTAGACGCTCTGCGCGTTGTCCGTCACCGGGCCGTACGAGTCGACGGCGATGGTCACGGGGCCCATGCCGAGGAAGCCGAATGCGACGAGCCCGAAGGCGAACACCGCCGGGGCGACCATGAGCGTGCTGGGCACCTGCTCGCTGATGAGGAACGAGGCGCTCATGAGGGCCACGATCGTCAGCCCGAGCCAGTAGCCGGAGAAGTTGCCGGCGACGAGGCCGGACAGGATGTTGAGCGAGGGGCCGCCCTCGCGCGAGGACTTGACGACCTCGCGGACGTGCTTGCTCTTGGTCGAGGTGAACACCTTGACCAGCTCGGGGATGATCGCGCCGGCGAGGGTGCCGCAGGAGATGATGAGTGCGAACTTCCACCACACCCCCGCGGCGTCGCCGGTGAGGTTGCCGAGGACGTACCAGGTGGTGACGAAGGTCAGGACGATGGAGACGCCGCTCGTCAGCCAGACGAGCTGGGTCAGCGGCGCCTCGAAGTTCATCCGCGTCGCCTTGGCGTACCGCGCCCGGACGATCGCGTCGTTGACCAGGTAGGACACGGCCGAGGCGACGAGCATGACCGCGCGGACCGCGAAGATCCACACGAGCAGCGTGGCCTGGACGGAGCCGGAGGACACGGCCAGGAGGATGAACGTGATGAGCGCGACGCCGGTGACGCCGTAGGTCTCGAAGCCGTCGGCGGACGGGCCGACGGAGTCACCCGCGTTGTCGCCCGTGCAGTCGGCGATGACGCCGGGGTTGCGGGCGTCGTCCTCCTTGATCTTGAAGACGATCTTCATGAGGTCGGAGCCGACGTCGGCGATCTTGGTGAAGATGCCGCCCGCGATGCGCAGCACGGAGGCGCCGAGCGACTCCCCGATGGCGAAGCCGATGAAGCAGGCGCCGGCGATGTCGGCCGGGAGGAACAGCAGGATGACGAGCATCATGAGCAGCTCGGTGCTGATGAGCACCATGCCGACGGACATGCCCGACTTCATGGGGATGCGGTGCACCGGCACGGGGTCGCCGGCGAGCGACGCGTGCGCGGTGCGCGAGTTGGCGAACGTGTTGACGCGCATGCCGAACCACGCCACGCCGTAGGAGCCCGCCATGCCCAGGAGGCTGAAGGCGATGATGATCGCCACGCGGCCCCAGCTGAAGTGCTGGAGGGCCTTGTAGTAGGTGACGATCACCGCGGCGATGAACACCCACAGCGTCAGCAGGAACTTGCCCTGCTGGGCGAGGTAGGTCTTGCACGTCGCGTAGATGAGCTCGGAGATCTCCTTCATCGACGTGTGCACGGGCAGCTTGCGCAGCTGCAGGAAGACCATCACACCGAAGCCGAGGCCGAGGAGGCACAGGACGAGGCCGATGATGAGGAGGAGCCGGCCGGAGGCGCCTCCGACGACGTGGACGACGGACAGGTCCGGCAGGACGAGATTGGCCTCGCCGCCGCCGGAGGAATTGCCCGCCGACTGGGGGACAAGGCTGGAGAACAACGCGAAGTTCGTCATCGTTCCGATCCCGGGTGAAAGCAACGTTGCTGTCGGAAACCACGCTATGAGTGGGCCCCCGCACCCAGGTGTGACCTACGACCCAGCGGCTCCGGACGGGCCCCGACCGGCCGCGCCGCGCCGTCCCGTGGCCCTGAGCACGGCCTTCGCCACCTCGGTGAGCAGCAGCACGACGACGCCCGCGGCCAGCGCCAGGCCCCAGTCGCGCAGGCCGATCGGCGCCGCGGCGAACCACGTGTGCATGAACGGCGCGTACACGAAGACGAGCTGGAGCACGACGAGCGCGCCGCAGGCCACCCAGACCAGCCGGTTGCCGCGCAGCACGCGCGGCGTGAGGCTCGACGAGCCGAGGAAACGGCAGCTGAACAGGTACGCCATCTGCGCGATCGCGAGGACGGTCACCGCGGCCGTCTGCGCCGACCGGACGCCCGCGCCGAGGCGGACCTCGACGAGGTAGACGGCCAGCGTCGCGCCGCCGATGAGCAGGGAGGCGACGCCGACGAGCGCCAGCACCGACGGGGAGATGACGTGCGCGCCGGCGGGACGCGGCGGCCGCGCCATGACGTCCGGCTCGGCGGGCTCGCCCGCCAGGGCGAGCGACAGCGTGACGGCCGTGACGAGGTTCACCCACAGGATCTGCACGGGCGCCAGCGGCAGCGCCAGGCCGGCGAGCACCGCGACGAGGATGACCAGCGACTGCGCCCCGTTCGTCGGCAGGAAGACGACGGACTTGCGGACGTTGTCGTAGATGCGCCGGCCCTCCTCGACGGCGCGCTCGATCGTGGCGAAGTTGTCGTCGGCCAGCACGATGTCCGCCGCGTCCTTCGTCGCCTCGGTGCCCTTGATGCCCATGGCGACGCCGACGTCCGCGCGCGTGAGCGCCGGCGCGTCGTTGACGCCGTCCCCGGTCATGGCGACCACCTGCCCGTGCGACTGCAGCGCGCGCACGATGCGGATCTTGTGCTCGGGGGACGTGCGGGCGAACACCGCGACGTGCTCCACCCGCTGGCGCAGCTCCTCCTGGCTCATCGCCTCCAGCTCGGCCCCTGTCACCACGGTCGCCGCGTCCGGGCCGACGATGCCGAGCTCGCGCGCGATGGCCTGCGCGGTGCCCGCGTGGTCGCCGGTGATCATCGTCACCCGGATGCCCGCGGCGTGGCAGTCCGCGATCGCCTGTACCGCCTCCGGGCGGGGCGGGTCGACGATGCCGACCACGCCGAGCAGCTCCAGCTCGCCGCCGATCCCGTCGAGGTCGAGCCCGGCCTCACCGCCGGCCGGACGCCGGGCGGCGGCCAGCACCCGCAGCCCACGGCCGCCGAGCTCGTCGACCACCGCCTCCCAGCGGGCCCGGTCGAGCGGCACGAGCACGCCGTCGCGCCGCTCGCTCGTCGACCGTTCCAGGAGCCGGTCGGGCGCCCCGACCACGTGCACCGCGCGCACGCCCGCCGCCTCGTCGAGGGTCGCGGACAGCTTCGTCGACGACTCGAACGGCACCTGCGCGAGCCGCGTGAGCGGGCCGGTGTCGGCCCCCGCCTTGCGGGCGAGCGCCACCAGCGCGCCCTCGGTGGGCTGGCCGACGACGCCCCAGCGCCCGCCGGACTCGACGAGCCGCGCGTCGGCGCACGCCAGCACGGCCAGCGTCAGCGCGGCGAGGTCGGGGCGCGCGTCGAGCGACGCCGGCGCGCCGGCGAGGAGCACCCGCCCCACCGGCTCGTACCCGAGCCCTTCGACGGTGTACGTGGCGGCGGGCGTGACCACGGCGCTCGCGGTCATCTCGTTCTTCGTCAGGGTGCCGGTCTTGTCGGAGCAGATGGTGGTGACGGACCCCAGGCCCTCGACCGCAGTGAGCCGGCGCGTGATCGCGTTGCGCCGGGCCATCTGCTGCACGCCGAGCGCGAGCGTGATCGTCACGAGCGCGGGCAGCCCCTCCGGCACGGCCGCCACCGCGAAGCCGATCGCGGCCGAGACGAGCTCGTCGAGCGCGAACGAGTGGACCACGCGGCCGATGACGAGCATGGCCGCGGCCATGCCGAGGATGGTCCAGGACAGCTGCTTGCCGAGCCGGGCCAGCTGCCTGGTCAGCGGGGTCTCGACCGGCTGGTCCGCGCCGCGCACGAGCGCCTGGATGCGCCCGATCTCGGTGCCCGACCCCGTCGCCGTGACCACCGCGACGCCCCGCCCGGTCGCCACGATGGTGCCGGAGAAGAGCATGGAGCTGCGGTCGCCCACGCCGGCGTCGGCGGCCACCGGCGCGACGTCCTTGGCCGCGGGCACCGACTCGCCGGTGAGCGCGGACTCGTCCACCTGGAGCGAGACCGCCTCGAGCAGCCGCACGTCGGCCGGCACCCGGTCGCCGGACCGCACCCGCACCACGTCGCCGGGCACCACGTCCTGCGCGTCGACGTGCTGCCACGCGCCGTCGCGCAGCGCCTGCGCGTCGACCGAGAGCATCGTGGCGATGCCGGCGAGCGCGCTCGCGGCGCGGCCCTCCTGCACGAAGCCCACCAGCGCGTTGACCACGGCGACGGCCAGGATGACCGCGAAGTCCACCCACTCGCCGAGGATCGCCTTGAGCACCGCGGCGGCCAGCAGGATGTAGATGAGCACGTCGTCGAAGTGCGCGAGGAAGCGCAGCAGCGCCGGCCGCCGCGGGGGTTCCGGTAGGCGGTTGGGCCCCACCTCCGCCAGTCGGCGCGCCGCGGCCTGCGACGACAGCCCGTGCTCGTCCGTGCCCAGGGCCGCGAGCACGTCCTGCGGTGGTGCGGCGAACGGCGCCACGGTGGGCAGCTGCTCGACCGTGCTCATGGTGCCCCCTCCCGCATGGACAGGCGACGCGTGCACCAGCCTCGCCGGTGCACGCCCCGCCCGCCAGGCGGGACGGGTCAGATGTACAGCGGCGTCAGCATCTCGTAGTCGTCGACCATCGCGTCGTCGAGCACCGCCTCGATGATCTGGCGCCCGAGCGGGTCCAGCTCGTCGGTGAGGAACTGCGTCAGCTCGTGCTTGAAGAAGCCGGAGAGGATGGCCGCGCCCTGGTCGTACGCCTCGACGCCCACCTGCGACTGGTGCTCCGGCGCGAGCAGGGTGGGACGGATCTGCTGGCCGTCGATCTTGACCTCGCGGGGGCGGTAGCCGAACAGCGCGCAGCGTGCCGGCGTGAGCTCCTCGCGGCGGATCCGGCCGCCGCCTCGGCGGGCCAGGTACTCCCGCGTGAGCCACTCGGCGGCGAAGCCCACCTTGTAGGCACCGATGTGCTGGTTGGGGATGAGCACGTAGCGCGTGCGGTCGTTGGCCACGAGCTGCTGCAGCAGGAGGTTCGCGGCGCCCACCTTGGTGTTCGTCGAGAAGGGCCAGTACGAGCCCACGCCCTCGGCGACCAGGCCGCCGTGCGCCAGCGCCGAGCTCTCGGCCTTCGACTCGCCGATCGAGGGGTTCTTGTCCCCGCGCGGGGCGATGAGCCGCCACACCCACGCCAGCGACGGCGGGATGATGTGCATCATCCCCATGATCCCGTAGTTGGGCTTCTGGCTCGTCGACGCCGGCATCCGGACGCCGAAGGTCCGCACGTCGACCTCCTTGGGCTCGGGCACGACGTGCCGGATGAACCGCCGGGGGACGATGACGCGCGGGTTGGGGCACCGCTTGCCGGTGGAGTCGAGCGTGTGCTCCCAGGGCAGCACGGTCGCGTCCGGCACACCGTCGAGCGAGAGGAAGACGAGCGGCTCCTCGGGGTGGATGATGACGCGCTCGAACGCCGGGTCCTCGCCGTAGCTCTGCATGCCGTCGACGCGGACGAACCAGCCCGCCTCGGCGTCGGCCACGACGAGCTTGCGGTCGCCGCGCTGGACCGCCGGGTGGCACAGCGTCATGTCGTCGGTCACGGGCGCGAGCGCGCTCGTCTCGCCGAGAGTGATGTGGTACGGGTCGTCGGTGACGACGTTGGTGCCGACGAGGATGCGGCCGTCCTCCTCCCGGCGGATCTCCTGCGTCATCTCCGACTTGCCGCCGCCCGAGGCGCCCTCGTGCATGATGACGGTCTCGTTCTCGTACGGCGTGGTCACCTGCACGCTCGAGGCGTGCGCCGTGAGCCAGCCCTCCTGCTCGCCGATGTCGAGCAGCACCGAGAACACGCCCTTCTTGGCGCTCGGCCCCGGGTACACGTTGTACGCGAAGATCTCGTGCAGCGACGGCGTGCGGTCGTGGACCACCACCTGGCGGCCGCCGAACTCGGTGTGCCGGAAGGGCGGCGCGAGGTAGAGGATCGAGCGCGGCTCGAAGGGCCCGATCTCGTCGAACGTCACCCAGCCCTGCAGGTCGACGAGGATGAGCGCGAAGAACGCCGCGTTGGCCGGGACGATCGCCAGCGACGGGTACCCGAACGACGGGCCGCCGGCCTTGAAGGGCACCACGACGAGCTCCTGGGTGCCCAGCCAGTCGAGCGTCTTCTGCTTGACGGGCGCGAACTCGGCACCGAACACGTCGCGGTACCGCGGCTTGTCGGTCGGGAGGTCGTCCGCGATCCGCATGCAGTCGGGGTCGCGCCGCCGCATGTAGTCCTCGGGGTAGTTGACCGCCATGCCGTTGCGGCAGCGCGTCACGGTCGCCTCGGGGACCGGGGTGCCGGCCACGTCGTACTCGACGGTGAACACGGGGCCACCGGCCGGCCCGAGCGCGAGCGCGTACAGGTCGGCACGCGACTCGGGGACGATCACCCGCGGGCTGGCGTCGAGCGCGGCCCGGACCGCCCCCGGCAGGGTGACCTCGGACAGCGGCGTGGAGGTGCTGAGGCTCACGGCGGCTCCTTCGACGAGGTCGGCGGGCCCGTCACGGCCGCAGCCGTCCGGGGCGCCGGCGCTGGCGATGCGGTTCCATGGAACGGCATGTGACGTGGCACGACGCTACGGACGGTCGGCCGCCAAGTCGTGGGACCTTCGGGGTCGCGATGTCGACCGTCTCAGTGGTTGGGACATTGCCGGGCTCTGACGTGCGGCGGGCTCGTGACGTGCGGACTTCGCCGGCACATGACGAACTCATGGGATTCGAGGGGAAGTTCCGGGTGCCGCCATGACGATCTCGTGCTACAACTGTGACATCGGGTCCGTTGCGGTGCGGCCCGGCAGCAGAAGAGGGGCGGCGAGAGCCGTCCCGCCCGTGCAGGGTTCCGGAGCCCGCCACGCCTCGTGCCGGCGAGACGGCTCCCGTTGACGCCCCGCTCCCCGTCCGGGGAGCGGGGCGTCGTACGCCGCCCCACCTACGCTGGAGGCGTGACGCTGGAGAACGTGCTGGTCCCGGCCGCTGCCGTCGTCGGCGGGATCGTCGTCGGGCTCCTCGTCGTGGCCGTGGTGGAGGCCGTGGCCCGCCGGCTGGCGCGCCGCTGGCCCCTGGTCGCCGCGGCGACGGGCCGCTGCCACCGGCCCGTGCGGGCGCTGCTCGTCGTGGCGCTCGGCTGGGCCGGCCTGCTGGCCGCCACGCGGCCCGCGCCGTGGCGCTCGGGCGTGTCGCACGCCCTGGCCATCGTCGTCATCGCGATCGTCGGCTGGCTGCTCGTCGGGCTGGTCCACGTCCTGGAGGACGCCACGTTGCGCCGAGCCGCGCAGTCGGCCGACTCCCGGCAGGTCCGGCGCGTCCAGACGCAGGCCCAGATCCTGCGGCGCATCGGCATCGCCGTCGTCGTGGTGTGGACGGTCGGGGCCGCGCTGCTGACGTTCCCGCAGGTGCGCGTCATCGGCGCGAGCGTGTTCGCGTCGGCCGGGCTGCTGTCGGTGGTCGCAGGCCTCGCGGCGCAGAGCTCGCTCGGCAACATCTTCGCCGGCCTGCAGCTGGCCTTCACGGACGCGATCCGGATCGACGACATCGTCGTCGTCCAGGGCCAGGTGGGCCGCATCGAGGAGGTGACCCTCACCTACGTCGGCGTCCGGTTGTGGGACGACCGCCGGGTGATCCTGCCGTCGAGCTGGTTCACCACGACGCCGTTCGAGAACTGGACGCACAGCGGCGCCGAGCTGCTCGGGACGGTCGAGCTGGACGTGGACTGGTCGGTGCCCGTCGCCGCGATGCGCGCCGAGATGGACCGGCTGCTGGCCGCGAGCGCCCTCTGGGACGGCCGCGTGGGCGTCCTGCAGGTGACCGACGCGACCGGCGGGCACCTGCGCGTGCGGGTGCTGGTCTCCGCGGCCGACTCGGGGACGCTCTTCTCGCTGCGCTGCGAGGTGCGCGAGGGCCTGGCGGACTGGGTGGTGCGGGAGTCGCCGGGCGCGCTGCCGCGCACGCGGATGGAGCGGCTGGGCCCCCTCGGCCCGGACGGTGGCGACCCGGCCGCCGACGGCGACGGCGCGCCGCCCCCGGTCGCCGCCGACGAGCCCTGACCCGACCCGCTCAGAGGGCGGGGGAGTCCAGGCGCTGCGGCACGTGCGCGCCGTGGCCCGCGGCCCGCAGCGCGGCGCGCAGGCGCTCCATCGCCTCGTCGAGCCGCTCGCCCGGCGTGTCCGGCTTCGCGTCCGCGAACGACAGGTGGGCCTCGCCCCACGCCGGCAGCACGTGCAGGTGCAGGTGCGGCACCTCGAAGCCGGCGACGAGCAGCGCGGCGCGCGGGGCGTCGAACGCCGCCTCCTGCGCGGCGCCGATCCGCCGGGCGACCCCCATCAGGTGCGCGAGCAGCTCGTCGCTCGCCGCGGTGAAGCGGTCCACCTCGGCCCGCGGGACGACGAGCACGTGCCCGTCGGAGATGGGCGCGATCGTCGCGAACGCGACGCACGCCTCGTCGGACCAGACGAACCGGCCCGGGATCTCACCGTCGATGATGCGTGTGAAGAGCGTGGGCATGGCGGCAGGCTAGCCGCTGCTACCCGCGCCGCTCCGCGGCCAGCTGCTGCAGCGCGAGCACGGTGCGCCAGTTGCGCGCGGTCCCCACGAGCCCGGCCTCGCGGCTGAGGACGTCGAGCGTGAGCCGCGACCGACCGATGCCGTGCGGGTAGTAGACGTAGGCCTCGTCGCCGTGCCACACCACCTCCTCCTCGCCGTAGCGGCCGGGGTCGAAGCCGGCGACGGCCTCCGGATCGGGCGTGCCGTCCCACACCACGACCGTGAGGCGCGAGGGATCCTCCGTCGCGTGCTCGGGGCACGGCACGTCCGCGACGATGCGGTCCCACGCGGCGGCGGAGCGCGTGACCACGGGGACGGCGAAGCCGACCTGGCGCCCGAGCGCCCGGGACAGGCGCTGCCCGATCGTCAGCAGGTCGGCGTCGGGCGCCGGCACCAGGACGAGGTTGCCGCTCGCCGCGTACGTGGCGACCTGGGTGTGCCCGAGGTCGGCCGCCGCCGCCCGCAGGTCGGCGGACCGCACGGTGCGGCCCCCCACGTTCACCGCCCGCAGCAGCGCGACCAGCGCGTCCCCCATGACAGGCAACTGTGGCCCGCCACCGTCCGGCGTGCCAGCGACCGACGACCCAGGCCGGGTCACAGGTAGCGGCGGGGGTCGAACTCGTCGAGCGGGATGATCCGCAGCCGCGGCAGCTGGACGTTGAAGGCCTGCACGTCGAGCTCGAGGTCGTGGATCTCCAGGCCGCGGGCCTGCAGCGTGGTGAGCGACGTGCTGACGAACTCGCGGAACGCCACGAGGCCCACGCGCCGCTCCAGGTCCAGGAGGCGCTCGACCTCGGGGGCGAAGTCGCCGTCGTGGCTGCCGAGGACCACGTCGCCGCCCGTCTCGGCGATCGCGTCGAGCATGCGCTTGATGCCGATGTCGACGACCTTCTCGGACGCGTCGCCGGCCAGCGGGATCGGCTGGAAGCCGATGGCGAGCAGCGCCTGCACGAACGACATCGGCAGCGACCCGCCGGAGGCGTTGAGGAAGAAGAGGCCCTTGACCGGCTGCTCGAACCGCTCGGCGGCGAACGTCAGCACGCGCTCCCAGCGCGGCCGGTACTCGGGCGTGGGCCGCCCGCCGAGGATCGAGGAGCCGAGCGTCGCGTCGAGGTTCTCGCCATCCACCACGAGATAGGTGGTGGACTGTCCGCCTGCCATCACCACACTGTAGGGGCCGGGCCGGGACGGGGAGGTGCGCATGGCGGGCGCGTCGGCGCGGCGGGCGACGCCGCGGGAGTCGTCGCAGACGTGGGAGTCGCTCTTCCGGACGCAGGTGGAGCTGCTGCGCCGGTTCCGGCGCGACGACGTGTGGCACGAGGTCTCGTTCGAGGAGTACGACGCTGTACACGCTGGCCTCCAGCCCGCGGCGGTCCGCGCGCATCCGCGACCTGCAGGAGCGCAGCCTGCTCACGCAGCCGAGCCTGTCGCGCCTCGTCGAGCGGCTCGAGCTGGCCGGGCTGGTGCGCCGGGGTCCGGTCGCGGGGGACCGGCGCGGCGTGGCCGTCACGCTGACGGACGAGGGGCTGCGGCTGCAGCGGCTGGTCGGTCGCCGGCACGCGCAGGCGATCGACCGCGTGCTGGGGGAGGCCCTGGACGCCGACGAGCTCGCCGCGCTGCGTGCCCTGCTCGACCGGCTGCGGGCCGGGGCGAGGGACGTCCCGGCCTAGGACCTTGCGCCCAGGCGCAGGTCGTTTTGACCGGTTAGGACTTCTGGCCTAGGGCCCCGCAGGGGTCGCCGCGGGACCTCCGGCCCAGCGCCCCGGAGGGCCCGCGATGCACGATGGCTAGCACGCGCAGCCGCGTGCATCCGCAGGTCCCACCGCGCCAGGGGGAGGGTTGATGAGGATTCTGGTCGTCGTGGCCTCCCGCCACGGCTCGACGTGGGAGATCGGCGAGGTCGTCGCCGATGCGCTCGCCTCCCGGGGACACCTCGTCGACCAACGGGCGCCGGAGGACGTGGCGTCGGTCGAGGGGTACGACGCCGTGGTCCTCGGCTCCGCCGTCTACCTCGCGCACTGGATGAGCGCGGCTCGTGACTTCGCCGACCGCTTCGCCGACCAGCTGGCGCACCTGCCCGTCTGGATGTTCTCCTGCGGGCTGGCGACGCAGCCGGCCGCCTCGGCCAACTCGCCGCACGAGCTGATGGCCCTGCGCGCGCTCATCGGCGCGCGCGGCCACCGCTCGTTCCGAGGCCGGCTGGACCGGTCGCTGCTGACGTTCGCCGAGCGTGCGGCGATCGCCGGGGCGCGCGCCCGCGAGGGTGACCACCGCGACCTCGCCGCGGTCCGTACCTGGGCGCTCGCGGTGGCCGACGACCTGGCCGCCCACCCTCCGGTGCAGCCGGCGAGCCACGCCGCGGCGGTCTGAGCCCGGCGCCGCACGGCGCGCGCAAGCGTTGCAGGAAGAACGCAAGCGACTTGCGTGATCCCGTCCTACGATGTCCCCATGTCGAGGCGGCTGGCTGACGTGGCGCGCAAGGTCGGGGTCTCCGAGGCGACGGTGAGCCGCGTGCTCAACGACAAGCCCGGGGTGTCGGAGCAGACGCGGGCCGCCGTGCTCTCGGCGCTCGACGTGCTCGGCTACGAGCGCCCGACGAAGCTGCGCGGCGAGCGCGCCCGGCTCGTCGGCCTCGTGCTGCCCGAGCTGCAGAACCCGATCTTCCCGGCGTTCGCCGAGGTGGTCGGTGGTGCGCTCGCGCAGCAGGGGTACACGCCGGTGCTCTGCACCCAGACCGCCGGTGGCATCACCGAGTCCGAGTACGTCGACCTGCTGCTGGCGCAGCAGGTCTCCGGCATCGTGTTCGCCGGGGGGAACTACGCGCAGGGCAACGCGTCCCACGAGCACTACACCCGGCTGGACCGGCTCAACCTGCCGGTGGTGCTCATCAACGCGTCGATCGACGAGCTGCCGTTCCCGCGCGTGTCGTGCGACGACGAGGTCGCGGTGGAGCAGGCGCTGACCCACCTGACGTCGCTCGGGCACACCCGCATCGGGCTGCTGCTCGGGCCGCAGGACCACGTCCCCTCCGAGCGCAAGCTCGGCGCGGCGCGCGCGCTCGGCGCGCGGCTCGGGATCGAGGTCCCGGATCGCTGGGTGGCGCGCTCGGCCTACTCCCTGGAGAGCGGCCAGGCCTCCGCGACGCGCCTGCTGCGCGAGGGCGTGACGGCGATCGTGTGCGCGTCGGACCCGCTCGCGCTGGGCGCCATCCGGGCGGCGCGGCGGGCCGGCCTGCGGGTCCCCGACGACGTCTCGATCGTCGGGTACGACGACTCCGCGTTCATGAACTGCACCGAGCCGCCGCTCACCACGGTGCGTCAGCCGATCGACGCGATGGGCCGGGCGGCGATCGACCTGCTGGTCCAGCAGATCGCCGGCTCGGGCGCGGCGACGGACGAGCTGCTCTTCGAGCCCGAGCTCGTCGTGCGCGGCTCGACCGCGCCCGCCCCGGCCGAGCCTGCGGCCGCCGGGCACTGACCCCGGCCTGCCGCGAGCGCGGGGACGCCCCGCCCCCGCTGCGCGCCCGCTGTGATCCCGAAGCCTCCCGGCGGCCGCCGCGGCGTCGGCACCTGACTTCCGCCCGACCGGTCCGGTCCCGCCCGCCGCACCACCGTGCCCCGTCCGACGCTCGTCGGTCACGTTTTGATAACTGTGATGTCGAGTTCTTGCGCATCATCTGTCGAGAGATTTAGCGTCTCCGTCGTCGACAGCGCGGTCCGCGCTCGTCGGGCGAGCACGAGAGACGGGGCCTTCGTTGGCGCAGGCGCACACCGACCCGCTGTGGTGGCGGGACGCGGTCATCTACCAGGTGTATCCGCGGTCGTTCGCGGACGGGAACGGCGACGGGATCGGCGACCTCGCCGGCCTGCGCGCCCGCCTGCCGTACCTGGCCCGCCTGGGCGTCGACGCGCTGTGGGTCACCCCCTGGTACGCGTCGCCGATGGCCGACGGCGGCTACGACGTCGCCGACTACCGCGCGATCGACCCCGAGTTCGGCACGCTCGAGGAGGCCGAGCGGGTCATCGCGGAGGCGCGTGCCCTGGGCCTGCGCACCATCGTCGACGTCGTCCCGAACCACGTCTCGTCGCGGCACGCCTGGTTCCGGGCCGCGCTGGCCGCGGCGCCGGGGTCGCCCGAGCGGGCCCGCTTCTGGTTCCACCCCGGGCAGGGACCGCGCGGCGACGGCATCCCGACGCACTGGCGCAGCGACTTCGCGGGCCCCACGTGGACCCGCACCCGCACCGCCGACGGGACGCCGGGGGAGTGGTACCTCCACCTCTTCACGCCCGAGCAGCCGGACCTCAACTGGGGCAACGCGGACGTCGTCGCCGAGCACCTGGACATCCTGCGGTTCTGGTTCGACCGCGGCGCCGCCGGCATCCGCATCGACTCCGCGGCCCTGCTGGTCAAGGACCCGGCGCTGCCCGAGGTGCCGGCGTTCCCCGGCCCGGGCGAGCACCCGCACCTCGACCGGGACGAGCTGCACGACATCTACCGCGGCTGGCGTGCGGTGGCCGACGAGTACGAGGACACGCGCGTGCTCGTCGGGGAGGTCTGGCTGGAGGACCGCGAGCGGTTCGCCCGCTACCTGCGGCCGGACGAGATGCACACCGCGTTCAACTTCGACTTCATGGCGCGCGCGTGGGACGCCAAGGCGCTGCGCGACTCGATCGACCAGACGCTCGTGGCGCACGCGCCCGTCGGCGCCCCGCCCACGTGGGTGCTGTCCAACCACGACGTCACCCGGCCCGTGACACGCTACGGGCGCGAGGACTCGTCGTTCTCGTTCGCGTCCAAGCGGTTCGGCACGCCCACCGACCTCGCGCTCGGCGAGCGGCGCGCGCGGGCCGCCGCGCTGCTCACCGCCGCCCTGCCGGGCTGCTGGTACGTGTACCAGGGCGAGGAGCTGGGGCTGCCGGAGGTCGAGGACCTCCCGCTCGAGGTGCTCCAGGACCCGATGCACTACCGCTCGGGTGGCACCGACCCGGGCCGCGACGGCTGCCGGGTGCCGCTGCCCTGGTCCGGCGCCCAGCCGCCGTTCGGGTTCAGCCCGCCCGAGGCCTCGCGCGCGCCATGGCTGCCGCAGCCGCGGGACTGGGACCGCCTGACGGTGGCCGCCCAGGAGGCCGACGAGCGCTCGATGCTGCACCTCTACCGGCGGGCGGTGCAGGTGCGCCGGGCCGAGCGGCGCCGCGGCAGCCTCGGCGACGGGCCGCTCACCTGGGTCGACGCGGGCGCCGACGTGCTGGCGTTCGCCCGCGGCGACGTGCTCTGCGTGGTCAACCTCGGCCCGGAGCCCGTCGACCTGCCGCCCCACCACGACGTCCTGCTGCTGAGCGGTCCGCTCGACGCAGGGCGGCTCCCCCGCGACACCGCGGGGTGGCTGCGCACGACCCGCACGAACACCGAGCGGAACCCGGACCCCGGGCCCACCAAGGAGGAGTGACGAGACGATGAGGTCCTCACGCACGATCGCGCTCGGCATGGCCGGCGCACTCGCCGTCGGCCTGCTGGCCGCCTGCTCAGCGACGGGCGGCACGACGAGCCCGACGACCCCCGCCGCCGGGTCGGGCACGCCCGGCGCGCCCGGCCCGGTCACCATCACGGTCGCCGGGACGCTGCCCGGCGCCTCGCAGGACAACGTCGACCAGCTCAACGCACGCGTCAAGGAGTTCGAGGCGAAGTACCCCTACATCACGGTCAAGCCGGAGGAGTACCTCTGGACGGCGACGACGTTCACCGCGCAGCTGGCCGGCGGCACGCTGCCGACCGTGTTCGAGATCCCGGTGACGGACGGCAAGACGCTCATCCAGAACAACCAGCTCGCCGACATCGACGCGCAGGTCAAGGCCGACATGCCGTACTACAACGACTTCAACCCGGCCATCGTCGGCAACGCCAAGGGCGCGGACGGCAAGTTCTACGCCGTGCCGGCCAAGAACTTCTACGCCAACGCGCTGCACATCAACCGCACGCTCTTCACGCAGGCCGGGCTCGACCCGAACAAGCCGCCGACGACGTGGGACGAGGTCCGCCAGGACGCCAAGATCATCCACGACAAGACCGGCGTCTGGGGCTACGGCCAGATGGCCAACGGCGCCACGGGCGGCTGGCAGCTCGCCGTGGACGCGGCCTCGCGCGGCGGCAGCCTGGAGACCCGGAACGCCGACGGCACGTACAAGGCCAACCTCACCGACCCCGCCGTCAAGGCGTCGCTCGAGTGGCTCGCCGGGCTGGCGCAGGACAACTCGATCGACCCCGACATGTCGCTCGACTGGGCCGGGGCCAACCAGGCCTTCGCCGCCGGGCAGTTCGCCATGTTCACGTCGGGCTCCGACGTGTACAACGCGATGGTCCAGACCAACGGCATGACCAAGGACTGGGGCTACGGGCTGACCGCCGTCCCGACCGAGAACGGCGGCGGGGCGCTCGGCGGCGGCACGCTGGCCGCGGTCAAGGCCAACGCGACCGACGCGGAGAAGGACGCCGCGGTCAAGTGGATCGACTTCTGGTACCTGTCCAAGCTGCGCGACCAGAGCCAGGCGGCCGCCGACGCCAAGGTGGCCGTCGCGGCGAAGCAGCCGGTCGGCACCCCGGTGCTGCCCATCTTCAGCAAGCAGCTGTACCAGGAGTCACTCACGTGGATCCAGGACTACATCAACGTGCCGCTGGACAACATGAAGGGCTACACGGACGTCATGTTCTCCCAGCCGGTCGTGGGTGAGCCGAGCATGGCGACGCAGCCCATCTACACGCTGCTCTCGCCGGTGGTCCAGGCGGTGCTGACGGACAAGCACGCCAACGTGGACACGTTGCTGGGCGACGCGAACACGCAGGCCCAGCAGGCCATCAACCAGGCCGCGACCGCCTCGCCGACGCCCGGCGCCTGACGTCGCCGGTGGCCCCGGCCGGGCGGCCCGTCCGCCCGGCCGGGGCTCTCCCGTCCTGCTGTCCCAGACCCGAGGAGGGCTCCCTATGGTCACCCGCGACGTCGTGGCGGTCCGGCCCCCCGGCCGGCGCACGGTCCGCGTCTCCGCCACCACGACGACGCGCCGGCGCCACACCCCCGTGACGTGGGTGCGGCGCGGCGGACTGTCCGCCCTGGTCTTCGCACTGCCCGCGCTGTTCGTCTTCGGCTGGTTCTCGTGGCTGCCCATCGTCAAGGCCGTCGTCATGAGCGTCCAGAAGACCAATCTCATCGTCACCAGCTGGGCCGGGCTGTCGAACTTCCAGCACGTGCTGGCCGATCCCGTGCTCCCGATCGCGATCCGCAACACGCTGTGGTTCGCGCTCCTGGCGCTCGTCTTCGGATTCCCCGTGCCGCTCGTCGCCGCCGTGCTCATGAACGAGGTGCGGCGCATGAAGGGCCTGTACTCCGTGCTGGCCTACCTGCCGGTGGTCATCCCGCCGGTCGTGGCCGTGCTGCTGTGGAAGTTCTTCTACACGCCGGGACCGGCCGGGGTGTTCAACAAGCTGCTCGGCTACGTCCACCTCGGCCCGGTGCTCTGGCTGCAGGACCGTGCGATCGTCATGCCGGCCCTCGTGCTCGAGGCGACCTGGGCCGCCGCCGGCGGCACCGTCATCATCTACCTCGCCGCGCTGACGAGCGTGCCGGCCGAGCTCTACGACGCCGCCGAGGTGGACGGTGCCTCCGTGTGGGGCAAGATCTGGCACGTCACCATGCCGCACCTGCGCGGCGTCCTCTTCGTGACGTTCATCCTGCAGATCCTCGCCACGGCCCAGGTGTTCAACGAGCCCTACCTGTTCACCGGCGGCGGCCCCAACAACGCGACGCTCACCGTGCTGCTGCTCATCTACCAGTACGCGTTCGGCACGAGCCTGGGCGGCAAGTACGGCGAGGCGACCGCGCTGTCGGTGATGCTCGCCGTGGTGCTCGCGCTGCTGTCGGTCCTCTACTTCCGCCTCACCCGCCGCTGGAGCACCTCGTGACCTCGACGCCGACGACGACCCGACCCGCCGCCCCCGTGGCGCGGCCCGCCCGCGCGAGGCGGGCGGCGGACGACACGCCCACCCGCTCGGCCATCTCCGAGATCGAGTGGCGCCGCGCGCGCGTGCGGCGGCCGTGGCGCGTCATGCACGCCGTCATGCTCGTCGTGCTGGTCGTCGCGAGCATCGGCCCGCTCCTCCTGCTGCTGAAGTTCGCGGTGACGCCTTCCCAGGACATCCTCCGCACGCCGCTGGCGGTGTTCCCGCACGGCGTGAAGTGGTCGAACGTCACCGAGGCGTGGACCCGCGTGCACATCAGCCGGTACTTCCTCAACTCGCTCATCGCCGCGGCGGGCTGCTGGGTGAGCCAGGTGCTCGTGGCGACGAGCGCGGGCTACGTGCTCTCGGTGCTGCGGCCGCGCTGGGGCAAGGTGCTCAACGGGGCCATCCTCGCGACGCTGTTCGTCCCGGCGGTGGTCCTCCTCGTGCCGCTCTACCTCGTGGTGCTGCACCCGCCGCTCATCGGGCACTCGATGGTCAACACCTTCTGGGGCGTGTGGCTGCCGGCCGGCGCCAGCGCCTTCAACGTCGTGCTCATGACGCGGTTCTTCGACAACCTCCCGCGCGAGGTGTTCGAGGCCGCGCGCGTCGACGGTGCGGGACCGTTCCGCGTGTTCTGGTCGCTCGTGCTGCCCATGAGCCGTCCCATCCTCGGCGTGGTCTCCGTGTTCGCGGTCATCGCGTCCTGGAAGGACTTCCTGTGGCCCATGCTCGTGCTGCGCGACCAGAACCTGCAGCCGCTCGCGGTCCGGCTACCGGCGCTGCAGGCGTCCACGGACCTCGGGGTGCTCATGGCGGCCATGGCGATCGCCGCGCTCCTGCCGGTGGTCCTCTTCCTCCTCTTCCAGCGGATGTTCCTCCACGGCGCCGGGATGGGCGGCGCGGTCAAGGGCTAGGGCTAGGGCTAGGGCAGCGTTCGCGCGCGGGGGCGCCCGGCGCAAGGATCGGGGCATGACCGATCCCACCGGAACCTGGCGTCTCGTGCTCCTCGGCGGCCGCGCCCCGGCGGCCGACACGCACGGCCCGGTCACGCTGACGTTCGACGGCGACGGGATGCTGTACGGCATGGCGGGCGTCAACCGCGTGCGCGCCACCTGGGCCGCCGACGACGACCAGCTGACTGTCGGACCGCTCGTCTCGACGATGATGGCCGGCCCGGACGACGCGATGGCGACCGAACGGGCCCTGCTGACGCTGCTGTCGGTGCCGCTGGCCGCGACGGTCGACGACGGCGGCCTGCGCCTCGTGGCGGAGGACGGCACCGAGGCGGTGCTCGTCCCCGACGCCCCGGTGGTGGTCGTCTAGCCTCGGCCGCCCGTCGCCGAGGCCCTCACGGGCGCCTCACGGGTAGAGGCCGCGCGTGCGGTGCGCCTCGGCCACGCGGCGCACGCCGATGACGAGGGCCGCGTCCCGCAGGCTCAGGCCCTGCGCCCGCGCGTAGTCGGCGACCGCCGCGTACGACTGCTGCATGCGGTGGGCCAGGCGCTCCTCGATCTCGGGCTCGGTCCACCAGTACGCCTCGTTGGCCTGGACCCACTCGAAGTACGAGACGACGACGCCGCCGGCGTTGGCGAGGATGTCGGGGACCACCACGACGCCGCGCTCGGCGAGGACCCGGTCGCCCGCCGTCGTCGTCGGCCCGTTCGCCGCCTCGACCACCCAGCGCGCCTTGACACGGCCGGCGGCCTCCTCGTCGAGCACGCCCTCGACCGCGGCCGGGAACAGGAGGTCGACGTCGAGCGCGAGCAGGGCCTCGTTGGAGACGGGGTCGGCGCCGGGGAAGCCGACGACGGAGCCGGTCCGCTGCACGTGCGCGAGCAGCGCCGGCACGTCGAGACCCCCGGGCGCCGTCACGCCGCCGTGCTCGTCGGAGACGGCCACGACGCGGGTGCCCGCCTCGGCGAGGAACCGCGCGAGGTGCGAGCCGACCTTGCCGAACCCCTGCACCGCGGCGCTGACCTCGCGCAGGTCCACCCCGGCGTCCGCGAGCGTGGCGGAGGCGATGTGCACCACGCCTCGGCTGGTCGCGGTGGCCCGGCCGAGCGAGCCGCCGACCGACAGCGGCTTGCCGGTGGTGACGGCGGGGATGGTGTAGCCCCGGTTCACGGAGTAGGTGTCCATCACCCACGCCATGGTCTGCTCGTCGGTGCCCACGTCGGGCGCCATGATGTCCCGCTCGGGCCCGATCATCGGCATGATCTCGCTCGTGTAGCGCCGCGTGACGCGCTCGAGCTCGGCGCCGCTGTACCTGCTCGGGTCCAGGGCGACGCCGCCCTTGGCGCCGCCGTACGGCAGCTCGACGACGGCGCACTTCCACGTCATCCACATCGCCAGGGCGCGGACCTCGTCGAGGTCCACGGTGGCGGCGTACCGCAGGCCGCCCTTGCCGGGCCCGCGCGAGATGTTGTGCTGCACCCGGTACCCGTGCCGGATCTCCACGTGCCCGTCGTCACGGCGCAGCGGCACCGCGACGTGCAACTCGCGCCGGGGTGTCGCCAGCATCTCGTGCATGCCGTCGTCGTAGCCGAGGATCTCGATCGCCGTCGCCAGCTGCGCCCGCGCCGTCGCGAGCGGGTTGAGGTCCGCCATGGGGCCACTGTGCCACCCCGGTGCGGAAACCGCGCGCACCCCGGCCGTGCGCCGAATCCGCTTCGGCTGCTGGCCGCCGGCTACGCGGAGGCGCGCACCACGAGCTCGGGCGCGAAGATCATCGGCGCGCCCGGGTCGGTCCCGCCCTGCAGCTGGTCGAGCAGGCGCAGCCCCGCCGCGCGCGCCATGGCCACCACGGGCTGCACCACGCTCGTCAGCGGGGGAGTGGTCGACGCGGCGATCGCGCTGTTGTCGTAGCCCACCACCGCGACGTCGTCGGGCACCGCCCGCCCGGCCTCGGCCAGCGCCGTCAGCGCGCCGGAGGCCATGAGGTCGGAGGCGACGAAGATGCCGTCGACGTCGGGGTGCTCGGCGAGCAGCCGCCGCGTCGCGGCCGTGCCGCCCGCGATGGTGAAGTCGCCCACGACGAGCGCGTCGGCGCTCTGGCCGGCCTGGGCCATGGCGGCACGCCACCCGGCGAGGCGGTCGATGCCGGCGGACATGTCCTGCGGGCCCGCCACCGTGCCGATGCGGCGGCGCCCGAGGTCGACGAGGCGCTCCGTGGCGAGCCGGCCGCCCTCGACGTTGTCCACGTCGACGTACTGCAGCCCCGCGTCGTCCTGGCCGGTCGCGCCGAGGGGGCGGCCCACGAACACGCTCGGGAGCCGGGCCTCGACGAGCGCCCGGTCCAGCTCGTCGTCCCGGTGGTGCGACACGACGATCGCGCCGTCGACGTGACCGCTGCGCAGGTAGCGCACCGTCCGCTGGCTCTGCCCGGGCCGGGCGATGACGAGCACCATCTGGATGTCGGAGTCCGCGAGGGCCGCCGACACGCCGGAGAGCGTGCCGGCGAAGAACGGGTCGGTGAGGACCCGCTCGTCGGGCTCGGGGAAGACGAGCGCGATCGAGTCGGTGCGCCGCGTCACGAGCGAGCGTGCCGCACGGTTCGGCAGGTAGCCGAGCTCGGCCACGGCCGCCTCGACGCTGGCCAGGGTCTCGGGGGAGACCCTCAGGCCGCCGTTGATGGCGCGCGAGGCGGTGGAGCGGGACACGCCCGCGCGCGCCGCCACCTCCTCGAGAGTCGGGACCGCCGGCGGCGTGGTGCCGCTCGCCGGGCGGTGGCCGTGGGACGCCATCGGTGGCTCCCTTCCTCGGACGACGGTGCGGGCCGACGTCAGCCCTTGACCGCGCCCGCCATGATCCCGGAGACCAGCTGCCGCCCGGCGAAGAAGAACAGGACGATCAGCGGGAACGCCGTCAGCGCGACACCGGACATGATGAGCGTGTAGTCGGTGAAGTGTCCGCCCTTGAGGTTAGCGGCCGCCACTGTGAGCACGGCGTTCTTGTTCGGGCCGAGGATGAGCATGGGCCAGAAGTAGTTGGTCCACTGGGCGACGAACGTGAACAGCGCCAGCATCGCGGCAGCCGGCCGGGCGGCCGGGACCGCCACGTGCCAGAACGTGCGGATCATCGAGCAGCCGTCGATGCGCGCCGCCTCGATGAGCTCGTACGGCAGCGCGGCGTCGAGGTACTGCGTCATCCAGAACACGCCGAACGCCGTGACCAGGGCCGGGATGACGACCGCCCAGATCGAGCCGAACAGGTGCAGCTTGCTCATCATGAGGTAGAGCGGCACCACGGCGAGCTGCGTCGGGATCGCCATGGTGGCGATGACGAAGAACAGCAGCGGCTCGCGGCCCCGGAACCGCAGCTTCGCGAAGGCGTAGCCGGCCAGCGTGGAGAACGTCACGGTGCTCGCCGCGGTGACGATCGACACGAGGGCCGACCCGCCGAGGGCGCGCCAGAACTCGATCTCGTCGAACGCGGTGCGCAGGTTCCGGAAGAGGCCCGACCCGAACCTCAGGGCGGCCGCGCCGTACTGCGTGTCGGTGGTGGGCTGCGACGCGATCGAGATCGCGTAGTACAGCGGGAAGATCGAGACGAGCAGCACGATGGTGAGCACGACGTAGGACGCCCAGCCGGCGCGGCGGCCCTCACCGGTCACCTGGAGCCGGCGCTTGCGGGCCGCGGCCCGGGCGATGCCCTTGCCGGCGCTCTGCTGCAGGACGGCGACGGAGACCTCGCGGTTCATCGGACGACCTCCTTGACCTTGGTCTTCTTGGCGGGCGCGCCGCCGGCCGACGAGATGCGTCTGGTGAGGAAGAAGTTGAGCAGCGCGAACACCACGATGACGAGGAAGAGCAGCCAGGCGACCGCGGCCGCCCGGCCCATGTTCGGCTGGCCGGGTGTCGCTTGGACGAATCCGAGGCGCCACAGGTAGAGCGTCATCGTGAGGAACTCGCCGTTGTTGCCGCCGTAGCCGCTCGTGCCGACGGTGAACATCTGGGGCTCGTCGAAGATCTGCAGGCCGCCGATGGTGGCCGTGATGATGACGAAGATCAGCGTGGGCCGGATCATCGGGATCGTCACCGAGAAGAACTGCCGCAGCCGGCCCGCCCCGTCGATCACGGCCGCCTCGAAGAGGTCGCGCGGGATGGCCTGCATGGCGGCCAGGAGGATGAGGGTGTTGTAGCCCGTCCAGCGGAAGTTGACGATCGACGCGATCGCGATGTGGCTGGCCAGCACGGTGGAGTGCCAGTGGATCGCGGGGATGCCGATCGTCGTCAGGGCGGTGTTGATGAGGCCCTGGTCGTCGGAGAAGATCTGGCTGAAGATGATGCCCGCCGCGGACGGCGCCACCACGTAGGGCAGCAGGACGCCCATGCGCCAGAAGGTCCGCGCGCGCAGGTTCGCGTCCAGGATGAACGCCAGGAAGAGCGCCGCGATGATCTGCGGGATCGACGAGATGAGGAAGATCGAGAACGTGTTGCGCAGCGCGATCCAGAACTCGTGCTGGTGCAGCACCCACTGGAAGTTGCCGAGCCACGACGCGTGCGTGCTGCCGCAGATGGCGCCGCAGACGGCGACGCCGCCGTCGCCGCTCAGCGTGCTCCACTTCCGCGTCGCGATCCACGCGGTGTAGATGAGCGGGAACAGCCCCGTGATCGCGAAGAGGATGAAGAACGGCGCGGTGTACGCGTAGGGGGAGATCTTGACGTCGAGCTTGCCGCGGCGGCCTCGCGCCAGCAGCCGTCGCTCGACGCGAGCCCGGTCGGGGTCGATCTCGACCGTTGACGACATTGTCGTGTGATGTGCCACGTTCGTCCTCTTCGCTACTGCGAGCTCGGGGGACGCCTTCCTCGAAGGCGTCCCCCGAGCCGCTACTGCAGAGACCTACCGGATGTCGGGATCAGGAAAGCGACTTGACGTCGCTGATCCACTGGTTCCACGAGGCGCCGGCGTTCATGCTCTTGTCGACGTCGACCCGGTTGAGCGCGTCCGCCATCTTCGTCTCGATGTCGAAGTACTGCGAACCCTTGTAGGGAACCACCGTGACGGCGGCCGCACGGTCCTTGAAGATGGTGCCGACCGGTGCGTTGTTCAGGAACGGCTCGGTCTTGCCCGACACCGCCGGGTCCGCCTCAGCGGTCGGGGAGCTCGGGTAGTTCGCGGCGGCCGTGAACACGGCGGTCTGCTGCTGAGCGGCGGTCACCCACGCTGCGACCTTGGCCGCAGCCTCGGCGTTCTTGGACTGCGCAGGCACGACGAGGTAGGAGCCGCCCCAGTCGCCGCCACCGCCCGGGAAGACGTCGGCGATGTCCCAGCCCTTGAAGTCCGCGCCGGCGTTGCCCTTGATGTTGTTGATGATCCAGGCCGGGCACAGCATCGTCGCGAACTTGTCGCTCTTGAACGCCGCGTTCCAGTCGTCGCCCCACTGCTTCAGGCCGGCCGACTCCTTGTTGGTGACCGCAGCCGTCGTCAGCTTGTCGTAGGCGGCCTTGACGTCAGCGTTCGTCGTCGCGATGACGTTGTTGTCCTTGTCGATGAACGAGTACTGCATCTGGTTCACCATGCCCTGCCAGGTCGCGGCCGAGGAGTCGAACCACGCCTTGCCGGTCTTCTGGACGTACTGCTGGCCCACCTGGAAGTACGAGTCCCACGTGGCGTTCGCGCCGCCGAGCAGCTTGGCGAAGCCCTCACGGTCGGAGGCCATGCCGGCCGCCTGGAGCAGGTCGGAGCGGTAGCAGATCGCCTCGGGGCCGATGTCGGTGCCGAAGCCGAGGAGCTTGCCGTCCGCCGTCGTGGCGATCTTGGTCTTCCAGTCCAGCCAGTCGTTGTTCGCCGTCTTGTACGGCGTGAGGTCCAGGAACTTGCTCGGCTGGTCCATGATCGACGGCATCCAGTCGACGTCGACGGCCTGGATGTCGTAGGCGCCGGTGCCGGTGGAGATCGCGGTGTTGAAGGCGGCGCGCGCGTCGTCGGACGACGCCGCCACGGTCTCCTTCACGGTGACGTTCGGGCAGACCGCCTTGTACTTGGCCCACAGGTCGGCACCCGGAGCCTTGTCCGTCGACGGCTGGTAGCCGAAGTTGTTGAACGTGCTCACCGTGATGGTGGGGTTGCCGGCCGGGCAGGCCGACGAGGCGTCGGTGGCGCCGGCGGAGGGCTGCGAGGCGGGCGAGGACGCGCTGGTCCCGCCGCCGTTGCCCGAGGAACAGGCCGCGGCCAGCAGGGCGATGCCCACCACCCCGGCCACAGCACCCCACGACTTGCGTGTGGTCTTGAGCACAATGACTCCCTTGTCAGTCGGACGGCATCAACGCCGCGCTGTCAGAGCCCCCTCAGCCGTCCGGCCGTGCACCGGTGACGTCTGGGCCGGATCCCCTTGATCCGTGTGGGAGCGCTCCCTCACTCGTCTGTGCGGGAGCGATCCCACGCCCTGGGGGGAACTGTTTCGCCGCGTTCCCCCCGGTGTCAAGGCAACCGTGGGTGGCATGCGGGTGCGGAAGCGATCCCACGGGGTGTCGTCGCAGGTCAGAGGCGGTTTTTGGCACCCTTCGTGTTACCGAATCGTTACGCTCGGACGGCCTGCAGGGGCGCCCGGCCGTGGTCGCGCGGCGCCCGGCGGGAGGGGTGCCGCCTAGGCTGGGCGCGTGTCCACGCTGAGCAACCTGGCGGAGCGCTACGGCGCCCTCGAGCCGGCCGACCTCGAGTGGCTGCACCTGCTGGTGGGGGACTGGCAGGTGATCTCGGACCTGGCCTTCGCGGACCTCGTGCTGTGGCTGCCGACCACCGACGGCGACTGGCTCGCCGTGGCCCAGGTCCGGCCGTCGACCGCCCCGACCGTCCACTACGACGACGTGGTCGGGGCCCGGGTGCCGGAGGGACAGCGTGCGCAGCTGGAGCTGGCCCGCAGCTCGCAGCGCGCCCAGCGCTCCCGCGAGCCGCGCTGGTTCGGCGAGTACGCGGTGCGCGAGGAGGCCGTGCCGGTGGTCCGCAAGGAGCGGGCCGTCGCGGTGCTCGCGCGGCAGACCAACCTCGGCGGGGCCCGCACGCCGAGCCGGCTGGAGATCAACTACATCGAGTCGGCCGACGACCTGCTCGGCATGGTGGCGCGTGGGGAGTTCCCGCGCGCCGACGCCCCGACGGGGCGCCAGCGCGGCGCGCCGCGCGTGGGGGACGGGCTCATCCGCCTCAACGCCGAGGGCGAGGTGCTGTACGCCTCGCCGAACGCGCTCTCCGCCTTCCACCGGCTCGGTGCCATGGGCGACCTCGTCGGGCGCTCGCTCATCGAGGTGGTGCCCGACCTGCTCGACGGCGAGTCGCCGGTCGACGAGTCGCTGCCCCTGGTGCTGGCGGGCCGTGCGGCGTGGCGCGTGGACGTGGAGACCCACGGGGTCGCGCTGGCCCTGCGAGCGGTGCCGCTGACGGAGCAGGGGCAGCGCCTCGGCGCCGTGGTGCTGTGCCGCGACGTGTCCGAGCTGCGCCGTCGCGAGCGGGAGCTCATCACCAAGGACGCGACGATCCGCGAGATCCACCACCGCGTGAAGAACAACCTCCAGACCGTGGCCGCGCTGCTGCGGCTGCAGGCGCGACGGGTGACCAGCGCCGAGGCGCTGGCGGCGCTCGCCGAGGCCGAGCGGCGGGTGGCCACCATCGCGCTGGTCCACGAGACGCTGTCGCAGACGCTCGACGAGTCGGTGGAGTTCGACGACCTCATCGGCCGCAGCCTGCGGCTCGCCGCCGACGTGGCGACCCCGGGTGCGCGCGTCCGCACGCACATCGAGGGCTCGTTCGGCATGGTCCTGGCGGACGACGCGACGGCGCTCGCCCTCGTGCTCACCGAGCTGGTGACCAACGCGGTGGAGCACGGGTTCGCGGGCCGCGACGCGGGGACGGTCGACATCGAGGTCGCGCGCGAGGGCGAGAACCTCCGCGTCGTCGTGGCGGACGACGGCGTCGGTGTGAGCGACGAGCGCGGCGCCGGCACCGGCCTGGGGACGCAGATCGTCGCGACGCTCGTGCGCAACGAGCTGCGCGGCACCATCGACTGGCGCGCCCGCCCGGGCGGCGGCACGCACGTCGAGCTGCACTGCCGGTTGCGGGTCAACCGCGACGCGCAGACCGTCGCCTGACGCAGCGGCGCCCGAGGTCGGGCGGCCGTGGGGCCGGCGACCTCGGGCGCAGCGAGGGTGGGACGGTGGGTCAGCTCGCGCGGCGCTGGCGGGCCGTGCGGCGCTTGAGCGCGCGGCGCTCGTCCTCCGACAGGCCGCCCCAGACGCCGGCGTCCTGACCGGTCTCGATCGCCCACTTCAGGCAGGTGTCGACGACCTCGCAGCGACGGCAGACGGCCTTCGCGTCCTCGATCTGCAGCAGCGCGGGGCCGGTGTTCCCGATGGGGAAGAAGAGCTCGGGATCCTCGTCCAGACACGCAGCGCGGTGGCGCCAATCCATGACTATCTCCTTGCGCGCGCGATCCCGCCGGCGCCCGGTCGGGGCGCAGTGGACCGCGGAGGATTGATGGGGGGTTTCGTGCTGCCGTCAAGGTTCACATCGACCCGCCCCGTGCACAAGGGTTACGAGAACGTTTCGACTCGGTGACCGCAGAGATGTTCGTCACATCCTGTGGACGCCCTGAGGGGCCGTGAAAGCGTTATCCCAGGTCGTCGGCCGAATTGGCCGCCGGGGGGCCTGACCTGCGGCGTCGGGGCCGCCGGAGCGGGGTAGGGACCTTGGTCCCATTTGTGGGTGGTGTCCAGCATCGACGGCGGTGACGCGGCCAAGGCTCGGACGGTGCTGTCCGTAGCGTGGGACGGGTCGCCGTGATGTGGTAAGACGCCCGGCGCCGCGTAGGGTCCTGCCCGTGACGGCTCGGGTCCCGGCGGCGGTGCGCGTGGCATGCGTGGTGGTGTGGCTGCAGGCCCTGCTGGCACTCGCGGCGGCGGCGGCCCTCGTCACGGACCTGGTGCGAGGCAGCCAGCTGGCCGGTGCCACCGCGGCCCTGGCCGTCATCGCGCTCGGCGTGGCGGCGGCCCTGGCCGGCGCCGGCGTCGCGCTGCTGCGGGGCGGTCGGCGCTGGGCGCGCAGCCCCGTGCTCACGGTCCAGTTCCTCGTCGGCGCCCTCGCCGTGGCCGCCTGGGGCACGGCACCCGCGCCGTGGCCCGCCGTCGCTCTCGGGCTCGCCGTGGTCGTCGTCGTCGCGCTGCTCACGCGCGCGGCCGTGGCCTGGACCGTCCCGGGCCGCCCGACGACCTCCGCCTGAGCCTCACCCCGCGACCTGCAGCGGCACCAGCTCGCGGCCGCGTCGCAGCACCCCGCGGCCCACGGGTTGCCGGTGACCGTCGACCAGCCAGGCGCCGTCCGGACCGAGCAGCTCGGCGGCACCCGGCTCGCTGACGTCCAGCACCAGGAGGTGGCCGGCCCGCACGAGCGCCGGCACGGGACCGCGGAACGCGGTCACGGCGTGCGTGGTGGTGGTGGCCGCGACGAGCCGGCGCCCGGCGACGCACGGGCCGAGCGCGTCGTACAGCGGGTGGTCGCGCGCCTCCAGCTCGTCGAGGTCGTCGACGAGGAGCAGCGCGTCGTCGGGCCCGAGGTGGTCCGGGCTGCGCGGCCGGACGACGGGGACACCGACCGCGGCCGCACCCGCCGCCAGCAGGTCGAGCGCGCCGGTGCGTCCCGAGCCGCGGGGGCCGACGACGAGCAGCGGGCGTGCCAGGTCGGCGACGACCGGCGACACGTCGTCACCGCCCAGACCGAGGGTGACGAGCGGACCATGTCCGGCCCTCGGCGGCACGGGAGGCGGCAGGAGGCCCGTCACACGCGGCGGCAGCGACCTGACACACAGCGTGCCCCCGTCGGGTCGGGCGTCGGCGCGGTCGTCGGTGGTCGGGTCGCGCAGGTCGGCCGGCGGGAGCGCCACCTGGCAGAGCACCCCGCCGTGCCGGCCCAGGTGGACGGCGCGGCCGGGCTGCGCGCGCGGTCCGGCCAGCGCGGCCGGGACGCCGGCGATCAGGTCCGACGTCGGCTCGCCGGGGCCGAGCACGAGCCGGTCGGCGAAGCACGGTGCGAGCCGCTGCGTCGCCGGGCCGGCGGCGCCCGCGGCCACGACGGCCGCCGGACCGCGCGCGGCCGACCACATCCGCTCCAGTCGTTCCAGCGCGGCGCCGCGTGCCAGCGGGGCCAGTGCGGCGGCCACCGCCGCGACGTCGTCGATCACGAGGAGGGGACGCGGCACCGGGGGCGGCCCGACGTCGAGGAGCCGGAGCAGGCGGGCGACCCGCGTGGGGTCGTCGGCGCCCAGCGACGATCCGACCCCCGTCGGGAGCAGCCCGGGGGGCAGGCCGACGGTGTGGACCGGGTGGCCCTCGGCCAGCGCCGCGCGGGCGACGGTCGCGAGCGCGGTGCTGCGCCCGGACCCCGGGCCGCCGAGCACGAGGAGGTGGCCGGCCTCCGGGTCCCAGCGGACCGCGCCGCGGGCCAGCTCGTCCGGCAGGTCGGCCAGGGCCAGGGGCAGGCCATGCCCGTCCGGGACGTCCCGTGCCTCGACCCGGGCCGGCAGTGGCGGCAGCCAGGGGCCGGCGGCCCGCGGGAGCCCCGCCGCGGCGCGCCGGATCGCCGCGACCCACGGCGCCGGGCCGTCGTCGTCCCGGGCGTCGGACGCGTTCGGCCGCGCGAGCGCTCCGGGGACCCATCGGGGGGACGACGGCGCCGGCCACGGCGAGGCCAGCCGCACCGGTGGCCGCTCTCGGCGGTGGCACGCGCGCGCGACCTGCAGGGTCTCGCACGGCGCGGCGCCGCGCGCCAGCAGGGCCAGGCCCGGCCGGTCGAACGACGCCGCGTCCGGCGACCCCACGAGGTCGGTCGAGTCGACGTCGTCGGCCACCCGCAGCACCAGGCGCAGGGCGACGTTCGCCCGGAGGTCGGCCGTCACGGCGCCGGCCGGCCGCTGCGTCGCGAGCAGCAGGTGCACGCCGAGGGACCGGCCCTGGGCGGCCAGCCGGGCCCAGGTGGGCACCAGCTCGGGCAGCTCGTCGGCCAGCGCGCGGAACTCGTCGACGACCACCACCAGGCGCGGCGGCGTGTCCCCCGTTCCCGGCCGGAGCTCCGCGAGGTCGCGGGCGCCGTGCGCCGCGAGGACCCGTTCCCGCCGCCGGAGCTCCGCCGCCAGGCCGCGCAGGGTGCGCCGGGCGGCCGACGCGTCGAGGTCGGACAGGTGGCCCACGACGTGCGGCAGCGCAGCCAGGACCGGCGGGAGGCCGGTGCCGCCCTTGAAGTCGACCAGGAGCAGCGCGAGCCGGTCGGGCGGCTGCGCCAGCGCGAGCCCCAGGACGAGGGTCGTCAGCAGCTCCGACTTGCCGGAGCCCGTGGTGCCCGCGACGAGGCCGTGCGGGCCGTCGCGCACCAGGTCGACGACCACGGTGGACCCGTCGGCTCGGGACCCGAGCACGACGGCGGTCCCGCCCCGGCGCCAGGCCGCCGCGACCGCGCGCGCGTCCGGCGACGGAACGCCGGGAAGGTCGCTCAGCGCCACCTCGCACGGGCAGGCCGTGGCGCCCGTGTCCCCCCGGCGAGCGGCCAGGGCTCGGGCGGTGGCCTCGGCGACGTCAGCGCAGACGCCGACCGCCGCGGCCGCCACGCCGCGTTCCGGGTCCCACCGTCGTCCCTGCCCCCGCTCCTGCCCGGCAGCCGTGCCGACCTCGAGGACGGCCGCCGGGGGCGGGGGCCGCCGGCCGCCGATCCGCACCACCCGCGCGGACGACGCGGTCACCCGCCCGTCGCCGGGCCGACCGTCGACGATCGTCAGGCGCGGGGCCCGCGCCTGACGTGCCGCCTCGCCGGTGCCGGCCGTGGCGCACGGCTCGGCGGCCACGGTGCACCAGACGAGCCACGACCAGTCGTCCGGCCGGTCGCTCCGCAGGTCCACGACGGTGCCGGGATGCTCGGCGAGCGCCGCCAGCACCAGGGCCCGGGCGGTGGCGAGCGCGGGCCGCCTGGGGCCGACCACCGTGACGTCGCCCTGCCAGGGGCACCGAGCGGTGACCGGGCCGGGTCGCGTCGCCAGGGCGACGCGGAGCGCGGGCAGGTCCGCCGGCTCGTCCGCTGCGGGTGCGGGCGCCGGTGGGCGCGGGTCGCCCCGCGGCGCGACCAGGACCAGCGCGCTCAGCGCGCCCAGGAGGAGCACGGGCTGGTGCATCGACGCGGCCAGGGCCGCCGAGGTCGTGACGCCCGCGACCACCGGCGCGAACCGCGCCCACCGGACCGGCCGGGCACGGGCACCGACGGCCCCGGTCGCGGGGTCGGGGGCACCGCGCGCGTCGGCGCGGCGCACGACGAGCGCGCTCGAGCCCGCCAGCAGACGGCTGCCGCTGGGCCACGCCGTCCATCGCCACCGTGGAACGCGCCGCCGTCGGCCGCGCGCCGACACGAGCACCGCCGGGCTCGTCGTGCGCCGGACGAGGACCTCCGCCCGACCCCGGACGACGTCGCCCGCCACACCCGGCGTCCAGGCCCCCGGACGACCGTGCCCGCGTCGCCGGTGTCGCCTCGGCCGCACCAGGACCGTCCACGGCTCGTCGTCCACCAGTGCGAGCTCGCCGCCCGGCCCGAGGCTCGTCGGTCCCTCGGGGACGAGCAGCCGCCCGCTGTCGGGGCCCGCGACCCACGGCGCGCCGGCCGCGCGGACCGCCTCGGACGGCGGTGCGGTCCCGGCGTGGAGCGTCGCCCCCCGGCACAGGGGCGGGACGCCCGCCGGGTGGTCGTCGGGCAGCGCCACGCCGTCGGCCAGCAGGGGGCCGCGGCGCCAGGCGGGGTCGCCCGTGAGGCGCGCCAGGTGGCGGCGCAGCACGGCCACCGGCACCGACTCGTCGACCTCGACGTCGGTCGCCCCGCCGCGGGCCACGGCCGTCACACGCACCCGGCGAGGGTGCCGCCCTCGTCGTGCTCCGTCCGCCCGACCAGGCGGCCCCGGGGGCGTCCCTCCACGTCCCCAGGGCCGCCGGTCGCCTCACTCCTCGGCGAGAGCCGCCACCGGGGAGGTGCGCGCGGCCGAGCGGGCCGGCACCACCGACGCGAGCAGGCCCGCGCCGAGCGCGATGACGACCACCAGGCCCAGGTCGCGCCACGGCACGGCCGGGACGAAGCCCCCCACCTGCCCGAGCACGGTGGCCGCGCCGGCCCAGCCGTAGGCCAGGCCGAGCACGATGCCGAGCACGGCCCCGACGCCCGCGATGAGCAGTCCCTCGACCGCGAGCGCGCCCCGCAGCCCGCCGCGCGTCAGGCCGATCGCCCGCAGCGTCGCCGACTCGCGGCGCCGCTCGATGACCGACAGCGACAGCGTGTTCGTCACGCCCAGGAGCGCGATGAGCACCGCGACGCCGAGCAGGCCGACGACCACCGCCAGCATGACGTTGATCACCCGGTCGTACTGCGCGCGCGACGTCGCCGGGCCGGCCGCCTGCAGCGAGGCCGTGCCGAGGGCGTCCTGGACCGAGCGCAGGGCCGCGACCGGGTCGGCGCCCGGCGTGAGCGAGACGAAGAGCGTGTCCGCCTGGGCCGCGGGGGCCAGCCGGTCCATCGTCGCGGGCGTGACCAGCCCCGTCGCGAGCCCGTCGATCACGGTGTGGTCCAGCGTGACGGCGGTGCCGGTGGGACCGCCGGCCCCGTCGACCGCTCGCACGGCCACGGGCCCGGGCGAGACCGTGAGCCAGAACGGCACCAGGACGCTGCCGTCGGACAGCGCCGCCGCGGCGGACGCGTCCCGGAGCACCTCCCCGGCGTCGGCCACGGACAGGGCGCGCACGGTCACGGGGACCGGCTCGCCCTTGTCGTTCGTCACGGCCAGCGTCGCGGACCGCAGCGTGGCGACGTGCCGGACGCCGTCGATGGCAGCGACCTTCGCCGCCAGCCCCGCCGGCAGCGCGGGCGCCCGTCCGGCGGCGTCGTACGTCGTCGGCGTGATCTCGATGTCCACCGGGTAGTGGCTGTCGAGCGTGTGGTTGAGCGACGCGCGCGCGCTCGCGGCGCCCGTGCTCATCATGACGACGAGCGTCACGCCGATAAGCAGCGCGGTGCTCGTCGCGGCCGTCCGGCGCGGGTTGCGGACCGTGTTGGCGGCGGCGAGCCGGGGCACCGGGCCGAGCCGGCCCAGCCCGCGCTCGAGCGCGCCGAGCACGGGCGGCACCCAGAACACGGCCGAGAGCAGCAGGCCGACGAAGGACACGGTGCCGCCCAGCACGCCGAGCCCCAGCGCGGCGAGCGGGCTGCGCGACGAGTGCAGGCCGAACGCCACCCCGCCGCCCAGCACCAGCAGGCCGAGCACCACCAGGACCGCCGAGACGGCCAGCCGGGCCCGGCCGGCGGCGTCGCCGGCGCGGGGCGCGTCGAGCGGGCGCAGCGCCTCGATGGCGGTGACGCGCGTGGCGGCGCGCGCCGGGACGAGCGAGGCGAGCACCGTGACGAGCGTGCCGACGACGAGCGGCACGACGACCGACTGCCACGAGAGGTGGACGGACGAGGGCAGCGGCGCGGTCACCGAGGTGTGGCGCAGCACCGACAGCGTCGCCTGGGCCAGGCCGGCGCCGGCGAGGATCCCGGTGACCGACGACGCCACGCCGAGGAGCGTCGCCTCGACGAGCACCGACCGGCGCAGCTGCGAGCGCCGCGCGCCGACCGCCCGCAGCAGCGCGAGCGTGCGGGTGCGCTGCGCGACGAGCACCTGGAACGTGTTCGCGATGACGAGCGCGGCGACGAGCATCGCCACGGCGGCGAACCCGAGCACCACCATGACGAGCGCCTGGTCGCCGCCGGTGCCGAGCTGCTTCATCTGCTGCGCCGCCGCGTCGGCGCGCGTCATCACGGTGGCCGCCGGCAGGGCGGCGGCGATCTCGTCGCGCAGGGCGGTGGCGGCGGTGCCGTCGGCGGCCGCGACGACGATCGCGCTCCCGGGCGCCCCGAGCAGGTCGCCCGTCGAGGTCCAGCGGGCGACGTCGGCCGGGAGCGCGAGGCCGGCGCCCCCCGCCGCGGCCCAGGCGCCGTGGGGGTCGTCGACGTAGCCGACGAGCGTGAGGCTCTCGGTGAGCTCGGGCGAGGTGGTCGACGTCGACCCCGCGGCCGACGACCCGGCCGATGCCGCCCCCGCGGCGTCCGAGGCGGCGGACGCCTGCCACACGGCCGTCAGCGTGCCGCCGAGCGAGACGCCGAACGCGTCGGCCACCGAGCGCGGCAGCGCCACCTGGCCCGCCTGCGTCGGCAGGTGCCCGTCCGCCACGCGCAGCGGCGTCAGCCGCGGGTCGGACACCGTGGGCAGCACCAGCTGCCAGCGGTCCGCGCGGGGGGTGCGCAGCTCGACGCCGCCGCCGGTCGAGACGTCGGCCGCCGCGACGTGGGGCAGCGCGCGCACCGTCGCCAGGTCGGCCGCCCCGAGCGTGCCCCCGACGACGACGTCCGCCTGGCCGTAGCGAGCCGTGACGGCGTCCCGGCCGGTGCGGGTCATGACGTCGCCGGCGAGCAGCGTGGCGGCGACGAAGGCCGTGCCGATGGCGATCGCCAGGCCGGCGGCGGCGAGCCGCCCGATGCTGCGCCGCATCTGGGCCAGCGTGAGGCGCAGCATCAGACTCCTTCGAGCTGACGCAGCGCGTCGAGGCCCGCCAGGACCGACTCGGGCGTGGGGTCGGCGATGTCGCCGGCGATGCGGCCGTCGGCCAGCAGCACCACGCGATCGGCGTAGGCCGCCGCGGTCGGGTCGTGCGTGACCATGATGACGGTCTGTCCCAGCTCGCGGACCGAGCGGCGCAGGAAGCTCAGCACCTGCGCGCCCGCGCGGGAGTCGAGGTTGCCGGTCGGCTCGTCGGCGAACACGACGTCCGGCCTGGTCACCAGCGCGCGGGCGATCGCCACGCGCTGCTGCTGGCCGCCGGACAGCTCGCTCGGCCGGTGCTCCAGGCGCTCGCCGAGGCCGAGCGTGGCGACGAGCTGGGCGAGCCAGGCCTCGTCGGGCCGCGTCCCCGCCAGGTCGAGCGGGAGCAGCACGTTCTGCCGGGCGGTGAACATCGGCAGCAGGTTGAAGCTCTGGAACACGAACCCCACGCGGTCGCGGCGCAACCGCGTCAGCGCGTCGTCGTCGAGCCCGGTCAGCGCGGTCTCGCCGAGGCGCACGGTGCCGGACGTGGCGGAGTCGAGCCCGGCCAGCAGGTGCATGAGGGTCGACTTGCCGGACCCCGAGGGCCCCATGATCGCGGTGAACGCGCCGGCCGCGAAGTCGACGTCGACGCCGTCGAGCGCGCGCACCTCGGCGGCGCCGCGGCCGTAGACCTTCGTCAGGTCGCGGGCCGACGAGGCGATGGTGGGACTCATGGAGATCCTCCGCATGGGGTCGGTGACGGGACCACGCTAGGAGCAGGCACTGCGCCGTCGCGTCGCCCCCCGGTCGCTCGTCGCGCGCCTCCGCGTCCGCCCCAGGTCGCACCCCCTCCGCGGGGTGGAACGAACGGGTCGCTTCTCGCGGCGCGTCTCGGGGCGTCTGTTCCACCTGGAGGTGGTGGTGATGGCGGCGTGCGGCAGCGCCTTGGGCGGCGGCCATGTCCACCCCGCGGGAGTGGAACGAACGGGTGCGCTGGCGCGGTGTGTTCGGGTGTGTCCGTTCCACTCGGGTGACGTGGCGGGGTGGAGCGGCGAGGGGGCGATGGTGGGGATGCCACGGGGGCGCCAGCCGAAGCGTCAGCGGAGGCGCCAGGCGGCCGGACGACGGGCCGCACGCGCTCGGGCACCGACGAGCCGGGCCCGCCAGCTCGCGCGGTTCGCCGACGTCGCGAGGTCGACGGCGGTCGCCGTCACCACCGTCAGGTGGGCCTCCACCAGGCGCTCGCGACGGATGGCGTCCCGCCGTCGGCGGTCGGCACCGGCGTGGTGACCACCGTCGTATTCGCCGACGAGACCGGTCGCCTCGTCGAGCAGGTCGACCATCGCCACGAATCGCCCGTCGTCGTCCTCCACCACCGCGTTGCAGCGTGGCCGGGGAAGACCCGCGCGCAGCCACTCCAGCCTCATGACTGTCTCCATCGGCGAACGGACGTCGTCCTCGGCGAGGTGCAGCGCGCGCGCCGCGCGCGCCCACCCACGCCACGAGTGCCGCTGGGCGACGAGAGCCGCAAGGTCGTCGCGAGCGACGAGGCGCAGGCCGAGGAGGCGGTCCAGCGCGACGACGCCCTGGGTCGGCCCTGACAGGCGGGCGAGGTCGAACGCGGTCCGCAGGGGCGTGGTGATGCTCCCGCCGGCCCAGGGCTGCCGTTCCGGTTCCGGGACGGTGCTGCGGAAGACCTTCCGATCCGGGACCGGCCGGGCTCGATGCTCCGGCGCCATGAGCACAAGGACCGGTTGGAGACCGGCCGGCTCGCCGTAGGCGCGGGCCCCGTCGAACACGCACAGGTCGTCGCCGGGCGGCCGCGCCGTGAGCTCGTGGACGTGTGCCGCGGCCCACCCGCCGATCGTGGACGCGGGCCCGGCGAGCAAGAGAGCCCTGGTGATGCGGTGCATCGGCAGCGTCTCGTCCGCCCACCGCGCGGCGTACAGACCCCGCGTGTCGGAGCGGTAGAGCGCGCGGCGCTCGGTCTCGGTCAGCGCCGCCGCGGCCAGCTGCCGGGTCGTCACGAGCTCGGGGAGAGCGTCCATCGCTGCAGCCCAGCGGCCGGGCGTCGTCCGCAGGACACCACCTGGGGGTTATCGTGCGCCGCCGACCGGTGGCCCGGGCTGTGGTCTGCTCGCGCCCGCGTGTCCGAAGGCCCCGAGCCGCACCCACCCGCGTGCGGCACGGCACCGGAACGGACACGCCGAGACACGCCCCACGAGGCCCCCTGGACGTTCCAGTCCTGCAGCGGGGCGCGCTCGGCCGGAACGAACGCGGCGGGGTACACGGTGTGTCCTGGTGTGTTCGTTCCAGTGCCGTGAGAGGGCGGGGGCGGGGGTCAGGTGCCGGGGCGCACCAGGCCGGCCTCGTAGGCCGCGACCACCGCCTGGACCCGGTCGCGCACGCCGAGCTTGGCCAGGATCCGCCCGACGTGGGTCTTGACGGTCGCCTCGGCGACGAAGAGGTCCGTGCCGATCTCGGTGTTGGAGCGCCCCCGCGCCATGAGGACGAGGACCTCGCGCTCTCGGTCCGTCAGGTCGTCGATCGCCCGCCGCGTCGGGTCGTCGGCCCCGTTCTCGGGCGCCGGCAGCACCTGGACCAGGTGCTCGAGCAGCCGGCGGGTCGACGAGGGCGCGATGACGGCGTCCCCGCGGTGCACCGTGCGGATCGCGGCCAGCATCTCCTCCGGCGGCGCGTCCTTGAGCAGGAAGCCCGAGGCGCCGGCGCGGATCGCGTCCAGCACGTACTCGTCGAGGTCGAACGTGGTGAGCACGACGACCTTGGGCGCCTGCGGGCGGGCGGTGATCTGGGCGGTGGCCGTCAGGCCGTCCATCGCCGGCATCCGCACGTCCATGAGCACGACGTCGACGTGCGGCCCGGGACCGGTGAGCTGGCGCACCGCCTGCACGCCGTCGCCGGCCTCGAGGACCACCCGCAGGTCGTCCTGCGAGTCGATGACCATGCGGAACCCGGCCCGCACCAGCTGCTGGTCGTCCACCAGGGCGACGTCGATCATGAGGCTCCTCTCGGGGTGGGGATCTCGGCCCGCACGCGGAAGCCGCCGCCGGGGCGTGGCCCGGCGCTCAGCGTGCCGCCGAACATCGCGGTCCGCTCGCGCATGCCGAGCACCCCCTGGCCGTGGCCGTCGCTGTCCGCGGCGGCGCCGCGGCCGTCGTCGGCCACCTCCAGCAGCAGCGACTCCGGCCGCCACGCGAGCAGCACTGTGACGTTGGGGTCGGGCCCGGCGTGCTTGAGCACGTTGGTCAGCGACTCCTGCGCGATGCGGAACACGGTCAGCCCGGCGCCGGGCGGCAGGTTGCGCGGCGTGCCGACGCGGGCCAGCGACACCCGCATCCCGGCGTCCCGCAGCTGCGCGACGAGGTCCTCGAGGTCCCCCTCGGCCGGCTGCGGCGCCACCCTGACCGCGCCGGTCGTCGGCGCCGTCGCGAGGATCCCCGGGGCGTCGGACGGCGTCTCGTCCGTGCGCAGCACGCCGAGGAGTCGGCGCATGTCGGTGAGGGCGGCCCGCCCGATCTCGCCGATGGTCTCGAGGGCGTGCGTGGGCGCCTGCGGGTCCCGGGCCGCGGCGTACCGGCCGCCGTCGGCCTGGGCGATGATGACGGACAGCGAGTGGGCGACGATGTCGTGCATCTCGCGCGCGATGCGCGCCCGCTCGGCCGCGGTGGCGAGCTGGGCCTGCCGGTCGCGGTCCACCTCCGCCTGGCGCGCGCGGTCGACGAGGGCCTCGAGCCGCACCAGCCGGCTGCGGCGGGCGAGCGCGAACGCCCACACCGCCAGCATCATGAGCAGCGCGAACGCGCCCGAGGCGAACGGCGTGATGAGGTCCGACGGCGACGGCAGCTGGAGCACCGTCACGAGGCCCGCACCGGCGATGGCGCCCCACAGCGCGGCGCGGCGGGTCCACAGCGGTCCGTGCACCGTGGCGGAGTACAGCGCGACGAGCACGAGGAAGTCCAGCGGGAGCACCACCGGCGTGACGAGCAGCATCTGGACGAGCACCGCGCCGTACACGAGCGCGGCGGACACGGTCGGCGCGACGCGGCGCCAGGCGAGCGGCACGACGACGGCGAGCGCCTGCAGCACGGCGAGGATGCGGGAGGCGAACCCCTCGTGCCCCACCGGCAGCACGCTCGCCGCGGCGATGCGGACGGACGCGCCGGTGACGGCCAGCGTGCCGGGCAGCACCACGAGGAAGAAGAGCCCCGCGATGACGCAGTCGACGGCGAAGCGGTGCTCGTCCTCCCACGCGAGGAGCCGCTCCCACCGGGACATGCGTCGAGCGTATTGGCGCGGCGGGGCCGCGGGGATGGTCCGCCGGGTGGAGGGACGCCGCGCGCCGTCCGCCCCGGGTCGCAGGCGGCCGGGCGCGCGTCGAGGCGGCGCGACGTGCGGGGCGTCGGTGACGGGCCTGCGCGAGACGTGCGTGCCAGTAGCGGGGATCACCACCGCGTGACCTAGCATGGGGCAATGACCCAGGTACTGCTGGCCGAGGACGATCCAGCGATTGCCGAACCTTTGGCTCGAGCCCTCGGGCGTGAAGGTTACGACGTGCACGTGCAAGGTACTGGTCAAGGCGCCATCGCGGGCGCGCCGGGTGCGGACCTCATCGTGCTCGACCTGGGCCTGCCGGACATGGACGGCCTCGACGTGGCGCGCTCCATCCGCTCCGCCGGCCTGTCCACGCCGGTCCTCGTCCTCACCGCGCGCGCGGAGGAGGTCGACCTCGTCGTCGGCCTCGACGCGGGCGCCGACGACTACGTCACCAAGCCATTCCGCCTCGCCGAGCTCCTCGCGCGCGTGCGCGCGCTGCTGCGACGCAGCGGCACCGAGCCGGTGGAGGAGGACGAGCTACGGGCGCAGGACGTCCGGGTCGACGCCGCGTCGCGGCGCGCCTTCCAGGGCGACCACGAGCTGCACCTGACGGCCAAGGAGTTCGACCTGCTGCGCGTGCTGGTCCAGGCGAACGGCGCCGTCGTCGGGCGCGACCAGCTCATGCGCGACGTGTGGGGTTCCGACCCCACGGGCTCGACGAAGACGCTGGACATGCACGTCTCGTGGCTGCGTCGCAAGCTCGGCGACGACGCCAACGCGCCGCGCTACATCACCACGGTGCGGGGCATGGGCTTCCGGTTCGAGACCGAGGCCGGCGTCCCGGTGGCCGAGCGGGTCTAGGCGGCGCCGATCGCATGCGCCGCCGTGTGCTGCAAGCGACGATCGCGGCGGTGGCCGTGGCCGTCATCCTCCTCGGGGTCCCGCTCGGGTTCCTCGGCGCCGAGATGGTGCGCCAGAGCGACATGCGCAGCCTGGACGCCCGGGCCAGCCGGGCCGCGAGCGCGATCGACCTGCGGCTGCAGCTGGGTGCGCAGCTGACCGACCGTTCCATCGAGGGGTACGTCGGCGCCAACGGCGAGATCCCCGCCACCGTCGTCGTGCGCACGCCCGACGACCAGGTGCTGCGCGCCGGGCCCAACCCGACCGGCCGCCTGGTGTCCGTGGAGAAGACCGGCAGCTCCGGCGCCCAGGTGATCCTCTACGCGTCGTGGTGGGACCTGCTGTGGCGGTCGATGCGGATCGTGCTCCTCGTCATCGGCGCGGCGCTCGTCGCGTTCGGCGCGGGCATCGCCACCGCGCTCTGGCAGGCCAACCGGCTGGCCCGGCCGCTCGTCTACCTCGCGGCCTCCGCCGAGCAGCTGGGCACCGGCCAGGTGCGGCCGGCGCTCGAGCCGTCCGGCGTCGAGGAGATCGACCTCGTCGCGTCCGAGCTGTCGCGCTCCGCGGACCGGATGGCCGGCCGGCTCGCGGCCGAGCGCCAGTTCGCCTCCGACGCCTCCCACCAGCTGCGCACGCCGCTGACCGCGCTGACCATGCGGCTGGAGGAGATCGCGGCGGTCTCGTCCGAGGAGGACGTGCGCGAGGAGGCCCGCATCAGCCTCGAGCAGGTGGAGCGCCTGGTCCGCGTGGTCGACGACCTGCTGGCCGCGTCGCGCCGGGCGCAGGGCGGCACCACGGAGGCCGTGTCGCTGGCCGACGTGGTGCACCAGCAGGAGGAGGAGTGGGTGCCGACGTTCGCGCGCGCGGGGCGCTCGCTCGTGGTGGACATCGACCCGGGGACGCAGGTGCTGGCGACCCCGGGGGCTCTGGCGCAGGTGCTGGCCACGCTCATCGAGAACTCGCTCAAGCACGGCGCGGGCACCACCACCGTCCGGTCGCGGACCGCGGGGCCGTCCGACGGCGTGGTGGTGGAGGTGGGCGACGAGGGGGCCGGGGTGCCGGACGACCTCGCGCCCCGGATCTTCGAGCGCGGGGCCACGTCCGGCAAGGGCACCGGGCTGGGGCTGGCGCTCGCCCGGGACCTCGCGGCGGCCGACGGCGGCCGACTCGAGCTGGCCCAGCGGCGCCCGGCGGTGTTCGCGCTGTTCCTGGCCGGCGTGCCGGCGTCGCTGCGGCGCGAGGTGGTGCTGCCGAGGGGTGCGGTGGTGGTCACCCGGGGGGGACGCGGCCGGCGTCGGTGATCCCCGCCCCGCGCGGGGGAGGACCGGGCTAGAGCTGCGTGGCCGCGATCGCGGCCTCGTCCTTCGCGTCCTTGTCGCCGGTGAAGACCCAGAGCTTGTATCCGAAGTAGCGCACGATCGTCGCGATCGCGATGCCGATCACCGTGGCCGCGTTGTCCTCGAGCGGACCCGCGAGGTGCATCGAGTAGCGGGAGAGCGCCAGTGTGCCCACGGGGATGAGCGCGCCCACCGCGTTGAGCACCCCGTAGATCAGAAGCTCACGGCCCTTCTGGCCGGTGCGCTTCGCCGAGAAGGTCCAGTGCCGGTTGCCGATCCACGACGCCAGCGTCGCGATGACGACCGAGATCACCTTCGCCGTCAGCGGCTTGGAGCCGAGCGGGTGGCCGGGCCCGTAGACGAGCAGGTTGAACAGGCCGAGGTCGATGACGAACGACGCACCGCCGACGATCACGAACCGCACCAGCTCCACGAACCACTTGCGGAAGTCCGGAGACTTGAGCTTGGCCTTCAGGCCGCGCGCAGAAGCGAGAGTGGTGGCAGGAGACGCGGTCTCCTCGGCGGTCGTCACCCGGCGAGGATAGCGCCGGACGGCTGACAGGTTCCTGGGAGAGGGGTCCCGCTCCGGTCGCCGGGCACGGCTCCCACCAGTGACAATGAAATCCTCCACGGACCCTCCTCGGGAAGGACACACATGGCTGCGCAGCCCCTCGTCGGGATCCTCATGGGCTCGGACTCCGACTGGCCCGTCATGCAGGCGGCGGCGGACGCCCTCGGCGAGTTCGACGTGCCCGTCGAGGTGGACGTCATCTCGGCGCACCGCCAGCCCGACAAGGCGCTGGCGTTCGCCCGCTCGGCAGCCGAGCGCGGGTTGCGCGTCATCATCGCCGGGGCGGGCGGCGCCGCCCACCTGCCAGGCGTGCTCGCCGCCGTGACCACTTTGCCCGTCATCGGCGTCCCGGTGCCGCTGGCGCAGCTCGACGGGCTGGACTCGCTGCTGTCGATCGTGCAGATGCCGGCCGGGGTGCCGGTCGCGACCGTCGGCGTCGGGGCGGCCCGCAACGCGGGGCTGCTGGCGGCCCGGATCCTCGGGTCCGGGTCCGACGAGGTGGCCCAGCGGATCGCACCCGCCCTCGTGGCCTTCTCGCAGAACCTCACCGCGCAGGCCGACGCCAAGGGCGAGCGGCTCCGGGCCAAGCTCGCGGGCGGGCCCACGGGCTTCACCGCCTGACCGCGGGCCGCGGGCGCGACGAACGAAGGGCCGGCACCTCGGGTGCCGGCCCTTCGTCGTGTCAGCCCGGGATGCCGCCGACCGTGCCGGCGGGCAGCTTCCCGTCGCGGATCTCCGCCCAGAACGTGGGCGCCCGTGCCGGGTCGATCAGCACCGTGGAGCCGATGTTGCCCGGCTGGTAGTTGATGCTCTTGATGGGCGGCGTGCCGGTGATGCCGCCGGGGCCGTTCGCGGCCCGGAACGCGAGCGCCAGGCTCGCCAGGGTGCGGATGTTCGACTGCTTGTCGAGCGTCAGCGCCGCGGTGCCGGCGTCGATGAGCTTGACCTGCTCGCTCGGGTGCCAGACGAGGCTCGAGATGCTGAGCTTGCCCATGAGCGCCCCGATGAGCTGGCGCTGCCGCTGCTCGCGCCCGATGTCGCCGAGGGGATCGGCCTTGCGCATGCGGGTGTAGGCGAGCGCCTGCGTGCCGTTGATGTCGTGGCACCCGGCCGTCCACACCATGCCCGAGTCGGGGTCGTTGACGTCGTGGGGGTAGCACACGTGGACGCCGCCGACGGCGTCGACCACGTCCTTGACCCCTCCGAGCCCGATCTCGGCGTAGTGGTCGATCTTCATCCCGGTGAGCTGCTCCACCGTGTGGACCAGCAGCGGGGCGCCGCCCCAGGCGAACGCGGCGTTGAGCTTGGCGGGTCCGTGGCCGTCGATGTGGACGTACGTGTCGCGCGGCAACGAGATGAGGGCCGTGGGGCCGTGCTCGGGGACGTGGAGCAGCAGGATCGTGTCGGTGCGGGCGCCGAGGGTGCCGTCCTGGGCGATGCCGTCACCACCGCGTGCGTCCGAGCCGGCGAGCAGGTACGTGGTGCCGGGTGTCGCGGCGGCGGTGGACAGCGCGGTGGTGTGCTGGATCTTCTTGTTCGCCCACACCGCAAGCCCCACCGGCCACGCGAGCCCGAGCACCAGGAGCACGACGAGGACGAGCACCGCGGCACGCACGCGGTGCCTGCGCCGCGGCGTCGCTGGTCCGGCGGCTCCGGTCGTCGGGCCGGAAGGGTGGCCCGGCCGCGCGGGGGGCGGGCCGAAGGCCGGGCGCGCGGCGGACGTCGTGCGGCGGGGACCGGGGACGGCCGGTCGGGACGGCGGTGCGGTCGCCGGGCTCACGGGCGCGACGCGCGTGGCGGTCATGGGCGGATCGGCCCAGGGCTCACCTTGTCGCGGCGCCGACCGCGGTGCGGGGCGCGAGGCAGCCCGGGGCCCAGGGCCCGGGGCCGACGAGGCGCCGCGGAGCGGGGGGACGGGTTGCGCAGAGCCGCCCGGCCGCGCCGTGACGCGCGGGGCCGGAGGCGGGGTCGGCCGTCGCACGGGGGCCGCCGGCGCCGCTGGGCTGCCGACGACGACGACCGGTTCGTCGTCCGTCGGCTGCGGGCGACGCGGCGCACCCGGGGTGAAGCTCGGCGGGTTGCCGCGCTCGTTCGTCATGCGTCCTCCCTGCCCGTGGGGCCGCTGCCGGCCCGTCGATCGTACGGAGGGGTTCGCGGTGTCGATGGCCGCAACACGCGCCGGTGGGTGACCTGCGTCAGTGGCAGACCGCCGTGACGTCGGCCGGGGTGAACGGCTGCTGGCCGGCCACCTTCGTCTGTGCCGGTGTCGGCGTGGTGGTGGCCGGCGGCGTCGCGGCGCCACTCGGCGGCACGGCGGCACCGGTCGCTGCCGTGGTCGGCGTCGACGAGCCGGCCGCCGAGGCGTCCGCGCCGGCGATGGGCTTGTCCGCCACCATGTCCGCCCACACCGTCTTGGCGGCGGGGGCCCAGACCAGGCGGTTCGGGTTGCCCGGCGCCGCCTGCACCGGGATGGTCATGAAGGTGATGTCGTTGGCCCGGATCGATCGCAGGCTGTAGGCGATCCCGGTCAGCGTCACGAGGTTGAGGCCCTTGTCGACCGTGAGCGAGCTCGTTGCGGCGGACAGGAAGCTGGTCACCTTGGCGGGATTGGTCAGGGTGTCCGCGCTGAGCACCTGGTTGACGATCGCCGCGATGAGGCGCTGCTGGTCGCCGATGCGGTCCAGGTCGCCGCCGTTGCCGATGTTGCCGTGCCGGGCACGCGCGAACTGGAGGGCCTGCACGCCGTTGAGCGTCTGCTGGCCGGCGGCGAGGTCGAGGCCGGTGTACGTGTCGTGCAGCGCCCGCGGGATGCAGATGTTGACCCCGCCGACGGCGTTGACCATCGCCTGGAAGCCGGCGAAGTCGACGACGACGGTGTGGTCGATCTTCAGGCCCGTGTTGTTCTGCACGGTGCGGCCCGTGCACGCGGCGGCGGAAGCGACGTCGTGGCCGAGCCCGTAGCCGATCCCGAACGCCGAGTTGAACATCGCGCTGCGCTGCGGCCAGCTCTTCTTGCCGTTCGTCCCCTCGCACGCCGGGATGTCGACGAGGGAGTCGCGGGGGATCGAGACGGCCTCGACCCGGTCCCGGTTGGCCGAGATGTGCAGCACGATCGCGGTGTCGGAGTTCATGCTCCCGCCGTCCGCGCCGCCGATCGCCGCGTTCGCCCCGTTCCGCTGGTCGGAGCCGAGCACGAGGATGTTGATCGGGGTACCGGCGTTGGGATCGGTCGGCGTCGGCTCCGGCGTCGCGCCGTTGGTGGGGCTGGGGTCCCCGAGCAGGCTGTTGACGTCCACCTGGTGGATGTTGGAGTTGAGCTTCGCGCCCAGCGCCGCGAACGAGGACACGCCCAGCAGGAGCACGGCCGTCAGCGTCAGCGACACGCCGCGCAGCACCCTCCGGTCGGTCAGGTGGCGCGCGTGGCGGGGGCCGCGCGGGTGTGCGGACGTGGCATGGCGGGTGGGCACGTCTCGGAATCCTACGGACGGGCCGTGGCCCCGGCCGGGTGGCCCGGGGCGGACCCGGTGGAGGATCTGTGCAGATCAGCGACCGAGCTGGGCGTACTTCCGCTCGGTGGCGTCCTTCTGCGGCCGCCACCAGGCCTCGTTCGCGCGGTACCAGTCGATCGTCGCCGCCAGGCCGTCGCGGAACGTCGTGTACCGCGGGGTCCACCCCAGCTCGTCGCGCAGCTTGGAGGCGTCGATCGCGTAGCGCAGGTCGTGCCCCGGGCGGTCGCTCACCAGGTCGTACGCGTCGGCGGGCCGGCCCATGAGCTCGAGGATGGTCTCGACGACCGTCTTGTTGTCCTTCTCGCCGTCCGCCCCGATGAGGTAGGTCTCGCCGAGTCGCCCCTTCTCCAGGATCGTCCAGACGGCCGCGTTGTGGTCGTCGACGTGGATCCAGTCGCGCACGTTCTGGCCCGTGCCGTAGAGCTTGGGCCGCACGCCGTCGACGACGTTGGTGATCTGGCGCGGGATGAACTTCTCGACGTGCTGGTACGGACCGTAGTTGTTGGAGCAGTTCGAGATGGTCGCGCGCACCCCGAAGCTGCGGGCCCAGGCGCGGACCATGAGGTCGCTGCCGGCCTTCGTCGAGCTGTAGGGCGACGACGGGTTGTAGGGCGTGGTGGGTGTGAACTTCGCCGGGTCGTCGAGCTCGAGGTCGCCGTAGACCTCGTCGGTCGAGATGTGGTGCAGGCGGACGTCGTAGCGGCGGACCGCCTCGAGCAGCTGGTAGGTGCCGATGAGGTTGGTCCGGACGAACGGCCACGGGTCGTGCAGGCTGTTGTCGTTGTGCGACTCGGCGGCGAAGTGGACCACCGCGTCCGCCTGCTTCACGAGCTGGTCGACGATGTCCGGGTCGGCGATGTCGCCCTTCGCGAACGTGACCTTGCCGGCGACGGGGTCCAGGCTGTGCTCGTCGCCCGCGTACGTCAGCGCGTCGAGGACCGTGACCTCGACATCGGGGTGCTCACGCACCGTGTGGTGGACGAAGTTGGAGCCGATGAAACCGGCTCCGCCGGTGACGAGCAGACGCATGGCCGGGGATGTCCCTTCGTGACGACGGCGCGGACACCCTAGCGCGCGCTCCTCGACGACGTCCGCCGTCCCGGATGTGGACAGCCCCGTCGGGTACATTCGAGGCCGCCCCCATCGAACGAGACCGATGCTCGTCGGGGCCCACGAGGAGGCAGTCGGCGTGTCGAACTACAACACCGACGTCGACCCGTCGGTGCGCAACTCCAGCCAGACCATCGAGCTCGAGATGGTGGGGCCGGACAAGGACGTTCTCGACGTCGGCTGCGCGACCGGCTACCTGGCGGCGGCGCTCAACAAGCAGGGGTGCCGCGTCAGCGGCGTCGAGTACGACCCGGACGCCGCCGAGGAGGCGCGCTCCCACCTCGTCAAGCTCGTCATCGGCGACCTCACGACGATCGACCTGGTCGCGGAGTTCGGTGAGCAGGCGTTCGACGCCGTCGTGTTCGGCGACGTGCTCGAGCACCTCGCACGGCCGGCCCAGGTGCTCGCCGCCGCGCTGCCCCTGCTGCGGCCCGGCGGGTCGGTCGTCATCTCCGTGCCGAACGTCGCTCACGGCTCGCTGCGGCTGGCGCTCCTTGAGGGGCGCTGGGACTACACGACCGTCGGACTTCTCGACGAGACGCACGTCCGCTTCTTCACCCGGGCGACGCTCGCCGCGATGCTCGCTGAGGCCGGGCTGCAGGTGCAGGAGGTCCGAGCCACCGTCCTCGACCCCCTGCAGACCGAGGTCGATGTCGACGACGAGGCCGTGCCGCGGGGAATCGTCCAGTGGGTTCGCGACCAGCCCGACTCGATGGTGTACCAGTTCGTGGTGCGCGCCCAGCTCGGCGATCCCGCCCGGCCGTGGCCGCCGGTCGAGCCTGCGGTCGTCGTGCCACGCGTGGACGACGTCCACCGGCGCCTCGCTGCAGCCGCCGAGGCGCCGCAGGACGTGGCCGCGCAACGCGACGTGCTGACCGCCCAGGTGGTGGAGCTTCGCCGGACCGTGCTGAACCTGCGTGACCACGTCATCGGCACCTCGGCCGAGCTCGGCAGGGTTCGTGCCGAGGCCCACCTGGCCGAGCAGCGCGTGACGGTCGCCGAGCGGGATCGGGACGTGCTCTGGCACGAGCTGACGCAAATCAAGAGCTCGGCGTCGTGGCGCGTCGGACAGCGCGTCGTGCGACCGTTCGGCATCTTCCGACGCATGGCGCGCGGGATGTACCGCATGGCGACGGGACCTCGCGGATGAGCGAGCGTCCTCTGATCTCGGTGCTGACGCCGGTCTACAACACCCCGACCGGTGTGCTTCGCGAGACCATCGAGTCGGTGCGGTCGCAAGGGTTCACGGACTGGCAGCTCGTGCTGGTCGACGATGCGTCCCCGGACCCGGCCGTGCGCGACGTGCTGAGAGCAGCGGCCGCTTCGGACCCGCGGATCCAGGTGATCGAGCGCACGGAGAACGGCGGCATCGCCGCCGCGTCGGACGACGCGCTGAGTGCTGCGACGGGCACGTACGTCGCGCTGCTCGACCACGACGACCTCCTGGTGGACGGAGCGCTCGGGCGCGTCGCCGAGGAGATCCGTCGGTTCGACGACATCGACTACCTCTACACCGACGAGGACAAGGTCGACGAGAGCGGGACGTTCTCGGACGTGTTCCTCAAGCCGGACTGGTCCCCCGAGCGGCTGCGGGGGCAGATGTACACCGCGCACCTCTCGGTGCTCCGGACCGCCCTGGTCCGGAGCGTCGGCGGCTTCCGCGCGGGCTTCGACGGATCGCAGGACCACGACCTCGTGCTGCGGGTCACCGAGCGTGCCCGGCGCATCGTCCACGTGCCGGAGGTGCTGTACCACTGGCGGCTCATCCAGGGGTCGGCCGCCGCGGACATCGAGGCGAAGCCGTACGCCTGGGACGCCGGACGCAGAGCGGTCGACGAGCACCTGCGCCGGGTGGCGATCGACGGTGTGGCCGAGCTCGGTCCTGTTCCCGGCACGTATCGGGTCCGCCGCAACCCCGCGCCCGGTCACCGCGTGAGCGTGATCATCCCGACGCGCGGCTCGTCCGGCATGGTCCGCGGAGAGCGGCGCGTGTTCGTCGAGGAGTGCGTCCGGACGCTCGTCGAGCGCTCCGGCCTGCCGGGCCTGGAGATCGTCGCGGTCTGCGACACGGTGACGCCGCCGGAGGTGCTGGACGCGCTCCGGCAGGTGGGTGGAGAAGCCCTACGGATCGTCCACTTCGACGAACCGTTCAACTTCAGCGCGAAGTGCAACGTGGGCGCGCTCCACGCCACCGGTGACATCCTCCTGTTCCTCAACGACGACACCGAGGTTCCCGCCGGCGCCTCGCTGGAACCGCTCGTCGGGCCGCTCGACGAGGTCGACGTCGGCATGACGGGCGCTCGGCTGCTCTTCGAGGACGGTCGACTGCAGCACGGCGGCCACGTCTACGACGATGGCGACTGGTACCACGCGCGGTTCTTCGCCGGACCCGACGACTACGGCCCGTTCTCCTCGCTCCTCATCGCACGCGAGGCGAGCGGGCTGACCGCGGCCTGCGTGGCGATGCGACGCGAGGTCTTCGAGGCGGTCGGGGGGTTCTCGGAGCAGCTCCCCGTGAACTTCAACGATGTCGACCTGTCGTACAAGGTGCGCTCTGCCGGATACCGCCTGGTGTGGCTGCCGGACGCCACGGCGTTCCACTTCGAGTCGCAGACGCGTGAGGCGACCGTCCTTGCCTCGGAGGTCCAGGCGACCCGCGCGCGGTGGGGGGTGCCCGGCCGCGACCCGTACTTCCCGCAGGACTCCCGCGTCTAGCGTGCCTGACCGCGCGACGCGGCGTCGCCGGTCGTGAGGCGGTTGCTAGAACGCGCGGAAGGCGGTCGCGACGGCCAGCGGGCCGCTGGAGCCGTTCTTTCCCTGGACGGTGAAGTGGGCGGCTTGCGGAACCACGTGAAGCTCCTGGCCGTCGGCAGTCTTCAGTGACGTCTGGACGATGTACTCGCCCTCGTTGAGTGCGAGTGGTCCGAGGTCGAACTGGAACTGCTGCACGCCGGCCAGCCGGAGGTCGGGCAGGCCGAGCTTCTCCGTGGTCGTCGAGAACAGCACCGTTCCGAGGGTCGTCGTCACGGCGATGCCCAGCACGGCGGCGTCGACGACGCCCTCCGTGCCGGTCTCGACCGCGATCGTGAGCGGGTCGCCGCTGGAGATGGCCGGACTGGTCACCTCGCTGCCGCGGGTGCGCAGCGCCACACCGTTGAAGACGGACCTGACGCTCGTGCCGGATCGTTCGCGCGCCCGCTCGAGGTCCTCCTGCCGCATCGCCTCGAAGTCGGCGCGGAGCTCGCGGAGCGCCTCACGCGGCTTCCCGTCCACGGCGAGGTGACCGTTCTCCAGGACGAGGGCTCGATCACAGAACTCGGCCACCTGGTCGAGGCCGTGGGTCACCAGGACGATCGTGCGCCCTTCCTTCTGGAACGCTCGGATGCGTTCCAGGCACTTGCGCTGGAACGGTTCGTCGCCCACCGCGAGGACCTCGTCGACGAGGAGGATGTCCGGATCGACGTGCACCGCGACGGAGAAGGCCAGGCGGACGAACATCCCGGACGAGTAGAACTTCACCTGGGTGTCGATGAACTGCTCGATCCCCGAGAAGTCGACGATGGCGTCGAAGTGCCGATCCGTCTCCTCCTTCGTCAGGCCGAGGATCGACGCGTTGAGGTAGACGTTCTCGCGCCCCGTCAGGTCCGGGTGGAACCCGGTGCCGAGCTCGAGCAGCGCGGCGAGGCGTCCTCGCAGCCGCACCGTTCCCGTGGTCGGCTGGAGGATCCCGCCGATGAGCTTGAGCAGGGTGCTCTTGCCGGAGCCGTTGGGCCCGATGAGTCCGACGGTGGTACCGGACTCGATCTGGGCGGACACGTTCCTCAGCGCCCAGAAGTCCTCCTTGTGGAGGTTGGACCGGCCGAAGTTGACGAGCCGCTCCTTGAGCGACTTCTCCTTGCGGATCACGAAGCGCTTCGAGACGTCCTCGATGCTGATGACGACGGGGTGGCCCATCACAGCTCCTGTGCGAAGTTGCTCTGGAGGCGCGCGAAGATGCGCTGGCACAGCCAGAGGAAGACGAGCCCCACGCCGAAGGCGATGCCGAGCGCCGGGACCAGGTGCCCCGGGAAGAGGAGCTTTCCCTGAGCGATCTCCTTGTCCGCGGCGACCCAGAAGGTCTTCTGGAACCCCATGATGACGAGGGTCATCGGGTTGCTGAGGTAGAGGTCTCTGAGTGCACCGTGGAACTTGCCCGCCACCTGACCCCACGAGTAGACGATCGGTGACGCCCAGAACAGCAGCATGAGGACGACGTCAACCAGGTACTGCACGTCACGCAGGTAGACGTTCACCGCGGACAGCAGCAGCGCGAGCGCGGTGGACCAGACGAGCAGCACGGCGAGAGCGAGCACGAAGTACCACCAGCGGCTGCCGAGCGGGAACTTGCCCACGAGGACCGTGGCGCCGATGAGGATGACGAGCTGGATGCCGAAGTTGAAGAGGGCTGAGCCGACGACGCTCAGCGGGAACACCTCGCGAGGCAGGTACACCTTCTTGACGAGCCCGGAGTTCGCGACGATCGAGCCGGTGCCGATGAGCATGATCTCGCTGAACAGCGTCCAGGCCGACAGGCCCGTGTAGATGAAGACCGCGTAGTCCGGCGTCGTCGCGCTGGCACCCATGAACTTGCCGATGGCGACGTAGTAGACCCCCAGCTGGACCAGGGGGCGCATCAGGCTCCAGAAGAAGCCGAGGACGCTGTCCTTGTACTTGGACTTGAGCTCGCGGCGAACCAGGAAGTTGAGCAGCTCGCGCTTGCCGAGGATGTCGCGGACCGACGCGAGCGTCCCGCGCGCGAATCCGGGGCGCGGCCCGGCGATCCGCAGCGGCTGCCTTTCGAGTGCAGCCGTGCGCTGCGAGACGACGTCAGACATCGAACCTCTCGTCACTTCCTGGCCGCCGGACCACCGCGACGGCCGGCGTTCACACTACCTGGGCCCTCGGAGCACTCCGACGAGGATCATGTCAGCGCACGACGGATCACGTCGATCACGCGATCGACGTCGTCGTCGTGCAGGTCGGGGTACAGGGGCAGCGACAGCTCCTGGGCGTAGAACTGCTCGGCGTTCGGGCACATCCCGCGTCGGTACCCGAGGTCCTCGAACGCCGGGTGCCAGTAGGCGGGGAGGTAGTTGACCTGCACGCCGATTCCCGCCCCGCGCAGCGCGTCGTAGACCTCACGTCGTCGACCGCCCAGGACACGGAGCGGGTAGAGATGCCACGTCGGCTCGGCCTGCGGTCGGTGGGCCGGTGTGAGCACACCGTCGACGTCGGCGAGGCCCGCGTCGTACCGGGCATGGATCCGCGACCGTCGCCGTGAGAAGTCGGCGAGCCTGCCGATCTGGGACGTGCCCAGCGCGGCCAGCACGTCGGGCAGCCGGTAGTTGAGCCCGAACGAGTGCACCTCCTGGTGCCACGGTCCCTCGTCGGGGTGCCGCATGGCCGCGCGATCTCGAACGAGGCCGTGGTTGTGGAACCTCCGCGCCCGCTCCGCCAAGCCGGCGTCGCCGGTGACGACAGCGCCGCCCTCCGCGGTGGTCATGTTCTTCGTCGGGAAGAAGGAGAAGGTGGTCAGGTCCGCGAACGAGCCGACGGGTCGGCCCTCCCACCGCGAGCCGATCGAGTGCGCCGCATCCGCGACGTACCGCACCCCACGCGCCCGGGCGAGGTCGGCGAAGCCCGGCGGGTCGGCCGGCATGCCCGCGTAGTCGACGGGTGCGACGGCGCGGGTGCGCGGACCGATCGCTGCTGCCGCGGCGTCGAGGTCGAGGTTCCCGGTGTCCGGCTCCACGTCGGCGAACGTCACGGCAGAGCCGAGCATGATCGCGGTCGCGGCCGTGGCGACGAAGGTCATCGGGCTGGTCACCACGTCGGTACCCGGGCCCACACCCGCCGCCGCGTAGGCCGTGTGGAGGGCGGCGGTGCCTGAGGTCACTGCGATCGCGTGGGCCGCTCCGGCGGTGTCCGCGACCGCCGCCTCGAACGCACCCACCGCCGGGCCGGTGGTGAGCCAGTCCGAGCGGAGGACGCCGGCGACCGCGGCGACGTCGTCTTCCGAGACCGACTGCCGCCCGTACGGGAGGGTCACCGGGTCGCCACCGTCGCATCGACGAGCGTGCGCAGCTCGTCGATCCCCAACCACAGGTCGTTCGTGTCGGACCGGTAGGTGAACCCCTCGGTCACCGGCACACCGTTCGCCGGGGGTTCGTACCCCCAGCCGCCGAGGTAGGGCATGACGACGTAGCGGTCGCCCAGGCGGACGGTCCGCCGCGCGTCGTCGGGCGCGATCATCTCCTCGTGCAGCTTCTCCCCGGGACGGATCCCGACTTCGTGCACCGGGCTGCCGGGGGCGATCGCCTCGGCGAGGTCGACCAGACGCATCGACGGGATCCGCGGCACGTAGAGCTCGCCACCCTGCATGATCTCGAACGAGTCGATGACGAACTGGACCGCCTGCGGCAGGGTGATCCAGAAGCGCGTCATGCGGCGGTCGGTCAAGGGCAGCGAGAGGCCGTCCGCCGCCAGCTGCTGGAATCTCGGGATCACGGATCCACGCGACCCCATGACGTTCCCGTAGCGCACCACGGCGAAGCGGGTGGGGTACGCCGCCGCGTAGTGGTTGCCGGCGACGAACATCCGGTCGGCGCACAGCTTCGTGGCGCCGTAGAGGTTGATGGGGCTCGACGCCTTGTCCGTCGACAGCGCCACGACCTTCCGCACCCCGGCGTCGATCGCGGCGTCGATGACGTTCTGGGAGCCCTGGACGTTCGTCTGCACGTACTCGAACGGGTTGTACTCAGCCGTGTCGACCTGCTTGAGCGCCGCGGCGTGCACGACGAGGTCGACCCCGTGCATCGCGCGCGTCAGACGGCCGCGGTCGCGAACGTCGCCGATGAACCAGCGCAGGCGCTCGTCGTCCCCGAAGAGGCGACGGGCCTCGTACTGCTTGAGCTCGTCACGGCTGAAGACGACGACCCGGCGCGGGTCATGATGGTCCAGCACCTCGCGCAGGAAGGCCTTTCCGAAGGACCCCGTCCCGCCGGTGACGAGGACGGCCGCTCCGGTCAGCACCGACATACCCGACACGCTCCCAGCTCGCCGCCGGCCGATCCGGCGCACCCAGTGGAGCATCATGTCACGGTGACTTCGGCTCCCCACCCCAAGCCTCGCGTCGTCGCGGTCGTGCAGGCCAGGACCGGCTCGACCCGGCTACCGGGCAAGGTGCTCCTTCCGCTGGCCGGCCGGTCCGTCCTCGGCTGGGTGCTCCGCGCCGCCCAGGCAGCGGACGGGGTCGACGAGGTCGTGGTCGCGACGTCCACGCTGCCGGGGGACGATGCGGTGGCCGAAGCCGCCGGCTCGGCGGGCGTCCGTGTCGTGCGGGGCAGCGAGTCGGACGTGGTGAGCCGCTTCCGCCTCGCGGCGGAGGTCATGGAGGCCGACGCCGTGGTGCGCCTGACGGCCGACTGCCCACTGCTCGACCCAGGGCTGATCGGGCTCGTGGCAGCCGCGTGGCGAACCGACCAACGGTACGAGTACGTGGCAACGACGCTCGTTCGCACGCTGCCGCGGGGACTCGATGTCGAGCTGGTGACGACGGCGGCGCTACGACGCCTCGACGCCGAGGCGATCGGGCACGACCGCGTGCACGTGACCAGCGCGCTCTACGCACCTGGCTCGGTTGCCCCGCGCCTCGGACTCGTGGTTCAGCCTGATGCCTCGGACCTTCGGGTCACCGTCGACACGGGAGAAGACCTGGACGCCGTGCGAGCGTTGGTGGCCGAGCTGGGAGACCGCGCGCCCGCCTGGCGGCAGGTCGTCGACCTCCTGCGCAATCGGCCGGACATCGCCGCCCGCAACGCCGGGGTACGCCAGAAGGCCCTCGAGGACGGCTGATGCGGGTCGTCGTCCGCGCCGACGCGACGGATTCCGGAGGCGTCGGCCACGTGATGCGCGCGGTGGCGCTCGCGGAGGCGCTGCGCACCCGCGGCGACACCGCGGTGCTCGTCGGCGAGGTGGCCGTGCCTTTCGCGGAGCGTGCGTGCCGTGCGGCGGGCCTCGAGGTCGTCGCTCCGGGGCCCGCCCACGGACTCGACCGAGGGGGCGTCGAGGCTCTCGCAGTGCTTGCTCGCCGTCTGGGAGCGGACGTGCTGCACGTCGACCACTATGCCGTCGCCGACTCGCTGCAGGCCGCCTGCCGGGAGCGGGGCTTGCCCGTCTCGACCATGGCGGACGGCGTCCACGGGCTACGTCCCGCCGACCTGGTGGTGGACCCGACGCTGGGTGCAACCGGGGACGGTCGAGCGCGACTCGGGGGAGTGGCCTACGCCCCGGTGCGGAGGCGCGTGACGGCGGCACGGCGCGCCCGCGAGCGATGCGACCCGGCGGCGCCGATGGACGTGCTGGTGGTCATGGGTGGCACCGACCCACTCCGAGTGACCCCGGCTGTCGTCGCACTGCTCGCTCGGCTCGCAGAGGTGGGACGCGTGCGCGTCGTCTCGACCGGTGCCGATCGCCGGAGCATCCGGGCTGCGGGTGCCGGGCTCGATCTGCGGGTGAGCGGTCCCGTCGCGGACCTCGCCCGGCTGGCCGTCCGCCACACCTTCGCGGTGAGCGCCGCGGGGACGACGACGGTTGAGCTGGCCTGCGCCGGTGTGCCCATGGCGCTGGTGCCGGTCGTCGCCAACCAGGAGGCTGGCTACCGTCAGCTCGTGGACTCCGGGGTGGCGCTGGGGCTGGGCACGGTTGACGACGTCCGGACTGGCGTGGCGCTGGAAGCGCTGCGCCGCATGATCGGCGACGCGAGGCTGCGGGACCGTCTCGGGTCCCGTGGCCGTGAGCTCGTCGACGGTGGGGGCGCGGAACGGATCGTGCAGGCCTGGCACTCACTGACGGTGCCGTTGACGGTGCGGCCTGCCCGTGAGACGGACGCCGATCTCCTCTTCGCCTGGCGCAACGACCACGCGACGCGTTCGGCGTCGCGCGAGACTGCGCCCGTGACCTCGACAGCGCACCGCGAGTGGCTGGCTCGGACGCTCGCGACTGACGAGCGCGTGCTGCTCCTCGTCGAGGCCGGGGAGGTCCCGGTGGCGACCGTCCGGTTCGACCGCCTCGAGCCCGGCGCGTGGGAGGTCTCGGTCACGGTCGCTCCGGAGCGCCGTGGCGAGGGCCTCGCGGCCGGCGCTGTCCAAGCCGCCCAGCGGTGGCTCGAGGGCCACGTCGGTGCGCCAGGGCGCCTGGTCGCGGTGCACCGGGACGGCAACGAGGCGTCGCAGCGCCTCTTCGCCTCGCTCGGCTACGTGCCGGACGTCGACAGACCCGCCGACCCGGGTTTCCGGCGACTCGTCAGACGAGGTCCCACGTCAGCGGGGTCCCCTTGGCTGCCGACTGCGTGAAGCGGCGGCCGAGCACGACCTCGAGCTCCGACGGCTCCAGACCGCCCGCGGGCCGGATCGACCGGACGTTCGTGTCCGTGACGATGTCACCCGCGGCGACGTCCTGCACCACGTAGAGAGACCGCCGCAACCGACGGCTCTCGGCCTCGCCCGGAGTCGGCTCCAGGCGCACCGCACCGAGGGCCTGCCAGGCTCGCTCGGTCTCGACGACGAGCGCGCCCAGCTCGTCGGGCTCGAGCGAGAACGCCGAGTCGACGCCCCCGTCGGCGCGGGCCAGGGTGACGTGCTTCTCGATGACCACGGCACCGAGCGCGACGGCAGCGACGGAGGCGCCGATGCCTGGTGTGTGGTCCGACAGGCCGACGAGCGTGCCGAGCGCGTCGGCATAGACCGGGATGGAGCGGAGGTTCGACTCCCTCGGATCGGCTGGGTACGACGACGTGCAGGCGAGGACCACGACCTGTCGGTTCCCCTCGGCACGGACGGTCTCGACGGCACGGTGCACCTCCGCGAGCGTCGCGGCACCCGTCGAGAGGATCACCGGCTTTCCCGTGCGGGCGACGCGGCGCAGCAGCGCGATGTCGCCGATCTCGAGCGAGGCGATCTTGTACAGGGGGGCGCCGAGGTCCTCGAGCAAGTCGACGGCCGTGCCGTCGAACGGGCTGGAGAACGGGATGAGCCCGCGGTCCCGCGCCCGCTCGAAGATCTGCGGGTGCCACTCCCACGGGGTGTGAGCCTCGTCGTACAGGTCGTGGAGGGTGCGGCCGCCCCAGAGCTCATGTCCCTGCGAGACGCGGAACGCCGGGGCGTCCGAATCGATCGTGATCGTGTCGGCCGTGTAGGTCTGCAGCTTGACGGCCTGCGCGCCCGACTCGGCGATCGCGTCGACGATCGCGAGGGCCCGGCCCAGGTCGCCTCCGTGGTTGCCGGACATCTCGGCGACGACGAACGGCCGGGCGTCCCTACCGACGGGCGTGCCAGCGATGTCGATGCTGCGGGAGGCGGGGTTCATGGCCCCGACCCTAGCCGCGACGGGCGCCGGGGCCGCGCGCGCGGGGGTCAGCGGATGCGGTAGACGGCGGCGTCGCCGTCGTCGAGCACGAGCTGTGCGTACTGCTTCAGCCGGCTGCTCTCCCGCCCGGCCGTCCGGTCGACGAACAGCCAGGTCACGCCGTACTTGTCGTGCAGCGTCGCGACGTTCGCCGCGGTCGGATCGGTGAAGACCACCTGGTTGGCGTGGTAGAGCTGCTGATCCCAGAAGGGGCTCGTCCTGGTGAGTCCCGGCCGGAATCCCTCCGGGTATGCCCAGCCCTCGAGGAGGACCCGGCGCTCCGTGAGCGCCGCGATCCAGAAGTGCCTCGCGTCGCACGCGTCGGTCGTCGTGGGGATGCAGTGCGCATTCGTCGCGACAACGTCGTCGACGCCTGCGTTGTCGCGAACGAAGAGCGCGGCACGTGCGCCGTCGAGCGGGATGGGCACGCCTTCCGGCGGCGGCAGTGCACCCGTGACGAGCATGGCGCCGTTGTCGACGAGCTCGGCGGGACGTGTGACGACAGTGGTCGTTGTCAGAGCCACCGCCACGACGGTCAGCCCGATGACGACGCCGCGCCGGCCGCGCCGACCGCCGAAGTACGCGAGCAGGCCGGCAAGGAGCGCGCCGCCGACCAGGACGAACCACGGGACGACGAGGGCTCGAACCGGGAGGTTCGCGGGCAGGTGCGGCGGCACGGCCCTGCCGCTGACGGCCCGGCCGAGCAGCACGAGGACCGGGCCGAGTACTGCGGCGCCGACCGAGACCCGGATCGCGAGCCTGCGCAGGCCCCGATCAAGGGCCGCCTGCCACATCGCGGCCCAGCCCCAGACTGACACGACGACGAGCACCGGCCACGATGCGTAGAGGAAGTACACCTCGCTGGCGCCGCTGGCGGTTGTGAGTATCGCTGCGGCTGGCCCAGCCACGGCTGTCCCGACGAGGAGCCACGCGACGGGGTCGGTTCGCTGCGCGCGGCGCGCGAGAAGCAGGCCGGCCGCCCCCACGCTCAGCCACGAGAACGCCCCGAGTGCGGCCAGGCCCCAGCGCGAGACGAGGCCCACGCCCTGCCCCACCGCGTTCCACGCCGCGAAGACAAGAATCACGCCGAGCGGCGCGATCTGCAGGCTCCCGGACTCACCGTGCAGGAAGACGAGCACGAGGATCCCGAAGGCGACAACGGACGCCACCAGGAGGATCACCGGCCAACGGGACGGGCGCCGTGCCAGGAGCGAGATGAGAACGACGAGCGCCAGCCCGGCGATGAGCACCGGAAGCAGGGTCGACTTGGCGCCGCCGGCGCCGACGGCGAGGACCCCGAACGCGATAGCCAGCCGCTGGCGCTCGCCGATCCCCGCGTCACGGCGAAGGGTGATAGCCGCAACTGTCAGCGCCGCGAGCAACAGGGGCTCGCCGAACGTCTGCGTCGGGCTCCGGAAGGTGGCGGACTGCAGTAGACCCGCCGACGTGAAGGGCGTCGCGGTCCAGCCATAGGGTGCAACCGCGGACGAGAGCGCGGCCAGCACGGCGGCGATCGGCGCGGCGACCGGCACCCCGGATGCCCTGCGCGCCAGGACACCGACGGCCATGACGGCCAGCCCGACGAGCGCGATCACGTCCAAGCGGTAGAGCACCCAGGTGGGGTCGATGCCCGTCGCCGACGTGACCCCGGCGAGCTGCTCATAGGCCAGAATGTGGTAGCGCAGCGGCTCGCCGTCCAGGTACGGGTAGACGAGCGGGAAGAAGCGGTCGATCCCAGCGGCGAGGCTCTGGTGGAACGGCATGTCGACATAGGCGCAGGTCGGCACGGCGCGCACCCACGGCCCGATGCCGTCGACGGTGGCGAGGGGATGCGTGGCCAGCGACGTCACGCCCACCCAGGCGGCCGCGGCGAGCACGGCGCCCGCCTGCACCCAGGCGCCGATCACGGACTCGCCCCGCAGGCGCGGCGCGGACCAGGCCCTCCGACGCAGGTGTGGGTGCAGCGAGACGCAGAGGACGGTCGGCGCCCAGACCCAGGCGAGCGCGCCGCCGTGGACGGGAGACAGGACGAAGCCGAGGATTGCCTGCGTCGCCAGCGCCAGCGCCGAGCCGACGACGACCTGCTCGACGAAAGGCCCACGGCCACCGCCGAGCAGGCGCCACGCGAGCGTCCCGGGCAGGGCTACCAGGATCACGAGGTACGCGACGAACAGTGCCGACACGAGGACGGGTGTCCCGAACCTGGCGAGAAGCGCGACGCACCCCACGACCGCGACGACGAGCGGAGCGGCCGCGGCCCAACGCGCGCGCGGCCGGGAGCTCCCGGGTGCCGTCACGGCGATGCCTGCAGGGCTTGCTTGCACGCTCACGAGGGCTCGGGCGCGCCCGTGTCGGCCTTCACGACGAAGGCGGGTCGTCCCATGCTCCGCGTGTGCATCCGGCCGAGGTACTCGCCGATGACGCCGAGCGAGAGCATCTGCGCGCCCGAGAAGAGTGCGACCATGGCGGCGATGGTCGTGAACCCGGCGACGGTGGTGTCGCCCACGGCGAACTTGACGATGACGACCACTCCGAGCACCACGCCGATACAGGCCGTGATCATGCCGAGCCACGTCACGATCCGAAGTGGCACGTTGCTGTAGCCCGTGACCATGTTCATGGCGTGCCGGACGAGCGAGCGCAGCGTGTACCCGGACCGCCCTGCGGCGCGCTGCTCCATGGCTACCGGCACAGCAGCTACCGCGGTGGTCGTCCATGAGAGCAGCACGTCGAGCGAGATGTACGGGTCGCGCACGTCAGAGAACCCGTCGCGCAGCCGGGCGCGCATCGCCCGGAAGGCACTGACGTCCTCTGCCCGCGGCACGCCGGACACCTGCAGCATGCGCTTCGTCGCGCGCGAGGCCGCCGAGCGCAGCAGGCCGTGCTCCTCCTCGCGTGCGACGCCATACACGAGGTCGGCCTCGTCGGCCGCGATGGGGAGCAGCAGGGAGCGCACCTGGTCGGGGCGGTGCTGGAGGTCGTCGTCCATCGTGACGATCACCTCGTGGCGGGCACACAGGATGCCGGCAAGGAGGGCGTTGTGCTGGCCGTAGTTGCGCGCCAGCTCGATCACCCGTACCTGAGGCCGACTCTCGGCGAGCTGGCGCGCCACGGAGGCCGTGTCGTCCGGGCTGCCGTCGATGACGAGCACGACCTCCATGTCGCGGACGTCAAGCTCGTCATCCGCTCCGGGTACGTGCCCGAGCACACCCTCGACGACGGAGCTGATGGTGTCCGCGGACCGGTAGCAGGGGATCACCACGCTGACGTTCACGGCGACAAGTGTCCCATCCTGTCGTCCCTGCCCGCCGACGCGAGCGCGTCGTCAGCCGCGGACGCGGTAGAGGGCGGCGTCCGGGGTGTCGACGACGAGGTCCGCGATGTTCCGCAGCGCCGGGTTCTCCGGAGCGACCGTCCGGTCGACGAAGAGCCACTGCACGTCGTAGTCGGCCACCAGCTGCTGCAGGGCGCCGGCGTCCGCGTCGTCGAACACACGGTCGTTGAGCTTCAGGCGGTCCTGGTTCCAGAAGGGGCTGTACGGCGTGGTGTCCGAGGACTTCTCCGGATATCCCCAGCCCTCGACCACCACACGACGCTCGGTCAGGGCAGAGATCCAGAAGTGGAACGAGCGGCACCGCCCGGCCGGCAGCACCTCCGCGCAGTGTGCGTTGGTCGCGACGACCGCGGTCGGCGGGGAGGCCGTTCGCACGATCGCGGCGGCATTCCTTGCGTCGGCCCCGACGACCGTCCCGCTCTCGTTCCAGTACGCGGCGGGGCGCGCGAGGGTGGCGGCCGACTCCACCACGTCCGTCGCACGCACCGCGAACGCGGCGCCGACCGCGAGCACCGCGACGGCGGCAATAGCGACCCCCGCCCGCAGCTCCCCGCGGCTGCGGGCCGCAACGGCCACCGCGATTCCCAGCCACACCGCCACGAGGACCACGCCCGGGACGACGAGGTCAGCCTTCCACTCGACCGGCCCGGCACCGGCGCGTCTCGCCACCAGCCGCTGCACGAGGACGGTCGTGGTGATGCCGGCCACGACGAGCACGCCCACGCGCCATGGCCACCGTGCGGCGCCGAGGCCCCAGGCCGCGAGCGCGACGACGGCTGGCCACGCCGAGTAGAGGAAGTAGATCTCGCTCGAGCCGTTCTGCTGCAGCAGGAGAGTCGCAGCGCCACCCGCGACAGATGTCCCGGCGAGCAGGGCGAACCGGGGATCGCGGAACGCCCGTCGCGGCAGGAGCACCACCCCCGCGAGCGCTGCACCGCCGGTCAGGACCGTCAGGGTGATCGCTGCCCAGCGCGACGCGCCCTCGGAGTCCACGCCGAGGTACTGGATCACCGGCCAGAAGTTGCTCAGGTGCGGGGAGACGAGGTGCAGACTGCCGGCGTCCGAGCGGTAGATCACAGAGAGCGCCCAGACGAAGCACCCGGCCAGAAGCGCGGCCAGCAGCAGGGCGCGACGGCGCATCACCCGTGCGCTCCACGGCGCCAGTGCCGCGACCGCGAGCCCTGCAAGTAGCACTGGCAGCGCCGTGACCTTGGCGCCGGCCGCCGCCGCGCCGAGCAGGATCGCGACGCCCCACCCCCCGATCGGTGACCGGCCTGGCCCCGGGGCCAGGACCGCCGCCGCAGTCAGGAGCAGGCCGAAGACGAGGACGACCCCGAGGGTCTGCGTGGGGCTGCGCAGTACCGAGAAGTTGAGAAGGCCCGGGCTGAAGTCACCCCACCGCGACTGCGTGAGGCTCGGGGGCATGGCGCGAGCGGTCGGCCAGGCGTTCGACGCGAGGACGCCCACCACCGCTCCCCAGCCGGCGGCCCTCGTCGACCTGGCGAGCCGCCGCGCCAAGACTGCCGCCAAGAGCACGCTGACGACGAGCAGGCCGGCTGGCACGAGCCGGTAAAGGACCCACGCCACCTCGACCCCGGTGACGGCCCGGACGTTCGCCACGATCTCGTAGAGGAAGAAGTGGTAGTGCAGCGGCTCGTCGTAGAGGTACGGGTACACGGGGGGCCAGAACCGGTCGATCCCCGCCGCGAGGGCCTGCTGGAACGCCAGGTCGAACGAGGGTGTCTCCGGCATCGCCAGCGCCGCGCCGCCGGGTGCGATGACCGTGGCGATCGGCTCGGAGCCGAAGGAAGTGGCCGCGAGCCAGAGGACCGCCACCACGGAGCCGGCGGCGACCGCCCACGTGGCGGGCGCGGACTGCCGTTCCTGCCACCCGCCTGACGCGCGGTGGCGCAACCGCGGCGCGACGGCGACGGCAGCGGTCACGAGCGGGCTCCAGAGCCACGACCAGTCCGCGAGGCCGAGAGGCGACAGCGCGAGAGCGGCGAGCGCCTCGACCGCCAGGCCGATGGCCAAGCCGGCCGCGACGTCCTCGAGCAGCGACTTGCGGCCAAACGTCAGTCGCCACATCAGGGTCCCTGGGACGCCCAGCAGCACCGCGTAGGCCGCGAAGAGGGCCACCGAGACGAGCGGCGTGCCGTATCGCACGAGGATGGCGGCGCACGCCACGACCGCGACCACCGTCGGCACGTGGGCGAGGACACGCCGGCGTGCCGTGTCAGGGATGGTGCTCACCGATCGCCGTGGCCGGCTTCGGCGCGCACCCGGTGGCGGAAGCTGATGAAGTGGTGACCCGCGTAGGACAGCACGGCAACCGTGGCGACCGCGATCACCTGTGCGACCAGTGGCCGCAGCGTCGTCAGCTCGACCAGGAGCGGCGTCGCCACGATTCCCGCGAGGAAGCCGCCCGTCCAGACTCCGACGAAGCGCGGCAGGTCCGCGCGCCAAGGCCCGGTGGATCGGAAGATGAGCTTGCGGTAGACGGGGAAGGCGATGGCGATCGTGATCACCTGGGCGACGACGATGGCCACCATGTACCAGCGGAACACGCCGAGCAGCGCCGCCACCAGACCGAGGTACCCCAGGCTGGTGCAGCCGGCCACGACCAGGTAGCGGATCTCCTCGCGACCGCGCGCCCACTCGACCAGCGACCCGAGGGACCGTCGGCCGCCGTCGTCGTCACCTGAGCGCTCGGACACCCGCCGAGTGTAGGAGACCTCGATGGCCCGACCGCCCCGGGCGAGTCGCGGCCTCATGTGACGAACATCGTCACGGGGAACCCGCCGATGCCGGCGTGCAGCGTGTAGAACGCCCCGGTGGCGACGTGGGCGGCCATCACCACTCCGGCGATGACGACCGCTGGGCGCCGGAAGGCCGCGTCCGGTGAAGCGACCACCACCGCCATCATCTCGGTGATCGACACCAGCATCAGCACCGCGATCGCAGCGTGCGAGCCCCAGAAGTAGTTCCCGTCGGTCAGGATCATCCCGTTCGGTGCCGCCTCGGCGAGGAACGACGTCTGCAGCAGCGCGACGAGGAAGGTCGACCACGCCAGGACGACCTGGCGCGATCGCCGAGCTGACGGGGGCATCGCGACGAGGGCGGCGACGGGCCCGGCGACGGACACGGCGAGCGAGCCGGCGATGTGGGGCGTGAACGTGCTCCACACGGCGAAGGGAGCGATGACGGTGTGTGTCCCTCGGACGCCCGTCGCACCGAACACGTGCAGATACTGATAGGCCAGGAGCGCCACGGACGGGCTGCCCGCGACCAACCCGTCGACGACCGCGCACCCGAGGGGTCGATCTCCACGCACGACCAGGACGACGAGGCTGATGGCGAGCACCGGCAGCAGCGCCAGGGTGTAGTTGGGCTTCGCCGCCGTCGAGGCGAGCAGCGCGAGGCTGGCGAGGGCGGCCGGCCGGACACCCGGGCGGCGGACGTAGGCGACGACTGCCGCGAACGCGAGCAGGGAGAACGGCATCGCGAGGAGCAGCGTCGCGTTGTGCCAGACGTTTGCCGAGATCTGCCCGATGTAGATGAGCCGAGGACGTGTGGGGTCGACGATCGGCATCGCGAGCCCCGCGACGATAGCCGCCAGGGCGGACGACCACGGACGCCGCAGGCGGGCCAGGGCGAACCCGTAGGCGACGAGGGTCCGCGCGACGACGGCGAGGACCACGATGCCGAAGGCGACGATCCGCAGCGTGCGATCGGAGGCGCCGGTGCCGCCGCTGAGCACGTACACGAGCAGGTACCACACCGAGTACGCCAGGCCGCCGCCGTCCTTCACCATCCCGGCGGCGAGCCGCGCCTGGTTGAGGATGTCCGACGACACGTCGGGGGCACTCAGGCGTGCCAGGATCGGAACCCCGAAGAGCGCGACGACCGCGACCGACAGAACCGCAGCCCAGACCGCCGCGGGGGGACGACGTGTCGGCGGGAGGGCGGCGCGGTCGTGCACGCGGCGAGTCTAGGAGTGGTCCCGGTGCGGGAGGCGCCTCGTCCCGGCATCTACGCTGTGGGCCATGAGTGACACGTGGGTGCCCTTCACCAAGCCCTACCGGGCACCCCACGAGATGGTCTATCTCAACGAGGTCCTCGGTTCCGGCCTGAGCGGCGGCGACGGACCGTTCACGCGTCGGGCAACCGAGATGATCGAGTCCCTGGTCGGCGCGCCCCACGCGCTCCTCACGGGCTCCGGCACGCACGCGCTCGAGCTTGCGGCCTGGTTGCTCGACCTCGAGCCCGGCGACGAGGTGATCGTCCCGTCGTTCACGTTCTCGACCACTGCCGCGGCCGTCGTCGCGACGGGAGCGACGCCCGTGTTCGTCGACATCGAGCCCACCACGCTGGGGCTCGACATGGACGCGGTCGAGGCGGCCGTGACGCCGCGGACCCGCGCGGTCTTCGTCGTGCACTACGGAGGGGTCGCGCCGGACATGGACCGGCTGGCCGCGATCGCGCTGCGGCACGGCCTGGCCGTCGTTGAGGACAACGCGCACGGCCTGGGCGCGCGGTGGCGCGGCCGGGAGACCGGCACCTTCGGGATCATGGCGGCGCAGAGCTTTCATGCGACGAAGAACATCCAGTGCGGCGAGGGCGGAGCGCTGCTGCTCGCCGATCCCACGCTCTTCGCGCGCGCGGAGATCATCCGCGAGAAGGGCACCGACCGCTCGAAGTTCATCCGGGGCCAGGTCGACAAGTACACGTGGGTGGACCGCGGGTCCAGCTATCTGCCGAGCGAGCTCCAGGCGGCCGTGCTCACGGCCCAGCTCGAGGAGTTCGAGACCATCCAGGCGGCGCGGCACGCGATCTGGGACACCTACTCCCGCGAGCTGGCGGCCTGGGCCACGCGGACCGGCGCCACCCTCATGGCCCCGCCGCCGTACGCCGAGCACCCGGCCCATGTGTTCTACCTGCTCACGCCCGACGCGGCGAGCCGGACGGAGTTGCTCGACCGGCTGCGCGTGGCCGGCATCGGCGCGACGTTCCACTACATCCCGCTCGACTCGAGCGAGGCCGGCCGACGGTTCGGCAGGACCCCGTCCCCGTGCACCACCACCGCCGATGTCGCGTCGCGGCTCGTCCGTCTGCCCCTCTGGGCGGGGATGACGGACGAGGCAGTCTCCCGGGTGCTCGAGGCGGTCGAGGCCTTCGCGATCGTGCCTTCGCGGATCTGACATGGCCTGGGTCGACCTGGTCGAGCCGGGCCTCACGATCGGACCGAGCGCGCTGGAGAGCGAGCGCTTCGGATTGCGGATCGTGCGGGCCACCGCGGGTGGCGACGTCGACACCGGCGAGCTGGTGCTGGCGATCGACGCCCTCCATGCCGACGTGGTGATCGTGCGCTACGCCGCGGGGGATCAGCGCCTGGCGTCGGCCCTCGCGGCGACACGGTTCGCGGTGATCCCTGCCGGGGCGCTGACGTACTGGGACAAGGCGGTCGGGGACACGGACGTCCCGGCCGAGCGTGGCCTCGACGTGGTGCCCGGCACGGCCTACGACGCCGACCGCGCCGGCTTGGTCGTGCGCGACGTCATCCGTGACTCCTTCCACGGCTACGGGAACCACTACACGGCGAACCCACTCCTCGACCGCGCGGCCGCGCTCGAAGGGTACGAAGACTGGGCGTCACGAACCCTGATCGCCGACCCGGCGAACGTCCTCGTCCTCGTCAGCTCCGGCGACGCGATCGGCGTGGCGACCTTGGCGGTCGCAGATGACCACCTTGAGATCCTCCTGGCGGGCCTCGTCTCCGGCGCGCAGGGTCAGGGCCGGTACGCCGCGCTGCTCGCGGGCTGCGAGGCACGGGCGCGGTCCCTCGGTCTGCCGAGGCTGGTCATCTCGACCCAGGTGCACAACATCCGGGTCCAGCGGGCCTGGGCACGCTTCGGCTTCCGTCCGTTCGCCGCGATCGAGACGCTCCATCTCGTCGAGAGGGGCACCCTGGCGGCGCGGATCTAGGCCCGGGCTCTCAACCGGCGAACGGCCGAGCGCACATACCTCGCGGGGCGGCGCAGGACACGGCGGACGATCCTGACGCCGTACCTGCCCGACCGGACGACGAACGATGGTGGTGGCTCGGGCGCGGGCTCGTTGCGCGCCATGTGCGCCATGAGGTGTCCGACGCGGGCCGCGGACTGCCCGTCGACAGCCCCGAAGTTGTAGTAGCCGGCTCTGGCCGCGGTCTGAACGAGGCGGGCGCGTCGGAGCTCGTCGTCCTGGACGAGCTCGCGTATGCGCGCCGCCAACTGGTCCGGTTCCGCCTCCACCACGCCCGAGGCCTCGTCGAACGGTGCCGGCATCGGCACGCCGGAGGATTCGACCAGGTTGACCACCGGCGTGCCGACGAGCATCGCCTCGACGAGGTAGTTCGAGTCCACCGCCACGAGGACGTCGGCACCGGCGGCGAAGTTCTCGGTGTCGCCTGTCGCGTGCGTGTATCGCTGGCGTACCGAAGAGAGCTGCCCGATCGCGTCGTCGAGCGCCTGCCGGCCGAACTGCTCGTTCGCGGGCCGGTCCTTGACGACCGCGTTGATGAGGACGCCGGCATCTGCCAGCTCCTCGCACGCCGCGACGAAGTCCCGGAGCGTGGCCGTGTAGCTGTTGCCACCGTCGGTCGCCGAGAAGCGCCCGGACCACGTGGTGCCGAAGACCACGAGCGGCAGCGTCGCGTCGAGGCCGTAGCGCTCGACGAGGTCCTCGCGGATCTGTGCGCGCCGGCCCAGCCGGTCCGCGTAGCCGTCCCAGGCGGGATTGCCGGTGACGACGATCCGCTCGCGGTCGATCCCCAGGTCGAGATAGCCCTCCGCGCCGCGCTCGCCGTAGACGGCCAGCTTGTCGGTCAGCAGGTGGGCGTGGACGGTGTACGGGTCGACGAGCGCGAGCGAGTGAGCCACCTGGAGGCTGGGCACCCCGTGGGCGGCAGCCCAGACGGCCGCCGCGCGGCCGAAGGTCGTGACGTCCTCGGTCGTGACGTAGAGCACCAGCTCGTTCACCTGCTGGATGGTGGCAAGGCAGTCGAGCAGCTGGACGACAGGGTGGACGTCGTTCTCGATCCGCTTCTCGATGGTCTGCCGCAGCACGTCGCGGCGCTCGTCCTCGATCGGGAGCGCCGGCCAGGTGCTCGCCGCGAGGTGTTCACGCAGCTTCGCCACGAGCGGCGTCGCGGCAACGACGGAGTGGTACCCGACCGGGAGGAAGCTCTCGAGGCTGGCCACCGGCGCGTCGTGGGCGGCAGCGATCGCCAACAGGCGCTCGGAGATGTTGCCGGCGGGCGTGATGATCGTCGTGGTGCCGTAGTCCGCGAGGAAGTGGTCGAGCGCGTCGAGGTGTCGCTCCCAGAGCAGGCTGAGGATCGCGGTGGGCTTCATCGCTCCGCACTCTGGAAGAGGCCGTAG
>Ga0187809_10000019_pt1 | contig 163645 bp, 175 predicted proteins | sample NC_wetland_sal_i_8_FD_132415 | JGI IMG/M metagenome (GOLD analysis project Ga0187809, IMG submission 132415) | Wetland sediment microbial communities from Neuse River Estuary, North Carolina, USA - ASW_4 | ecosystem: Environmental > Aquatic > Freshwater > Wetlands > Sediment | place: USA... | reverse complement strand
TGGTGGGGGCGGCGGCTTCGGCGGCGGCGGCTTCGGCGGCGGGTTCTAGGCCGGCCGGCACGGTGGGGTCAGGGACGACGAGGACACGACGAAAGGCAGTGGGATGACGGAGAAGCAGTCCATCTTCGGCAGGATCGCGCAGCTGGCCAAGGCGAACATCAACGCGCTGCTGGACCAGGCCGAGGACCCGCAGAAGATGATCGACCAGCTGGTGCGCGACTACACCAACTCGATCGCGGACGCCGAGCAGGCGGTCGCGCAGACCATCGGCAACCTGCGGCTGGCGGAGCAGGACTACAACGAGGACGTCGCCGCGGCCACGGAGTGGGGCGGCAAGGCGGCCGCCGCCTCGTCGCGCGCCGACCAGTACCGCGCCGCGGGCGACACCGCGAGCGCCGACAAGTTCGACGCGCTGGCCAAGGTGGCCCTCGGCAAGCAGATCACCGCCGAGAGCGAGGTCAAGGAGGCCGAGCCACTCATCGCCTCGCAGCGTGACGCGGTGGACAAGCTCAAGACGGGCCTGGCCCAGATGAAGGACAAGCTCGCCGAGCTCAAGTCCCGCCGCGACACGCTCGTGGCGCGGCAGAAGTCGGCCCAGGCCCAGATCCAGGTGCAGCAGGCGATCGGGTCGGTCAACGTGCTGGACCCGACGAGCGAGCTGTCGCGGTTCGAGGACAAGGTGCGCCGCCAGGAGGCGTACGCGCAGGGCCAGGCGGAGATCGCCGCGTCGTCGCTCGACGCGCAGTTCGCCGAGCTGGAGAGCAGCGACCAGCAGATCGAGGTCGAGGCCCGCCTCGCCGCGCTGAAGTCGGGCCAGGCCCCGCAGCAGCTCGGCACCACCACGGTGACGCCGCAGATCGCGGCGCAGTGACCCCGGTGGGGCGCCCGGCTCACGGTCTCCGGGCGCCCCACCGGCCGCACCGCCCGCCGGTGCAGCAGATGCTCAGCCAACTCTCAGACAGTGGCCCCAGACTGGCCGTGTGAGCACCATGCCCGAGGCACGCCTGCTCGTCGTCGACGACGAGCCCAACATCCGCGAGCTGCTCGCGACGTCGCTGCGGTTCGCCGGGTTCGAGGTGCACGCCGCCGCGGACGGCCTGTCCGCGCTCAAGCTCGCCAAGGACGTCGAGCCGGACCTCGTGGTGCTCGACGTCATGCTGCCCGACCTCGACGGGTTCGCCGTGACGCGCCGCCTGCGCGAGCGCGGCCAGTTCGTCCCGGTCCTCTTCCTCACGGCGCGTGACGACACGGCGGACAAGGTGCAGGGCCTGACGGTGGGCGGCGACGACTACGTCACCAAGCCGTTCAGCCTCGAGGAGGTCGTCGCACGCATCCGCGCGGTGCTGCGACGCACCCACCACGTCGAGGACGACTCGAGCGTGCTGCGCTACTCCGACCTGGAGCTGGACGACGACTCCCACGAGGTGCGCCGTGCCGGCCAGCCCGTGGAGCTGTCCCCCACCGAGTTCAAGCTGCTGCGCTACCTCATGCTCAACGCGGGCCGCGTGCTCTCGAAGGCGCAGATCCTCGACCACGTGTGGCAGTACGACTGGGGCGGCGACGCCAACATCGTCGAGAGCTACATCTCCTACCTGCGCCGCAAGATCGACTCGCTCGACGACGCGGAGGGCCGGCGCCTGCCCCCGCTCATCCACACCAAGCGCGGCGTCGGGTACCTCCTGCGCGAGACGACATGAGCGGGCGGGACGCGCCCACGGCGTTCGGGGTGGGCGGGTTCGCGCCCGGTGAGCCCTCGGCCGAGCGCGCGCCGGTTCGCGCGCCGCGCGTGCCGCTCGCTCCCGCCGTGCCCGCGCCCCCGCCGACGCCCGCCCCGACGCCAGCGCACGACGACGACGCACCGACCCGGTCGCGTTGGCGGCGGGCGCGCACCCGCTGGATCACACTCGTCGACCGCATCCCGCTGAGCGCGCGCCTCGTCGTGCTCATCACGGTGCTCATCGGCGCCGGCCTGGTATTGGCGGGTGCGACGAGCGCGACGCTGCTGCAGCGCTCGCTGGTGGCTCAGATCGACAACAAGCTGCAGAACGAGGGCCGTTCACTCGCGCGCCAGCAGGTCAGCGCGCTGCTCAACGGCCTGAACGCCAACAGCGGCCCGAGCGACTACTACGTCCGGCTGCTGTCGGACACCGGCCAGCCCGCCGCGGTGTGGGGGTGGCCGGCCACGCTCTCCCGCTACGGGACGCCCAGCCTGCCGAACCTGACGGTGGACCAGGTCACCGCCCTGGCGGGCGGCACCTTCACCGTGAAGTCCGACCTGCCCGGGTCCCACTGGCGCGTCGTGGCCTACCCCGTGAACGTGGGCGGCTCGGTCATCATCGCGCTGCCGCTGGCGGGCACTACCGACACCACCGAGACCATGGTGGCGGTGCTCCTGCTGTCGGGGCTCGGCATCGTGCTGCTCGGCGCGCTCGCCGCGGGCTGGGCGGTGCGGCGCTCGCTGCGGCCCCTCGTCCAGATCGAGCACACGGCCGCGGCCATCGCCGCCGGCGACCTGTCCCGCCGCGTGCCCACGCTGCCGACCTCGACCGAGGTGGGCCGCCTGGGCGCGTCCCTCAACGGGATGCTCGCGCAGATCGAGCAGGCGTTCGCGGTCCGCACGGCCTCCGAGGCCCGCATGCGCCGGTTCGTCGCCGACGCGTCGCACGAGCTGCGCACGCCCCTGGCGACCATCCGCGGCTACGCCGAGCTGTACCGGATGGGCGCGCTCGACGAGCCCGCGAAGGTCGACGACACGATGCGCCGCATCGAGGGCTCGGCCACGCGCATGGGCGGCCTGGTGGAGGACCTCCTGCTGCTGGCCCGGCTCGACGAGGGGCGCCCGGTGGCGCACGAGCCGGTGGACCTCACCGTGCTGGCCGCCGACGCCGTGAGCGACCTGCACGCGCTCGACCCCGACCGGCAGGCGCGGCTCGTCCCGCTGCTGCCGGGCGGCAACGGGGGCCCCGTGGTGGTCACGGGCGACGACTCGCGGCTGCGCCAGGTGGTCGCCAACCTCGTCGGCAACGTGGTGCGCCACACGCCCCCGGGCACGCCGGTCGAGATCGCCGTCGGCACGGTCGACGGGACGGCGGTGCTGGAGGTGCGCGACCACGGCCCGGGCATCGACCCGGCCCACGCCGCGCGCGTGTTCGAGCGGTTCTACCGCGTCGACGCGTCGCGCACCCGGGAGTCCGGCGGGGCCGGGCTGGGCATGGCGATCGTCGCGGCGATCGTCGGCGCGCACCGCGGCCACGTCTCGCTCGCCGAGACGCCCGGCGGCGGCACCACCGTGCGCGTGGCGCTCCCGTCCGGACAACCGGCGGACGGCGGTTACGATGGAACGTCCGTGTAACCGTCGGTGAGGTCCATCTCATGGGCGCAGTCGAAGCGCCACAGTGGCTGTTGTCAGGGTTCGTCCGCAGCGTCATCGCTGCAGGAGGGACGGCACAACCGGAGGAGATCCGCAGCACCGGCGAGGCCCTCCTCGAGCGGTGGCGGTCGCCGGAACGTCGGTTCCACAACCTCAAGCACCTGCTCTCCGTGCTGTCGCGCGTCGACGAGCTGACCGAGGAGACGCACGAGCCCGACCTGGTGCGCCTGGCGGCCTGGTACCACGGCGCCGTGTTCGCGTCCGACCTGGCGGCCACGCAGGCCAACCGCGGCGGCGAGGACGAGGAGGCCAGCGCCGACGTCGCGCTGCGCGACCTCACCGCGCTGGGCGTGCCGGAGGCGCGCGCCCGGCGCGTGCACGACATGGTGCTGCACCTGACCCGCCACACGACGGACCCCTCGGACCCGGACAGCGCCGTGCTCTGCGACGCGGACCTGGCGATGCTGGCCGTGGAGCCGCAGCGGTACAAGGCCTACCTCGAGGAGCTACGGGCCGAGTACCAGCACATCCCGCAGCGCGACTTCCTGCAGGCCCGCCAGCGCATCCTGCGCAAGCTGCTGGCCCGCCCGTCGCTCTTCGTCTCCCCGCTGTCGGAGCGGTGGGAGGAGCCGGCTCGGCAGAACGTCACCGCCGAGCTGGCGCGCGTCGAGAAGGAGATCGCCAGGCTCGAGGCGCTCGAGTCCGGCGACCCGGACCTGCCCGTCACGCCCGCCACCGGCACGCCGCAGGGCGGGGTGACGAGCACCGCGGCGACGGGCAGCGACCCCGCGGCGGGCCGGGACGCGGTCGGGCACACCGTCGCCGCCTCCCCCGCGTGGGGCGCACCCCAGCACTGACCCGCGTCACCGGCCGCGGGCGGTGCGAGCCACCCACAGCCCCCTCGCGCACCCGGTGACGCCCCGGTCGTCGCATCGGCGACGGCGGCGTCCCCGGTGCGCGTGCCTAGCCTCCCCCCGCACCCACCGTCCACGTCGGCCGTCCGCCGCCCCGGTGGGCACGGAGGAGGGCCGATGAGCCAGTACCAGGTCGACGTCGCGCAGCTGGCGCAGGCCGCCACGGCGGTGCAGCAGCGGTCGGCCGCCATCGAGGGGGACGTCGCGGCGATGCACCGGCAGCTGGCGGACCTGCAGGCCGGGTGGCGGGGCGCCGCGGCCGGCGCGTTCGCCGCCGTCGTGGCCGACTGGTCGGCGACGCAGCAGCGCGTCGAGCAGTCGCTCGCACAGATCGCGCAGGCGATGCGGGTGGCGTCGCAGGCCTACGACGAGGCGGAACGGGCCGCGGCGCGCCTCTTCGCACGGGCGTGAGGCCGGGCCGTCGCGCGTGACGTAGCCTGCCGCGGTGACCGTGCTCGTGGACACCCCGATGTGGCCGCGGCACGGGACGCTCTGGGCGCACCTGGTGAGCGACGCGTCGTACGACGAGCTGCACGCCTTCGCCGCGGCGGCCGACCTGCCCGCTCGCGCGTTCGACCGGGACCACTACGACGTGCCGCTCGAGCGGCACGGCGACCTCGTCGCGCTCGGCGCGCAGCACGTCACGGGGCGCGAGCTCGTCCGTCGGCTGGTCGCCTCGGGCCTGCGCGTCCCGGCCCGGGACCGGGCGGCCGCGCCGACGCACCGGGCCTGACGCCGCCGGCGCCGGGTCCGCCGGGGACGACGAGCGGGGCCGGCCATCCGAGGATGACCGGCCCCGCTGCGTGTCCGACGACGTGGTGCGCGTGGCACCACGTGGCGTCAGGGGTGGATCAGAAGTCCATCCCGCCGCCCATGCCACCGTCGCCACCCGGCATCGCCGGGGTCTTCTCCGGCTTGTCGGCCACGACGGCCTCGGTGGTGAGGAACAGCGCCGCGATCGAGGCGGCGTTCTGCAGCGCGGAGCGCGTGACCTTCACCGGGTCGGCGACGCCGGCCGCGAGCAGGTCCTCGTAGACGTCGGTCGCGGCGTTCAGGCCGTGGCCGATCGGCAGGTTGCGGACCTTGTCGACGACGACGCCACCCTCGTAGCCCGCGTTGACCGCGATCTGCTTGAGCGGGGCCTCGATGGCCACCCGGACGATCTGCGCGCCGGTCGCCTCGTCACCGGTCAGCTCGAGCTTCTCGAAGGCCGTCTTGCCGGCCTGGATCAGCGCGACGCCACCACCGGCGACGATGCCCTCCTCGACGGCCGCCTTGGCGTTGCGCACCGCGTCCTCGATGCGGTGCTTGCGCTCCTTGAGCTCCACCTCGGTGGCCGCGCCGGCCTTGATGACGGCGACGCCGCCGGCGAGCTTGGCGAGGCGCTCCTGGAGCTTCTCGCGGTCGTAGTCGGAGTCCGAGTTCTCGATCTCGGCCCGGATCTGGTTGACGCGGCCGGCGATCTGCGCCGCGTCGCCCGCGCCCTCGACGATCGTGGTCTCGTCCTTGGTGACGACGACCTTGCGGGCCTGGCCGAGCACCTCGAGGCCGACCGAGTCGAGCTTGAGGCCGACGGTCTCGGACACGACCTGGCCGCCCGTGAGGATGGCCATGTCCTGCAGCATCGCCTTGCGGCGGTCGCCGAAGCCGGGCGCCTTGACGGCGATCGACTTGAACGTGCCCTTGAGCTTGTTGACGACGAGCGTGGCCAGGGCCTCGCCCTCGACGTCCTCGGCGACGATGAACAGCGGCTTGCCGGCCTGGATGACCTTCTCCAGGAGCGGCAGCAGGTCCTTGACGGACGAGATCTTCGACTCGACGAGCAGGATGAACGCGTCCTCGAGGACCGCCTCCTGGCGCTCCGGGTCGGTGACGAAGTACGCCGACAGGAAGCCCTTGTCGAAGCGCATGCCCTCGGTGAGCTCGAGCTCCAGGCCCAGGGCGTTGCTCTCCTCGACGGTGATGACGCCCTCCTTGCCGACCTTGTCGAGGGCCTCGGCGATGAGGTCGCCGATCGCCTTGTCGGCGGCGGAGATGGCGGCCGTGGCGGCGATCTCCTCCTTGGTCTCGACCTCCTTGGCCTGCGCGAGCAGCTGCTCGGTGACGGCCTCGACGGCCTTCTCGATGCCGCGCTTGAGGGCGATCGGGTTGGCGCCGGCGGCGACGTTGCGCAGGCCCTCGCGCACGAGCGCCTGGGCCAGGACGGTGGCGGTGGTGGTGCCGTCGCCCGCGACGTCGTCGGTCTTCTTGGCGACCTCCTTGACCAGCTCGGCGCCGATCTTCTCGTACGGGTCGTCGAGCTCGATCTCCTTGGCGATGGAGACGCCGTCGTTCGTGATCGTCGGCGCGCCCCACTTCTTGTCGAGCACGACGTTGCGGCCCTTGGGACCGAGCGTGACCTTGACGGTGTCGGCGAGGATGTTGAGGCCGCGCTCCATGCTGCGGCGGGCCTCCTCGTCGAAGGCGATGATCTTGGCCATGGGTCTGGCGATCCTTTGTCTGGGGTTCAACGGGTGGCCGTTCGGTGCCCGCGACGGACGGATCGCCGCGCACGGTCATGTCCCGCGCGCGACGGCCCTCACCTGACGGCCGGTGTTTCTGTCACTCTCCTAGGGAGAGTGCTAAGCCAATGGTTAGCACTCACACCCATCGAGTGCAAGCCGCACCCGCTCGTCCCAGGCGGCTGATCAGGCCGAGGGGTCGCTGCGCAGCACCACGGTGATGCCGCTCGGCGCCTCCGTGCTGGACTGCTCCACCGCCGTCACCTTGATCGTCTTGGCCACGAGCTCGGCCGTGGCCTTGAGCGAGGCGTTCCCGTAGAACACGGTGGACGCCGTGGGCGTGCCGGCCGAGGTGTTCCCGGTCGTCACCTTCGCGAACCCGACCGCGGTGAGCTGGTCGGCCACCTTCTTCGCCAGACCGTTGATCTTGGCGCCGTTGAGCACGTTGACGGGCGCGGTGAGGTCGGTGGCGGGCGGCGGTGCGGGGGTGCTGCTCTGGGCCGGCGGTGTGGCCGCCGTGGCGCCGCCCGAGGGCTGGGTGGAGTCGGTCGGCGTCTGGTCCGGCCCCTGGGACGCCGTGCTGGCCACGCCCGGGATGTCCGGCAGCTGACCGCGGCCGGCGAGGTACGTCACCGCGCCCCACGCCACGAGCGGCACGATGACGACGACGGCGACGAACGGCCACCAGCGGCTCCACGCGGTGCGCGGCGCCCGGTGCACCCCACGAGGGGCGTCCGGGCCCGGCGACGCGTCGAACTCGTCCGGCGGGTAGCTGTAGGCGGCCTTGCTCACGGCCGCAAGGCTACTGGGTGAACCCGGGCGTGCCGCCGCGCGGCGCGGCGGCAGGTCAGAGGTCCACGCCCAGACGGCGGGCGGTGCGGGCCCGCTGCCGCGAGGCACGCATGCGGCGCAGCCGCTTGACGAGCATGGGGTCGAACGCCAGCGCCGCCGGTGTGTCGATGAGCGCGTTCAGCACCTGGTAGTACCGCGTCGCCGACATGTCGAAGAGCTCGCGGATCGCTTGCTCCTTGGCGCCCGCGTACTTCCACCACTGCCGCTCGAAGGCCAGCACCTGCTGATCACGCTCGGAGAGCCCCACCGCCTCGAGGGTGTCCGTCGCGGCGGGCACGGCGTGCATCGCGACGTCCATCGCGCTCCTCCTCCGGCTGGGTGCGGGCCCATCGTAGGCCGCGAATGACAGGCCTGTCATTCGTCGTGCGGCGGGCCGTCGCTCCTCCCGGCGGTGGCGCGCGACGGGTGGCGGCGGCGCGGGGGACGGCGGCTCCGCGGGGCGCGGTAGCGTGCGCGCGTGAGCCCGACGCCGGTACCGCTCGACCACCTGGTCGCGCCCGACTGGGCGGCGGCACTCGCCCCGGTCGAGCCCCAGATCCGCGCCGCAGGGGACTTCCTGCGGGCCGAGGTCGCCGCCGGGCGCACCTACCTGCCGGCGGGCGACGCGATCTTCGCCGCGTTCCGGCGGCCGCTGGCGCGCGTGCGCGTGCTCGTCGTCGGCCAGGACCCGTACCCCACGCCGGGGCACCCCATGGGGCTGAGCTTCTCGGTCCAGCCGCACGTCCGTCCGCTGCCGGGCTCGCTCGTCAACATCTTCAAGGAGCTCACGGCCGACCTGGGCGTGCCGACGCCGACGAGCGGCGACCTGACCCCCTGGGCCGACCAGGGCGTGATGCTCCTCAACAGGGTGCTCACGGTGGGCACGGGCAAGCCGGCCTCGCACCGCGGCACCGTGTGGGAGCCCGTGACCGACCGCGCGATCGCGGCTCTCGTCGAGCGCGGCGGGCCGCTCGTCGCGGTGCTCTGGGGCCGCGACGCCCAGACGCTCGCCCCGGCCCTCGGCGGTGTCCCCGTCGTCGCCAGCGCGCACCCGAGCCCGCTGTCCGCGCGGGCCGGCTTCTTCGGCTCGCGCCCGTTCTCCGCGGTCAACCGGCTGCTGGCCGAGCAGGGCGCCGATCCCGTGGACTGGACCCTGCCCTGACGCACGGCGAGCCGAGGCATGATGCAGAGGTGACCTCTGCACTGCCCTGGACCAGGTACGTCGCGCTCGGCGACTCGTTCACGGAAGGCCTGTGGGACGCCCCCGACGGCACCGACGCCCCGATGCGAGGCTGGGCCGACCTGCTCGCCGCGAGGCTGTCCGCGCGCCGTGCCCAGGCCGGGGCCGCTCCCCTGGAGTACGCCAACCTCGCCGTGCGCGGCCGCCGGCTGGCGCCGATCGTCGACGACCAGGTGCCCGCGGCCCTCGCGCTGCGGCCGGACCTCGTCAGCCTCGTCGGTGGCGGCAACGACCTGCTGCGCCCCGACGGCGACCCGGACCGGCTGGCCGCGCGCCTGGAGGCCGCCGTGGTGCGGCTGCGCCGGTCGGGCGCCGACGTGCTCCTGGCGACGGGCTTCGACACCGCCGAGTCGCCCGTGGTGCGCCTCACGCGGTCCAAGGTGGCCGTCTACAACACCATGATCTGGTCCATCGCGCGCCGGCAGGGCGCACACGTCGTGGACCTGTGGGGCATGCGGGCCCTGCACGACTGGCGCATGTGGGCCGACGACCGCATCCACCTGACGACCGCGGGTCACGAGCGGGTGGCGCAGGCCGCCCTCGTCGGCCTCGGGCTCGAGCCCGACACGCCGGACTGGGACGACCCCCTCGCCCCGCTGCCGCCCGCGCCGTTCGTCGACCGTGCCCGCGCCAACGCCCGCTGGCTGCGGGTGCACGCGGCGCCGTGGGCCGGCCGGCGGCTGCACCACCGCTCGTCCGGCGACGGCCTGGCGCCCAAGCGCCCGGTGCCCACCCCGGTCGAACCCGCCTGACGGCACGGGTCCCCGGGCCGCGCGGGTCCACCGGGCCGCACGGGTGCGCCGGGCGGCGCGTCAGTCCGCGGCCTCCCGCACGGGCACGCGCGGCGGCCACACGGGCGCGCCGAGCTCCCGTGACACGTTGCGCGCGGCCTCGCGCAGGTCGTTGAGCACCCCCGCCTCGGGCGGCCACTCGCTCGTCGGCACCACCACGGCGATCGCCGCGACCACCGTGCCGCTGCGGTCGCAGATGGGCGCCGCGAGCGACGACTCGCCGAGCACGGCCTCGTCCTCCTCGGTCGCCAGGCCGCGCTCGGCCACCTGCGCCAGCTGGAGCTCGAGCTTGGCCGGGTCGGTCACCGTGTCGCCGGTGAGGCTCGGCAGGGGTGCGCCGAGCACCTCGTCGGCCAGGTGCGGGTGGTAGGCGAGCAGCACCTTGCCCATCGCGGAGGCGTGGACCGGGATGGTCAGGCCGGTCTCGAGCATCTGCTGGCTGCCGTCCGGGCGGCGGTTGTGGTGGATGACGAGCACCTCGTGGAACAGCTGCGCCCCCAGCCGCGTGGACAGCCCGGTGCGGCGGGCCAGCTCCGCGGTCCATCGCATGGCGCGCGCGCGCACGTCGAGTGTGTCCAGGTAGACGTTGGAGAGCTTGAGCAGCGCGGGCCCGAGCATGTAGCGCGAGCCGTTCGGCTCCTTGGCCACCAGGCCGTGCTCCTGCAGCGACTTGACGATGCCGTGCACGGTGGACGGCGAGAGGTCCAGGGCGGTCGCGAGCTCGGAGATGCCCAGGTGCCGGGCGCCCTGCAGGGCGTTGAGCACGCGCGCCGCACGGTCGATCGCCTGGATCACGGATGGCCTCTCCGCGGCGTCGACCCCCGCGGCGACGACGCCGGGACGGGCTCGACTCCTGCGCTTGACACTGCCCTCATCGGATGCGGAGTATTCGACATTGTCGAATGGCGTTCTGTCCAGAAGGACGGGCACACTCGTCACGGCGGCCTTGTTCGAACCGTGCGAAGGAGCACACATGGACGTCCACGGGACCTCGTCTCCCGTGCACGCCGGCACGCCGATCGTCCGCCTCCACCACCAGGGCCGGCCCGGCCACACCCCGGGCCGCGCTCGCGTTCGGCCTCATCGCACTCACCGGCCGCAGCTGGCCACGACAAGAGAAGGTGCTGACGCATGAAGAAGCTCATCAACAACCCGGACGACGTGCTCGCCGACGCGCTCGTCGGCCTCGCCGCCGCCGAACCGCTCCTCAACGTGGACAAGAAGAACCGCATCGTCTACCGCGCGACCCCCAAGGAGCAGGGCAAGGTCGCCCTCATCTCCGGCGGCGGCTCCGGCCACGAGCCCATGCACGGCGGCCTCGTCGGCTTCGGCATGCTCGACGCCGCCTGCGCCGGCGCGGTGTTCACGTCGCCGACGCCGGACCAGATGGAGGAGGCCACCAAGGTCGTCGACCGCGGCGCCGGCGTGCTCCACATCGTCAAGAACTACACCGGCGACGTCATGAACTTCGAGATGGCCGCCGAGCTGGCGGACGCCGCGGGCATCCAGGTCGAGTCGGTCGTCACCCACGACGACGTCGCGGTCGAGGACTCCACGTGGACGGCCGGACGGCGCGGCGTCGGCCTCACGGTGCTCCTCGAGAAGATCGTCGGCGCGTGCGCCGAGACCGGCGCCGACCTGGCGACCGTCAAGGCGCTCGCGGACAAGGTCTCCGCGTCCGGCCGCTCCATGGGCATGGCCCTGACGAGCTGCACCGTCCCGGCCGCCGGCAAGCCGACGTTCGACATCGCCGAGGACGAGATGGAGATCGGCGTCGGCATCCACGGCGAGCCCGGCCGGCACCGCGAGAAGCTCGCGTCGGCGCACGAGATCGCCGAGATGCTCGTCGACCCGATCCTCCACGACCACGACTTCGCGGGCGCGCCCGCGATCGTCTTCGTCAACGGCCTCGGCGGCACGCCGCTCATCGAGCTCTACCTCATGTACGGCGAGGTGGCCGCCCTCCTGGAGAAGGCCGGCGTCACCATCGCGCGCAGCCTCGTCGGGCCGTACATGACCTCGCTCGAGATGGCCGGCACCTCGGTCACCGTGCTCAAGGCGGACGACGAGATCCTCAGGTTCTGGGACGCGCCCGTGGTCACCCCCGGGATGCGGTGGGGTGCCTGAGCAGATGGCCAAGGACACCGTGGACCTCACCACCCTCATCGCCTGGCTCGACGCGTTCCGTGGCTACGTCACGGAGAACCGGGCCTACCTCACGGAGCTCGACTCGGCGATCGGCGACGCCGACCACGGCATCAACATGACCCGTGGGATGGATGCCGTGTTCGCCAAGATCACGGAGGCGCAGGACGGCGGCACGCCGCTGACCACCGCCGACGACCTCTTCAAGGCCGTCGGGATGACGATGGTCACCTCGGTCGGTGGCGCCAGCGGACCGCTCTACGGGACGTTCTTCCTGCGGATGGGGCGCACCTCGGGGACCGCGGCGTCGCTCGACGCCGCCGGGCTCGGCGCCGCGCTGCGCGCCGGGTTCGACGGCGTCGTGGCGCGGGGCAAGGCCGAGGCCGGCGACAAGACGATGGTCGACGCCATGGGGCCGGCGCTGGACGCGTACGACGCGGCCGTGGCGGGCGGCGCCGACCCGGCCGCAGCCGCCCAGGCGGCGTTCGAGGCCGCCGAGGCCGGGCGGGACGCCACCGTCCCGCTCGTGGCCCGCAAGGGCCGCGCCAGCTACCTCGGCGAGCGCTCCGCGGGTCACCTCGACCCGGGGGCCACCTCGACGGCGCTGCTGTTCCGGGCGCTGGCCGAGACCCTGGCCGCCTCATGACGGTCGGGCTCGTCGTCGTCTCGCACAGCCCCGCGCTGGCGAGGGCGGCCGTCGACCTCGCGCTCGAGATGACCCCCGCCGGGGGTCCCCCCGTGGCGATCGCCGCGGGGGGACCCGGCGGGGTCACCGGCACGGACGCGATGGCCGTGAGCGAGGCGATCGGGCAGGTGGCCTCGCCGGACGGCGTGCTGGTGCTCATGGACCTCGGCTCGGCCGTCCTGTCGGCCGAGCTGGCGCTCGAGTTCGTCGACGACCCGGACGTGCCGGTGCGCCTGACGAGCGCACCGTTCGTCGAGGGCCTGCTGGCCGCCGTCGTCACGGCCGCCGGCGGCGCGAGCCTGGACGCCGTGGAGCGCGAGGCCAGGGGCGCGCTCGCGCCCAAGTCCACGCACCTCGACGCGCACGACGAGCCCGCGGCACCCGTCGGCGAGGCGGTCGCGGCCGGCATCCCCTCGGCGACCCGCGACCTCACGCTCATCAACCCGGTGGGCATGCACGCCCGGCCCGCGGCGATGCTCGTCTCCGCGCTCGGCGGCCTCGACGCCACGGTGACCGTGGCCAACCTGCGGACCGGCCGGCCCGCGGCGACCCTGTCCGGGACCACCGCCCTGCTCACGCTCGACGGCCGGCTCGGCGACACGCTGCGCTTCGGCGCGTCGGGCCCCGACGCCGACGAGGCGCTGGCCCGTGTCGCCGACCTCGTCGGCCGCGGGTTCGACGAGATGGACCTCACGGCCGCGCAGGCGGCCGGCGCGCCGCCCGCCGGTACGCCGCCGGCCTCCGCGGAGCCCCGGGCCCCGGCCGGTACCGCGCCCGTGCCGGGCGGCGGGGCTCCCCTCGGCGTGAGCCCCGGGCGCGGCGTGGGACCCGTGGTCCACATGCCCGACCCGGTGACCGAGCCTTCCTCGGGGGGGACCGTGCCCGAGGACGCACGCGCGGCCGAGGCGGACCGCGTCGACGCGTCCGCCTCGGCCGTCGCGGACGAGCTGCGGTCCCGCGCGGAGCGCGTCGACGCCGAGGCGCGGGCCATCCTCGAAGCCAACGCGCTCATCGCCGCGGACCGCGGCGTGCTCGACGACGCCCGCAGCCGCGTCACGGGGCAGGGGCTGGGCGCCGCGCCCGCCGTGTGGCAAGCGTTCACCGCGATCGCCGACATGTTCGCCGCCGCCGGCGGTGTCATCGCGGGGCGGGTGGCAGACGTGCACGACGTGCGCAACCGCATCGTGGCCCACCTCCAGGGCCTGCCGACGCCGGGCGTGCCCGTACGCACCGAGCCGTTCGTGCTGGTCGCGCGTGACCTCGCGCCCGCCGACACCGCGCTGCTCGACCCGGCCGTCTGCCGTGCGCTCGTCACCGCCGAGGGCGGCCCGACGAGCCACGCGGCGATCCTCGCCCGCTCGCTCGGGCTGCCCGCCGTCGTCGGCGCCCGCGCGGCGCTCGACATCCCCGACGGCACGCTCCTGCTGGTCGACGGCGGCACGGGTGAGCTCGTCGTCGACCCTGCGCCCGAGCTCGTCGCGCAGGCGCAGGCGGCGCCCAAGGCCCCCGAGTTCGCCGGTGCCGGCGCGCTCGCGGACGGCACGCCCGTCAAGCTCAAGGCCAACGTGGGCGGTACCGCCGACGCGCGGCGCGCCTCCGCCGCGCACGCCCAGGGCGTCGGGCTGTTCCGCACCGAGTTCCTCTTCCTCGACCGCGCCACCCCACCGACGCCCGACGAGCAGGTCGCGGCCTACCGCGCGGTGCTCGAGGAGTTCCCGCACGACGACGTCGTCATCCGCACGCTCGACGCGGGCGCGGACAAGCCGCTCGCCTTCGTCGGTCCGCAGCACGAGGACAACCCCGCGCTCGGCGTGCGGGGCCTGCGCACGTCGTGGCGCTGGCCGGACGTGCTCACCGGTCAGCTCGACGCCATCGCCGCCGCGGCCGCCGCGACCGGCAGCCGACCGTGGGTCATGGCGCCCATGGTGTCCACCGTGGCGGAGGCCGCCGCGTTCGTCCGGCTCGCGAAGGACCACGGCATCGCGACCGCGGGCGTCATGGTGGAGACGCCGTCGGCGGCGCTGCTGGCCGACGAGCTGCTGACGGTGGTCGACTTCGTCAGCCTCGGCACCAACGACCTGGCGCAGTACACGATGGCGGCGGACCGGCTGTCCGGCGACCTCGCGGCGCTCAACAACCCCTGGCAGCCGGCAGTGCTGCGGCTCATCGGCCAGGTGGGCGCGGCGGGGCGGAGGTCCGGCGTGCCGGTGGGCGTCTGCGGCGAGGCCGCGGGCGACCCCCTGCTGGCGGCCGTCCTCGTCGGCCTGGGCGTGACGAGCCTGTCCATGGCGCCGGGCCTGCTGGGCGCCGTGGCGGCCCAGCTCGGCGCGGTGGACCGCGCAGCGTGCGAACGCGCGGCGGCGGCGGCCCTGGCGGCGGTCGACCCGCAGGCCGCCCAGTCGGCAGCCCGCTCCGCCCTGTAGCCCCCTCCCGTCCCCCTCTCGCCCTCCTTTCGGACCGCTCCCCTCCTCCCTCCCTCCTCGCTCCCTCTTCTCTCTCCCCCCTCCCCCTCCCCCTCCTCCCGCCCCCGCGCGACGGCCCCCGCGCGACGGCCCTCGCCTCACGCCCCCGGCCCCACCCGCCACCGAGCGCATCGTTCGTCGTCGACTTCAACGGTTTCAGGCGCTGGAAGCCTCGATCTCGGTGACGAACGATGCGCTCGGTGGTGATGGCGCGGGGGCGCCCGGGTGCGGCAGAGGGAGGGGGCGGTGGCAGGGGGCGGTGGTAGGGGGCGGTGGCAGGGGGCGGGGGCAGCGGCGATAGCCTGCGCCCGTGCTTCCTGACCAGCTCGACCGCCTGTACTCCGTCTCCCGCCCCGCCGTCCATCCGGGCGGGTGGGCCGTGGTGTCCGCGACCCGCCCCGACTTCGCCGCCGATGCGTATGTCGGCCAGCTGTGGCGGGTGCCCCTCGACGGCGGCGCGCCGCGGCGGATCACCCGTGGCTTCCGCGACACGGCGCCGAAGGTCTCGCCGGACGGGCTCCTCATCGGCTTCCTGCGCGCCACGCCGGGCGGGGCGCCCCAGCTCGCGATCGTGCCTGCCGACGGAGGCGAGCCGCTCGTCGTCACGGACCGCACGCTCGGGGTGAGGGACTTCGCGTTCACGGACGACTCCGCGCGCGCGGTCTTCACCTCGGCGGTGCCCGAGGAGGGGCGCCACGGCACGGTGGACGGCGTGCCCGCGTCGGCCGAGGACCCGCGCCACATCACCACGCTGACGTTCCAGTCGAACGGCCGCGGCTACCCGGCCGACCAGCGCGTCCACGTCTTCGTCGTCGACCTGCCGGACCCGTTCGGTGAGCCGCCGGTCACGCCCGTCGGGCGGGCGGCCAAGGCGGCGAAGGACGCGGCGAAGGCCGCCGGGGCGGTCGGCGACGAGCCGCGGCTGGTGCCGGAGGCCCGGCAGCTGACGAGCGGGGACTTCGACCACGCAGAGCCCGTGGTCGCGGGCGGGTCGGTGGTCGTCGTGTCGGCGCGGCACGAGCACCGCGACCTCGACCGGCGGTCCGACCTCTACCGGATCGACCCGGCGTCCGGCGACGTGACCCTCCTGACAGACCCCGCCGCGACCGGCACCACGCTGACCGTCGCGTCGCCGGTGGTCGTCGGCGACGACCTGTACTTCCTCGGTGCGGACCTCGGGCCCGACGGCACGGACTTCGTCGCCAAGAACGCGGCCGCCTACCGCGTGCCGGTGGCCGGTGGCCCGGTGGTGCGGCTGACCGACCCCGCGGACGACGACCTGACGCAGCTGGCAGCCGCCGGCGACGGCGTGCTCGGCGTGCTCCACACCCGGGGCGCCGGCGTCCCGGTGCGCCTCACCGGGGACGGCACCCTCGCGCCGCTGGCCGTCCCGGAGGGCGCGTCCGTGACAGCCATCGGCGCCGCCGGCGATCGGGCCGTCGCAGCCGTGGCGACGCCGGTCTCCCCCGGCGAGGTGGCGACGCTGGGCTCGTCGGCCACCGTGCTCACCGACTTCGCCGCCGCGTTGCGCGGGGTGGCCACGCCGGTGCCGACGCGCGAGCTGGTCTCGACGAGCCCCGACGGGCAGGAGGTCCAGGGCTGGGTGCTCGCGCCGGAGGGCGAGGGCCCTCACCCCGTGCTCCTCACCATCCACGGCGGCCCGTACGCCGCCTACGGCCCGGCGTTCTTCGACGAGGCGCAGGTCTACGTCGCCGCCGGCTACGCGGTCGTGCTCTGCAACCCGCGCGGCTCGGACACCTACGGCGAGGCGTTCGGCCGGGCCATCCAGGGCGACTTCGGGAACCTCGACAGCGTCGACGTGCTGGCGTTCCTCGACCACGCGCTGGCGACCGTCCCGGGCCTCGACGCGGCGCGCGTCGGCGTGATGGGCGGCTCCTACGGCGGTTACCTCACGGCGTGGCTCATCGCCCACGAGCACCGGTTCGCCGCGGCGATCGTCGAGCGGGGCTACCTCGACCCGCGGTCGTTCGTCGGCGCGAGCGACATCGGCTGGTTCTTCGCGCCGGCCTACAACACCGCCGACCCGGCACGCATGGACGCCCAGTCGCCCCTGCTGCTGGCCGACCGCGTGCGCACGCCCACCCTGGTGCTCCACTCCGAGGACGACCTGCGCTGCCCCATCTCGCAGGCGTTCCGGTACTACACCGAGCTCAAGCTGGCCGGCGTGGACGCCGAGCTGCTCGTCTTCCCCGGCGAGACGCACGAGCTGTCCCGCTCGGGCCGGCCGTGGCACCGGCGCCAGCGCTTCGAGGCGATCCTCGACTGGTGGGCCCGCCACCTGCCGGTGTCCTGACCGGGCGGGGCGCGCGCCCCGCCGCGAGACTGTCCCCATGCGCAGCCGCCACGTCAGCCGGGTCGTCGCCGCGTCGCCGGCCGCGGTCTACGACGTCGCGTCCGACCCCGACAACCTCCCCCGCTGGGCGGCGGGGCTGGCCTCCGGCGCCGTGGCGCGCAGGGGCGACGCGCTCGTCGTCGAGTCCCCGATGGGCACGGTGACCGTCCGGTTCGTGCCGCGCAACGAGCTCGGTGTGCTCGACCACGACGTCACGCTCCCGTCCGGGGTCGTGGTCACCAACCCGATGCGCGTCGTGTCCCATCCGCAGGGCGCCGAGGTCGTCTTCACCGTCCGGCAGCTGGAGATGACGGACGACGAGCTCGACCGGGACGTCGCGCTCGTGGAGGCGGACCTCGAGGCGCTGCGGCGCCTCGTCGAGGAGCGCACCCGGACCACCTGACCGGAGGCCGCGCAGCCCGACCGGCACGGCGTCGGTCAGGGACGCCCGACTGCGTAGACGAGCCGGGCGAACTGGCCGACCGCGGTCGCGGAGACGAGGGTCAGGCGATCCGCACCGACCGTGCGCGGCAGCAGCGGCGCGCCACCCGTGAGCGCCACGGGGGCGACCGAGAGCGCGATCTCGTCGAGCGCGCCCGCGTCGAGGAACTGGCCCACGAGGTCGCCGCCGCCGACCACCCAGATGTCCCCGTCGCCGGCCGCGGCCCGGATGGCGGGCAGCGCCCCGGCCACCGGCCCGGCGACGAACCGCACGTCCGCGCCCTCCGGCACGGGCAGCGCCCGCGAGGTGAAGACGAACGTCGGCTTGTCCCCGTAGATGACGCGCCACCGTTCCGGGTGCGCCAGCAGGTCCTCGTGCGCCAGCACCCACTCGTACGTCGCCGAGCCCTCGACGAGCACGGTGGCACCGGACGGGAACAGCCCCTCGTCCGGCGACTCGCCACCCGGCACCGCGAACAGCCACTCCAGCGAGCCCTGCTCGTCCGCGATCCACCCGTTGAGGCTGGTCGCCGCGTCGAACACCACCATGCCCATGCCGCGACGCTAGCCGCGGCCTCCGACACCCCTACGGCACGACGACGGTGATGCCGGCCCCCGCGGTCCCGGAGCCCAGGGCGGCCAGGGCGTCGGCCGCCTCGTCGAGCCCCACCACCCGCTCCACCAGGGCGGCCGGGTCCAGGCGCCCGGCCGCCACGTCGGCGAGCAGCGCGGGGTACTCGTGCGCGGCCATGCCGTGCGAGCCGTAGACCTCCAGCTCCCAGGCGACCACCCGGTCCATGGGGATGCCGGCTTGCGCGTGCGGCCCCAGCAGCAGCCCCGCCTGCACGTGCCGGCCGCGCCGGCGCAGCCCCAGCACGGAGGCCACGGCGGTGGCCGACGAGCCGTACGCGTCCAGCGAGACGTGCGCACCACCCCCGGTGGCCTGCACGACGAGGGCGGCGACCTCGTCGGGCGTCAGGCCGGACGGGTCGAGCGTCGCGGCGGCGCCGAACGCCGCGGCCTGGGCCCGCGCGGCCGGCGACGGGTCGACGACCACCACGTGCGCCCCCGCCGCGACCGCGACCTGCACCGCCGACAGCCCCACGCCGCCGGCGCCGTGGACGGCCACCTCGTCGTGCGCCCGCACGCGCCCGTGCACCGTCAGCGCGCGGTACGCGGTGGCGAACCGGCACCCCAGCGACGCGGCGACCACGGGCGACATCCCGTCCGGCAGCCGCACGAGGTTGGCGTCCGCGTGGTGCAGCGCCACGAGCTCGGCGAACGAGCCCCAGTGCGTGAACCCGGGCTGCTCCTGGTGGGGGCACACCTGCTGCTCGCCCGTCCGGCACACGTCGCACCGCCCGCAGGCGCACACGAACGGCACGGTCACCAGGTCTCCGGGCCGCCACGAGCGCACGTCCGGGCCGGCGGCGACCACCTCGCCCGCGAGCTCGTGCCCGGGGACGTGCGGCAGGCGGACGGAGTCGTCGTGCCCCTGCCAGGCGTGCCAGTCGCTGCGGCACACGCCGGTCGCCGCGACGCGTACCACCACGCCGTCGTCGGGACAGGGCGGCTCGAGCACCTCGCGGACCGCCGGAGGGACGCCGAACCCGTCGATCACCACTGCGCGCACGGCGCCGATCCTCGCAGCCCTCGCAGTCCTCGCAGTCCTCGGAGTCCTCGCGGCCCTCGCGGGCTCAGGCCGGCACGGGCTCGAGCGGCACGGCGGGCGGCACCGCGCCGTCGAGCAGCTCGAGCAGCTGCGGCGCGGGCGAGGCCCCGGGGCCGGTCACGGCCGACACCTCCCACAGGGGCGTCGATCCCGCGGGCAGCCGCACCGTGGCCAGGCCCACCGCCTGCGGCTTGGCCGCGATGGTGGCGGGCACGAGCGCGATGCCCAGGCCCCGGTGCAGCAGGTCGAGCAGCGTGTGGATGTCGTTCACCGTGCACCGCACGCGCCGGTGCACGCCGTGCGCGGCCGCCGCACGGTCGTTGAGCGAGCGCACCGCCCACGAGGGGTCGAAGTCCACGAAGTCCTCGTCGTCCAGGTCGGCCCAGTCCACGCGCGACGAGGCGGCCAGCCGGTGCTCGGGCGGCGCGAGGAGCACCACGGGGCGCGTGGCGATCGGGGTGCGCGTCAGGCTGCCCAGGTGCTCGCTCGTCGCGACGAAGGCGACGTCCATGGCGCCCGACCGCACCCGCGCCAGCAGGTCGTACGAGCCGGCCTGCGTGAAGTCGATGGACACCTGGGGGTAGCGGCGGTGGAACCGCTCGAGCAGCGAGGGCACGTCGAGCACGCCGAGGCACTGCTCCGCGCCGACGGCGAGCGTCCCCGACAGCGCGTGCGTCGCCCGCACCACGGCGTCGCGCGCGGCGCCGGCCTGCTCGAGCAGCGCCCGGGCGTGCGGCAGGAGGGCCAGGCCGGCGTCGGTGGGCTCGACGCGGCGAGTGGTCCGGGTGAAGAGCGCGACGCCGAGCTCGGCCTCCAGCGCGCGGATCGACGCCGACAGCCCGGACTGCGACACCCCGGCGAGGGCCGCCGCGCGCGTGAACTGCTCCTCGTCGGCCAGGGCGACCAGGTACTCCATCTGCCGCAGGTCCATTGATCGACTCCGCTTCTGGGCGCGATGACCGCTAGTTGTTGGACTTCTATGTTAGGCCGCGCCTAGCCTGCCCGGGAGCGCCCGACGAGGGCGCGGACGACGACACGTGAGGTGCACCGTGCAGCAACGAACCCTGGGCAACCGGCAGGTCGGCGCGATCGGGCTCGGCGGCATGCCGATGTCCATCGAGGGTCGGCCCGACGAGGCCCGGTCGATCGCGACGATCCACGCGGCGCTCGACGCCGGCGTGACGCTCATCGACACCGCGAACTCCTACCACCTGCACGCCGGCGAGGTGGGCCACAACGAGCGGCTCATCGCCAAGGCCCTCAAGAGCTACGGCGGGAGCACCGACGGCGTGCTCGTCGCGACGAAGGGCGGCCACCTGCGCCCCGGCGACGGCAGCTGGACCCAGAACGGCGACCCGGCCTACCTCAAGGAGGCGGCGAAGCAGTCGCTCAAGGACCTCGGGGTCGAGGCCATCGGCCTCTACCAGTTCCACCGGCCGGACCCGCGCGTGCCGTTCGCCGACTCCGTGGGAGCAGTGCGGGAGCTGCTCGACGAGGGCCTGGTGCTCATGGCGGGCATCTCCAACACGAGCGTCGCGCAGATCGACGAGGCCAACCAGATCCTCGGCGGTCGCCTGGTCTCGGTGCAGAACCAGTTCTCCCCGGCACACCGCAGCACGCTGGACACGCTGCGGCACTGCGCCGAGCTGGGCATCGCGTTCCTGCCCTACAGCCCGTTGGGCGGCATCGGCGGGGCGGGTGGTGTGGGCGACCGTTTCCCCTCGTTCGCGCAGGTGGCCGCCGCGCACGGCGTCTCGCCGCAGCAGGTGGTCCTGGCCTGGGAGCTCGCGCTCGCGCCGGTGGTCATCCCCATCCCGGGCGCGTCGCGCCCGCAGTCCATCACCGACAGCGCCGCCGCGGCGGACCTCGTGCTCACGCAGGACGAGATCGCCACGCTGTCGGCGCTCTGACGGGGCGGAGACACCCATGAAGACGTTCACCCTGCCCGGCACCGACCTGGTCGTCCCCGAGGTCGTCCTGGGGCTCATGCGCATCGCCGACAAGTCGGACGACGAGATCCGCACGCTCGTGGCGACGGCGGCCGACGCCGGCATCGACTTCGTCGACCTCGCCGACGTCTACGGGCCCACGCTCCACGAGTGCGAGGCGCGCTACGGCGGCGCCATGAAGCTGACCTCGTCGGCCCGCGAGAAGGTGACGATCCAGACCAAGGCGGGGATCGTCCGCGAGCCGCTGAGCTTCGACTTCTCGTACGAGCACCTGGTCCAGTCGGTCGACGGCTCGCTGGCGGCGCTGCGCACGGACTACATCGACATCCTGCTGCTGCACCGGCCGGACGCCCTCGTCGAGCCGGAGGAGGTCGCCCGGGCGTTCGACGACCTGCAGGCAGCCGGCAAGGTGCGGCACTTCGGCGTCTCGAACCAGAAGCCGAGCCAGATGGAGCTGCTGCGCCGGTACGTCACCCAGCCGATCGTCGCGAACCAGGTCCAGCTGTCCATCACGCACGCCAACCTGTTCACGCAGGGCACGGCGATCAACATGGACGGGCTGGACCAGTCCGTGGACCGGGACAACGGCACGGTGGACTACTGCCGGCTGCACGACATCGCACTGCAGGCCTGGTCCCCGTTCCAGGCGGGGTTCTTCGACGGCCCCTTCCTGGGTTCGGACCGCTATCCCGAGCTCAACGCCGTGATCCAGCGGCTCGCGGGCCAGTACGGCGTGCCGGCGGAGGCCATCGCGACGGCGTGGATCCTGCGGCACCCGGCCCGGTGGCAGGTGGTGCTGGGGACCACGACGCCGGACCGCGTCACGGCCGCGGCCGCCGGGTCCGACGTCACGCTGACCCGGTACGAGTGGTACGAGCTGTACCGCGCGGCGGGCCACATCCTGCCCTGACTGGCCGAAGGTCCTAGGACCACGGACGTTGGTCCTACGGCGAATCGGGACAAAGGCGGAGGAAAGCGGACACAGCCAGCGTCGCTCGATCGAGTGGTTGTCCGGGTGAGATCGCCCCGTTCTCCTGACGGGACGGGGTCCCGACAGGTGACGATGGCTGCCATGCAGGGGACCCCGCAAGAAGACCAGGAGAGGCGGCGAGACGTCTACGTCCGCGTGTCGGACGCCGATGTGCACGCCGCACGCGATGCCTGGTGGCGTGCCCAGAGCGTGGACCCCGCCTCGCACCGCACCGCGACCCTCTACGAGTCGTACCGGCAGATCGTGCACGCGCAGGCGCAGCAGATCGCCGAGGAGTTCCGCGCGGCGCACGCGCGCTGACCGCTCCTGAGCAGGGCCGGGGCACCGCCCCGGCCCTGACTCATGCCTGGCTCGTCCTTGGCTCGTCCCCGGCTCGGCTCACGCCTCGGCCGTCTGCCGAGGCAGCACCTGGACGTCCGGGCCCGGGAACACGAGGCCCTCGTGCCCGTCGGCGAACCGCACGAGGAAGGGCGGCCCGCCGTCCGGGCCGCGGGTCTCGATGACCTCGCCCGAGCGGTCCTTGGTGTCGATGGTCCGGCCGTGGACGACGAGCCGGTCTCCCACTGATGCGTGCATCGTTGCTCACCTCACTTGGGCCTCACCACGAGGCTAGCCCGACCTCATGGCGTCGGCACGGTTCGGATCGCGGCTCCGTCGCGGCCCGCTTACGTTGCTAGGGCAACGGCCGGACGAGGCGGAGGTGACCGGGGTGAGGGCAAGGACGTTGGGTCCGCACGGGGCCGGCGCGGGGGCCGCGGCCGCCTGGCTCCTGGCACGGCACCGGTGAGCGACGAGACGCGGCCCGGGCGAGGACGGACCGGCGACCACCCCGAAGCGGACCAGCGCCGCGCCGCGCGGGCTGCAGGTGAGACCGGCCGCCCGGACGCGCTGCCCGCCCATGTGCTGCGTGAGTACACGCTCGTGGCGGACGGCGAGCGCGGCGCGCTGTGCGGTCCGCGCGGCGACATCGCCTGGCTGTGCGCCCCGCGCTGGCACGACGACGCCGTGTTCTCCCAGCTCGTCGGCGGCGCGGGCCTGTACGCGGTGACGCCGCACGACCGGTACGTCTGGGGGGGCTCGTACGACGAGGGCTCGCTCGTGTGGCGCCACCGGTGGGTGACGTCCAGCGCGGTGATCGAGTGCCGCGACGCGCTGGCCCAGCCGGCCGACCGCGATCGCGTGGTGGTGCTGCGGCGGCTGTCCGCGAGCGAGGGGACGCTGCGCGTGCGGGTGCGCCTGGAGGTCCGCGCGGGGTTCGGGATCGAGCCGATGGTGGACCTGCACCGGGACTCCTCCGGCGTGTGGACGGGCCGGTCGGGGCCGGTGGAGTTCCGCTGGCAGGGTGCCGGCGACGCGCGCCCGGACCCCACGGGCGTCCTCGTCATGGACCTCGAGCTGCCGCCCGGCGGCACGCACGACCTGGTGCTCGAGATCGCGGACGCGGCGGCCCTGCGCGGCACCGAGCCGCCGGACGCGGCCGCGGCGTGGCAGGCAACGGAGCGGTGGTGGCACCACGCCGTGCCGCGGTTCGACTCGTCGGCCGCGCCGCGCGACACGCGGCTCTCCTACGCCGTCATGCGCGGGCTGACCTCGTCGACCGGCGCGATGGTGGCGGCCGCGACGACGAGCCTGCCGGAGCGCGCCAACGCGCGGCGGAACTACGACTACCGCTACGCGTGGATCCGCGACCAGTGCATCGCCGGCACGGCCGTCGCCGCGGACGGGCCGCACCCGCTGCTCACGTCGGCCGCGCGGTTCGTCAGCCAGTCGTTGGGCGAGCACGGCGCGCACCTGGCCCCGGCCTACACGGTGGACGGCGGGCCCGTCCCGCGGGAGCGGCTGGTGGACGTCGCCGGCTACCCGGGTGCCGACGAGCTGGTGCGGGGGAACTGGGTGACGGACCAGTTCCAGCTCGACGCGCTGGGCGAGGCGCTGCAGCTGTTCGCCGCGTGCGCGCGCCACGACGTGCTCGACGCGCCCGCCGCCGCGGCGGCGCGCACGGCGGTCGAGGCCGTGGTCCAGCGCTGGACGGAGCCCGACGCGGGCATCTGGGAGGTCGAGCCCGACTGGTGGACGCACTCGCGGCTGGCGGTCGTCGGCGGGCTGCGGGCGGCGGCGGCGACCGGCATCGGGGGCGCTCCGGACGAGCTGGAGCGCCTCGCCGGAACCATCCTCGACGAGACGCAGCGGCGGTGCACGCACCCGTCCGGGCGGTGGCAGCGCAGCCCGCACCACCGCGACGTCGACGCGTCGCTGCTGCTGCCGGTGGTGCGCGGGGCGACGCCGCCGGACGACCAGCGGCACCTGCGCACGCTCGACGAGGTGCACGCGCGGCTGAGCGACGACGGCTACGTCTACCGGTACGCGGTGGACGGCAAGCCTCCCGGCACGGTGGAGGGCGCGTTCCTCCTGTGCGGGTTCGTCGTGGCGCTGGCGGAGCTGCAGCAGGGCGACACCACGGGCGCGTACCGCCGGTTCGAGCGCAACCGCTCGGCGGCCGGCAGCCCCGGGCTGCTCACCGAGGAGGTGGACGTGCGGCAGCGCGAGCTGCGGGGGAACCTGCCGCAGGCGTTCGTCCACGCGATGCTGCTGGAGACGTCCGTGCGCCTCGGGCAGCTGGGCTGAGCGCCCGGCGGTCCGGCGTCAGGCGGCGACGAGGTCGAACGCGTTGCCCTCCGGGTCGGCGAGCGTCACCGAGCGCTGCCCGCTGCCGAGGACGCCGTACATGCGGCGGGCCCCGAGCCCGACGAGGCGGCGGGACTCGCCGTCGAGGTCCGTGGTGGTGAGCTGGAGGTGCAGCGGGGTGCGCAGCACCCGCCCGTCGCGCACGCGGCGGAAGACGAGGCGGGGCGCGCCGACGGCGCTGCCGTCGACGAGCTCGGCGTACTCGGGGGTGGCGCCGGGCGCCACGTCAAGGCGCAGGGCGGCGGCCCAGAAGTGGGCGGCGATCTGGGCGTCGAACGCGTCGTACGCGAGGCCGTGGAACGTGGTGGGCATGACGCCTCCAAGGGTGTGCGGGGCCGGATCCGCCGGTGGGGTTGAGAACGACCGTGGCGGACGAGGATCGAAGGATGCTGTGACGGGGCCGGGGACCGTCCATGCGCCGGGGCGGGCGCGGCGGTTCGGGCGAGCCGGAGCGGAGGAACCTCCGCTTGTGTGGAAGAGCGTAACCGGAGGATCCTCCGATTGACAAGGGGTTTCGACGGGCCCGCCGCGTCCGGCCCGGTCAGACGATCGCTCGGCTCGCCCGACCGCCTGCCAGGGGCGAGGATCTCCCGATGACGACCGGCCCTCGCGAGCCCGCATGAGCGTGCAGCTCGTCGTGGCGCTCGTCGCCCTCGTCGCCGTCCTCGCGGTCGCGATCGCACGGCCGCGGCACGTCCCCGAGGCCGCCGTCGCCGTGCCGCTGGCCCTCGCGCTCGTCGTGGCCCGCGTGCTGCCCGCGGCCGACGCCTGGGCCGAGCTGCGCTCGCTCGCCCCGGTGGTGGCGTTCCTCGCGGCGGTGCTGGTGCTGGGCCAGCTCTGCGAGGACGAGGGGCTGTTCGCCGCCGCGGGCGGCTGGATGGCGCGGACGTCGGGCGGCTCCCCGGCACGCCTGCTCACGGCCGTCGTCGCCATCGCGGCGGTCACCACGGCCGTGCTCAGCCTCGACGCGACCGTGGTGCTGCTCACGCCGGTGGTCTTCGCCACCGCGGCGCGCATCGGCGCCCGCGCCCGGCCGCACGTCTACGCGACCGCCCACCTGGCCAACTCGGCCTCGCTGCTGCTGCCCGTGTCCAACCTCACGAACCTGCTCGCGTTCCGGGCCACCGGACTCGGCTTCGCGCGGTTCGCCGGCCTCATGGCGCTGCCGTGGCTGCTCGTCGTCGTGCTCGAGCGCGTCGCGGTGGGCCGGTACTTCCGCGCCGACCTCGCGGTCGCCAGCGGCGTCGACGTGGCGGCCGGGCTCGAGCTCCCCGAGTCCACCCCCGACGACGACGTGACCGACGAGAGCGGCGAGCGGCCGGCGGGCCGCCGCCCCGCCACGGCGCCCGGCGTCGCCGCCGTCGTCGTCGGCGCCACGCTCGTCGGCTTCGTCGTCGCCTCGGCCGTGGGCGTCGACCCGGCGTGGGTGGCCGCGGCCGGTGCCCTGGTGCTCGCGGCGCACGCCCTGGTCCGCCGCCGGGTCACGGCCGGCACGGTGGGCCGCTCGCTCAACGTGCCGTTCCTCGCGTTCGTCCTGGCCCTCGGCGTGGTGGTGCGCGCCGTCATCGACAACGGGCTCTCGACCGCGGTCAGCACGCTCGTGCCGCACGGCTCGTCGTACGGCGCGCTGCTGCTCGTGGCGGCGGTGGCGGCGCTGCTCGCCAACGTGGTCAACAACCTGCCGGCCATCCTCCTGCTGCTGCCCCTGCTCGCCGGCCACGGCGCGGGCCCCGTGCTCGCCGCCCTCATCGGCGTCAACGTGGGCCCCAACCTCACGTACGTGGGCTCACTGGCCACCCTGCTGTGGCGCCGGATCGCGCGGGCGCACGACTCCGAGCCGGGCCTCGCCGAGTACCACCTGCTGGGCGCCGTGACGGTGCCCGCCTCGATCGTCGTGGCGACGTCCGCCCTGTGGGCCGGGCTCGCCCTCACCGGAGGAGGATGAGCCGATGGCGGTACTCGTCTGGGCGGCCGAGGGCACGTGGCCGGCGTGCGTGGACGCCGCGGCGCAGTGGGCGTCGCCCACGTCGGACGTCGAGCTGCTCGCGGTGGCGGCGGGCCAGGGTGAGGACTCCGCCCACGCCGCGTTCGCGGGCCTGCTCGGCCGGGGACGCGGCGGCCGTGACCCGGGCCTGCGCATCGCGGCCATGGGCGAGGCGGCCACCACCGCGATGCTCCGGTCCGCCGCCGAGCGCCTCGGCCGCCCCAGCACGTCCCGGACCTTGGCGGGCCGCCCGGAGCGGGCGCTCGTCGAGGCCGCGGCCGGTGCCGAGCTGCTCGTGCTCGCGCGCGACGGCGACCTGGAGCGCCTCGGCCCCCACAGCCTCGGCCCGACGACGCGGTTCGTCGTCGACCACGCGCCGTGCCCGGTGCTGCTCGTCTGGCCGCGCCGGCCCACCAGCACGGCGCTGCCGCCCCCGCCGCCCGGGGCGCCACTCCATCGGCCCTGAGACCGCGTCGCGCCGACGCGGCCGGCCGAGCCGGTCGGCGCCCGAACCAGCGGCGGGCCAGCCGGACACCCGCCGGGCAGGCGACGGGCAGGCGACGGGCAGGCGACGGACAGGCGGGCAGGGCCGGTCAGCCGCTGAAGAGGCGGCGCCAGAACCCCCGCTTCTCCTCGACGACGGGGCCGACCTGGGGAGCGACGGGCATGACCGGCACGACCGCGGGCGCCGACGGCGCGCCGCCGAGCGCGTCGCGCACCCGCGCGAGGAGGGCGTGCACGTCGTCCTGCGCGTAGCCCTCGCGGAACTTCGTCGTCGTGAACGCCGGCGCCTCGAGGTCCCCGAGTGTCACCGGCCGGTCCGCGGGCACACCGCCCTCCCGGGCGCGCAGCGTGGCGACGACGCGGTCCAGGAAGTCGTCGACCTCGTCCTGGTCGTACCCCTCGGTGAACTTCGTCGACCGGAACCTCGCGGCGAGCACCTCGTCGGCCGTGATCATGCCCGACATCGTGCCGCAGGGCGTCGCGTCGGGGCGGCCGGACACCCGGCCCGTCACGAACGGGCGAGGATCCCCACCACTTCCTCGTGTGTGAGCCGCACCGGGTTGCCCGCCATGCTGCTCGCCGCGAGCGCGGCGTCCGCGACCGCGCCGTGGTCGTCGGGTGCCAGGCCCAGCGCCGCCAGCGGGCGCACGCCGAGCGAGGACACCGTGTCCGCGATCCACCGCGCGCAGTCCTCGACCTCCGCGTCCGGGTTGCCGGTAAGCAGCCGGGCGGCCTCGGCGTACCGGTCGAGCGCCACGGCGCCGGGGTCGCGCTGCCGCAGCGCCCGCACGTTCGTCTCGACGGTCGCCGTGAGCACCGCGGCGCACACCTCCCCGTGCGGCGCGCCGAGCCGGCCGCCGAGGGGCGCGGCCAGGCCGTGCACGGCGCCGAGCCGGGCGTTCGCCAGGGCCATCCCCGACAGCAGCGCCGCCAGGCTCATGTCGGTGCGGGCGTCGAGGTCGTCGCCGTGCCGGAAGGCGGTGTGCAGGCTGCGGCCGCCGCGGGCGAGGCCCTCGCGGGCGAGGGCGTCGGTCAGCGGGTTCGCCCGCGGCGTGACGAGCGCCTCGAGGCACTGCGTCAGCGCGTCCAGGCCGGAGGATGCGGTGACCGCCGGCGGGCACGTCAGCGTGAGCGCGGGGTCGACGACCGCGACCGTCGGCAGCATCGCCGGCGAGCGGAGGCTCGCCTTGACGCCGTGCTCGGGCGAGAGGATCGGTGCGTTGGCGGTCGCCTCGGCGCCGGTGCCGGCGGTGGTCGGCACTGCGACGACCGGCACGGGCGCCGCGGTCAGGGGCAGGCCGCGGCCGATGACCTCGAGGTGGTCGAGCACGTCGACCTCGTCGTGCAGCAGCACGGCCACCGCCTTGGCGAGGTCGACGACCGAGCCGCCGCCCCAGCCCACGACGATGTCCGGCCGCGCCGCCCGGGCAGCGGCGAGCCCGGCGCGCACACCCTCGACGGTCGGCTCGCCGCTCCACCGCCAGATGGTGGTCTCGTCGGGCAGCCCGGCCAGCCCGGGCGCGCCCTCGTCGCCGTGCCTGCCCAGCACGACGAAGACCCGCCCGCCCATCTCGGACGCGATCCGCGGCACCTGCTCCGAGGCCCCGGCGCCGACGACGATCCGTCCGGCTGTCGCGAAGGTGAACACGACGACCTCCCCACGACGACGCTGTCGGCACCCATCCTTCCGCGCGCGCGTCGGCGCGCGACCCGCGCCGGCCCGCTAGCGGCGCCGCGTGCGCCACCGCGAGGTGGCCGCGAACGCCGCGCGGGCCGGGGGCCGGCTCGTCGGACCGCCCGGGCGCCGGTGGCAGCGGCCGTCGGCCCAGGGGCAGGACCACCGAGCTGCTGGCGGGCGTGCGGTCGCGCGAGCGACGAGAGCTCGAGGCGCTCTTCACGGCGCTGCGCTGGGTCGACGTCGACCGCGAGGTCGCGGATAGAGCCGGCGCGCTGGCCAACCGCTACCTGGCATCGCACCGCGACATCGACACCGTCGACTGCGTCATCGCCGCCACGGCGGAGGCGCTCGGCGCCAACCTGCTGACCAACAACGTCAAGCACTTCCCGATGATCGCCGGCCTCCGCCCGCCCTACTGACGCGGCCGGCGGTCAGGACGCCAGGTGGAAGGTGCTGGCGAAGCGGCCGAGGAGCTCGCGGCGGCCGCCGAGCAGCTCGACCACGCCGGCGGCGATCGCGTCGTCCGGGGTGAGCTCACCGGAGATCAGCCGGCGTATGCCGGGGCCGGCGGCGAAGGAAAGGTCGGCCGGCGCCTCGCCGCGCGCCACGTCGAGCGTCGGCCCATCGACGCGGATGAGCAGCTCCGCATGGTCGAACCGGCCGGCGTAGGCGGTCGCCGGGAGGGTCGCCGCCACCTGCGGCCGGAAGGCCGTGCGCAGCGCCATCGTCATCGAGTCGGACGTGATGACCTGCTCCTCGCGCGGCTCGCCCATCGCCTTGAACCCCCACGCGCCGAGCGCGAGCACCACCGGCTCCAGCTCATGGCCGTAGGGCGTCAGCTCGTAGACGATGACCCGAGAGCGCGGCACCCGGCGGATCACGCCGGCCGCCTGCAGCTCCTTGAGCCGCGCCGCCAGGATGTTGCTCGGGATGCGGGGCAGCCCCGCGGCGAGGTCCCCGTAGCGGCGCGGCCCGACGAGCAGGTCGCGGACGATGAGCAGGGCCCAGCGCTCGCCGACGAGCTCCAGCGCCCGTGTGACGCCGCAGTACTGCCCGTACTCGCGAGCGGCCATCGACCTCAGGCCTGCTGGTTCATGAAGGCCTCGGGACCCTGCGCGGCCGCGACCGGGTCCATGTAGCCGAACTCGAGGACGTTGCCGTCGGGGTCGGTCAGCTGCCGCTGGTACATGAAGCCCAGGTCGGTGGCGGCCTGCGCCTCCGAGCCGCCCGCGGCGAGGCCCGCCGTGACCGCCTCGTCGACCGCCGCGCGGGTGTCGAAGAAGATCGCCGTCGCCGCCGACACGGTGACCGCGGGGTCCCCGATCGGCCGGTCGCTGAAGGTCTGGAAGTACTCGCGCGTGAGGATCATGAAGTAGCTGTGGTCGTCCTCGACGACGACGCACGCGGCGTTGTGGTCCGAGAACAGCGGGTTGATGGTGAACCCGAGCGCCGTGTAGAACGCCTTCGCGCGCTCCAGGTCCCTCACCGGCAGGTTGACGAACATCGCGGTCATGTCGGGCTCGCCTTCGCGGGTCGGTCTGCGGACGACGACCACGCTTGCAAAAAACAAGTGCGGCGTCAAGACCTGTCGCGCAAGCTCGTTGCCGCCCACGCGAGGGTGCCCCCGCGACGACGTCTTCTTAGACTCCGTCCGTGGACCGGGTCCAGCCGCTGGTGGGGCGGTCGCGCGAGGTCGAGCACCTCGCCAACGTCCTGACCGCCGACCAGCGCACCCTGGTGGTCAGCGGCGACGCAGGCGTCGGGAAGACGACACTGCTGTCGCAGCTGTGCCGTGACGCGAGTGGCCTCGGGTGGCGGGTGCTGCGCTCGTCGTGCGTCGAGGCCGAGCAGCCCTACCCGTACGCCGGCCTGCACCAGCTCCTCCTGGCGCTCGAGGAGCACGTCGGTGGCCTGAACGAGCACCAGCGGGCCGCGGTGGACGTCGCGGTCGGACGAGATGCCGGTGAACCGGCCGCGGTCCTGGCACTCGGCACCGCCCTCCTCGACCTGCTGGCCGCCGCCGGATCGAGGACCCCGTGCCTGGTGGCGATCGACGACGCGAGCGCGGCCGTCGTCGCGTTCGTCGCCCGCCGGCTGAGCGGTCGTCCCGCGGCGCTGGTCTGCGCCGTACGGACCGGTGAACCGTCCACCCTCGACACGACCGGGTTCGCGACCCTGCAACCGGCCAACACCCTCGCGGGGTCGCTCTGCTTCATGGCCCTGACTCTCGCGGCGGTGTGCGTGCATGCGGCGTTCGTGGCGCACGTGGGCGGCCCGTTGACGATGCTCGGGCTCCTTGCCTGTGCTGCGGTCGTGACCAGTGCGCTCGCGCTGCGTCGCCGCGCGGTCAACTCGTCGCTGCGCGGCGGCCGCGAGACCGCGCTGGGCCACGCTCACTGACCCGCAAACCTTGCGCCGACCGCCGACGAGGTCCTCGGGCCCGCGGAGGTCCTGACCTGGGTGACGACCGACCGAGCCGCGATCGACGCGTTGCCGCGACTCGTTCCCTGCGGGATCGACGAGGTGGCCCGACGCGAAGGGCCCACCGACCCACCCGTTGGGCCACGCGGCGCAGTGGGCACTGCCTAGCGTCCAGTCTCTGCGCACCAGCAGATCACACGGCGTTCCCGCGTCGCGGCCTCCGCAGCCCCCCAGGACCACCCCGATAGCCTTGGCTCCGGTGATGGCAGAACGCGTCGGGTTTCGCCCTCAGGCCTTCCCTGGGGTTATCCCAGCCGATCTCCCCATCCCCCGGGCCTCTAGCTCAACTGGCAGAGCAGCGGACTTTTAATCCGCGGGTTGTGGGTTCGATCCCCACGGGGCCCACCGCACGGACCGTGCGTGTCTGGCTCACACGGTGGCGAGCAGAGCCCGTGTCTCGGCGACCACCCGGTCCTGGAATGCCGGATCGTGGACCTGCGTCGAGCCGCGCATCGGTTCGCCGTTCTCGTCGAAGTACACCCCGGTGTCCGGCTTCTCACTGGTGAGGATGCGCGTGATCACGACCGCGGCCTTCTTCGGGGTCGTGTAGTGCGGCATCAGCTGCATGAGCGGTGCGAGCGCCTTGCCGACGGCAACGAGCGCCGGATGCATGTCGCGCCCGAGGTTGGAGCCGGGATTGACGCCGGGTTCGACGGCGTTGAACCTCAGCCGCGGAAACTCGCGCGCCAAGGCAAGCGCCGCGGCCAGGGGTCCCTGCTTCGAGGTGGCGTAGGCATCGCCGCCGGGCAGCTTCGAGCCACCCGGTGCGAGCCACTCGCCGCGTGCGCTCGCCTCGGCGCTGATGTAGCGAGCGCCACGGAAGCCCGCCTGGACGGCGATCCTGCGCTCGGGGTCCTCGACCGCCGACACGACGAACACGACGTTCGCGCCGTCGGGCAGCGTCGGGATCAGCGCGTCGGTGAGCGCGAACGGTCCCAGGTGATTGGTGGCGAAGGCGATGTCCCACCCCTGTGCCGATGTCGACGGGCGCGCCGGGAAGATGCCCGCGTTGTTGAGGAGCCCGCCGATCGACAGACCGAGCGAGGCGATCTGTGCGGCCGCGGCGCGGGCGCTCGTGATGTCGGAGAGGTCGGCGACGACGGTGACGGCATGGCCCCCGGTCGATTCGATCTCGGTGCGGACGACGTCGAGCTTGACTCCGCTGCGCCCCACCAGCACGACCGTGCCGTGCGTGGCGAGCTCGAGCGCGGTGCGGTAGCCGATGCCGGACGTGGGCCCGGTGACGATCCAGGCCTTCGTGGGAGCTGTCATGCGTCGAGCATCCGGGGGCCCCGGACCCCGTAACCATCCGTCCGGTTGTCGTAGGACCGGCGGGGCCAGGACACCGCGACGCGGTCCACGCTCACGCGGTGCCTGCAGTCACGGGAGGTCAGCGGTCGGCACCCGCGGCCCAGGCACCTGTGCGCGCCGCGCCGGGCCTCCAGTCACGACCGGCCAGTCAGGCGCCGACGAGCCCGCCGAGCAGCGCGAACCCCCGGTCGACGTGCCGCTGCAACGGTGAGCCGGGGTCCGCCCGCCAGGTCCGGATCGCGTGCGCGAGCACGCCCCACTCGGTGAGGGCGACGAGGTCGGCCTCGTCGGCGGCGGCGCCGCGCTCCACCAGCAGGCGGGCGACGAGCGCGACGAGGTTCGCCTCCTTGGCGGCAGCACGTTCCCGCAGCGCGGGCGTCGTCGCGACGATCGCGGCGAGGCGGGTGCCGGCGCGCCCGCTCTCCTCGAGCGACGGCACGATGAGGTCGATCGCGCGCCGCAGGGCCGGCCACGGCGGCACGTCGGCAGGCACCGTCGCGAGCGCGTCGGTCACCCACCCGGTCAGCCGCCGCTCGCCCTCGAAGAGCACCTCGCGCTTGTCGGCGAAGTGCCGGAAGTAGGTGCGCTCCGTCACGCCGGCGCGGGCGGCGATCTCGGCCGTGGTCACGGCGTCGAAGCCGCGCTCGAGATAGAGGTCGAGCGCCGCCTGCTCCAGGCGTGCGCGCGCTTCCTTCCCGCTCCGTGGCACGGACCGAGCCTAGACCACGTAGCGACAGTCGCTGTCGCAACGTGTTAGCGTCGGTGACTGACACTACGAGGGCATAGGGAGAGCGTCATGGGCGCGGTCGAGTCACGGGCCATACGGTTCCACGAGAACGGCGAGCCGCTGGAGGTGCTGCAGGAGGACCGGGTCGAGGTCCCCGACCCCGGCGCCGGCACGGTCCGGATCCGCGTGGCCGCCACCGGGCTGAACCCCGCCGACTGGGAGCTCTGCCGGGGCTTCCTGCCGGGCACCCTGCCGCGCGGCATCGGCTACGACGTGGCCGGCACGGTCGAGGCCGTCGGCGAGGGAGTCGAGGACGTGACGGTCGGCGACCTCGTCTTCGGCGTCGCGGACTACACCGCGCAGCCGAGCGCCGGCGCGGCCGACCACGCCGTGCTGAGACTGTGGTTCGCGGTGCCGGCGGGGCTGGACGCGGTCCACGCGGCCGTGCTGCCGATGGTGGTGCAGACCGCGCACTGGACCCTCGACCTCATGGACCTGGAGCCGGGCGAGACCGTGCTCGTCCACGGCGCGGGCGGCATGGTCGGGTACGCGGCCGTGCAGATCGCGCTCCGTCGCGGCGCGCGCGTGGTCGCCACCGCGGGCCCGACGTTCGCCCCCGACCTCGAGGCGTTTGGGGCGAGCGTCACGGCGTACGGCGACGGCATGGCCGGGCGCGTCCGGTCGCTCGTCGACGGGCCGATCGACCACGTGCTCGACGTCTCGCGACCCAACGCCGGAGCCATCGCAGCGCTCGTCGAGATCGCGGGCGACCCGCGGCGCGTCGTCACCATCAGCAACCACGACGAGGCCCGCCGCCTCGGCGCGCGAGTCAACATCGACGAGCTGCGAGCGACCGGCGGCGTCCCGAGCTCCGCCATGCTGGCCGACTACGCGGCGCTCGCCGCAGCGGGCGAGTTCACCATCCCGGTCGCGCGCACGTTCCCGCTCGACCAGTGGCGCGCCGCCGCGGAGCTCAGCCTGTCCGGGGCGCCGCACGGCAAGGTCGTCCTGATGCCATAGCCCGGCGCCCGCAGCCCACAGCCCGCACGTCACCCGACCGGCACCGGGCCATCGCCGCCGTGCCCTGCCAGGGCAAGCTCAGTCGGCGCGCCCCTCTGTGCCGTCCGGCGCCAGCAGCCGTCGCACGCCGCCCCGCGCCAGCATGAGCGTGACGATGAGCGCGGTCACCAGGAAGAACCCGCCGAGCCGCACCGCATCGCCGAAGACGAGGGCGGTGAGCTCGAGGACGAGGAGCTTGCTGCCGGGCAGGACGAGCACCAGCGCCACGACCCCGACCGCGCGGCCGGCCGCGGTCGAGGCGCCGCGCAGCCGGCGGACCGCCCACTTCTTCGCGACCAGGACGATCTCCAGGACACCCTTGAGCAGGATCGCGGTGAGCAGCGCCAGCGCGAAGCTCTCCGAGATCACGGTCGGGAAGAGCTGGACGAACAGGCCCAGCACGACGAGGTAGACGAGCACGTCGACGAGATCGGCGGCACGGAGTCGCACACCGCGAGGCTAGAGCCGCGCGCCCCGGTGCGCGCGTGGTGTCGTGAGCGCACATGCAACTAATGGTTGCGCACGGCGGACGGGACGCTTAATGTGCAACCACAGATTGCACTCTAGGAGGTCACCATGGAGCACGGGTCGATCGAGCGGTCCATCTACGTCGAGGCAACGCCCGCGGTGGCCTACGAGGTGGTGAGCAGCCCGGAGCACCTCGCACGGTGGTACGTCGACGAGGCCGAGTACGAGCCCGCCGCCGGACGCAGCGGGCGCCTGGTGTTCGGCGCCCCCGAGCGCCGGATCGAGGTGCCCATCACCGTGGTCGAGGCGGTCCCCGGCGTCCGGTTCAGCTTCCGCTGGATGGCGCCCCCCGCTCCGGACCTGCCACCGGTGGGCGCCAACCTCACCGAGGCGAATTCCCTCCTCGTGAGGTTCGACCTCACGCCGCACGGAACCGGGACGCTGGTCACGGTCACCGAGTCCGGCATGCGGGAGCTCGGCTGGGACGAGGCCCTCCTCGAGCGCTACCACGACGACCACTCCGAGGGGTGGGTCGCGTTGCTGGGCAGGCTCGAGCAGTACGCCCGCGGGCTCGTGGTGCACTGATGGCGAGCCCCGAGGCACTGCCGAGCACGGTCGACGACGACGCCCGGACCACCGACCGGATCGACGACGAGCTGTGGGCCGCCATCGGCGACCCCACGAGGAGGCGCGTGCTGGACCTGCTCCTGGCCACGGGATCCGGCACCGCCAGCAGCCTCAGCCGGCACCTGCCCGTCACGCGGCAGGCCGTGACCAAGCACCTGACCGTGCTGCGCCGCTGCGGACTGGTCCGCACGGAGCCCGCGGGCCGCGAGGTGAGGTATGCCGTGGACCCGGACCAGTTCGCCAGGGCCTGCACCCAGGTCGCCCAGGTCAGCCTCGCCTGGGACGGCCGGCTGCGTCGGATCAAGGACATCGCCGAGACCCTGGAACGGCAGCGAGCGGCCGCCGACCCGCGCGGCTGAGGCCGCACCGATCAGCGCGGACCCGCCGCCGAGCCGTCGTCGCGCGCCGCCACCGCGCGCACGAGGCCGAGCACGTCGGCCAGGTCCGCGCGGTACTCCCGCGCGAGGAAGGTCTCGATGTCGTGCGGGAACCGGCCCGACACCTCGGAGACGACGAAGCCGACGACGAACGTCGAGATCATCCGTTCCAGCCGCGACCACTCGCCGGCAGGGACGCCGGCGTCCGCGAGCGCGCCGTGGATCACGTCGACGAGCCGCCGCACGGCGGGGGTGTCGCCGGGGCGCGTGAAGGCGAGGCCGAGGGCGGTCGGGTGCCGGCGACCCGCGTCGCGCACGGCCAGCGCCAGCGCGGTGAGCCGCTCGTCCCACGCCAGCTCCGGGCCAGGGAGCGCGATCCCGGTGACCACCGTCTCCAGCACGCCGTCGAGCAGGGCCTCCTTGTCCGCGACGTGCCGGTAGAGCGCCATCGGGGTGATCCCCACGCGTACGGCGACCGCCCGCATGGTCACGGCCTCCAGGCCCGACTCGTCGGCGAGCGCGAGGGCTGCCGTGAGGATCTGGTCCTTGCGCGTCACCATGTATACAGAGTATACGTATACGCCGTACACATCAGACGAAGGAGGATCCGATGCTCGAGGTGTTAGGACTGGTCAAGCGGTTCGGGGACGTCGTCGCCCTGGACGGCCTCGACCTGCAGGTTGCGGCCGGCGAGGTCGTCGGGCTCGTCGGGCACAACGGCGCCGGCAAGACGACCGCGGTCGAGGTGGTCCTCGGCCTGGTACGGCCCGACGCCGGCACCGTCCGCGTCGGGGGCATCGACGCGCTCGCCGAGCCCCGCCGGGCCCGCGCGCTCACCGGCGTGGCCGCGCAGGACCTGCAGCTCTACGTCACCGCCACGGTGCGCCAGAACCTGGCGCTCTGCGCGGGCCTGGCCGGCCTGCCCCGCCGCGCCGCCGACGAGGCGCTCGACGAGGTCGGCCTGGCCCAGGCGGCCGACCGCCGGGTCGCCGTGCTCTCGGGAGGCCAGCGCCGGCGCGTCCAGGCGGCGTGCGCGCTGCTCGGCCGGCCCCGGCTGCTGCTGCTCGACGAACCCACCGTCGGCGCCGACCCCCAGACCCGGTCCGCGCTGCTCGCCGCGGTGCGGCGGCGGGCCGACGAGGGCGCCGCCGTGCTGTACACCACGCACTACCTGCCCGAGCTCGTCGAGCTGGGCGCGACGCTCGCGGCGGTCCGCGCGGGGCGCGTGGTGGCGCGCGGCTCCCAGGCCGAGCTGCTCGCGGGGCTGCCGTCGCGCGTCGTGGTCTCGTTCGACGACGACGGCGGTCGCCTCGGCCCGCGGGGGCACGACGAGCACGCACCTGGGCGCGACGAGCCGCCGGCCGCGCTCGTCGGGCAGCCCGCGGAACGGGACGGCGACGCCTGGGTGATCCGCACGCGCGACCCCGGCGGCACGCTGGCCGCGCTCGTCCGCGCCGGGAGCCTCCCGCGCCGCGTCGACGTGCAGCACGCCTCGCTCGACGACCTCTACCAGGCACTCGACGAGGCGGTGCGCGATGCGGCGTGACACCGGCGCCACCGGCCGGATCGGCGCGATGACCCGGATGGGCGTGACCCTGCTGCTGCGCGAGCCGGGGCCGCTCGTCAGCCGGCTGGTCATGCCGGTGCTGCTCATGACCCTGCTCGCGCCCCTCTACCGGGCCGCGACGGACCAGGGCACGCAGCGCGCCGTCACCGGCCAGGCGGTGATGTTCTCCCTGCTCGCGCTCTCGATGGTGGGCCAGGGGATCATGTCCGAGCGCACGTGGCGCACGTGGGACCGGCTGCGGTGCAGCCCCACGTCACCCGCCGAGATGCTCGCCGCCAAGGCCGTGCCGCCGCTCGCCTTCCTCGCCGCGCAGCAGGTGGTCGTCCTCGGCGTGGGCGCCGCACTCCTCGGGCTGCGCGTGCCCCACGCGGGCCTGCTGCTCGCCGCCGAGGCCGCCTGGGTGCTCATGCTGCTCGCGGTGGGCATGGCGCTCGCCGCGACCATGCGCAGCCCGGCCGAGCTCGTCGCGGCGCAGGACGTGGGCGGCCTCGTCCTCACCGGGCTGGGCGGTGCGCTCGTGCCGCTGTCGCTCATGCCCCACGCCGCCCAGGTGCTCGCCCCGCTGTCCCCCGGGTACTGGGGCGTCACGGGTCTGCTCGGCGCCCTGCAGGGTGACCGCGCCGCGGTGCTGCGCAGCGTCCTCGTGCTCGTCGTGATCGCGCTGGCCGCGTGGGCCGTGGCCGTCCGGCGCGTGCGGCGCGGGTGGTCGCGGCGGGACCTGGTGTGACCACTGCCATGTCGCTTTCTCGCTAGCCACCGCGCGGCCCGCGGGCGCAGGATCGACGCCGTGCCCACCTCGCTGCCCGACGAGAACGCCTGCCGGACCGCCGTCCGCTCGCGGGACGCGCGGTTCGACGGGTGGTTCGTCCTCGCCGTGACCAGCACCGGCATCTACTGCCGCCCGTCGTGCCCGGCCCGCACGCCGCGCGAGGACCGGATGCGGTTCTACCCCACGGCGGCCGCCGCCCAGGCCGCCGGGTTCCGGGCCTGCCTGCGCTGCCGGCCCGACGCCAGCCCCGGGTCGCCGGCCTGGGACGTGCGCGGCGACGTGGTGGCGCGGGCGATGCGGCTCATCGACGACGGGCTCGTCGACCGCGCGGGTGTGCCCGGGCTGGCCGCCGCGCTGGGCTACAGCACACGCCAGCTCGAGCGCCTGCTCACGGACGAGCTCGGCGCCGGCCCCCTCGCGCTGGCGCGGGCCCGGCGCGCGCAGACGGCCCGCACGCTCGTCGAGCGCACCACGCTGCCCATGACGGAGGTCGCGTACGCCGCCGGCTACGCGTCGATCCGCGCCTTCAACGACGCCGTCGCCGCCACCTACGCGCTGTCCCCCACCGAGCTGCGGCGCCGCGCCGCGCGACACGACGAGCCCCGCGCGGGCGTCGTCGCGCTGCGGCTGGCCTACCGGTCCCCCCTGGAGCCCTCCAACCTCCTGGGCCACCTCGTCGCGACCGCCGTGCCGGGCGTCGAGGAGTACCGGGACGGCGCCTACCGCACCACGGTGCGGCTGCCGCGCGCGTGGGGGGTCGTGACGGTCCACCGGCCGGCCGGCGGCGCCTTCCCCGTGAGGCTGCGGCTCGCGGACGTGCGCGACCTGCCCGCGGCGGTGAGCCGCACCCGACGCATGCTCGACCTCGACGCGGACCCCGTGGCCGTCGACACGGCCCTGGCCGCCGACCCGCGGCTGCGCCCGCTCGTCACCCGCACCCCCGGCCGCCGCGTCCCCCGCACCGCCGACCCGCAGGCCATGGCCCTGCGCGCGGTCCTCGGCCAGCAGGTGTCCACGCTCGCCGCCCGGACGCACGCCGGTCGCCTCGTCGCGGCGCTCGGCACCCCGGTCGACGACCCCGACGGCGGCCTCACGCACCTGTTCCCGCGCGCGGCGGACCTGCTGGCCGACGAGGCCGCCACCGCCGCCGCGCTCGCCATGCCGGCGAGCCGGCGCGCCACCCTGGTCGCGCTCGCCACCGCGCTGGCGGACGGGCGCGTGGTGCTCGACGCGGGCGCCGGCCGGGACGAGGCCCGCGCCGCGCTGGCCGCCCTGCCGGGCATCGGACCCTGGACGGTGGGCACCGTCGCCATGCGGGCCCTGGGCGACCCAGACGCCTTCGTCGCGAGCGACCTGGGCGTGCGCGAGGCGGCTCGGCGGCTCGGCCTGCCCACCGCCCCGCGGGCGCTCGAGCGCGCGTCGCTCGCCTGGGCGCCCTGGCGCGCCTACGCGGTGCAGCACCTGTGGGCCACCGGCACCCACCCCGTCAACTCCCTGCCCGGCGAGAGCGCCGGGCTCCCCGAGCAGGAGGCCATCGCATGAGGCACGTCACCATCGAGTCGCCGCTCGGCCCGCTGACGCTCGTCGCCGAGGGCGACGCGCTCATCGGCGTCTACATGGCCGGCCAGGCGCACCGGCCGCCGGACGAGCGGCTGGGCGAGCCGGCGGCCGGCGACGACGCCACGCTGGCCGCGGTCGCGGCCGAGCTGCGCGAGTACTTCGCCGGCGAGCGCACCGCGTTCACCGTGCCGCTGCGGCCGGTCGGCACGGCGTTCCAGCACGCCGTGTGGGACGCCGTCGCCACCATCCCCTACGGCGAGACCGCGAGCTACGCCGAGCTCGCGCAGCAGATCGGCCGCCCGCTGGCCGTCCGCGCGGTCGGCGCCGCGGTGGGGCGCAACCCGGTGACCGTCGTGGTGCCGTGCCACCGCGTGATCGGCAGCGCCGGCGCCCTCACGGGCTACGCCGGCGGGCTCGACCGCAAGCGCACGCTGCTCACGCTCGAGCGTGCGGAGCTGGCGACGCCGTAGGCGGCACGACGAGGTCCGTCCGCCCCGCGCCGGCGTCCCGATCGCTCGGATGGTGAGATTCCCCGGATCGAACTGCGAGAGCGAGACCGCATCGTGACCAGACGGTTACTCAGCAGTAAACCCCGGGTGGTCTGCTGTGATGGCGCGTCCCGTCGAGGGCGCGCCCGCCGCCCGGCGCGCACCCGCTGCACGCCTCGCGCGGCACCACCGAACGACTGACGGAATGAGGTGGCGGATGTTCTCCGCGACAAGCCGGCGCACGCTGGCGATCACCGCGGGCCTGGCGGCGAGCGCACTGCTCGTCGCGGCCTGCAGCAACGGCGGCTCGAGTGCGAGCCCGACCGGGGGCAGCTCCGGCGGCACCAACGGCGGTGCCACGGCCGACACCCTGATCATCGGGACCACCGACAAGATCACGACGATCGACCCGGCGGGCGAGTACGACAACGGGTCGTTCGCCGTCATCAACCAGGTGTACCCGTTTCTGCTCAACACCCCGTACGGCAGCCCGGACGTCAAGCCGGACATCGCCGCGTCGGCGTCGTTCACCGACCCGAACACGTACACCGTCAAGCTCAAGCCGGGCCTGAAGTTCGCCAACGGTGACGACCTGACGTCCACGGACGTCAAGTTCTCGTTCGACCGGGTCCAGGCCATCGGCGCCAACGGCGCGGACGCGGGCAACGGCCCGTCGTCGCTGCTGTCCAACCTCGCCTCGACGGACGCACCCGACCCGACGACGGTCGTGTTCCACCTCAAGGCCGCCAACGACCAGACGTTCCCGCAGGTGCTGTCCAGCCCCGCCGGCCCGATCGTCGACTCGAAGGTGTTCCCGGCCGACAAGCTGCTGCCGGACGCCGACATCGTCAAGGCCGACCCGTTCGCCGGTCCGTACACCATCACCGACTACACGGTGAACCAGCTCATCTCGTACAAGGCGAACCCGGACTACCAGGGCATCTACGGCGCGCCGAAGACCCCGAACATCAACGTCACCTACTTCGCGGACGCCTCGAACCTCAAGCTCGCCGTGCAGCAGGGTGAGGTCGACGTGGCGTACCGCTCGCTGTCCGCGACCGACATCGCCGACCTGCGCAACGACAAGAACCTCCAGGTGGTCAACGGCCCCGGCGGCGAGATCCGGTACATCGTGTTCAACTTCGACACGCAGCCCTACGGCGCCAAGACGCCCGACGCCGACCCGGCCAAGGCCCTCGCGGTCCGCCAGGCGGTCGCCGACCTCATCGACCGCAAGGCGCTCGCCTCGCAGGTCTACAAGGACACCTACACGCCGCTGTACTCGTACGTCCCGGCCGGTCTGACCGGCGCGAACGACGCGCTCAAGGGCATGTACGGCGACGGCAACGGCGGGCCCAGCACGGACAAGGCGAAGGCCGCGCTCCAGGCCGCCGGCGTGACCACCCCGGTGACGCTCAACCTGCAGTACGCCACCGAGCACTACGGCCCGTCGTCGGCCGACGAGTACGCGCTCATCAAGGACCAGCTGGAGTCCAGCGGCCTGTTCAAGGTCAACCTGCAGACCACCGAGTGGACGCAGTACTCCAAGGACCGCACGTCCGACGTCTACCCCGCCTACCAGCTCGGCTGGTTCCCGGACTACTCCGACGCCGACAACTACCTGACGCCGTTCTTCCTGTCGAAGACGTCGTTCCTGCACAACCACTACTCGAACCCGCAGGTCGACGCGCTCATCCAGAAGGAGGCCACGACCACCGACCCGACCCTCCGGGCCCAGGTGATCGGCCAGGTGCAGGACGCGGTCGCCAAGGACCTGTCCACCATCCCGTACCTCCAGGGTGCGCAGGTGGCGGTCGTCGGCAAGAACGTCCAGGGCACGAAGGACACGCTGGACGCGTCCTTCAAGTTCCGCTACGGCGCCCTCTCCAAGCAGGGCTGACCAGCAGCTGCCACGAGGGCGGCCTCCCCGGACGGGGAGGCCGCCCTTAGGCTTGCGCACGCACCACCAGGAGCGAGGTAACCCGTGACCGTCACCCACGACCTGGCCGCCGACGACGCGGTCGCCCCCACCCCCGACGCCGAGCAGCGCGGCAGCAGGACGGGTGGTGCTCTCGGTCGCTACCTCCTGGTCCGCTTCCTGCTCATCTTCCCGACCGTGTTCATCCTGGTCACCGTGGTCTTCGTCCTCATGCGGGCCACCGGCGACCCCATCACCGCCGCTCTCGGCGGCCGGCTCCCGCCCGACCAGCTGGCGGAGCGGATCCACCAGGCGGGCTACGACCGGCCGATCTTCGTGCAGTACCTCGACTACCTCGGCCACATCGTCCGGGGCGACTTCGGCACCACGCTGTCCGACCACCTGCCCGTGACGCAGGTGCTCATGACCTACGGCGCCGCGACGCTCGAGCTGGCGGTCTACGCGCTCGTCGTCGCCTTCGCGGTCGGCATTCCGCTGGGCCGGGTCGCCGCCGCCCGCCGCGACCGCCTCCCCGACGCCGGCCTGCGCGTCGGCGCGATCCTCGCGTACGCGACGCCCGTGTTCTTCGCCGGCCTGGTGCTCAAGCTCATCTTCGCGGTGTGGCTCGACTGGCTGCCGCCCAACGGACGGGCGTCGACGATCGACCTGCTGAAGATGAAGCTGCACGGCGCGAAGACCGGCATCTACCTCATCGACGCCATCAGCACGGGCCAGTGGTCGGTGGTCGCGGACGTGCTGCAGCACGCGATCCTGCCCGCCCTCGCGCTCGGCCTGCTCACCGCCGGCGTGTTCCTGCGGCTGGTGCGCACCAACATGATCAGCACGCTGCAGACCGGCTACGTCGAGGCGGCGCGCTCGCGCGGCGTCTCCGAGCGCCGCCTGGTGCGCGCCCACGCGTGGCGCCCGGCACTGGTGCCGATCATCACCGTCATCGGGCTGCAGATCGCGATGCTGCTGGGCGGCGCGGTGCTCACCGAGACCACCTTCGAGTGGAAGGGCCTCGGGTTCCAGCTGGTGCAGTACCTCAACGCCCGGGACTTCGTGGCCGTGCAGGGCATGGTGGCCCTGCTCGCCGTCATCGTGGCCGTGACGAACTTCATCGTCGACGTCATCGCCGCGCTCGTCGACCCGAGGATCCGGTACTGATGACCGCCGACATCGCCAACCTCGCCACCCCGCCCTCGCCGGAGGACCTCGAACCCCTGGTCACGCCGGACCACGGACCGCGCTGGCACCGCCTGCCCATCGTGCGCCAGGTGCGCACGAGCGTCGGGCTGCAGCGCGTCATGCTCGTCACCGGGCTGGTGCTCACCGGGATCTTCATCCTCGCCGCGATCTTCGCGCCGCTCATCGCCCCGTACTCGTGGGCGCAGCTGCGCGACGGCTCCGGCCTCTTCGGCTCGCAGCAGGCCCCCTCGTCGGCCCACCTGCTGGGCACCACCGTCGGTGGCTACGACGTGCTGTCCCGCGTCGTGTGGGGCAGCCGCACGGCGCTGCTGACGATCGTCACCGCCGTGGTGCTCTCGCTGTTCCTCGGCGTGTTCCTGGGCCTCGTCTCCGGCTACTTCGGCGGCTGGCTCGACCGGGTGCTCGTCGTCGTCGCGGACGCGATCTACGCCTTCCCGTCCCTGCTGCTGGCCATCGTCGCCGCGATCGTCATCAGCCACGGCCAGTCGTCCCTGTGGAACGGCATCCTCGCCGCCGCCATCTCCATCACCGTCGTCTTCGTGCCGCAGTACTTCCGCGTGGTGCGCTCGGAGGTGGTCCGGGTCAAGGCCGAGGCCTTCGTCGAGTCGGCCCGCGTCATCGGCTCGTCGAGCGCGCGGATCATGACCCGCCACGTGCTGCGCAACTCGGTGCGCACGCTGCCGCTCATCATGACCCTCAACTGCTCCGAGGCGATCCTCACGCTCGCCGGGCTCGGCTTCCTGGGCTTCGGCATCGAGCCCTCGTCGGCCGCCGAATGGGGGTACGACCTCAACAAGTCCATCGCCGACGTGACGTCCGGCATCTGGTGGACGTCGATCTTCCCCGGCGTCGCGATCGTGCTCACCGTGCTCGGCGTCACGCTCGTCGGCGAGTCGCTCAACGACCTCGCCGACCCGCGGCTACGCACCCGGCGGGCGGCCGGCGGCGGCCGCAGGGGCGCCCGGGCGGCGCGCCGGGAGCAGCGCACGACGACCGAGCCGGAGGAGGCCCGATGACCGCCGAGGACCCCGTCGTCGACGTGCGCGACCTGCACGTCACGTTCGCCACCGACGGCGGCGACGTCGCGGCCGTGCGCGGCGTCTCGCTGCGCGTCGAGCCGGGCGAGGTGCTCGCGATCGTCGGCGAGTCCGGCTCGGGCAAGACCGTGACGGCGCGCTCCATCCTCGGGCTGCTGCCCGAGACCGCCACCACGTCCGGCGCCGTGGTGCTGCGGCGCAACACCGACACGGGCGCTTCCGACGTGCTGTCGCTGTCCCCCTCGGCGCTGCGCCAGGTGCGGGGCCGCGACGCGGCGATGGTGTTCCAGGAGCCGTCCACCGCCCTCAACCCCGTGTTCCCGGTGGGCTGGCAGATCGCCGAGGGCCTGCGGGCCCACACGTCGCTGAGCCGCTCCGAGGCCCACAAGGCCGCGGTCGACGTGCTGCGCCGCGTCGGCATCCCGGACCCCGAGGCGCGGGCCAAGTACTACCCGCACCAGTTCTCCGGCGGCCAGAAGCAGCGCATCGTCATCGCGCAGGCGCTCGTGCTCGACCCGGGCCTGGTCATCGCGGACGAGCCGACCACGGCGCTCGACGTCACGGTGCAGGCGGAGATCCTCGAGCTGCTGCGCCGGCTGCCCACCGAGTTCGGCACGTCCGTGGTGCTCATCACGCACAACATGGGCGTGGTGGCCGACCTGGCGGACACCGTCGCCGTCATGTACGCCGGCGAGATCGTCGAGCAGGCGGACGTCCGCACGCTGTTCTCGGCGCCGCGGCACCCGTACACGCGCGCGCTGCTCGACGCCGTGCCGCGCGTGGGCGCCTCGCGGCGCAGTGCGCCCGCCACGGCCACGCCGCGGGCCGCCGCGCCAGCCGAGCCGGCCGCCCCCGTGGTCGAGGCGAAGAGCCTGACCATCACGTACCCCGGGCGGCTGCGCCAACCCGGGTTCACCGCGGTGGACCACGTCGACCTCACCATCGAGCCCGGCCAGGTGCTCGGCCTCGTCGGCGAGTCCGGCAGCGGCAAGACGACGATCGGGCGCGCCATCGCCGGCCTCACGCCCGTGACGAGCGGCTCGCTGACCGTGCTCGGCACACAGGTGCGCGGCATCTCCGAGCGCAAGATGCGCCCGCTGCGGCGGCGCATCGGCTTCGTCTTCCAGGACCCGGCGACGAGCTTCAACCCCCTGCTCACCATCGCCCAGTGCGTCGCCGAGCCGCTCATGGTCCACGGCGTGGCGGGCGACCCCCGCGACGCCCGACCCCGCGTGGACGAGCTGCTCGAGGCGGTGCAGCTGGACCGGAGCTACGGCGACCGGTTCCCGCACGAGCTCTCCGGCGGCCAGCGCCAGCGGGCAAGCCTCGCCCGGGCGCTCGCCCTCGACCCCGAGCTCATCATCGCCGACGAGCCCACGAGCGCCCTCGACGTCTCCGTCCAGGCCAGGGTGCTCGAGCTGTTCGTGCAGATGCAGGCGGAGCTGGGCTTCGCGAGCCTGTTCATCAGCCACGACCTGGCAGTGGTCGACCTCGTCGCCGACCGCATCGCGGTGCTGCACCACGGCACGCTCGTCGAGGAGGGCGACCCGGCCCAGGTGCTGGACGCCCCCCGGGACCCGTACACGCAGCGCCTCCTCGCGTCGCTGCCCGTGCCGGACCCGGACGAGCAGGCCGAGCGCCGGGAGGCGTGGCGCGCGCTGACGGGGGTCTCGGCCAACGCCTCCTGAGGGCCGTCCGATAGGGTCCACGCCGTGACATGGCTCGTGACGGGTGGGGCAGGGTACATCGGGTCGCACGTGGTGCGCGCGTTCGGACAAGTGGGTCTCGGCGTCGTCGTGCTCGACGACCTGTCGAGCGGGCACCGCGAGTTCGTGCCCGCGGACGTGCCGCTCGTCGTCGGCTCGGTGCTCGACGTCGACCTGGTGCGCGGCGCGATCGCCGAGCACAGCGTGGACGGCGTGGTGCACCTGGCGGGCTTCAAGTACGCGGGCGTGTCCGTGAGCCGGCCGCTGCACACCTACGAGCAGAACGTCACCGGCACGGCGCACCTGCTGGCGGCGATGGCGGCCGAGGGCGTCGACCGGATCGTGTTCTCGTCGTCGGCCGGCGTGTACGGCACGCCCGACGTCGAGCGGGTGACCGAGGCGACCGCCACCACACCCCAGTCCCCCTACGGCGAGTCCAAGCTCATCGGCGAGTGGCTGCTGGCCGACCAGGGCCGGGCCACCGGGCTGCACCACACCTCGCTGCGGTACTTCAACGTCGTCGGCTCCGGCACGCCGGACCTGTACGACACCAGCCCGCACAACCTGTTTCCCCTGATCTTCGAGGCCCTGCTCGCGGGCCGCACGCCGCGCATCAACGGCGACGACTACGCCACGCCCGACGGCACGTGCGTGCGCGACTACGTGCACGTGGCCGACCTCGCGGACGCGCACGTCGCCGCGGCCCGGGCGCTGGCCGCCGGGCGGGACCTGGAGCCGGTCTACAACCTCGGCTCGGGCGACGGCGTCTCGGTGCGCCAGATCATGACGGCGGTGTCCGAGGTCACGGGCATCGCGTTCGCACCCGAGATCGGGCCGCGGCGGCCCGGCGACCCGGCACGCATCGTCGCCTCGGGCGAGCTCGCGGCCCGCGACCTCGGCTGGGCGATGCGCCAGACGCTGGACGACATGGTGCGCTCGGCGTGGGAGGCGCGCTCAGCCCACTGAGCGCAGCGCCGCCAGCCGGTCGCCGAGCGCCTCGTACGCCGCCAGCGAGCCCGCGTAGACGCCCTCCGCCCGCGGGCGGTGGACCACCACCTCGTCGAACCCGAGCGCCGCGGCGCGCTCGATGCCCTCGACCGCGGTCTCGACCGAGACCAGCGAGAACACCGGCGCACCGTCGAGCGACAGCCACCGCGTGACGCGGTCCGTGCGTCCCGAGGCGGCGACGGCCTCGTCGAACCGCGCACGCATCGCGGCCAGCCCTTCCCACCACCGCTCCTGGTCGGCGGCCGTGGCCGAGCCGGACAGCTCCAGGGAGGGGCCGTAGGTGGCCCAGCCCTGGCCGTAGCGGGCCGCGAGCGCCATCGCCTTCGGCCCGTTGGCGGCGACGACGAACGGCGGGCGCGGGCGCGCCAGCGTGCCCGGGACCATCCGGGCCTCGTGGGCCGTGTACGTCTCGCCGACGACGTCGGTCACCGGGTGCGTGAGCAGCTGGTCCAGCAGGGCCAGGAACTCGGCGAACCGGCGGTGCCGCTCGCCCCGCGACGGCGGCGGTCCGAGCACGGCGGCGTCCCAGCCCTCACCGCCCGCGCCGACGCCGAGGACGAACCGGCCGCCGGACACGTCGTCGAGCCCCATGACGTCCTTGGCGAACGGCACGGGGTGCCGGAAGTTGGGCGAGGCGACCCACGTGCCGAGCCGGATGCGACTCGTCACCGCCGCCGCGGCGGCCAGCAGCGGCACCGTGGCGAACCAGGGCTCGTCGGCCAGCGAGCGCCACGCCAGGTGGTCGTACGTCCACGCGTGGTCGAAGCCCATGGCCTCGGCCTCGAGCCACCGCTCGCGCTGCAGCGCCCACCGCTCCTGCGGCAGGATGACGACCCCGACCCCGACCATGCGCTTCTCCCCTACCGGTGCGTCGCGGACTCGTGCGCGGCGTGCGCCGCGGGCTCGATCTGGAACGTGCAGTGCGCCACGTCGAAGTGGCCCGCCAGGCACTCGCCCAGCGCGTCCAGCACGCCGCCGGCGCGGCCGTCCGCCAGCACGTCGTCGCTCACCACCACGTGGGCCGACAGCACCGGCACGCCCGACGTGATGGTCCACGCGTGCAGGTCGTGCACCTCGGCGACGCCCGGCACGCCGGCCATGTGCGTCCGCACGGCAGCGAGGTCGACGCCGTCCGGCGCCGCCTCCAGCAGCACGGCCCCCACCTGGCGCAGCAGCGCCGCGGCCCGCGGCAGGATGACGAGGCCGACGAGCACGGACGCCAGGCCGTCGGCACGCGTGAACCCGGTGGTGAGCACGACGAGCGCGGCCACGACCACCGCGACGGACCCGAGCAGGTCGCCGAGCACCTCGAGGTAGGCCCCGCGGACGGTGATGGACTCGCCCTGGCCGCGGTGGAGCAGCGCGATGCCGGCCGCGTTCGCCGCCAGCCCCACGAGCGCCACCCCGAGCATGAGGCCCGCGTCGATGGGCCGCGGGTGCAGCGCCCGGCTCACGCCCTCGACGAGGACGACGACGCCGACGCCGGCGACCACCATGCCGTTGACCATGGCGGCCAGCACCTCGGCCCGCTGCCAGCCGAACGTGCGCCGCAGCGTGGCCGGCCGGGCCGCCAGGCGCGTCGCCACGAGCGCCAGGAGCAGCCCGGTGGCGTCGGTGAGCATGTGGCCGGCGTCCGCCAGCAGGGCGAACGAGCCGGACACGAGGCCGCCGACCGCCTGCGCCACCAGCACCACGCTGGTGATGGCCAGCACCCACGCCAGACGGCCCCGGTGGGCCTGTGCCGCGGTCACGTGCCCGTGGTCGTCGGAAGTCACTCCCCGATCATCCCCGACCCTCGACTGGAACGAACCCACCCCGACACGCGGTGGCGACGGCACCCTTCGTTCCACTGCAGCGAGACGGGGTGGCACGGACGAGCGGTCAGTCCCAGCCGAGCTCCGCCAGGCGCTCGTCGTCGATGCCGAAGTGGTGCGCCACCTCGTGGATCACCGTGACCGCGACCTCCTCGACCACCTCGTCCCGGTCCGCGCACACGGCCAGCGTCGGGTTGCGGAAGATCGTGATGCGGTCCGGCAGCGAGCCGGCGGCCCACCAGCCGTCCCGTTCGGTGCGCGGGACACCCTCGTAGAGCCCGAGCAGCTCGGGGTCGTCGTCGGGCGCCTCGTCCTCGACGAGCACCACGACGTCGTCCATGAGCTCCGCCAGCTCGTCCGGGATCCCGTCGAGCGCGTCCCGGACCGCGTCCTCGAAGTCCTCACGGCTCATCTCCACCACCGGCTCATCATCCCGCTTTGGAGGTTCGGGGCCCGACCCGTATGATCGTCACCGGTCTTCGGACGCCTCGACGTTCAAGGGGCGCTCGCCCCCATCGTCTAGCGGCCTAGGACTCCGCCCTTTCACGGCGGCAGCACGGGTTCGAATCCCGTTGGGGGTACGGACCACAGCAGTAGAGGCTTCATCACGAGGCCCCGTAGCGCAGTTGGTTAGCGCGCCGCCCTGTCACGGCGGAGGTCGCGGGTTCAAGTCCCGTCGGGGTCGCTCGAGGCGCCGGTCTTCGGACCGGCGTCGTCGTATCAAGGCTCTGTAGCTCAGTTGGTAGAGCGCACGACTGAAAATCGTGAGGTCACCGGATCGACGCCGGTCGGAGCCACCTCGAAGAACCCCCTGGTCACCAGGGGGTTCTTGCCTTGTGGGGCGGTCCCCGTCACCGCAGCGGTTCGTAGCTCCGCAGTCGCAGGCTGTGGGAGACGACGAGCGTGGAGGACATCGCCATGGCGCCGGCGGCGATGAGGGGGTTGAGGAACCCGAGGGCGGCGATGGGGATGGCCGCGACGTTGTAGCCGAAGGCCCACGCGAGGTTGCCGTGGATGGTGCTCAGCATGCGGCGCGAGAGCTGCACGGCGTCGACGACGGCGCGCAGGTCCTCGCGCACGAGGATGACGTCGGCGGCCTTCATGGCGATGTCGGTCCCGGTGACCATGGCCATCCCGAGGTCCGCGGTGGCCAGCGCCGCCGAGTCGTTGACGCCGTCGCCGACCATCGCGACCTGGTGCCCGGAGGCCTGCAGCGCCGCGATCGCCGCGGCCTTGTCCTCGGGCAGCACCTGGGCGAGGACCTCGTCGACCCCGACCGCGTCGCCCACCGCGCGGGCGACCGGCCACGCGTCACCGCTGAGCAGCACCGTCCGCAGGCCGAGGTCGCGCAGCGCACCGACGGCCCGGGCAGCCGAGTCGCGCACCGTGTCCCGCAGGGCGACGACGGCGCCGAGCCGGCCGTCGACGGCGACGAGGACGGTGGTCGCCCCCTCGGCCTCGAGGCGGTCCCGCTCCTGGATCGCTCCGGCATCGAGCTCGATGCCCTCGTCGGCCAGCAGCGCCGTGCGGCCGACGACGACCTGCCGGCCCGCCACCGTGCCCCGCGCACCGAGGCCGGGCAGGGCCCGGAAGTCCTCGACGGCGGGGATCGCCAGCCCGCGCCGTTCGGCCTCCCGAGCCACCGCGGCGGCGATGGGGTGCTCGGAGCCGTGCTCGACGCCGGCCACCAGGGCCAGGACCTCGTCGGGGGCGTCGGCGCCCAGGCCGACGACCTCGGTCACCGCCATGCGGCCGGTGGTGATGGTGCCGGTCTTGTCGAACACCACGGTGTCGATGCGGCCGGAGGCCTCCAGGGCGTCGTGGCCCTTGATGAGGATGCCCAGCTGGCTGCCGCGGCCCACACCCACCATGAGGGCGGTCGGCGTGGCCAGGCCGAGCGCGCACGGGCACGCGATGATGAGCACCGCCACCCCGTTGGACACGGCGCGCCCGGTCCCCGCGCCGACGGCGAACCAGACGACCGTGACGGCGATCGCCAGGACGATGACGGTGGGGACGAAGACGGCGGAGACCTTGTCGACCTGCCGTTGCACGCGGGCCTTGCGGCGTTGCGCCTCCTCGGCGATGGCCGCCATCTGGGCGAGTCGGGTGTGGGTGCCGGTGGTCTGGGCGCGCACCACGAGCCGGCCGTCGATGTTCGTGGTGCCGCCCACGACGCTGTCGCCGGGCGCGACGTCGAGGGGCACGCTCTCGCCCGTCATCGCGCTCGTGTCGACGCTGGAGCGCCCCTCCTGAACGGCGCCGTCCACCGCGAAGCGCTCGCCGGGGCGCACCACGAGCAGGTCGCCGACGGCGATCTGGTGCACGCCGACGGTCTCCTCCCGCCCCTCGACGAGCCGGTGCGCCTGCGTGACGGCGAGGGCCGACAGGGCGTGCAGCACGTCGCCGGCGGACCGGCGTGACCGGGTCTCGAAGTAGCGGCCGGCGAGCTGGAAGGTCACCATCCCGGCGGCCGCGTCGAGGTAGATGGCGTCCGCCCCGGCCGGCGTCGCGCCGATGCCGAGCCAGTAGCCGGGTGTGGTGGCCGGAGCGACGAGCACGGTCCACACGGCCCAGCCGAAGGAGACGATGACGCCGAGGCTGACCAGCGTGTCCATGCTCACCGCGCGGTTGGTGAGGTTCACCCACGCCGCCCGGTGGAACGGCTCGGCCGCCCACGTCACCACCGGGACGGCGAGCAGCACGCACAGGTACTGCCAACCGGGGAACCGCAGCCCCGGCACGAGGGCGAGCAGGATGGTGAGGTCGCACAACGGGATGGACAGCAGCGCGGACACGGCCAGGCGCCGGCGCAGCGAGGTGATCCGCACCGCCGCCGCCCGCGCGGTCCACTCGTCGGCCCCCGCGACGTGCTCGTGCGCGTCGTAGCCGGCCCCGCGCACGGCCGCGACCGCCCGCTCCACGCCCGGGGCGCCGGCGGGCAGGCCGGTGACGAAGGCGCGTTCGGTGGCGTAGTTGACGCTCGCCGTGACCCCGTCGAGCTTGTTGAGCGTGCGTTCGATGCGCACCGCGCACGCGGCGCAGCTCATGCCGGAGACGTCCAGCTCGAGGGTGGCCAACGGCTCGAGCGGCCGGTCGAGCGACCCGGCCGGTGCGACGGGCGTCGTCTTCGTCGTGCTCATCGGGTGTCCTCCGTCGTGGTGGCGTGATCGCGCTCCGCGAGCCGCGCGAGCATGACGTTGTAGGCGTCGAAGGTGTCGTCCAGGCCGGTGTCCTGCTGGCGGTCGGCGCGCGCCGCGCGCCGCGCGTCCTGCCTGGCCCACTGCGAGACGAGCGTGATGACGACGAGCAGCAGGGGGATCTCGCCGGCGGCCCAGGCGATGCCGCCGCCCACGTACTGGTCGTGCGCCAGGTCGGTGATCCACGGCACACCGCTGGCGAGGTACGTGTAGAAGGTCCCGGCGATGATGTGGTTGCTCATCATGATGACCACGCCGAAGAAGGCGTGGAACGGCATCGTCGCGAACGTCAGGCCGAGGCGGCCGAGGTGCGGCAGCTCCCGCGGCAGGTGGTCGACGCCGACGACGATCGTGAAGAAGAGGTAGCCGACGGCGAGGAACTCGATGTCCATCAGCTCGTGGGCCCAGTGGTAGTGGCTGGCCTGCTCGAAGATGTTCGTGAAGTAGAGCGCGAAGTAGGAGACGGTGTAGGCCGCGAAGGCGTGCAGGGGATTGAGGAAGTGCTGCACGAACCGCCAGCCCAGCATCGCGCTGACCCACTCCCGCGGGCCGTCCGGCTGGCCGTGGGCCGCCGCGGGCAGGGCGCGCAGCGCGAGGGTGATCGGGCCGCCGAGCACCAGCAGCACCGGGGCGAACATGTTGAGCGTCATGTGCAGCGCCATGTGGACGCTGAACGACGCCCCCGCGTACCGCCCCACCCCGGAGGACGTGGTGAACACCACCACCGCCCAGCCGGCCAGCCACGCGACCGTCCGTCCCGGCGGCCACGCGTCGCCACGTCGGCGCACCCGCGTCACCCCGACGAGGTAGAGCGTGACGGCGGCGATCGACACCGGCAGGAACAGCAGGTCCGGGCGCCAGTAGCCGACGAGCCGGGCGAAGGTGGGGGCGGGGGTCACGTCGTAGCCGAGGAAGTTCTGGGTGATCGTCGACGGCGCGAACAGCGATGGCGGCGGCACCCGCGTGGCAACGACGTCGAGCACGACGAACGCCGCCATCGTCGCGGCCGCGGCGACGAGCAGCCGGTACGCCCGTGCCGGCCGCTCCCAGGCCCGTCCTCGACGCCAGGCGATCCCGAGCGCGGCGAGGATCCCGAGCAGCACCGCCTGCGCGCAGAACAGGCGTCCGGTGAGGGTCGCCAGGCCCGGTCTCGTCTCGGTCTGCACCACCCAGAGCACTGCCACCTGCGCGACGAGCAGGGGGGCGCAGACCAGGGCGAGCACGCCGTACCGGCGTAGCAGCTGCGGCCGCTGCGACCGCCGCCAGGTGGCGACGAGCACGAACGTGGCGCCGAACCAGAGAGCCTCCGCCGGAGTGGCCAGCGTCGCCACGCCGCCCATGAAGTCGTGGTCCGGACCGACCAGCACGTCGCCCACGAGCACCGGAGCCAGCAGCCCGACGAACGCGACCAGGTGCAGGGCCAGCAGCGTCTGCCACGCCCACGAGACCCGGGCCGACACGGCGATGACGACCGCGCAGACGGCCGAGACGATCCAGGCCCGCGGCAGGTAGCCCACGGCGACGAGCCGCCCGGCGCCGGGCTGGAGCAGGATGCCCACCGGCAGCCCGTTGACGTCCGCCGCGTCGATCGCGACCAGAGCCAGGGCCGTGGCCGCCCAGGTCCACGCCGAGACCCGGATGGTCCGCGGGTCGCCGAGCAGGCCCAGCGACCGCGAGCCCGGGCCGCGACGCAGCCGCAGGAAGGCGGCCGTCACGAGCGCGCCCGTGCAGGTCGTCGAGGCGCCGACGACGAGGAGCCGGCCGAGCGCGCTGGCGAGCGAGGTGGCGAGCCCCGGACCGCTGGACCCTTCGAGGCGGTAGCCGGCGGCCCCCATGCGCACCACCGCGACCGCCACGACGGCGGCGCCGACCCCCGCGAGCACCACCAGCGGCACGGACCAGCGTGCGATCGGCTCGTCGGGGTGCCGTGGTCCGCCGGCCGTCACCGCCGGCGGACCGGGCAGCGGTGCGGGCAGGCGGGACACCGTGTCACTCTACGATCTGTAGAGACGGAATGTGATCTCGCGAGCCGTGCCGGCGCCACACCCCTCAGGCCGCATGCGCGGCCAGGCGGGCTGCACGCAGCAGCATCCCGGCGTCGGCCTGGAGCCGTCCGAGCTTGGTGAGGGCCGAGGTCAGGGCCGGCCGGCCCACCCGGCGGGCCGCGGCGTCGTCGGCGGCCAGCTCGAGCAGCAGCGGCGCGCAGCGCGCGAACCAGCGCGCCCCGGCGACGTCGGGCCCGCACGCCGAGCTCAGGCGCGCGAGCTGCGCCACCCGGCCGTGCCGCTGGCTCAGGTGCGCCGACTCGTGCGCGACGACGGCCGCCAGCTCGTCGCTCGTCAGCTCACGCGTGAGGCGGGAGCTGACGACGATGCAGCCGCGACCGGCCATGCTCACCGCGACGGGCGCCTCCGCCTCGACCTGCACCACCGTGACCCCGCCGGCGTCGCGCCGGGCCAGGGTCGAGGCCGCCAGGAGCAGGAGCACGGCGTCCGCCTCGTCGTCGCTGCGCCGCATGGCCTCGACGCGCACGTAGACCAGGCTCGCCAGCGCGCCGGCGGCCGTCAGGCCGGTCCACGCCAGCATCGACGTGGTCACCGAGTCCGCGACGTCGGCGCCCGTCAGGCGCACCGCGGCGATCACGGCCCAGCCCAGCGCCGCCGCCAGCCCGAGCAGACCGGCCCCCACGAGGCCGAGCCACGCGGCGATCGCGACGCGCGGGCGGCGCAAGGGCCAGTGCGCCCGCGAGAGCAGCAGCGGGCCACCCACGAACGCCGCGCACATCCATCCCACGAGCCCGACCAGGCCGAGCACGAGGGTCCCCACGTCAGCCCTCCGACGGCGGCTCGATCGCCGCGCGCAGCAGGTCGACGTCACGGGCGTCGAGCTCGCCGGCGAAGCGCAGCAGCGCCGCGCTGCGGTCACGGCTGCCCACGAGCGCCTGCAGCATCCGCTCGGCCACCACCGCCGACTCGGCCACCACCGGCTCGAACGACACGCCGCGATCGGTCGGGACCCGGCGGACCTGCCCCTTGACCACCAGCCGGTCCAGCACGGTGAGCATCGCGGTGAGGCCGGGCGCGTCGGTGCCGAACGCCTCGAGCACCTGCCGGGCGCTGACCGGGCGGCCCGCGTCCCACAGGATCCGCAACGTCGCGGCCTCCAGCTCACCCGGGCGCCGCCGCGATCCGCCTGCCACGCACCCTCCTCGTGACCCGTTCGTCGTCCGCGGCCCCGAGACGTGGCCGCAGCGGGCCGATGCTAACTCCGGACGACGCGTCGAGGACGACCTTACTCGATGTCTCTACACGTTGTAGAGTCGCCGGGTGATCGCGAACCCCGCCCTGGCATGGGCCTTCACGGCATGGTTCGCCGTGCTGGGCCTCGTCTCTCTCGCCGGCATCGTGCGCTCCGCCGGCTGGGTGGACCGCGGCTCCTACGGCGCGCACGTCCTCATGTGCCTGGCGATGGCGACCATGCCGTGGTCGTGGTCCACCCGGGTCCCGGCGGGCCTCACCATCACCGTCTTCACGCTCGCGGCGGCGTGGTACGCCTGGCTGGCGCTGTTCCGCCCGCACGCCGATGCCGGCCCGGGCGGCGGCGGCCACCACTCCAGCACGCTCCTGCTCGCCTACCACACCGTGATGATGGCGGCGATGGTGTGGATGAGCGTGGTCATGACGGCGATGATGGCGGCGCCCGGCGGGATGGCCGCCATGAGCGCGATGCCCGCCCCCGGGACGTCGACCGGCGCCGCCGCCATGCCAGACCCGGCGCCCGTGCCGATGGCGGCGGCCGCCTCCGTGTGGCACCTGGCGCCGTGGCAGGTCGCCGTCACGGTCGCGTTCGTCGCCGTGTTCGCCGCGGCCACGGCCTGGTTCGCGGTCCGCCTGCGCACCGGGCCGTCGCACCCCACCGGTCACCGGGGACTGCCATCGCTCGTCGAGACGCTGCTGAGCCTCGCGATGGCGCTCGGGATGGGCGCCTCGTTCCTCGTCATGTCCTGACCGCGCCCGAGCGATCGCGTCTTGTGAGGTCTTTCACCTCTTCGGGCCCATCGTCCTGGCTCGCCGACGTGGCCGTCGTCCTAGGCTTGTCGACGTGTCAGGAGGCACGCCTTGACACAGGGACCATCCGAGGGAAGCGCAATCGTGAGCGCCACAACCGCACAGGAACTGCCGAGCACGCTGCTGCGCCGCCGGATCGACGAGGAGTGCACGTTCATGCCTCTCGACCTGGACGACATGCCGCAGATCCCCATGCCGGTGCCGAACCACCCGGCCGGAGAGCTCGTGCATCCCTGGGAGGACTGACCAGGGCCAACACACCGTGTGATGGTGCGCACAGCCGCCGCGGCCACCACACTGGGTCCCACGCACGTCCGACGACGAAGGGCCCCATCCCATGGCCACCAACGGAGCGGTCCCGGGCGACACCCGTTCGCTCGGCAAGCTGGTCAGCGACCTGTCCGAACAAGCGTCCCGCCTGGTCCGGGCCGAGGTGGAGCTGGCCAAGGAAGAGCTGACCGCCAAGGCGAAGCACGCCGGCATCGGATCCGGGATGTTCATCGCCGCCGCGGTGCTGGCCGCCTACGCCGTGGCCGTCGGCATCGCCACGGTCATCCTCGCCCTCGCAGTGGCGCTCCCGGCGTGGCTCGCAGCCCTCATCGTGTTCGTCGCCATGCTCCTCGCGGCCGGCGCGCTCGTGCTCGTCGGTCGCGCGCAGGTGAAGAAGGGCACCCCGCCCAAGCCGGAGCGCGCCATCGAGAACCTGCGGGAAGACGTCGCGGCGGTCAAGGGAGGCCTGCACTCATGAGCGGCACGCAACCGACCGACAAGCTGAGCCGGCTCGAGGAGGACGTGCGGGCCGCCCGCGGCGAGCTCGCGGCGACGGTGGACGAGCTGGCGGGCTGGTTCGACCCGAAGACACGGCTGGCGGCCGCGAAGGACCGCGGTCGCCAGATGGTGCACGATGCCGCCGACCCGGCGGCGGACCCGGCGGTGCGCACGCGCGCCCGCATCGTGCTCGGGGTGGCTGCAGGCGCGACGGCCGCAGCGGTGGCCGGCCTCGTGGGCCGACTGGCTCGGCGCTGACGCGCCACGTCGTGGGGCGCTAGTCGACCTGGCGCTGCTGGGGCAGACCGTCGAGGAGCTCGCGCACCTCGGACTCCTTGTACCGGCGGTGCCCACCGAGCGTGCGGATGGACGAGAGCTTGCCGGCGCGGGCCCACCGCGTGACGGTCTTCGGGTCGACCCGGAAGAGGGTCGCCACCTCGGACGGCGTCAGCAGGTTCTCCGGCTGGACGGGCGACGGGGACATGACCGACCTCCATGGTGCGTGGATGTGCTCGGGCTGCTCCCCGCGCACTGCGTGGTCATCCTCCCCCAGGGACGAACCGTGCCTGCCAGACTCGCACAAACCGCGCGACGTCGACAAATCGGTCTGTTCAGCCCCAGGTCGGGAGACTTCACCTACAACACTCTTAACGGTACATCTCACCCTCAACCTGACCGATCCGGCGGAATAGTCCTGCGATCGTGTCGCGGTACCACATCGTGAGACGGGCGTCCGGCCGTCGGCAGCCCCCACCCGAGCGGAGCCACGCGGCAGACCAAGCCGACCGGCGCACCGGCGGCCCGCGGCGGCCCCGGCGCCGGTGGTCGGAATGAGTTCGGACCATGTACCGTTGCCCTGCGAAGAGACGCACAACAGCACCCCGGGGCCGCACGTGTGAGCACGGAGCCGCCCCGCTTCCACGTCAGAGGGGGTCGATGCCATGGGGCGCGGCCGTCAGAAGGCAAAGCAGACGAAGGTCGCACGCGAGCTCAAGTACATGAGCCCGACGACCGACTACCGGGCTCTCGAGGCAGAGCTCGCGTCGCGCAGCCACCACGATGTCGTCACCGACACCCCTCCCGACGAGGCCGACGACGAGCCCTGGAACTCCTGGGCCGACGAGGACGACGACGAGTAGGGCTCAGGCCCCGCGGTAGGTCCCGACCAGGTGCACGGCCCCGCCGTGCACCCCTTTCGTTCCGCTCACCAGCGGCCGGGCGTCGTCGTCCGCGGACCGAGACCGCACGGTCCCCAGCACCCACGCCGGGTAGCCGAGGCCGGCGGCCCGCGCCAGGACGGCGTCCGCCGCGTCTGGCGCGACGATCGCCACCATCCCGACGCCCAGGTTGAGGGTGGACTCCAGGTCCGCCCACGGCACCGCGCCCAGCCGCTGGACCAGGGAGAACACCGGCGGCAGCGTCCAGGACGCGCGGTCGACGTCGGCCACCAGGCCGGCGGGCAGCACGCGCGCGAGGTTCGCCGCGAGCCCGCCGCCGGTGACGTGCGTGAAGGCGTGCACGGCGGCGGGGAAGGCCTCGACGAGGCGCAGGCAGTCGGCGGCGTAGACCCGGGTGGGCGTCAGCAGCTCCTCGCCCAGCGTGCGGCCGAGCTCGTCGACGTGCCGGTCGAGGGTCCAGCCGGAGCGGGCGACGACGCCACGCACCAGGGAGTAGCCGTTCGAGTGCAGGCCGCTGGACGCCAGGGCGACGAGCACGTCGCCGGCGGCCACCCGGTCGGGGCCCAGCAGCCGGTCCGCCTCGACCACGCCGGTCACGGCGCCCGCGACGTCGTACTCGTCGGGGCCCAGCAGGCCCGGGTGCTCGGCCGTCTCGCCGCCGACGAGCGCGCAGCCGGCCACCGAGCACGCCGCCGCGATGCCGCGCACGATGTCCGCGATGCGCTCCGGGACCACGCGGCCGCACGCGATGTAGTCGGTCATGAACAGGGGCGTGGCACCCACGACGGCGATGTCGTCCACCACCATGCCCACCAGGTCGAAGCCGATGGTGTCGTGGACGTCCATCGCCTGCGCGATCGCCACCTTGGTGCCCACGCCGTCGGTCGACGAGGCCAGCAGCGGGTGCCGGTAGGCGGTCAGGGCGCCCGCGTCGTACAGCCCGGCGAAGCCGCCGACGCCGCCCAGCACCTGCGGCCCGTGCGTCGCCCGCACGGCCTCCTTCATGAGCTCGACCGCGCGGTCGCCCGCCTGCGTGTCGACGCCGGCGGCGGCGTACGTGAGGGGCTCGGCCCCGGACGGCGCGCTCACGGGCGCTCGAGCGCCGTCGCGGCACCCGCACCCGGCAGCAGGTGGAGCAGGCCGTCCTCGGGCGAGCCGAGGGACAGCTGCTGCTGCTCGAGCAGGTGCTTGCCGAGCCGGTCGTCGGGCGGCAGGTCGATCGGGTACGTGCCGGTGAAGCACGCGGCGCACAGCTCGCCGGCGGGCTGTTCGGTGGCGCCGACGAGACCCTCCAGCGAGATGTAGCCGAGGGAGTCGGCGTCCAGCGACGCCGCGATCTCGTCGACCCGCAGGCCGTTGGCGATGAGCTCGGCACGGCTGGCGAAGTCGATGCCGTAGAAGCACGGCCACTTCACGGGCGGGGAGGAGATGCGCACGTGCACCTCGGCGGCGCCGGCCTCGCGCAGCATCCGGATGAGGGCGCGCTGGGTGTTGCCGCGGACGATCGAGTCGTCGACGACGACGAGCCGCTTGCCGCGGATCTGCTCGCGCAACGGGTTGAGCTTGAGCCGGATGCCCAGCTGCCGCAGGGTCTGCGAGGGCTGGATGAACGTGCGGCCGACGTAGGCGTTCTTCGTCAGACCCTGCCCGAACGGGATGCCGGACTGCTGCGCGTAGCCGACCGCGGCCGGCGTGCCGGACTCCGGGACGGGGATGACGAGGTCGGCCTCGGCCGGGTGCTCGATCGCCAGGCGCCGGCCCATCGCCACGCGGCTGGCGTGCACCGAGCGTCCGGCGATGGCCGTGTCGGGGCGCGCGAGGTAGACGTACTCGAAGATGCAGCCCGCGCGCTTGGGCGTGGCGAACTTCGTCGAGCGCAGCCCGTTCTCGTCGATCGCGATGAGCTCGCCGGGCTCCACCTCCCGCACCACCGAGGCACCGACGATGTCGAGCGCCGGCGTCTCGGACGCCACCACCCAGCCGCGCTCGAGGCGGCCGAGGACGAGCGGGCGGACGCCCTGCGGGTCGCGCGCCGCGTAGAGCGTCGTCTCGTCCATGAAGACGAGCGAGAAGGCGCCCCGCAGGCGCGGCAGCACCTCGAGCGCGGTCGCCTCGAGCGTGTGGTCCGGGTCGCCCGCGAACAGCGCGGTGATCACGGCGGTGTCCGTGGTGTTGCCGCGCGCCAGCTCGCCGCGACGCCGGCTCCCGTAGCGCTCCGCGACGAGGTCGACGAGCTCGGCGGTGTTGGTGAGGTTGCCGTTGTGGCCCAGCGCGACCGTGCCGGCGGCGGTGGCGCCGAGCGTGGGCTGCGCGTTCTCCCACGTGGAGCCGCCGGTCGTCGAGTAGCGCGTGTGGCCGATCGCGACGTAGCCGGTCAGGGCCGCGAGCGACGTCTCGTCGAACACCTGCGAGACCAGGCCCATGTCCTTGAACACGAGGAGGTGGCTGCCGTCGCTCGTCGCGATCCCGGCCGACTCCTGGCCGCGGTGCTGCAGCGCGTACAAGCCGAAGTAGGCGAGCTTGGCCACCTCTTCGCCAGGTGCCCACACACCGAAGACCCCGCAGGCATCCTGCGGACCCTTCTCGTGGGGGTTGAGATCGTGGGTCAGACGTCCGTCCGGGCGGGGGGCCACGTCCCTATGGTCGCACAGGGCCCGGCGCCCGCCAGGCCGCGTCCGCAGGGCGCGACGCGACGACCGCCCGCGGTGCACACCCACGCCGGCGGTGCACTCCCAACCCAGCGGTGCATCTGCAGGCGCACCGCTGGGTTGGGAGTGCACCCGTCGCGGCGCCAGCGCTCGGCGCGGGACCGCGGCGGGCGGATCGGCAGTCGGCGGGGCAGCCCCGTCAGCGCTCGGCTCGGCAGGTGGTGGCAGCCGCGTCAGAGGTCGGCGAGCGGGGCCACCGCCGGGGCGACCACGTCGCGCATCCACGACGCCAGCGGCATCTCCGACGGGCGCAGGATCACCGTGTCGACCCCGAGCGCGGCGAACGGCCGCATCTCGTCGACGAAGGCCGCGACGTCGCCGGCGAACAGTGCGTCCCCGCCGTTGAGCACCGTCACCCGGATCTCCTTCGGGTCGCGACCCACCGCCGCGCAGTGCTCGTGCAGCACGTCGAGCTTGTGCGCCAGCTCGTCGGGCGTCGCCGAGAAGAGGTTGCACGCGTCGGCGTACTGAGCGACGAGCCGCAGCGTCTTCCGCTCACCGCTGCCGCCCACCATGATCTCCGGCTTCGACAGGGGCAGCGGCGAGCACAGCGTCTCGGCGAGCTGGTAGTGGACGCCCTGGTAGGGCCCGTCGTTCTCCGGGTCCCACATCTGGCGGCAGATCTGGAGGGTCTCCTCCAGCCGCTCGAACCGCTCCGCCAGCGGCGGGAACGGCACGCCCAGCGCCTCGTGCTCGCGGTCGTACCACGCGGCGCCCAGGCCCATCGTGGCGCGGCCGCCGGACAGCACGTCGAGGGTGGCGCCGATCTTCGCCAGCAGGCCCGGGTGGCGGTAGGTGACGCCCGTGACGAGCACACCGAGCTGCGTGGTGGACGTGCGACCCGCGAGGAAGCCGAGCGTCGTGTACGCCTCGAGCATCGGGTCCTGGCGCGGGAAGCCGGCCCGCTCCATCTGGAAGTAGTGGTCCATGACGGACAGCCACGCGACACCGGCCGCCTCGGCCGCGTCGGCGGTCGCGGCGAGCTCGTCGCGCAGCTGAGCGGGCGCGACGGAGTCGAACCGCATGAGGTGGGCGCCGACCTTCATCGCGCCACCTCCACGACCCCGTGGGCCGCCTCGGCGACCGGCTGCCACTCGCGCCACGACGCGAGCCGTGCGGCGTAGTCCGCCTCGGCGATCGCGAGCGGGGCCTCGCCGAGGAACAGCCGCAGCGGCGGGTTCTCGGCGTCGACCACCGTCAGGACGGCCGCTGCCGAGGCCGTCGGGTCGCCGGCGCTCGCCATCTGGCCCGACCGCTGCCGGGCACGGGCCGCGCGCGCCTCGTCGTAGGCCGCCAGCGGCGTCGCGTGCCGGGCCGACGAGCCGCTCCAGTCGGTCGCGTAGCCGCCCGGCTCGATGAGCGTGACGTGGATGCCGAACGGCACGACCTCCTGCGCGAGCGCCTGACTGAACCCCTCGAGCGCCCACTTCGACGCGTGGTACGCCCCGAGGTTGGCGAACGCGGAGATGCCGCCGATCGACGACACCTGGAGGATGTGGCCGCCGCCCTGGGCCCGCATGATCGGCAGGGCCGCCTGCGTCACCCAGAAGGCGCCGAAGAGGTTCGTCTCGAGCTGGGCGCGGAGCTCCGCCTCCGACAGCTCCTCGACCATGCCGAACTGGCCGTAGCCGGCGTTGTTCACGACGACGTCGAGGCGGCCGAGCCGCTCGTTCGCCTCGGCGACCGCGGCGAGGTCCGCCGCGCGATCGGTGACGTCGAGCCGCAGCGGGACCACTGCGTCGCCGTAGGTGTCGACGAGGTCGTCGAGCGTGGACAGGTCGCGCGCAGTGGCGGCGACGCGGTCGCCGCGCTCGAGCGCGGCCGCGGCCCACTGGTGGCCGAAGCCACGCGACGCGCCGGTGATGAACCAGGTCTTCATGAGCGCTCCTCACCCGGCACCGAAGGCCGGTACGCTGTAACCGGAGGAACGTCCGGTTGATGAGGTCAACGTAACCGGAACGTCCTCCGGATCGCAACCGGAGGAAGGGGAACCGTGGCCGACGAGCAGACGACGACGGCGTGCGAGCGCCCGCTGCGCGCCGACGCGCGCCGCAACCGGGACGCGCTCCTCGCGGCCGCCGTCGAGGCGTTCGCGAAGAGCGGCGCGGACGTGCCGCTCGAGACGATCGCGGCCAACGCCGGCGTGGGCGTGGGGACCCTGTACCGCAACTTCCCCGACCGCAACGCGCTGATCGAGGCCGCCTACCGGCACGAGGTCGCCTCGCTCTGCGCCCGCGCGCCGCAGCTGCTCGCCGAACGCGCGTCGGGCCTCGAGGCGCTGCGCGAGTGGACCGCCCGGTTCATCGGCTACGCCGCCGCGAAGGCCGGCATGAAGGAGGCCCTGCGCGCCGCGATCGGCGCCGAGGGCACGCTGTTCTCCGAGACGCGCGAGCTCATCATCACCGCGATCGGCGAGCTGCTGGCGGCCGGCGCCGCAGACGGCTCGATCCGCTCCGACGTGGACGCCGGCGACGTGTGGCGCGCCATGGGCGCGGTGTGGAACGTGCCCGCCGGCCCGCAGTGGGAGCGGCACGTGCGGACGCTGCTCGACCTGGTGCTGGACGGCCTGCGCTACCGCGCCGGCGAGGCGTAGCCCTCAGCGCGCGGCGCGGCGCGAGCGGGCGTCCGCCCACAGCGCCAGCACGGCGCCGACGATCGCCCCGACTCCCGCTAGGCCGATGCCGGTCACCAGGCGCGCGCCGTTCGACCCAGCGAGGAACGGCAGCACGCCCCCGCCCTCGCCCGCCGCGGCCAGGTCGCCGCGGTCGAGCGCGATCGCCAGCACCACGCCCACGACGAACCCGAGCACCGCGCCGTAGCCGATGAAGGCGCCGAACCGCGGCGCGCGGCGCACCAGGGCCGGCGCGGCGATGCGGGCGAGGGTCTCCTCGTCGGGCACGTCCGGGCCGGGCGCGACCGGGGCGGCGGCGTCGCCGGCCGTGTCCGCGTCGTCGGCAGCGGCCGCCTGGGTCGGGCCGCCGTCGTCGCCGGCCGGCGTCTCGTGCGCAGCGGCCTCGTCGGGCGCCGGCGCCTGCCCGGCGGCGGGCTCCTGCCTCGCGGCCGGCTCGTCGGGAGCCGGTGACGCGTCGTCCACGAGGGCGTCCTCGGGGACGGGGGCGGGCGTCACGGGCTCGTCGGGCTGCTCGTCGGGCACCTGGGCATCCTAGGCGCGGCTCAGCGCGGCTCAGCGCGGCCGGGCGGCCTGGAGCGGCAGCCAATCGGAGAGGTCGGCGCGTTCGCCCGACGCGTGGACGCGGCCCGCCGCGACCGCCTCGTCCCAGGTCAGGACGCCGCTGGCGAGCGAGAGCCACGTCTGCGCATCGGTCTCCACCACGTTGGGCGGCGTGCCGCGCGTGTGCCGTGGCCCCGCGACCGCCTGCACGGCGCCGTCCGGTGGCACCCGCACCTCGACGGCGTTGCCGGGCGCGAGGTCGGCGAGCTCCTCGAGCGTGAAGCGCACCGCCGCCCGCCGGTCGGCGGTCGAGACCTCGTCGGGCGACGCCCGCCAGGCCGCGAGCGCGGCCCGGCCGGCCTGCGGATCGGTGCGGCGGCGGGGAGGCACCGGCCCATTGTCGCGGCCGTCAGCCCGCGGCGTAGTCCGCGCCGCCGCTGACGCCGAACGCCTGCTCGAGCGAGGGAACGCCCGTGGCGTGCAGCCACGCGGCCAGGTCGCGGCCCACGTAGCGCAGGTGCCACGCCTCCGGCTCGTAGCCGGTGGTGGCGGTGTTGTCGGGCGTGTAGCGGACGACGAAGCCGAACTCCCAGGCGTGGGCCGAGGCCCAGGCCGCCTCGACGGTCCCCGCGAAGCACGGCACGAGGTCGCAGCCCGGCTGCGAGGCGCTGTGCAGGTCGAGCGCCAGGCCCGTCTGGTGCTCGGAGAAGCCGGCGCGGGCGGAGTAGCGGTCCGCGTACGCGGTGCCGGCGTGGGCGACGACGTCCGCGTGGATGACGCGCTGGTCCACGTACGAGCGGTAGGCGTTGCGCAGCGACAGGCGCACGCCGTCGGCCGTCGCGGCCGCGATCATCGCCGTGAGGTCCGGCACGGCCTCGCCCCGCACCATGCCCCCGGCCACCCAGACCAGCCCCGTGGGCGCGTAGGCGACGGGGTCGAGGGGGTGCTGCTTGTTGACGACCACCCAGAGGCTCGCCGGGTCGGTGGTCGAGCGCGCGGCGAGGTCGATGCCCACGGCGGTCAGTGCCGGGCTCGGTGCCGGCGGGACCGCGGTCGTGGTCGACGGGCCGGGCGACGCGGGGGCGGCGGCCGGGGTGGGTCCCGGGCCCGTCGGGCCAGCACCGGTCGCACCGCCCGACGCCCCCACGCCGAACAGCCGCAGGTCGGCGTCGACCGCGTGGCCGACGAGCACGCCGAGCGCGAGCGCCGCCACGACGACCGCACCCGTCACCAGCCGCCGGCGGCCGGCGCGGCGTGACGGGCGGCCGGCGCGACGCGGCGGGCGGGCGGTGCGGCGCACCCACCGATGCTAGGGGCGGGCGCCCGCCTCGGCGGGGCCCTGGCGCCGCCCGGCACGCGGCGCCACGATGGTGCGGTGCCTCGCCGTCGCGGTGTGCTGCTCGGGCTGGCGCTGGCCGTCGCCACGCTCGTCGGCTGCGGCCCGGCCCACGATGCCGCCACGCCCCCGAGCTCGACCCCGCTCGCCGCCGTCAGCGTCGCACCGGGCACCACGGGCGTGGTCGCGCTCGGGAAGCGGCCGTTCCGACTGCACGTCCCGGCCGGGTACGACGGCACCACTCCGCTGCCCCTCGTCGTCGCGCTGCACGGGTACACGTCGAACTCGCAGGACCTCGACCGCTACCTCGGGCTGACGGCCGCCTCGGACGCGCGCGGCTTCCTCCTGGCGCTGCCCGACGGCACGCTCGACAGCCGCGGCGACGAGTTCTGGAACGCGGCACCCAGCTGCTGCGACTTCGACGGGAGCCGCGTCGACGACTCCGGCTACCTCAGCACCCTCGTCGACGCCGTGCGCGCCACCCACCCGGTGGACCGGGTCGCCGTGGTGGGCCACTCCAACGGCGGCTACATGGCGCACCGGTTCGCGTGCGACCACGCCGACCAGGTGGACGCGATCGCGTCCCTCGCGGGACCGCTGCCCGCCGACACGTCCGGCTGCCGGCCCAGCCGGCCCGTGAGCGTGCTCCAGGTCCACGGCACCGCCGACACCACGGTGCCGTACCGGGGGCGGGCCGGCGACTCCTCGGCGCCCGCAACCGCCGCGGCGTGGGCGGCGCTCGACGGTTGCCGCCCGACGGCCACCGCCGCGCCGGCGCAGGACGACGACTCGTCGATCGCGGGTGCCGAGACCACCGTGCAGGTGTGGTCCGACGGCTGCCGGGACGGCAGCCGCGTGGCGCTGTGGAGCATCCAGGGAGCCCCGCACACACCGCAGCTGAGCACCGCCTTCACCGGGCAGGTGCTGGACTTCCTGCTCGGCCGCTAGGCGTCCGCCCCGGTGAGCTCGAAGAGCACCGAGCGGTCCGCCACCGACGCCTCGACGAGGCGCGCGAGCACGTCCCGGCCGAGGGGCAGGCTGCCGTCCGGGCCGGGCCGGACCTTGGCGAGGATGGCGGGCTCGCGCACCATGAGCTCGCCGCGCCGCTGGTCCGGCGGCAGCTCGGCGGCGTGCCCACGCGGCCCCTCGACCACCACCCCGCGGTACGACGAGCCGACCCGGTCCTCGAGCACTGCCGCCTCCACGAGGTCGAGCCCGCCGCGCGCGTAGGCGTGCGCGCGCCGGTCGGCGTCCGCCATGGTGGCCGGGAGCGACGGCAGTCCTGCCAGCACCCAGTCCGGTACCGGCCGGCCGACGCACGCCGCCAGGCACACCTCGGTGCCGAAGCGGTCGACGAGGCGCCGCAGCGGCGCGGTGACGTGCGCGTAGGGCGCGGCGATCGCGGCGTGGCGGGCGGCGTCCCCGGTGGGGGCGGCGGTGCCGTCCGCGCCGCCGAACGCGTGGTAGCCGGCACCCCGGAAGAGCGTCACGGCCGCCTCGAGGAACGCGGCGTGCGCCGGGGTCGAGGCGTCGAGGCGGTCGAGCAGCTCGCCGTAGCCGAGGGTCGTGGGCCACGGCACGCCCAGCGCTGCCGCCGCGCGCCGCAGGCGCGCGATGTCGTGCCCGTCGGGCGGGGGCATGGTGCGCAGCACCCCGACGCCCGCATCGAGCATGAGCGACGCCGCCGCGATGCCCGTCAGCAGCGACACCTGCGCGTTCCAGCCCTCCACCGGCAGGGGGGCGCGGAACGCCAGGCGCCAGCCGCCGCCGTCGTCGCGCGAGGCCTCCTGCTCGGGGACGTCGAGCGAGACCCCGCCGCGTTCGCGCTCGCGCGCCTGGCGGCGCCGGCCCACCTCGCGCAGCGCGCGCAGCACGGCAAGCGCGCCGGCGGGGTCCGGTCCGCCGTCGAGCGCGGCCTGCGCGCCCTCGTAGGAGAGCTTCGCCCGGCTGCGCACCAGCGCCGGCTCCACCCGGGCGCCGACGATCTCGGCGTCCTCGTCGAGGTCGACCGTCCACAGGGCCGCGGGCCGCACCTGACCCGGCAGCAGGCTCGCCGCGCCCTCGGACAGCACGCGGGGGTGCAGCGGCACGGTGCCGTCGGGCCCGTAGCACGTGGTGCCCCGCCGTCGCGTCTCGCCGTCCAGAGCACCCCCGGGCACGACGAACGCGGGCACGTCCGCGATGGCGTACGAGACCCGCCAGCCCGCGCCCGACCACGCGACGTGCAGCGCCTGGTCGAGGTCCATGGACGCGGCCGGGTCGATGGTGACGAGAGGGAGGTCCGTCGCGTCGACGCGCGGCAGGCCACGGCCGGGCACGTCCGCCGGTCCGCGGGCGGCCGCAGCCGCCGCCTCGGCCTGGGCGGCGGAAGTGAAGTCCTCCGACAGGCCCAGCTCGGCGCGCAGCCGGGCCAGTCCCTCGACGAGCTGCCCGTCGACCCCGGGCGCCAGCCTCAGCCTCGTGGTCGGCACGTCGCGACACTAGTGCGCGTGGCTGAGCGGGTCAGGCGAAGTGGCGCGGGAGCGTCGCCTCGGACGCCGCGCGGAGCTCGGCGAGGGACACGCTGAACAGGCCCGTCACCTCGAACGCCGGGGCACCGTCCGCGTCGTCGGCCGGCCCGGTCTCCGCGGTCTCGCCCAGGCGCAGCGCGGGCACGCCGCGCGCGGTGCACAGGTCGACCAGCCGCTGCTCCTCCGAGCGCGGCACCGCGACGACGGCCCGCGCCGTGGACTCGGAGAACAGCGCGGCGAAGGGCGAGACGCCGTCGCGCGCGCACAGGGCGTCGAGCGCGACGCGCACACCGACGCCGTACCGCAGGCAGCCCTCGACGAGCGCCTGCGCCAGGCCGCCCTCCGAGAGGTCGTGCGACGCGTCGACGATCTCGTCCCGCGCGGCCTGGACCAGCACGGCCGCCAGCCGGCGCTCCGCCGCGAGGTCCACCGCCGGCGGCGTGCCCCCGAGGTGCTGGTGCGCGACGTCGGCCCACGCCGACCCGTCCAGCTCGTCCCTCGTCGTGCCCAGCAGCCAGACCGCCTCGCCCGGCGCCGTCCAGCCGGACGGCACCGCCTGCGCGACGTCGTCGAGCACGCCCAGCACGCCCGCCACGGGGGTCGGGTGGATCGCGATGTCGCCCGTGGTGTTGTACAGCGACACGTTGCCGCCCGTCACCGGCACCTCGAGCGTCTGGCACGCGTCCGCCATGCCCTCGATGACGCGCACCAGCTGCCACATCGAGTCGGTGCGCTCCGGGCTGCCGATGTTGAGGCAGTCGGTCACCGCGAGCGGGCGTGCGCCCGTGGCGGCGACGTTGCGGTAGGCCTCGGCGAGCGCGAGCTGGGCGCCGGCGTAGGGGTCCAGCTGGGCGTAGCGGCCGTTGGCGTCCGTCGCGAGCGCCACGCCGAGGCCGGTGGTCTCGTCGACGCGGACCACGCCGGCGTCGTCGGGCTGCGCGAGCGCGGTGTTGCCCTGGACGAACCGGTCGTACTGGTCCGTCACCCACGCCTTGGAGGCGAGGTTGGGGCTCGCGACGAGCGCCAGCACGGTGGCCCGCAGCTCGTCGGGCGTCTCCGGCCGCGCGTAGCGGGCCGCGCCCTCCGGCCCGGAGGCCGTGTCCGCGGCGAGCGCGTCGAGCCAGTCCGGGCGCGCGTACGGCCGGTCGTAGACCGGGCCGTCGACGGCCACCGTGGTCGGGTCGACGTCGACGATGCGGTGGCCGAAGTGGTCGATCGTCAGGCGGCCGTCGTCGGTGACCTCGCCGATGACGGCGGTCTCGACGTCCCACCTCGTCGTCACCGCGAGGAACTCGTCGAGCCGGTCGGGCCGGACCACGGCCATCATCCGCTCCTGCGACTCGCTCATGAGGATCTCGCCCGCGGTGAGCGTCGGGTCGCGCAGCAGCACCTTCTCCAGGTCCACGTGCATGCCGCCGTCGCCGTTGGCCGCCAGCTCGCTCGTGGCGCAGCTGATGCCCGCCGCGCCGAGGTCCTGGATCGCCTCGACCACGCCCGCCGCGAACAGCTCGAGGCAGCACTCGATGAGCACCTTCTCCATGAAGGGGTCGCCCACCTGCACGCTCGGCCGCTTGCTCGGCTTGGAGTCGTCGAACGTCTCGCTGGCCAGGATCGACGCGCCGCCGATGCCGTCGCCGCCCGTGCGCGCGCCGAAGAGCACGACGAGGTTGCCCACGCCCGTGGCGTTGGCCAGGTGCACGTCCTCGTGCCGCAGCACGCCGAGGCACAGCGCGTTGACCAGGGGGTTGCCCTGGTAGCTCGGGTCGAACACCGTCTCGCCGCCGATGTTGGGCAGCCCCAGGCAGTTGCCGTACCCGCCGACGCCGGCGACCACGCCGTGCACCACGCGCGCGGTGTCGGGGTGGTCGATCGCGCCGAAGCGCAGCTGGTCCATGACCGCGACGGGCCGCGCGCCCATCGAGATGATGTCGCGCACGATGCCGCCGACGCCCGTGGCGGCGCCCTGGTAGGGCTCGACGAAGCTCGGGTGGTTGTGGCTCTCCACCTTGAACGTCACGGCCCAGCCGTCGCCGATGTCGACGACGCCCGCGTTCTGCCCGATGCCGACGAGCAGGTGCTCGCGCATCGCCGGCGTCTGGCGCTCGCCGAAGAGCCGCAGGTGCTTGCGGCTCGACTTGTACGAGCAGTGCTCCGACCACATGACGGAGTACATGGCGAGCTCGGCGGTGGTGGGCCGGCGTCCGAGCAGGTCACGGATGCGGGCGTACTCGTCCGGCTTGAGCCCCAGCTCGGCGAACGGCTGCTCGACGTCCGGGGTGGCGGCGGCGTTCTCGACGGTGTCGACGGAGTCGGTGCTCATCGGGACTCAGCCTAACGGCGCGGGCACCGCCGACAGGCCGCCGTCAGCGCAGCAGCCCCCGGGCGATCGCGGTGGCCAGCGTGGGCGCCAGCGGCAGGCGCGGCAGCAGTGTCGCCTGGTAGGCGTGGTAGAGGTCCGCCTTGCCGGGCCAGACCGTGGCGACGGGCGTGTTGTCCGGCGCGAGCTGGTGGTGCCACGAGCCGTGCTCGTGGTCGACGAGGGAGCGCTCCGCGTAGTCCCACACGCGGGCGTACCAGTCGCCGTACTCGGGCTCCCCGGTGCGCTGCGCGAGCGCGGCCGCCGCCCCGATCGCCTCGGCCGCCACCCAGTGCATCCGGTCGCGCACCACGGGGGTGCCGGACCAGTCCGTGGTGTAGACGAAGCCGTCCGCGCCGTCCACGGCCCAGCCGTCGGTGGTCGCGCGGTCGAACAGGCCGCGGGCCGCCGCCAGCCAGTCGGCGCCCTCGGCGCCGGCGGCCTCGAGGTGCAGCAGCAGCCGGCTCCACTCGAGCCCGTGCCCCACCGTGGCGCCGTACGGCTTGAACTGGTCGTCGGGCCGGTCGGCGTTGAGCTCCGGCTGCGGCGTCCAGGACTCGTCGAAGTGCTCCGGCAGGCGCCACTCGTTGTCCGCGGCGGCGTGGGCGGCGAAGGCCCCGATCCGCGCGGCCCGGTCCAGCCACACGCGCTCGCCCGTGACGTCCGCCGCCGCGAGGAAGGCCTCGACCGTGTGCATGTTCGCGTTGATGCCGCGGTACGGGTCGAGCACCGTGAACTGCGCGTCCCACGTGTCGACCGCCTTGCCGGCCTCCTCGTCCCAGAACCACTTCTCGAACGCCGCGAGCGCGTCCGCGAGCAGCCGGTCCGCGCCGTCCAGCCCGGCCGCGGTGGCCGACGAGGCCGCGAGGACCACGAACGCGTGCGTGTAGGCGGTCTTGCCCGGGCCGGGCGTGCCGTCCGCCGCCAGCGACGGGAACCAGCCACCGCCCTCCCCGTCCCGCAGCGGGCCGGTGAGCCCCGCGAGCGCGGCCTGCGCGAGCGGACGGCAGCCCGGCACCCCGAGCAGCGTGCCGAGCGAGTACACGTGCGCCGTGCGCGCCGAGATCCAGGTCTCCACCCCCCGCTCGAGCCAGGGGGAGCCGTCGTCCGTCAGCCAGGCCGCGCCACCGCCCGGGTACGGGCTCCGCCGGCCGAACGCGAGCAGGCTCTCGCCGTGCCGCGCCAGCCAGTCACGATGGGTGGGCAGCAGTGTCCACACAGTCACGCGGGGAAACTACCGCAGGTGCTTCTCCGCGATGGCAGCGCCACCCGCGGCGCGCGCCGCACGCAGGTCCGCGCGGGCCTCGTCCTGCCGTTCCCGCTCGGCCCCCGAGGCGATCGGCGCGTCGAGCACCTGCGGCCCGAACCCGAACGCGTCCACGAGGTCCTGCGCGTGCGGGCGCAGGCGGACCAGCAGCCGGTCGCGGTAGGAGGTGACGGTGCGCGCCCGCCCGGCGGACAGGCGCCCGTGGACCAGGTACCACGCGAGGTGCCGCTCCACGAGCGTGAGCCCGAACAGGTCGCGCAACCACGTGAGCACCTGGCGCGTGCCGCCGTCCGGCACGCTCGACAGCGCCCGCGTGAACGCCTCCCACTGGACCCGCTCGGCGTGCGCCCGCGCGGCCTCGACCATCTCGTGCTGGTGCGCCTCGACGAGCGCCGCCGCCGGCCCGGGGGCCATCCGCCGGGCGGGCGCGAGCGCCGCCGCCAGCTGCGCCACCATCGTCTCCACGCGGTCGGTGAGCAGCTCGCGCTGCGCCTGCTCGCCGCGCAGCGAGTTGGCCGACCGGCGCGTGTCCCCCACGTCGACGAGCGTCTGCGCGGCCCGCACCAGCGGCGTGCGGTGCAGCGCCGCGTCGGCCGCGCGCTCGGCGACGAGCCGGGCCACCTCGCCGCGCCCGCCGGCCTTGACGGCGTGCGCGTAGTCCGCCAGCAGCCGCTTGGCGACGAGCTGGTAGAGCACGGTGTTGTCGCCCTCGAACGTCGCGTAGACGTCGAGGTCCGCCCGGAGCCCGACGATCCGGTTCTGCGCGAGGAAGCCTTGCCCGCCGCACGCCTCCCGGCAGGTCTGGAGCGTGGTCAGCGCGTGCCACGTCGACGTGGGCTTGAGCGCCGCCGCGAGCGTCTCGAGGTCCTCGCGCCGGCCCGGGGTGTCGGCGCGGCCGGAGAAGACGTCGTCGAACATCGCGAGCATCTCCTCGTGCGCGTACGCGGCCGCGTACGTCTCCGCCACGAGCGGCAGCAGCCGGTGCTGGTGCTCGCCGTGGTCGAGCAGCACCACCTCGTCGTCGCCCACCGCCGCGAACTGGCGCCGCTGGTTCGCGTAGGTCACGGCGATGGCCAGGCCGATCTTCGCGGCGTTGGTCGCGGCGCCGTCGAGCGACACCCGGCCCTGCACGAGCGTGCCGAGCATGGTGAAGAAGCGGCGCCCGGGGCTGGCGATGGGCGAGGAGTACGTGCCGTCGGGCGCCACGTCGCCGTAGCGGTTGAGCAGGTCGGTGCGCGGCACCCGGACGTGGTCGAACCAGAGCCGGCCGTTGTCGATGCCGTTGAGGCCGCCCTTGAGGCCGTCGTCGTCCCCGCCGACGCCGGGCAGGAACGCACCCGTCCGCGGGTCCCGGATGGGCACGTAGAACGCGTGCACGCCGTGGTCGACGCGCGGCCCGCCGGGCGCCGCGGTGACGAGGTGCGCGAACACGACGGCCGCCACGCCGTGCAGCGCCGCGTTGCCGAGGTAGTCCTTCCATGCGGCGCGGAACGGCGTGTGCAGCACGAACTCCTGCGTCGCCGGGTCGTACTCGGCCGTGGTCGCGATCGCCGCGACGTCGGAGCCGTGCCCGGTCTCGGTCATGGCGAAGACGCCGGGGACCCGCAGGCTCGTCGCCCCCGGGAGCAGGCGCGCGTGGTGGTCGGCCGTGCCCAGGTGCAGGATCGCCGACGCGAAGAGGCCCCACTGGACACCGGCCTTGATCTGCAGCGACGGGTCGGCGGCGACGAGCTCCTCGAACCGGGCGAGGCTGCCGCCGTGGTCGTCGCACCCGCCCGCCGCCGGCGGGAAGGCCCGCAGCACGTCGTGGCTCTCCACGAGCGCGCGGAGCTGGGACAGCACACGCTCGCGGTGCTCGGGCATCGGCAGGCCCTCGACCTTGCGGAACGCGGGGTCCGCCGCGAGCGCCCGCGCGCTGCGGCGCAGCTCGGCGTAGCGGCCGAGGAGGTGCTCCTCGAGCACGGCGACCTCCACGCGCGGCTGCACGTGGTGGGCCACCGGGTGGCGACGGTCGGCGACGGCGGTCACGACGGGTCCTCCTTCTGCTGCGGCCGGCCGCGGGCGAGGAGCCCCACGGGCCCGGCCCACAACCAGCTCGTCACCTGCGCGGCGAGGGCCTCGCGGTCCGGCCGCTCCTCGGGATGCGTGAGCCACCACTCGCCCGCGCCACGCACGAAGCCCACGGCGCCCGCGGCCCACGCGGCGGCCGCCTCGGCGCCACCGCCGGCGACCTCTCGCGCGAACGGCGCCGCGACGAGCTCGGTCACCGAGCCGAGGAAGTGCTCCACGACGCCGTCGCGCGTGACGAACGCGTAGACGTTCGGCGAGTGCTCCACCATGCCCAGGTAGACCTCGACCATGGCCCGCAGGCCCTCGCGCGGCGTCGGCGCAGCGGCCAGTGCCGCGGCCAGCGCCTCGCCGATCTCGCCGACGACGAGCCGGGCGACGGCGACCTGCAGCGCCGTCTTGTCGGCGAAGTAGCGGTAGACGAGCGACTTCGAGGTGCCGGCGTCCGCCGCGATCTCCTCCATGGAGATGTCGGGGCCGCGCCGGTGGACCGTGTGGCGGGCGAGCTCGACGAGGTCGTCGTGCCGCGCCTGGCGGTGCCCGGCCCAGCGCGTGACGCGCCCGTCGGCGGCACGAACGGCGTCGTCGCCGGGTGTCGTCGTCGACCCGGCCTTGCCAGCGGGACTCACGGGACCGACGGTATCAAGTACCATGCGTCCTGCACAGTGTTTGTAGGACCTTGGTCCCTAACCTCAGCCGCCACCTGGCGCGGCCCGACATCGACGGTGATGTGGAATGAGCAGTCCTCGACCGGCCTACGTGCTCGGCGGCAACCGGATCCCCTTCGCCCGCGCCGGCGGCGCCTACGCGCACGCCAGCAACCTCGACCTGCTCACGGCCGCGCTCGACGGGCTCGTCGCGCGGTTCGGCCTGCAGGGCGAGGTGATCGGCCAGGTCTCCGCCGGGGCGGTCCTCAAGCACAGCCGGGACTTCAACCTCACCCGGCAGGCCGTGCTCGGCTCACCCCTGTCGCCACGCACGCCGGCGAGCGACGCCCAGGAGGCGTGCGCCACCGGCGTCGAGACCGTGGTGGCCCTCGCGAACAAGATCGCGCTCGGTCAGCTCGAGTCCGGGGTCGCGGGCGGCGTCGACTCCGCGTCCGACGCGCCGATCGTCGTGGGCGACCGCCTGCGGCGCGCGCTGCTCGACGCGAACCGCGCCAAGACCGCCCCGCAGCGGCTCGCCGCCCTCGCGCGGATCCGGCCCAAGGACCTCGCGCCCGTGGCCCCCCGGACCGACGAGCCCAGCACCGGGCTGTCCATGGGCGAGCACCAGGCGCTCACCACCGCCCGCTGGGGGATCAGCCGCCAGGCGCAGGACGAGCTCGCGCTCGCCTCCCACCAGCGGCTCGCGGCCGCGTGGGACGCCGGGTTCTTCGACGACCTCGTCACCTCCTACCAGGGGCTCACACGCGACGGGAACCTGCGCCCGGACACGTCGCTGGAGAAGCTCGCCGCGCTGCCGCCCGTGTTCGGCAAGCGCCTGGAGGCCGCGCCCAGCATGACGGCCGGCAACTCCACGCCGCTCACCGACGGCGCCTCGACCGTGCTGCTCGGCTCGGCCGAGTGGGCCGCCGCGCACGACCTCACGCCGCTGGCCGCCGTGGTCGACGCCGAGGTGGCCGCGGTCGACTTCGTCCACGGCGACGAGGGGCTGCTCATGGCCCCGGCCTACGCGGTGCCGCGGCTGCTGGCGCGCCACGGGCTGACGTTCGACGACTTCGCGCGCATCGAGATCCACGAGGCCTTCGCCTCGACCGTGCTGTCCACGCTCGCCGCGTGGGAGTCCGACGAGTTCGCCCGCACCCGCCTCGACCTGCCCAGCGCGGTCGGCGCCGTGCCGCGGGACCGCCTCAACGTCCACGGCTCGTCGCTGGCGGCGGGGCACCCGTTCGCCGCCACCGGCGGCCGCATCGTCGCGACGCTCGCCAAGGAGCTGCACCGTCTCGCGGCGGAGCGGGAGGGCGGCGGGCCCGTGCGGGGCCTCATCTCCGTGTGCGCCGCCGGCGGCCTCGGCATCGCCGCGATCCTCGAGGCGGCCTGACATGGGCGACACCTACCTCGACCTGGTGAACCGCGGCCCCGGCGCCGCGATCGCCGCCCGGCTCGGGCTGCCGCGCCCGGCGCCGCTGCACCGGTACCGCCCGGGCTCCCCCCTCCTCGTGGGCCCGGCGCTGGTGCTCGGCAGCGGGCCCGACGCCGACGCGGCAGCCCGGATCCTGTCCGGCCCGCCCCGCGGCGTCGACGGCGTGCCCGACGGGTGGGGGCTCGACGTCCACCGGCACGCCGTGCCCGACGAGCGGTACGCGGCCGTGCTCGTCGTGCTCACCGACGTGACCCACCCCGACCAGCTCGCCGCACCCGTGCTCGAGGCCGCCTCGACGCTCAAGCGGCTGCGCCCCGGCGGGCGCGTGGTCACGGTGTCGCGCCCGGCGCTCCCCGACGACGCGCCCGCCCTCGCGGCCGCGCGGCAGGGGGTCGACGGCCTGCTGCGCTCCCTCGCCAAGGAGCTGCGCGGCGGGGCCACCGGCAACGGGATCGTCCTCGCCGAGGGGGTGCCGGTCACCGCGCCGAGCGCCGTCGCCGCCCTGCGGTTCCTCCTGTCGGCGCGGTCCGCGTTCGTCGACGGCCAGCTCATCGACGTGGACCTCGACGCCGGCCGGCTGCCGGACGACTGGGACCGCCCGCTCGCGGGGCGCGTCGCCGTGGTCACAGGTGCCGCACGCGGCATCGGGGCGGTCGTCGCCGACGTGCTGGCACGCGACGGTGCCACCGTGGTCTGCGTCGACGTGCCCGCCGCCGGGCAGGCGCTGGCCGCGGTGGCCAACCGGGTGCGCGGCACCGCGCTGCAGCTCGACGTCACCGCACCCGACGCCGGCGAGCGCCTCCTGGAGCACGCCACCTCGCGGCACGGCGGCCTGCACGTGATGGTCCACAACGCCGGCATCACCCGCGACAAGCTGCTGGCCAACATGACGGCGGACCGCTGGGACGCGGTGCTCTCGGTCAACCTCGCCGCGCAGCTGGCCATCAACGAGACCCTGCTCACCAGCGGCGAGTTCGTCGACGCCCCGCGGATCGTCGCGATGGCCTCCACCAGCGGCATCGCCGGCAACCGCGGCCAGACGAACTACGCCGCGTCCAAGGGCGGCATCATCGGCGCGGTGCGGGCGACCGCACCCCTGCTGCTGCCGTTCGGCGGCACCGCCAACGCGGTAGCGCCCGGCTTCATCGAGACCGAGATGACGGCCCGCATGCCCGCGCTCACCCGGCAGGTGGCGCGCCGGCTCAACTCGCTGCAGCAGGGCGGCCAGCCGGTGGACGTCGCCGAGGCCGTGGCGTTCCTCGCGTCGCCCGCCGCGGGCGGCATCGTCGGACGCACGCTGCGCGTGTGCGGGCAGAACCTGGTCGGCCGATGAGCGCCGACGTGGAGCTGCCCGCGGTCCCGCCACTGGGACCGCTGTACGCGCGCGCGCTCGCGGGCACCGCGCGGCGGGCGGTCGGGCGGCGTGCCGGGGACCGCGCGGGGGCGCTGCCCGACGTCGCCTACGCCGTGCCCGGCGTCGCCGTGGACACCGTGCGGCTCGCGGCCTACCAGGCCCTCATGGGCCTGCGCGCCGCGGATCGCCTGCCCGCTGGCTTCGTCCACACCGTCGCGTTCCCGCTCCACCTGGCGCTCATGGTGCGCGACGACTTCCCGCTCGCGCCGGCCGGCATGGTCCACGTCGCCAACCGCGTGACGCAGCGCCACCCGCTGTTCCGCGACGACCGGCTCGACGTGCGCGTCCGGGCGGACCGCCTGCGGCCGCACCGGTCGGGGACGCAGCTGGACCTCGTCGCCGAGGTGCGGCGGGCCGGCGCGGCCGAGGTCGCGTGGGAGGGCGTCTCGACCTACCTCGCGCGTGGTGTGCGGCTGGCTGGTCCGGCGGACGACGGGCGCTCGGTCGGGCCGGACGGCGACGCACCCTCGTGGCACCCGCCGGTGCCGACCGGCTCGTGGCGGCTCGCGGCGGACACGGGGCGCCGCTACGCCGAGGTCTCTGGCGACCGCAACCCGGTGCACCTGTCGCGGCTCACCGCGCGCCTGTTCGGGTTCCGGCGGCCGATCGCGCACGGCATGTACACGGCCGGCCGGGCGCTGGCGGACGTCGGCCCGGCGGCCGGGCACACGTTCGTCTGGACCGCGGAGTTCACCAAGCCCCTCCTGCTGCCGGCCACGGTCGCCGTGAGCGTGGCCGCGCGCGACGACGGGTACGCCTACACGGTGTGGCGCCAGGGCGCCGGTCGCCCCTACCTCACGGGCGAGGTGCGCCCGCTGGGGACCGACGGCTGAGGAGATCGGCGGACGGTGCCTACTCGAGGAACATCGTCCGCAGCCGCCGCGTGGTGAACGTCACGCCGAGCGCGATCATCACCACGTAGTAGGCCACGTGCCCCCACAGGGCGCCGGTCATCGCGCCCGTGGTCAGGCCACGGATCAGCTCCACCCCGTGCCACAGCGGCAGCGCCTTGACCAGCCCCTGCACCGGCCCCGGGTACACGGTCACGGGGTAGAACGTCGCCGAGAACAGGAACATCGGCAGCATGACGAAGTTGACCCAGTCCATCTGCTGGAACGTCTTCATGTAGCTGGTGATCGCCATGCCGAGGCTCGCGAACCCGAACGCGACGAGCACCGCGGCGGGCAGCGCCAGCAGCGCGCCCCAGGAGCTGGTGAGGCCCATCGCGGCCATGACGGTGAGGAACCCGCCGGCGTACAGGGCGCCCCGCAGCAGCGCGTACGAGATCTCGCCCAGCGCCACGTCGAGCGGCCCCAGCGACGTGGCCAGCATGGCGTCGTAGAGCTTGCCGAAGTGCATCTTGAAGAAGACGTTCCACGTCGAGTCGTAGACCGCGCCGTTCATCGCCGAGACCGCGAGCAGCGCGGGCGCGATGAACGCGGCGTACGAGACGGTGGCGCCGGTGCTCGTCTGCACGTCACCGATGTACCGGCCGAGCCCGATGCCCATGGCCAGCAGGTAGAACACGGGCTCGAAGAACCCGGTGACGACGATGAGCCAGGTGGTGGACCGCGCGGAGCGCAGGTTGCGCCCGAGCACGGCGCCCGCGTTGCCGGACCACAGGCCGCCCAGCGCGTCCGCCCACGGGGCACGCGGTCGGCGCGAGGGTGCCGTCCCCGTCGTCGTGGTGCTCATGACGCCATCCGTCGCACGAAGGACCGCCAGGCCAGCGCCCCGCCACCGGCGATCATGACGAGCAGCACCAGCAGGTGGGTCCACCAGGGCCACTCCCCCGGGCCTGTGCCGAACGACAGGGCTCGCCCCAGCTCGGACGCGTGCCACACCGGGCTGATCCAGCCGATCCACTGCAGCCACAGGGGCAGGCTGGCCAGGGGGTAGAACGTGCCCGAGAACAGGAACAACGGCGTGAAGATGAACCGCTGGATGATGCTGAACTGGCCCCGGTCGTCCTTCATCCGCGCCGCGAACGCCATGACCGGCAGCCCGAACGCGAGGCCGCCGAGGATGCCGACGAGCGGCATCACGAGCGCCGCCACCGGACGGCCGATGGCCGAGAACGCCACGGCGATGGCGTAGTACGCCAGCCCCGTGACGAGCATCCGCGCGGCCACGGCGAGCACGATGCCGTTGCACGTCTGCCGCGGCGTCACGGAGGTGGCGTTGATCGCCCAGAAGGTCTTCCGCCAGCGGAAGCCCTCCATGATGACGTAGGTGAACTCCTCCATCGCGACGCCCACCGCGGCGCTGGCCAGCAGCGCGGGCGCGACGAACGCGGTGTACCCCACCGACCCCGACGGGCCTGCGGCGATGGGGGCCTGGATGAACGCGGCCAGCCCGACGCCCAGCCCCAGCAGGTAGAGCAGCGGCTGCCCCACCGAGCCGATGACGATGGTCCAGCCGTACGCGCGCATGGACCGGATGCGGTACTCGGCGACGTAGAACGAGCCCCACCGGCGCGTCGGCGCCGCGGCCGCGCGCGCCTCGTCGCGCCAGGCCGCGACCTCCTCGGACGTCGTGATCGTCGTCGTCACGGCGTGCTCATTCGATGAGGCTCCGTCCGGTCAGCCGGAGGAACACGTCCTCCAGCGACGACCTGCGCACCAGGCTCGTCGCCGGCTCGAGGCCGAGGCCCGCGACGCGTTCCAGCAGGCCCTCGCCGTCGTCGGTGTAGCAGAGCACGCGGTCCGGCAGCACCTCGACGCGGTCGGAGAGCGGGTCGAGCAACGGCTCCGCCTCGGCGTTGCGGCCGGAACCGAACCGCAGCTCGACCACCTCGCGCGACGAGTACTGCCGGATGAGCTCGGCCGGGCTGCCCTCGGCCATGATCCGGCCGTGGTCCACGACGACGAGCCGGTCGCACAGCTGCTCGGCCTCGTCCATGTAGTGCGTGGTGAGGACGAGCGTGGTGCCGCGCTCCTTGAGCCGGAACAGCCGGTCCCACAGCACGTGCCGGGCCTGCGGGTCCAGCCCGGTCGTCGGCTCGTCGAGCATGAGCACGCGCGGCTCGTTGACCAGTGCCCGGGCGATCGTGAGGCGCCGCTTCATGCCACCCGAGAGGTCGTCGGTCTTGGTCTTCGCCTTCTCCTCGAGCTGGGCGAAGGCCAGCAGCTCGGCCGCGCGCCGATGGCACTCGGCGCGGGGGATGCCGAAGTAGCGGCCGTAGACCACGAGGTTCTCGTGGACCGACAGCTCCATGTCGAGGTTGTCCTCCTGCGGCACCACCCCGAGCCGGGACCGGATCGCGGGCCCCTCGGTGTCCGGGTTGAGGCCCAGCACGCGCAGCTCGCCCGACGTGCGCTGCGACACCGCGCCGATCATCCGCATCGTCGTCGACTTGCCCGCGCCGTTGGGCCCGAGCAGCCCGAAGGCCTCGCCCGAGGCCACCTCGAAGTCGATGCCGTCGACCGCGACGAGGTCCCCGAACCGCTTGGTGAGCGCGCGGGCCTCGATCACGGGGGTGGGGGTCACGAACGACGAGCCTAGGTGGCGCCACCGACACGCGTCGCCGGGTTTCTCGACCGCGCCGCCGCCGCCCGTGCCGGAACGAGTGCGTCTCCCGCGTGTCCGCCTGCTGTGCGCCCGGCAGGCGGACGCGCGACGAGAGAACCGATCACGTGCCCGCCTGGCGTGCCCGCTACGCGCCGAGGCGGGCCAGCAGCCCCGCGCGCACGGCCGGCCACTCGTCGGCCAGCACCGAGAAGTACGCCGTGTCGCCGCGCGTGCCGTCGGGCCGCACCCGGTGGCTGCGGAGCACCCCTTCGGGCACCGCGCCGAGCCGTGTCATCGCGCCGATCGAGCGCGTGTTCGCGGAGTCTGCCCGCAAGGCGACGCGGGCGCAGCCCCACTCGTCGAACGCCTGCGTGAAGAGGGCGAGCTTGCAGGCGGGGTTGACGCGCGAGCCCCACACCCTCCGCGCGTAGTACGTGAAGCCGATCTCGACCCGGGCCATCGCCGGCACGTGGTCGTACAGGCTGGTCGCCCCGATCACCTCGCCGCCGTCGGAGAGCACCGCGAACGCTGTCCGGCCCGGCTCGTCGTGCGCCGCCCGCACCTGCGCGACGACGTCGTCGACCGAGCGCGGCACCGGGCTCGTCATGCCCGCCCAGAGGTCGTCGTCGACGAGGGCGAGCAGCGCCGGGGCGTGCGCCTCCTCGAGCGGGACGAGCAGCACTCCGGGCGCGGTGAGGACGAGGTCGTGGCGCACCCACCGATTCTCACCCGGGGCGCCGACACCGCGCAGCCGCGCCCCCACGGGTCAGTGCGCGGCCCGCTTCTCCTGCGCGTAGGCCCAGAGCTTGCCGACGTTGAGCGTCCACCCGACGCCGAAGACGCGCGGGCTGACGACGCTCGGCGCGTCCGGGTTCCACAGGCGCTCCTTGGCCCGCTCGAACGTCGGCACCCGGAAGTCGTACGGCACCACCATGGCGACGGTGCCGTGCCACGTGCGCTCCTCCTTCGGCTGGCGCAGCTCCTTGGCGACCGCGGCCGCCGCGAGCGCGAGCGTGATGAGCCTCACCAGGTCCATCAGGCCGCCGCGCTTCTTCGTCGCCGTCCCCTTGCCGGACATGTCGCCCTCCTCGAGCTCGTCCCCGCCCGTCCCCGGCCCGGTGCCGGTCCCCGCCCGGTCCCCCGGCGCGGCCCCGGGCCCATCGTGGCGCATCCGGCGTCCAACCGCCCCTCGCCCGCCCCGGGCCCATGAACCCGACCCCGCCGCTCCCCGCCCCGCACCCCTTCCGCGAGCACGGCAGCTGGCGCCGAGCACGGCATTCCCACCTGACGTGCTCGGACGCAGCTGCCGTGCTCGGACGGGGCTGCCGCGTCCGGGGCGCCGCGTGCGGTTCACTGGGCACCGTGACCACCAGCCATCGGATCTCGCGGGCGCTCGACAGGCCCGTCTGGGTGCGCCTTGCCGTGGCGGCCCTGGTCGGGCTGCTCGTCGGCCTGCTGCTCACGTGGACCTCGGGGGCGGCGGCGGCGCTCGGCGGCTGGGCTGCCGCGGGCCTCCTCTACGTGCTGTGGACCATGCTCGTGGTGGTCCCGATGGGCGCCGAGGAGACCCTCGAGCACGCGCTGCGCGAGGAGCCGACGCGCGTGGCGAGCCACACGATCGTGCTGCTCGCGGGCCTGGCGAGCCTGGGTGGCGTGGTCATCGTGCTGCTCGACGGCGGCCTCAAGGGCTCGCCCGTGACGAGCGCCGCGGTGCTCGCCGCCATCGTCTCCTCGTGGGCCACCACGCACACGGTCTTCGCCATGCGGTACGCCCGCATGTACTGCACCGAGCCGCTCGGCGGCGTCGACTTCCACCAGAGCGAGCCGCCCCGGTACACCGACTTCACCTACATGGCCGTCACGGTGGGCATGAGCTTCGCCATCTCCGACACCGACCTCGGTGCGTCCGCGTTCCGGCGCGTCGCCCAGGTGCACGCGCTGCTGTCGTACCTCTTCGGCACGGTGATCGTCGCGCTGCTCGTCAACCTCGTCGCGGGCCTGGCCGCCTGAGGGGCTGCAGCGCCTTGGCGAACCAGAAGAGGCGACCCTGCTCGGGCCACGCCTCGCCCACCGGGGCGACGATCCGGTAGCCCGACGAGAGGTACAGCCGCATGGCCGGGAGCTGCCGGTAACCGGTGGACAGGCAGACCGTCGACAGGCCCCGGCCGCGTGCCTCGTCCTCGGCCGCGGCCAGCAGCAGGCGCGCCACCCCGCGGCCGCGCGCCGCCGGCAACACGAGCAGGCGCTCCAGCTCGCCCCAGTCCGCCGGACGGCCGTCCGGCGCCGCGGACAGGCTCAGCGTGCCCAGGGGCCGCGTGCCCTCGCGCACGACGAGCACGACGAGCGAGCGCCCGGCCTCGGCGAGGTCGGCCGCGGCGAGCGTCTCGTCGTTCGCGAAGTAGCCCACCGGCCCGTAGAAGTCGCGCAGGGTCTGGGCCATGAGCCGGCGCAGCGCCACCGCCTCGTCGTCCAGCCAGGCCAGGCGATCGACGACGAGACCGGCGACGCCGTCGGTGCGAGCCTCGTCGAGCACGTCACGTCGCGTCGAACCCGGCAGTCCTGCCTGCCGTGCTCGGTCCGTGCTGCCGTGCTCGCGGGCGGAGAGGTGCTTCTCCAGGCACCTCGAGGTGGTCACGTCCTCGTACGGGGGGAACCGGTCGATCGGCACGTAGCCGACGGAGAGGTACAGGCCGATCGCGGCCGCCTGCAGCGCGCCGGTCTCCAGCACCAGCCGGGACAGGCCGTGCTGGGGGGCGACGCGCTCCAGCTCGTCGAGCACGCGCCGTGCGAGGTGCCGGCCCCGGTGCGACGGCACGACGTACATCCGCTTGAGCTCGCCCGTGCCGGCGCCGAGCTCGGGGGCCGCGCGCAGCACGCCGCACGCGACGGGCAGGTCGCCGTCGCGCAGCAGCACCGTGGCGAGCACGCCGTCGCCCGTCATCTCGTGGCCGACGTCGTCGTCCCCGTACAGCGCCCGCAGCTCGGCCTGCTGTGCGGCGCGCAGCGCCGCGACCTCCGGGTGGTCCCAGGAGGTGGCGTGCGCCGTCGTCACGCGACGAGCGCGTGGAGCACGGACGTGAAGAACGCCAGCCCGTCGGTGCCGGTGCGGGGCCCGTTCGGGCCGTCGGGCCCGAAGCCGGGCTCGGTGGCGTGCTCCGGGTGCGGCATGAGCCCGACGACGTTGCCCTTCTCGTTGCACACGCCGGCGATGTCGCGCCGCGAGCCGTTGGGGTTCCAGCCGGCGTAGCGGAACACGACGCGGCCCTCGCCCTCGAGCTCGTCGAGCGTGCGCTCGTCGCACACGTACTGCCCGTCCTGGTTCTTCAGCGGGACGGTGATGTGCTGGCCGGGGGCGTACTCCCGCGTCCAGGCGGTCTGGTTGTTCTCCACCACGAGCTCCTGCTCGCGGCAGACGAAGTGCAGGTGGTCGTTCTTGATCATCGAGCCCGGCAGCAGGTGCGCCTCGGTGAGCACCTGGAACCCGTTGCAGATGCCGAGCACCGGCAGGCCGCGACCGGCCGCCGCGACGATCTCACCCATCACGGGCGCGAACCGGCTGATGGCGCCCGCGCGCAGGTAGTCGCCGTACGAGAAGCCGCCCGGCAGCACCACGGCGTCGACGCCCTTGAGGTCGGCGTCGGCGTGCCAGAGGCTCACGGCCTCGCCGCCCGCGAGGCGCACCGCACGGGCCGCGTCCCGGTCGTCGAGCGTGCCGGGGAACGTGACGACGCCGATCTTGCCCATCAGGCCGCGCCCTCGCCGCCGTCGGCGACGTTGACGACGTCCTCGATGACGGGGTTGGACAGCACCTGGACCGCCGCCTCGCGGGCCGCCGCGAGCACCTCGTCGGTCACCGGCCCCTCGACGCTCAGCTCGAACCGCTTGCCCTGCCGCACGGCCGTGAACTGGCCGAACCCGAGCCGCGGCAGCGCGCCGGCGACGGCCTTGCCCTGCGGGTCGAGGATCTCGGGCTTCGGCATGACGTCGACGACGACCAGTCCCACAGCAGTCTCCCGGGGCGCGGCGGTGGATTCGGTGGTCATCCTAACGGCGCCGCGTAGGCACCCTCAGGCCACGCCCGGCGTCGGCGGCGCCGGTGACGGCGCGGCCAGGGACCCGCCTGCGGCTAGCTCCGGCGAGAGCCACGAGGCCGGCAGGACGCCGCGCTGCAGCGCGTCGACCGGGAGCGGGCCGGTGCTGACGAGGAGATGCCAGATGTCGACGAAGGCGAGGTCGCCGGGCCCGCGGCGGACCAGGATCCACCCCACGACGAGCGAGGGCAGCACGAGGGCGGTCGGGACGAGCAGCGTCGACGCCCGGCCCGGCGGCGGGACGAGGCCGCTGAGCGGCCACGACGAGGGCGATGTCATGGCGACCGCCCCCCAGCACCACGCGGACACCCGCCACGACCGGCCCGCGACCCGCAGCCGGCGTGCCGGTTGCGGAGGGCGCGCCGGCACGCGTCGGCGCCACCGCGCGACGAGCCTGAGGGCTCCCGCCGCGCCCACCGCGGCAGCCGCGGCGAGCGGCGCGACAGGCCCTGTCCCCAGGATCACGGCCGAGGCGACGCCGCCCACGGCAACCGCGCCCACGACGAGCGTGAATGTCGGCAGCAGGGACCGTCCCGTGACGCGGTCGCGAAGGACCCACGCCGCGCGTTGGTCCCACGGGGTCGGCGGTTCGCCGGGGCGCCCGACGAGGTGGCGGGCGGCCTCCGCGCGCCGGACGGAGTCGCGGGGACCCACCCAGCAGGTGAGCCCCAGCGCGCCGGCCCAGACCACGTCGACAAGGGCCGCGTCGCCCTCGTAGCTCCGGAGCACCGCGAACCCGAAGAAGTAGAACGCCAGACCGAGGAGCGGACCCCGATTGAACAAGGGGCCGGCGATCCGGTCGGCCATCCAGCCGCGGTACTGCCAGGGAAGCGGAGCGTTGACCAGGGCGTAGCGCGCCACGTGGCGCAGCGGCGGTCGCATGCGCCGGCGCGTCCTCAGGCCGTGGACGACGAGCCCGAACCCCGACCGCAGATCCAGCCTCGTCACTCCCGGCGCGGCCAGGTCGGCGAGCGTGGCGACGACCTCGTCGGCCCGCGCCCAGCGCCACCGCCGCGGGTACGCCCACAGCCACCGCCGGACGGACCGCTCGAACGCGGCGTCGACGCTCATCCGAGTGCCGGCCGGTCGGGATCGGTGCGGACCAGGTCGAACAGGCTGGCCGGCCGCGCGCCCTCGGGCGCGCCGACGGGGACGGCTTCCAGGACGACATCGTCCTGCGTCGGCGGCCGACCCGTGCCGGCGACCCACGCGAGGTCGCTCACCGCGACGTCACGAGGTGCTCTCAGGGACCACACCCAGGCCGCGACCGTCGCGGGGAGCACGACGAGCCCGATGATGGTCAAGGCGCGCGACGCGAACGGCCCGAACACGTCATCGGTGACGAGCATCCAGGCCAGTGCGCCGAAGCACACGACGGGGAACGCGCTCCGCGCCCTCCACCGGAGGACGACGCGGTCCGGCTGCTCGGGCCCGCGTGCTCCCCAGCGCCGCCAGCGCCACGTCGCCACCGCCGCGCCGACGAGGCCGAGCACGAGCGCGATCGCGCCGGCCCACGTCGCGGGTCGCGGCGAGGCGGCGATCCCGATCACCGTGCACCAGGCGAGGCACGTCGCCGTCGCGCCCGCGACGTCCCTGCCCGCAGCCCGCACCCGAGGGCCGCACCCCTCCACCCAGTGCGGCCCCGAGCGAGGATCGCCCGGCTGCGTCAGCAGCAACCGCAGACGCCGCTTCCTGCGCACGTCGTGCTCCCCGATGCCGTCGCCGATCGAGGCCACGAGCCCCACGGCGAGGATGAGCCATGCCCTCGTGCTGTCCCCCCGGATCCACCACGGCAGGCAGTAGAGGCCGAACTGCGCGATGCGCAGCAGCAGGCTCGCGGTCGAGAACGGCGCCGTGAGGTCGTCGGCCATCCACTCGAGGTACTTCGGCGACGTCCGCAGGCCGAGCATGTAGCCGATCCGCTGGTGCAGCGGCGGGCCGGTGCGGGCGCGCGTGCGCAGGCCGCCGACGAGCAGGCCGACCGCCGCACGCCGGTCGAGCCTGGTGGCGCCCGGCTCGGCCAGCTCGACCAGCGTGCCGAGCACCTCGTCGGCTCGCGCGACGCGCCACCGCGGTGGGTACGCCCTCAGCCAGCGCCGCACCGACCGCTCGAAGCCGGGGTCGGCGCCGCCCGTGGCCCGACCCCCTGCCAGGAGGGGTGCGTCGTTCGGTTGCACGTCGCCGCCCGGCACGTCACTCGGCTCGCTGCCCCCGCGCGGCCGATCCATCACGCGCCGCCGAGGGCCGGCCGCCCGGCGAGGGCACGCTTCGCGCGCGCGGCGAGCGCAGCCAGCTCGCGGGTGTGAGCCGCCGCCGCCGCGCCACCCTCGTCGGTCAGCTCGTAGTACCGGCGGAGCCGGCCGTCGACGACCTCCTCGCCGGAGACCCGGGCGTAGCCCGCCTCGACGAGGCGGTCGAGCACGCCGTAGAGCGTGCCGGCGCCGAGGCGCACCCGCCCGTCCGACAGCGTCACCACCGCCTGCACGACGCCGTACCCGTGGCGCGGACCGTCCGCCAGGGCGAGCAGCACGAGGTAGGCCTGCTCAGTCATCCGGAACGCCATGGACGATATATATCGCACGACGATTCATCGCGCAGGCGAATCGACGCCCAGCCGGCCTCGGCCCGTCGCGAGGGCGCCGAGGCGCGCGCGAGAGCCGGTCCCGGAGCGCGAGATGGCGCCCTCGCGGCCGTCGTGGCCGTGAGGGCGCCATCTGGAGCGGTTCGGCGCGGGTCGGCGCCGATCGGCCGGGTCAGGCCGGGAGCGTCAGCTCCTGGCCCGTGAGCCGGCGGTAGGCCTCCAGGTAGCGGGCCTGGGTGCGCCGCACCACCTCGTCGGGCAGCGCCGGCGGCTGGGTGTCCGAGGCACGGTCCCAGCCGGACTCGGACGACGTCAGCCAGTCGCGCACGTACTGCTTGTCGAAGCTGGGCTGGGCGTGCCCGGGCTCCCACTCGTCGGCCGGCCAGAAGCGCGACGAGTCCGGCGTGAGGATCTCGTCGGCCAGCGTGATGGTGCCTGCCTCGTCGGCCCCGAACTCGAACTTGGTGTCCGCGAGGATGACGCCGCGCTCGCGCGCGATCTCCTCGGCGCGGCCGTAGACCGCGAGCGTCAGGTCGCGCAGGCGCCCGGCGATCTCCGGCCCGACGAGCGAGACGACGCCCTCGAACGGCACGTTCTCGTCGTGCTCGCCCTGCTCGGCCTTCGTCGACGGCGTGAAGATCGCCTCGGGCAGCCGCGAGCCGTCCACCAGGCCCTCGGGCAGCGGGATGCCCGTGACCTCGCCGGTCTTCCGGTACTCGGCGAGGCCGGAGCCGGTGAGGTAGCCGCGCGCGATGCACTCGACCGGGAACATCTCCAGGCGCCGGCAGATCATGGCCCGGCCGGCGACCGCCTCGGGCACGTCGGTGGAGACCAGGTGGTTGGGCACGAGGTCGGCCAGCTGGCCGAACCACCACAGCGTCAGCTGCGTGAGGACGACGCCCTTGCCGGGGATGCCCGGGCTCAGGACGAAGTCGTAGGCGGAGATGCGGTCGCTGGCCACGACGAGCACCACGTCGCCGTGACGGTCGACGATCGCGCGGCCGTCCGGCGACTCGTCGGGCACGTAGAGCTCGCGGACCTTGCCGCTGTAGGTATGGGTCCAGCCGGGGAGTTGGGTCACGGCGACAGTGTCGCAAGGCATCGCGCCACGCGCCCCTCGTGCCCGGGTACCGAACGCCCGGCGCGGCGCGTCAGGGCAGCAGCAGGTCCCGGGGGTCGGCGAGGCCCGGCAGCGGCGGCACCCCGAGCGGGCGCTTGTAGTACACCCACGGGAACCACAGCGTGCCGATCCGCTGCCAGCCGTCGCCCGCGCGCAGCGGGCCGGCGCCGACGTAGGACCGGTGGTGCTCCCACTGCTCGTCGGACTGCTCGACGACGAAGTACAGCGGGCCGTAGGCCACCGCGTGCCAGCCGTACCGGCCGGCGCGCTCGAGGATCCGCATCTCGTTGAACGCCGTGAGGGGCGTGAGGGTGGCGCGCCGGGCGGCGCCGTCCGCCGCGGCCGGCTCGTCGCTCGCGCCGTAGCGCTGCTGGGCGGCCTGCCTGGTCATGCCCAGCACGCCACCGACCTGCTCCCACGTGGCGCCGGCCCGACGAGCGGCGACGACGGCCGCGCGCAGCAGCTGGGCCGTCTCGCCGTGGGCGTCGCGCGCGAGCGCCACCAGCTCGAGGTAGGCCTCGGGGTCGTCCTGGAGGCGCGGGGCGAGGTCGGGCCGCGCCTCGTCGAGCGCGCCGGCGAGCAGGTCGCGGAGAGTGGGATCCGTCATCTGTCAATCATGGCTTGACGCCCGGCCCTGCGTCAACTGTCGGTTGACATGAAACGGAGGCTCGGATCGCCGCCTAGCGGGGCGGTGCCGGGGTCGGTCAGGCCGGCCCTGCTCCCGCCGCCTGGTCCTCCGCCGCACGCCGCGCGATGTCGGTGCGGTGGTGCGAGCCCGCGAGCGCGATCCGCTCGACGCCGGCGTAGGCGGCCTCGCGGGCGGCCGCGAGGTCCACACCCGTGCCGACGACCGACAGCACCCGTCCCCCGGCCGCGACGAGCACGCCGTCGCGCACCGCCGTGCCGGCGTGAAGCACGTGGGCACCCGCCCGCTCGGCCGCGTCGATGCCGGTGATCGCGTCGCCGGAGCGGACCTCGCCCGGGTAGCCGTGCGCCGCGACCACCACGGTGACCGCCGCCTCGTCGTGCCACACCAGCGGCGGCAGCTCCGCGAGCCGGCCGGTCGCCGCGGCCAGGAGCACGCCGGCCAGCGGCGTGGCGAGCCGGGCGAGCACCACCTGCGTCTCGGGGTCGCCGAACCGGGCGTTGAACTCCACCACCCGCACGCCGCGCGACGTCAGGGCCAGGCCGCAGTAGAGGACGCCGGCGAAGGGCGTGCCACGGCGGGACATCTCCGCGACGGTGGGGGCGGCGACGGTCGCGACGACCTCGTCGACCAGGCCGGAGGGCGCCCACGGCAGCGGCGAGTACGCGCCCATGCCGCCCGTGTTGGGGCCCGCGTCGTCGTCGTCCACGCGCTTGAAGTCCTGGGCGGGCTGCAGCGGCACCACGGCCGACCCGTCCGAGAGCACGAACAGCGACACCTCGGGCCCGTCGAGGAACTCCTCGACCACCACCCGGCCGCCAGGCTTGGCCAGGCACGACGCGGCGTGCTCGAGCGCGGCCGCGCGGTCGGACGTCACGACCACGCCCTTGCCCGCCGCCAGGCCGTCCTCCTTGACCACGTGGGGCGCGCCGAACTCGTCGAGCGCGGCCGCCACCTCCTCGACCGTGGTGGCGACCCGCGCGGTGGCGGTCGGCACGCCCGCGGCGGCCATGACCTCCTTGGCGAACGCCTTCGACCCCTCCAGGCGCGCCGCCTGCGCGGACGGCCCGAACACCGGGATGCCGACCGCGTGCACCGCGTCGGCCACGCCGGCGACGAGGGGCGCCTCCGGGCCGACGACGACGAGGTCGACCCCCAGGGACACGGCGAGGCGGGCCACCGCGGCGCCGTCCAGCTGGTCCACCGCGTGCAGGCGCGCGAGCGCGCCGATGCCCGGGTTCCCGGGAGCGGCGTGCAGGCCCGTCACGGCGGGATCGAGGGACAGGGCGCGTACCAGGGCGTGCTCGCGGGCACCGCCACCGACCACCAGGATCTCCACGGGCGCCGAGCCTACCCAGCATCCGTCGCGCGACGCCGTGCTCGCTCAGTCCGCGTCTGCGGGCCCGGCGGGGGGCACGGCGGCGGGGCCTCCCGGGGCGTCGTCGAGCAGCGGGACGACGTCGAAGAAGACGCGCGTGCGGCGCCGACCCTCGGTGTCGCCGGCGGCGGCGAGGGACCTGGCCCGCTCGGTGTGCTCGTTGATGAGCGTCTGCACGCTCTCGATCAGGTGCGTTGCCTCGGCCTTGGTCATCGGCGCGGTGGTGGTGTCGGTGCCGGCGGCCTCGTCGGGGTCCGCCTCCTGCGTCATCGCGGCGTCGAAGAACTGCCGGAGCACACGCACCCGGTCGGCGATGACCAGGTCGAACATCGCCCGCACCGCGGGCGCCTGCGCCGGGTCGGCGATCATCACCGGGTCGGCGACGCTGAACGAGAGCGCCCGCCACCAGCGCTCGCGACCACCCGCGTGCTCGGGGTCGTCCTCGACGAACCCGTGCCGCTCGAGCTGGCGCAGGTGGTAGCTCGTCTGCCCGCTGCTCTCCCCGAGCCGGCGCGCCAGCTGCGTCGCGGTCGCGGGGCCGTAGTCGCGCAGCGCGCTGTACATGGCCATGCGCAGCGGGTGCGTGAACGCCTTGAGCTCCTCGCCGCCGATCGGGCGCGCGCGCAGCGGCCAGGGGCTGTCGGGCGCGGGTGCGGCGGGCTCCACGGCCGGCGCGCCCGCCACAGCGGTCGGGGCGCCCGGCGCGGCGGTGCCCGTGGGGTCCGATGCCTTGCCATCCACCATGTGCAGAGTTACCTTTGCAGAGTTCTTTTTGCATAGACTTCCTTGCAAAGTCGGGTCCAGACTAGCGACGTGGGGTATCGATGAGCACGCAGCCGCACGGCAACGCCGCATCCGGCGCCGCGGGCGCCGGGGCGCCGACGCTGGACGACGAGCCGGGCAGGACCGCCGGCACGACGACGACCGGCACGACGACGACCGCGACGACCGGCACCGGCCGCCGCGCGCTGGGCGGCCGGTTCACCGCCCTGCTCACGTCCACGGCGTTCGCCAACCTCGGCGACGGCGTGGTCCAGACGGGCGCCCCCCTCATCGCCATCACCCTGACGCGCTCCCCCGCGCAGGTGTCGCTGCTCACCGCCGCGGCGTGGCTGCCGTGGCTCGTGCTCGGGATCCCCGGCGGAGCGCTCGTCGACCGAGTGGACCGCCGGCACGCGCAGATGACCGCGCTGCTGGCCCGCACCGCGCTCCTCGCCGCCGCCGCCGCGCTGGCGGCCACCGGGCACCTGACGATGCCCGTGCTCGTCGGCCTCGTGCTGGTCTACGGCGTGACGGCCATCGTCGCCGAGCTCGGCGAGGCCGCGATCGTGCCCGACCTCGTCCCGCGCGACCGCCTCGCAGCGGCGAACGGCCGCGTGCTGGCCACCCAGCAGGTGGCGAACTCGTTCTTCGGCGCACCCGTCGCCGGGCTGCTCGTCTCGCTCGGCGCGGGCTACGTCTTCGGCATCCCGGCGGCGCTGGCCGTGGCCGCCGTGGCGCTGCTGCTGCTCGGCGTCCGCGGCAGCTTCCGGCACGCCGCCGCGCCCGGGGCGGCCGCACGCCGCACGGCGTTCGGCGAGGTCCGGGACGGCCTGTCCTTCCTGCTGCGCCACCCCGTCATGCGCCCCATGCTCATCGCCGGGAGCCTCTTCAACATGGGCAGCACCGCCTACACGGCCGTGCTGGTCCTGTGGATGGTGGGCCCCGGCTCACGCATGGGCCTGCAGCCCGAGCACTTCACGCTGCTCGTCACGCTCATGGCCGTCGGCGCCGTGGCCGGCTCGATCGTCGCCGAGCGCGTCATCGACCGCGTCGGCGAGGTCCGCCTCCTCGGGGCGACCTTCCTCACCGACGCGCTGCTGCTGCTCGTGCCGCTGCTCGCGCCGTCGCCGGCACCCGTGGCCGCCGCGCTGCTCGTCATGGGCGCCACCGGCAACGTGGGCAACGTCATCACGCAGTCGGTGCGCCAGCGGATGACGCCGAAGCGGATGCTCGGCCGCATCACCGGCGCGAGCCGCACGGTCTCCTACGGCCTCATGCCCCTCGGCGCGATCGTCGGCGGCGCGGTCGGCCAGTCGTTCGGGCTGCCCGCGGCCCTCCTTGCCGGCACGGCGCTCTGCGTGATCTCGTTCGGCGTCGTCGCTGCGCTGGTGCGCCAGCGCGACGTCGACGCCCACGAGCTGGCCGACGAGGACGAGGCGCTCAGTCCAGCAGCTGGTGCCTGACGATCGTCGCCTCACGCCCCGGGCCCACACCGATCGACGACACCCGCACCCCGCTGATCTGCTCGAGCCGCAGCAGGTAGCGCTGCGCCGCCGCGGGCAGCTCGTCGAACGTCCGCGCCTGCGAGATGTCCTCGGTCCAGCCGTCGAGGTACTCGTAGACGGGCTTCGCGTGGTGGAAGTCGGACTGGTCGTACGGTATCTCGTCGAACCGCGTGCCGTCCACGTCGTACGCGACGCAGACCGGGATCTTCTCCCAGCCGGTGAGCACGTCGAGCTTGGTGACGACCAGGTCGGTCAGGCCGTTGACGCGCGCCGCGTAGCGCACCACGACGGCGTCGTACCAGCCGGTGCGCCGCGGCCGCCCGGTCGTCGTGCCGTACTCGCCGCCGGACTCGCGCAGGCGGTCGCCGTCGGCATCGAGCAGCTCGGTCGGGAACGGCCCCTCCCCCACGCGCGTCGTGTAGGCCTTGGCGACCGCGACCACGCGGTCGATGCGCGTCGGACCCACGCCGGAGCCGGTGCACGCGCCGCCGGCGGTCGCGGACGACGAGGTGACGAACGGGTAGGTCCCGTGGTCGACGTCGAGCATCGTCGCCTGGCCGGCCTCGAAGACGATCGTCCTGCCCTCGTCGAGCGCCTGGTTGAGCACCAGCGGCGTGTCCGCGACGTGCGGGCGCAGCCGCTCCGCGAAGCGCAGCAGCTCCGCCACCGTCTCGTCCACCGTCACCGCACGCCGGTTGTAGATCTTGACGAGCATCTGGTTCTTCGTCGCGAGCGCGCCCTCGACCTTCTGGCGCAGGATCGACTCGTCGAACAGGTCCTGGATGCGGATGCCGATCCGGTTGATCTTGTCGGCGTACGTAGGGCCGATGCCCCGGCCGGTGGTGCCGATGCGGCGCGAGCCGAGGAACCGCTCGGTCACCTTGTCGATGGTCCGGTTGTACGGCGCGATGACGTGCGCGGCCGACGAGACGAGCAGGCCGGAGGTGTCGACCCCACGGGCCTCCAGCGCGTCGATCTCCTCGAACAGCACCTCGATGTCGACGACGACGCCGTTGCCGATGACCGGGACGACGCCCGGCGTGAGGATGCCCGAGGGGATGAGGTGCAGCGCGTACTTCTGCCCGCCGACCACCACGGTGTGCCCGGCGTTGTTGCCGCCGTTGAACTTCACCACGTAGTCGGTGCGGTCGCCGAGCTGGTCGGTCGCCTTGCCCTTGCCCTCGTCGCCCCACTGGGCGCCGAGCACCACGACGGCGGGCATGTCAGTCCCCACTTCTCTTGGCGGTCGCGCCGGCCTGGCCGCTCCGGTGCACGGACGAGGCTAGCCCAGCGCCGTGCGGGTGAAGGTGTTGACCAGCGGCGTCGCGTCTCTCTACCGTTCACCCCGTCCACGCAACCACCCAGGGGGGTCCGTGATCGACGACACCGGGCCGCACCTGCCCACGGGCGACGACACCGGGGCGGGTGAGCCGGCGGCGCCGAGCGAGCCGGGTGCCGTGCAGGTGCTGGTCGGCGAGGACCGCGTGCGCATCGTGCTCTCGGGCGACGTGGACTCCGACCTGGGGGACGACCTCGTCGAGGCGGCCTCCGAGGCCGAGCGGCACGACCTGCCGGTGGAGGTCGACGCCCACCACGTGACGTTCATGGACTCGGCCGGCGTCGCCTTCCTGGCGCGCCTGTCCATCCGCAGCAAGCACCGCGTCCGGCTGCTGCGCGTGCCGCCGACGGTGAAGTTCCTCCTCGAGGTCACGCGCATCGGCGAGCTCGTCGACGTGGCCGGGGACGACGAGGCCGCCCCCTTCCGACCGCTGGCGGAACCCCAGCAGTAGCGGACGAGGGCGGCCCCGGTGGCGCCGCTCTAGCGGGTCACTTGCCGATCGTGTGGCCGGCCGAGCCGAGCTGCTGCGCGGCCTCGAGGATGCGGGCGGCCATGCCGCCCTCGGCGAGCTTGCCCCAGGCGCGCGGGTCGTAGGCCTTCTTGTTGCCCACCTCGCCGTCGATCTTGAGCACGCCGTCGTAGTTGGTGAACATGTGCGAGACCACCGGGCGCGTGAACGCGTACTGGGTGTCGGTGTCGATGTTCATCTTGATGACGCCGTTGGCGACGGCTTCGGCGATCTCCTCCGGCGTCGAGCCGGAACCGCCGTGGAAGACGAGGTCGAACGGGTACTCCTTGCCGACCTTCGCGCCCACCGCCTTCTGGATGTCGAGGAGGATCGACGGGCGCAGCTTGACCGCACCCGGCTTGTAGACGCCGTGCACGTTGCCGAACGTCAGGGCCGTGAGGTAGCGACCCTTCTCGCCGGTGCCGAGCGCCTCGACCGTCTTCAGGCCGTCCTCGGGCGTGGTGTACAGCTTGTCGTTGATCTCCGCGGAGTGGCCGTCCTCCTCGCCGCCGACGACGCCGATCTCGATCTCGAGGATCGTCCGGGCGGCCTGCGACAGCTCGAGGAGCTCGGCCGCGATGACGAGGTTCTCGCCCAGCGGGACCGTCGAGCCGTCGAACATGTGCGACTGGAACGTCGGGTCCTCGCCGCGCTTGACCTGCTCGGCCTCGAGCGCGAGCAGCGGGCGGACCCAGCTGTCGAGGTTCTGCTTGGTGCAGTGGTCGGTGTGCAGGGCGACCGTCACCGGGTAGTTCTTGGCGACCTCGCGCGCGTACGCCGCGAGCGCAAGCGAGCCGGTGACGCGCTGCTTGATGGTGGAGCCGGAGGCGTACTCCGCACCGCCGACCGACACCTGGATGATGCCGTCGCTCCCGGCCTCGGCGAAGCCCTGCAGGGCCGCCGTGATGGTCTGGGACGAGGTGACGTTGACGGCGGGGTACGCGAACTTGCCGGCCTTGGCGCGGTCGATCAGCTCGGCGTACACCTCGGGGGTTGCGATGGGCATCGCAGCTTCTCCTGTGGGTGGTCGGGGGGATGTCCCCCCGATCCTTCCACGCTTCCCTCACGGTCGGCCCGGGACCTCAGGGGATCGTCGCCTACCCTGGGCACGTGCTCCTCGCCGCGGCCGTCCACGCCAACGTCCTCGACCCGACCCCGATCATCCAGCACCTGGGCACCTGGGCCCTGCTGGGGGTCATGGCGATGGTCTTCATCGAGGTCGGGCTGCTCTTCCCCATCCTGCCGGGCGACTCGCTGCTCTTCACGGCCGGCGCGGTGGCCGCGCAGCCGGGGTCGCACCTGCCGGCCGTCGGGTGGCTGTCGGTCATCCTCGTCGTCACCGCGTTCGCGGGCACCCAGACCGGTTACCTGCTCGGCCGGCTCATCGGCAACCGCCTGTTCGACCGTCCCGACGGCCGCATCTTCAAGCACCGGTACATCGAGGAGACGCAGGCGTACTTCGAGCGGTACGGCGGCCGCACGCTCGTCGTGGCGCAGTTCATCCCGTTCGTCCGCACGTACGCCGCCGCCGTGGCCGGGGTCGTCCGGATGCCCTACCGGCACTTCGTCACCTACAACGCGATCGGCGTGGTGCTGTGGGCCGGCGGCGTCACGTGGCTCGGCTACGCGCTGGGCGGCATCACGTTCGTCAAGAACAACATCGAGGTGCTCCTCGTCCTCGTCGTGCTCGTCTCGGTGCTGCCGATGATCGTCGAGGCGCTGCGCCGCCGGCAGCGCGCGCGTCGCGCAGCCGCTGCTCTGGACGCCTGACCAGGTCCGAGGTCCTTCGTCCCCCTTCGTGACAGACGTCACGAGGGATGCTGAGGCATGCGGCCGAGCGAGCTGGCTCAGGTGCTGCGGGGGGCCAACCCCTGGTGGTCCCGTCACCACCGCGTGACCTGGGTCTCGGACGACCCGGAGCTCGAGCAGCGGGAGCGACACGAGTGGGTCCCCGCGACCCGTGCCGGGCGCACCGTGCTCTCCGAGATCGGCTCCACACCGCGGTCGGGCAGCGCCACCGTGCTCGTCGGACCGCGTGGCGTGGGCAAGACCACGGCCGCGAAGGACCTGGTGCTCCGCGTGCTGTCGAACCTGGCGGTGGACCCGCGCGCCGTGCTCTGGGTGCCCGTCGAGCCCGGCCCCGAGCAGCCCGAGCGCGATCCGCTCGAGCCGGCCGACCTCGACCACGCGCTGCGGCGGCCGACGCGGGTCGGCGCCCCGGCGTGCGACGGCCCACGGCTCGTCGTGCTCGACGAGGCGTCGGCGTCCGAGGACTGGATCGACGTCGTCGCCGGTGGCGCGCCGAACGCGCAGCTCGTCGTGACGGCCTCGGTGGCCGGCGCCGTGGTGGAGGACCTGCCGAGCCGCTACCCGGGTCAGATGTCGGTGCGGCACCTGCGGCCGTCGACGCTCGCCGAGCTGCTCACCGCGGTGCCGGGCACCGACCCGGAGGCCACGCGCACCTCCTTCATCCAGCACGGCGGCTACCCACGGGCCCTCGCCGAGTACCGCGACCTCGGGCGCGTCAGCCAGGAGTTCGTCGAGCTGCTCGAGGAGGGGCTCTTCAAGGACATCGGGGTCTTCGCGCTGCACCCAGTGCAGCTCGACGAGGTCATCACCGCGCTGTGCGCCACCGCGGGTCGGTTCATCGAACCGGTGCCGCTGGCCGCCGCGCTGCGGATGTCCACCGCCGAGGTGGCGCACCTGCTGGAGCGGATGGCCGACGCGGGGATCATCGACCCGCGGCGCGGCCTCGTCGACCCGTTGCTGCACCAGCTGCCGGCGCTGCACGACCCGACGGCGCAGGCTCCGAGCGAACGGCACGTCGCGGCGTTCACGTTCTGACGCGCGGCGACCGCCGGCCGAGTCGCGGAGGCAGGGCCGCTCGGGCGCTTCGCCGCGGCGCGGGGTGCTCGCGGCGCGGTGTCGCGCGAGCCGTCCGCCGATTCCCACGTCCGGGTGAGGTCGCTGCTCAGCGCGGCCTTCCCCCTTGTGCGGGTGCGCGCGGACGAGTAGTCTTCGAACACACGTTCGATGGTGCGCAGGGGGTGCGCGACGATGACGACCGAGGCGCTGTCCGCCGTGCCGTCGCGCGCGGAGATGGCCGGCCGCTGCCCTGAGGGGTCCTTGCGGTTGCCTGCCGAGTGCGCCGCTGCCGACGCCGCGCTGCGCGCGGTGCTCGCCCGCGCCTCGGCTGCGGACGAGTGGGACGCACCCACGCGGCAGGGTGTGGTGACCTGGCTCGCGCAGCACCGAGACCTCGTGGCCGCCGTCGAGGGCACGGTACTGACCGCCGAGCGGGAGGCCGGGACGTGGGCGCTGCGCGGCGACCGGGACCTCGCGGGCTTCGTCGGGCGCCACACGCGCGCAGGCCGTGGAGCCGGCTTGGCCGCGGTGGCCCAGGCGGGCACGCTCGCGGCGATGCCGCAGGTGGCCCAAGCCCTGGTCGACGGTCCGGTGACCGCCGCGCACGTCACGCAGATCACGCGCGCCACCACCGCGTCGCCCGCCCTGGCCACGGAGCTGGCCACGCCCGAGGGTCAGGAGCAGGTCGTCGCGCTGGCCCGCCGCCTGGACGGCTCGGAGTTCGGCAAGGCGTTGGCACAGCTGTCGGCGAGCATGGACCCGGCCAGCCGGCAGCGATCGCACGACGAGCAGCGGGCCGACCGGTCGTTCGCATGGACCCACACGCCGTCCGGCACCCTGGTCAAGGGCCGGCTGGACACCGTGGCGGGGCACAAGCTGGCCAAGGCGATCGACGCGCTGTGCCCCCGCCCGGGGGCGGACGACCGCCGGTCGCGGGAGCAACGGCAGGCCGACGCGCTCGTCGCCATGGCGGAGCGCATCGCCGCCGACAGGACCACCACCCCCGGCGCCGTCGCCCCCGTGCAGGCCGTCCTTACCCTCACCCAGGAGACCTGGGCCGCGTTGCGCGCCGTGCCTCGCGGCCGGCAGGTGGGCGCGACCGATGGCGCCAGGCCGGCCGCTGCGACCGACGACGGCGCGCGGGCAGGTGCGGCCGACGGCGCGCGAGCCGGTGCGGCCGACGGCGGGCGAACCGGAGCGACCGACGATGGCCCGGGTGCGGGAGCGCCAGGGTCGGCCCTCGAGCTGGTGCGACGGCTGACGGGCACAACCCCTGTGGTCGACGAGACCGGTCAGGCGTGGCCCGCGTCCGAGATCGCCCGCGCGCTGTGCGACTGCGCCCTGACCCGCGCCGTCGTGGGCACCAGGGACGCCGAGCTGAACCTGGGCCGCGAGTCGCGGACGTTCCGCCGTCAGCACTGGCTGGCCCTGTACGCCAGCGGCGTGGCCGGCTGCTCGATCCCGGGCTGCGGCATGCCGCTGGCGTACTGCGAGCTGCACCACGTCGCCTGGTGGTACGAGCACGGCGGACCGACGGACATCGCCAACTGCCTGCCGTACTGCTCGTTCCACCACCACGAGCTGCACCGCCACGGGATCGTCATCGATCGACGGCCGGAGGGGCGCGTCGAGCACCGCTACCCGGACGGCCGCCGGTACGGCGCCGCATTGCCTGATGCCTTCGATGCCACCCCGTCGGGCGGCACCACGCCTGGCGGCACCGCCGAACTCAGCGCGCCGTCGCTCGGTGCGCCCACCGCCGAACTCGGCGCGCCGTCGCTCGGTGCGCCGGCAGATGACTCGTCACGCACTGCGAGGTCGCCCGGACGGCTCGCCTCCGCCGGCGGATCGTCTGCCGCCGTGGCATCAGCTGGCGGGTCGTCAGCCGCCGGACCGCCCCGCGGCGAGCCGGTCCAAGGCCCACCGCCTGCGTCGCCTGCGGCGTCGGGCGATCCGCCGGTCGACCTGCTTGCGCTCCTGCCCGCCTGAGGGCCAGACCCGCCCGAGGGCGAGATCGGGCGCCTCGACGCCGCGGTGCCGGCCGTCAGAACTGGACGGTCGGCGCCTGACGCACCTGCGGGTCCTCGGCCTCGAAGTACTCGGCACGGGCGAAGCCGAACATCCCGGCGATCACGTTCGACGGGAACGACTCGACCTTGGTGTTGAGGGCTCGCACGTTGGCGTTGTAGAAGCGCCGGCCAGCCGCGATCCGGTCCTCGGTGTTGGACAGCTCGGCCTGAAGCTGCTGGAAGTTCTCGCTCGCGCGCAGGGTCGGGTAGTTCTCCGCGACCGCGAACAGCCGGCCGAGCGCCTGGGTCAGCACGTTCTCCTGCTGCGCCTGCTGCGCGGGCCCGACGCCGGGCTGGGCAGCGGCGGCGCGGGCGGCGGTGACCTCGTCGAACACCCCGCGCTCGTGGGCGGCGTAGCCCTTGACGGTCTCGACGAGGTTCGGGATGAGGTCGTGCCGGCGCTGCAGCTCGGTGTCGATCTGCCGCCACGCCTCCTGCACCAGGTTGCGGAGGCGGACCAGGCCGTTGTACTGCGTCACCGCCCAGAGCAGCACGAGGACGACGATCACGACGATGACGATCAGGGCGACGATGCCGCTGGACACAGGTCGGGCCTTCCTTCGGTCGGGACGGTCACCGCATGGTAGCGAAGGGGCTGTTCAGCGGTGTCGGATGCCAGCTGCAGGGTCGGCTGCCGGCTGAAGGGTCACCCGCCGGTGACACGTGGGGTCGCTCAGAGGGGCGCCGTCGGGTCCCAGCCTGCCGTGTCGATGCCGTACTGCTGGAACACGTGCGGGCGGATCGACGCGGCGACCGCCGAGAGCAGGCCGAGCCGGCGCAGCAACGAGTCGAGGTCGGTCGCACCCGACTGCCACGAGAGCACCCACGTGCCGTCCGTGCGCCACGCGATGCCGCGCGCGTCGTCGCGCAGCAGCCGCTCCATGAGCACCGGCTGGATGAGCGCGTACGCCGCCCGCTCGTCGCGCGCCTGAACGCGGTAGGCGCGGTTGAACTGGTCGGACTCGAACTGGAGGTCCTGCGCGCCGGTCGCCTTCTCGACCTTGACCCCGAAGGTCTCGGGGACCACGTCCACCATCGGGAGCCACATCGGCAGCCGGACGGCGACCACGTGGAAGCTCACCTGCTGCCGGCCGAGCCCAGAACCGAGCGCCACCTCGTCGAGAGCACCGAGACCGGGGCCCAGGGACGCACCGCCGAGGCCGCCCAGGCCGGAGACCAGCGAGCCGCTCTCCCGGCCGGCGACGTGGACGACGAACGACACCGCCTCGCGCCCGCCGAAGGTGCCGCGCATCACCTCCGACACCCGCCGCGGACCGGTGAAGGGGTCGTGGTGCGACATCTCGGCGAGCGACTGGTCGTCGCCGCCCCACCAGGCCCAGCCCGTCGAGCTCGCCCAGGTGCGGAGCCGGCGCTCCCGGTCACGCGTGCGCCACGCGAGACCCGCGCCGACGACGAGCACGGCCAGCAGCACCGGCAGGGCGATGCGTGACGGCGCGAACCGCAGCACCAGCAGCCCGACGGCCACGGCCCCGGTGATCGACCCCGCCTGCCAGCCCCTCATCCGCCGCCTCTCCTCGGCTCGGCGCGCAGCGCCCTCACCGGGCGCCGAGCGGCGCCCGGCCCGCACCCCGGGCTCATCGGCACGCTCCTGGCGCGACCTGAGGGTGCCGGCGGCTCAGGCGAGCCCGAGGTCCGTGAGGCCGTAGAGGTAGTGGTACGGCAGGCCGAGTGCCTCGACCTTCTCGCGCGCGCCGGTGTCCCGGTCGACGAGCACGGCCACGGCCAGCACGTTCCCGCCCGCCTCACGCACCGCCTCGACCGCGGTCAGCGCCGAGCCGCCGGTGGTCGACGTGTCCTCCACCACGACCACGCGCCGCCCGGCGACGTCCGGACCCTCGATGCGCCGCTGCAGCCCGTGGGCCTTGGCCTCCTTGCGCACGACGAACGCGTCGAGCTCGAGCCCGCGCGAGGCCGCCGCGTGCATGAGCGCGGTGGCCACGGGATCGGCGCCGAGGGTGAGGCCGCCCACGGCGTCGACCTCGCCCGGGCCGAGCCCGACCTCCTCGAGCCGGTCCAGCAGCACGTGCCCGACGAGCGGCGCCGCCTCGTGGTGCAGCGTGATGCGCCGCAGGTCGATGTAGTAGTCCGCCTCCCTGCCGGAGGCCAGCGTCACGCGGCCGCGCACCACGGCCAGCTCGGTGATGAGGTCGCGCAGTCGCTCGCGGGTGTCGGTCACGGCGGCAGGCTACCTGCGGTCAGGCCAGCGGCCCGGCAGGCTCCCGGCGGTCGGGCCGGTGGCTCGTCGCGCGGTCGGTCAGGCCGGTGGCTCGTCGCGCGGTCGGTCAGGCCGGTGGCTCGTCGCGCGGTCGGTCAGGCCGTGGGCTCGTCGTGCGCGTCCTGGAGCTCGCGCCGGTAGCGGCCGACGGCCCGGACCGCCCACCGCGGAGCCAGCCGCGCCGAGCCGGCGGCGAGCTTGTAGCGCAGGGACGGCGTGGAGATGACGGCGCCGCGTCGGACGTCCGCCAGGGCCGCCGCCACGACGTCCTCCGGGTTGAGGAACGTGGCCGAGGGGAACGAGGCGACGTCGATGCCGCCGCGCTCGTGGAACTCCGTGTGCACGAAGCCGGGGCACAGCGCCGTCGCGGTCACGCCCGTGCCCCGCAGCTCCACGGCCAGCCCCTCGGTGAAGGCCCTCACCCAGGCCTTGTGCGCCGAGTAGGTGCCGGACGCGAGCAGCGCCGCGATGGAGGCGACGTTGAGGATCGCCCCCCGCCCCCGCGGCACCATGGCGCCCGCCGCGGCGTGGGAGAGCACCAGCACCGCGCGGACCATGACGTCGAGGGCCACCTCCTCCCGGGCCAGGTCGCCGCCGACGAACGGCTGGGCGATGCCGAAGCCGGCGTTGTTGACGAGCAGGCCGACGGGACGGATGGGGTGCTGCAGGCGCTCGACGAGCGGGTCGAGCTGGTCACGCTGCGACAGGTCGGTGACGATGACCTCGGTGCGCACGCCCGCGGCGGCCTCGAGCTGCCCGGCGAGGCGGTGCAGGCGCTCGCCGTCGCGTGCGACGAGCACGACGTCGTGGCGCGCGGTCGCCAGCTGCCACGCGAACTCCAGCCCGAGGCCGGCGCTCGCGCCGGTGACCATGGCGGTACCCATGGGCCCCACCCTACGGATCGGGCGCCGCCGCTGTGGAGAGGACCGCGCCGGGCGTGGGTGGCGTTCCGTACGCTGACGCCGTGCCGCCCAGCCCCGCCGCCACCTCGTCCGCGCCATCGCACGGCCCGGGGGACGGCACGGCCCACGGTGGGGGCAGGGCGCATGACGCTGCGCACGACGTGCTGCGGACCGTCTTCGGGTACGACGAGTTCCGCGGCTTCCAGGCCGACGTCATCGACCACGTGGTCGGCGGCGGGGACGCCGTGGTGCTCATGCCCACCGGCGGCGGCAAGTCGCTGTGCTACCAGGTCCCGGCGCTGCTCCGCGAGGGCACCGGGATCGTCGTCTCCCCCCTCATCGCGCTCATGCACGACCAGGTGGACGCGCTGACCACGGCCGGCGTGCGCGCGGGGTACCTCAACTCCACGCAGGGGTACGACGAGCGCGCGGCGACCGAGCGGGCCTACCTCGCCGGCGAGCTGGACCTGCTCTACCTCGCGCCCGAGCGGCTCCTCGCTCCGGAGACGCTCGAGCTGCTGGGCCGCGCGCGGCCGGCGCTGTTCGCGATCGACGAGGCGCACTGCGTCTCGCAGTGGGGTCACGACTTCCGGCCCGAGTACCTGCGCCTGGCCGTGCTCCACGAGCGATGGCCGGACGTGCCCCGCGTCGCGCTCACCGCGACCGCGACCGCCGCGACGCACGCCGAGATCCGGGGCCGCCTGGACATGCCGGACGCGCGCGACTTCGTCGCGAGCTTCGACCGGCCCAACATCCAGTACCGGATCGTCCCCAAGGACAACCCGCGGGCCCAGCTGCTGACCCTGCTGCGCGAGGAGCACGCCGGCGACGCCGGGATCGTCTACTGCCTCACCCGCGCGTCGGTCGACGAGACCGCGGCGTGGCTCGCCTCCCAGGGGGTCGATGCGCTGCCGTACCACGCGGGGCTCGACCGGTCCGTGCGCGCGCGCAACCAGGCGCGGTTCGCGCGCGAGGACGGCGTGGTCATGGTGGCGACCATCGCGTTCGGCATGGGCATCGACAAGCCGGACGTGCGCTTCGTCGCCCACCTCGACCTGCCCAAGTCGGTGGAGGGGTACTACCAGGAGACGGGCCGTGCGGGCCGCGACGGGCTGCCGGCGACGGCGTGGCTGGCGTACGGCCTGGCCGACGTGGTGCAGCAGAGGCGGCTCATCGAGACCTCCGAGGGAGACGACGCCCACAAGCGCCGGCTCGGGCAGCACCTGGACGCCATGCTCGCGCTCTGCGAGACGGTCGGCTGCCGGCGTCAGCAGCTCCTCTCGTACTTCGGCGAGGAGTCGCAGCCGTGCGGCAACTGCGACACGTGCCTGGTGCCGCCGTCGTCGTACGACGGCACGGTGGCGGCCCAGAAGCTGCTGTCGACCGTGGTGCGGCTCGACCAGCGTGGGCAGCGCTATGGCGCCGGCCACGTGGTGGACATCCTGCGCGGCAAGACGACCGAGCGGGTGCGGTCCCTGGGCCACTCGGAGCTCTCGACGTTCGGCATCGGCGCCGACCTGGCGGACGGGGAGTGGCGGGCGGTGGTGCGCCAGCTCGTCGCCGCGCGGCTGCTCGGCGTGGAGCCAACGCACTCGACGCTGCACCTGACCCCCGACTCGGCCGCGGTGCTCCGCGGGGAGCGCGAGGTGCGGCTGCGGCACGACGCGGCCGCCGCCGGGCGCTCTCGTCACGCGGGCCCCAAGCCCGCCAAGGCGACGGCCGACCTTCCGGCCGCGGACGTGGACCTGTTCGAGCGGCTGCGGGCCTGGCGCGCCGGGGTCGCCCGGGAGGCCGGCCTCCCGGCGTACGTGGTGTTCCACGACGCCACGCTGCGCGAGGTGGCGACGCGCCGCCCGACGACGCTCGACGAGCTCGCAGGCATCCCTGGCGTCGGAGCCGCGAAGCTCGAGCGCTACGGCGCGGGCGTCCTGGCCACCGTGGTCACCACGGACGACGAGTCCGCTTCGCCCGTCAACAGGACCGACGGGCCCGCCTCGCCCGCCACCACGAACCACGGCCCCGCCTCGCCAGGCAGCACGAACCACGGCCTCGCCTCGCCAGTCACCACGAACCACGAGCCCACCTCGTCCGCCACCACGAACCACGAGCCCACCTCGTCCGCCACCACGGACGACGGCCCCGCCTCGTCCGTCGCGAGGGACGACGACCGACCCGTGTAGTCCGGGTTCCGGCCTGCATTCCTCGCGGGCGACCCACCATCGGCGCGATGTCGTGACACCCTGTCGTCATGCTCCGGCCGGCGGACGACGTCTCGGGCGGCGCGTGGATCGCCCCGCGCCTCGGCCCGTTCGGCGGCTGGGTCGGTTCCCTCGTGCCACGTGGGTTCGAGGCCTACGCCCGCGTGCTGCACCGCGTGGGCGACCGGCGGGGCACGCCGGTGCGCTGGGCGGAGGCCGCGGTCGCCACCGGCGCCGTGCTGCACCCGACCGCGCAGTGGTGGAAGGTCGCGCGTCGCGCCCATCCCTGGGCGCACCAGCCGAACGTGGGGTACGACGAGCCGTGGCCGGACGACTGGCTGGCCGAGGGCACGCACGGCACGCGCCGCGGCGAGCCCAGCGAGTGGCCCGGGAGCGACCCCGATCAGGGCCACCTTGACCTGGAGCAGCTGGCCGCGCTGGTCGAGGTGCTGCGGGCGGTCACCGGGGACGACACCATCACCGCCGGCTTCTGGGAGGGCGAGGACTGGGTGGGCGTGCCCCTGACGGCGGAGCGACGACGGGTCCCGGTCGCCCCTCGACGGCGACGGCTCCGGGCCGTCCCACGGCAGCTCCCGAGCCGCACCCACACCGACCCGGACCTGCTCGACGCGCCCGTGCTCGAGCTGCCGCAGCGCCGCCACCTCCTCCTGACCGGCACCCTCGACGACGTCGTGGCGCTGGCCGATGCCACCACCGTCGGCGGTCGGCCGGTCCCCGGCGGTCGCACGCCGTCGCTGCTGTGACCCGACGACCGCAGCTGGTGCGTCGCCACGGGTGTGGACCTCGACTCGACGGTCGTCGGCGGCCCGCACCGGCTCATCGAGGCCCTGCTGGCCGACGACACCCTCGAGGCCTTCGAGGTGTCCGAGGCCGACTCCCTCATGGTCGACGGCGACCAGGTCAACCCCTAGCTCGGCGGCCCGCAGCGTGCCTCCGGGCGTTGCCCTCGTGCACATGCGCCCGCCAGGCGCACACCAGGCGAACGAGCGGTCTCGTGCTCGTGCGCCCACCACGCGCACCAGGCGGACGGCGCGTTGACCTCCTGCGCGTGCGCCCGCCAGGCGCACACCGGGCGAACGAGCGGTCTCGTGCTCGTGCGCCCACCACGCGCATACCAGGCGAACGAGCGGTCTCTCGTGCTCGTGCGCGTGCGCCTACCACGCGCACACCAGGCGGACGCGCGGGAGGAGAACTCGTCCGACGGGCGGCGCCGGGCGTCGGCGTGCTCCGTGGCGCCGCATCGGCGGCCGCGTCCGGCGCGCGGCCCCGCCGCCTGACGGCCCGGCCCGCGCGGTCAGGGCTCGCCGCCGGCCGACCGTCGAGCGAGGGCGATCAGCGCGCGCCGGTGCCGTCGAACGCCCACTGGTCGAGGGTGGCGATCTCGTCGGGCGTCAGCGGCGGTGCGGCGAGCGCGGCGACGTTGTCCTCGAGCTGGGCGACCGACGACGCCCCGATCAGGGCAGACGTGATCCGCTCGTCGCGCAGCACCCAGGTCAGCGCCAGCTGGGCGAGCGTCTGGCCGCGGCCGCGCGCGAACTCGTCGAGCGCTCTGGCCCGCTCGAAGTACTCCGGCGTGAGGTTGCGCTCGGTGAGGAACCGGCCTTGCGCCACGCGGCTGCCGGCCGGCACCTGGCCCGCCAGGTAGCGGTCGGTGAGCAGGCCCTGGGCGAGGGGTGAGAAGACGATGGTGCCGATGCCGAGGTCGCCGACGGCGTCCAGCAGCGACTCGCTCTCGCCGGGCAGCACCTGCTCGACGTGCCGGTTGACCATCGAGTAGCTCGGCTGGTGGATGAGCAGCCGCACGCCCATCTCGGACAGGATCCGGTACGCCTCGCGGGTGCGCGCCGGCCCGTAGTTGGAGATGCCGACGTAGAGCGCCTTGCCCGAGTGGACCGCCTGGGCGAGGGCACCCATCGTCTCCTCCAGCGGCGTCTGGGGGTCCGGCCGGTGGTGGTAGAAGACGTCGACGTAGTCCAGGCCCATGCGGCGCAGCGACGCGTCGAGCGAGCTGAGCAGGTACTTGCGCGAACCCCAGTCCTGGTAGGGACCGATCGGCCCCGGCCCCATGTCGTAGCCGGCCTTCGTCGAGATGATCAGCTGGTCGCGGTAGGGGCGGAAGTCGGCGGCGAGGTGGCGGCCGAAGTTCTCCTCCGCCGCGCCCGGCCGCGGGCCGTAGTTGTTGGCCAGGTCGAGGTGCGTGATCCCCAGGTCGAATGCGCGGCGCAGGGTGGCGCGCTGCGTGCCGAAGAGGTGCTCGTCGCCGAAGTTGTGCCACAGCCCGAGCGACAGGGCGGGGAGCTTGAGGCCGGAGCGGCCCACGCGGCGGTAGGGCATGGCCTCGTAACGGTCGGGGTCGGCCTGGTACGGCTCGCGCGTCGACATCGACGGTCCTCTCGTGGGGTGTACGACCAGGCTAGTGACCCGGTGGCAGGATCCCGACCGTGCTGCACGTCGTCTTCTTCGAGCCCCGGATCGCCGGCAACACCGGGAACGCGATCCGCATGGTCAGCGGCACCGGCGCCGTGCTCCACCTCGTCGAACCCCTGGGCTTCGACCTCGCGGAGGCGAAGCTGCGCCGGGCGGGGCTGGACTACCACGACCTCGCCCAGGTCGTGGTGCACCCGGACCTGGACGACGCGCTGGGGCAGGTGGGCCGGGTCTTCGCGTTCACCACGCAGTCGACGCGCCGCTACACCGACGTCGAGTGGGCCGACGACGACGCGCTGCTCTTCGGCCCCGAGCCGACCGGGCTGCCCGAACGGGCCCGTCACCACCCGCGCGTGAGCGACCAGGTGCGCATCCCCATGCTCCCCGGGCGCCGCTCCATGAACCTGTCGAACGCCGCGGCCGTCGCCACCTACGAGGCGTGGCGGCGGTTGGGCTTCCCGGGCGGGGTGTGAGAACGTTCCGGCGGGCTCGTCCGTTGGGCAGGCGGACCGAGCCCCCCGTGCGGGGGGCAGGACGAGAGGGTGGCATGGCACAGCTGCAGGCCCGGGGCATCTGGGCGGGCTTCGGCGCGACGGAGGTGCTCTCGGGGGTCGACCTGATCCTCGGCGCGGGCGACGCGGTCGGGCTGATCGGACGCTCCGGCGTCGGCAAGTCGACGCTGGTCGAGATCCTGGCGGGCGCGGCGGCCCCCACCCGCGGCTCGGTCACGTTCGACGGCCGGACCGTGTTCAAGCCGGCCCGGCGCGACAAGAAGGCGCTGCGCGCCCGCATGCGTGTGGTGCACCAGAACGGGCACGGCGCCGCGGACCCGATGGTCACCGTGGAGAAGGCGGTCAAGGGCGCGCTCGACGAGGCCCGCGCGGCGGGCCGGTCCACGGGACTGGGCGTCGAGGAGGCCCTCGCCGACATGGAGCTGCCGGGCCACCTGAGCGGGCGCCGCGTCGGCACGCTCTCGGGCGGCGAGCGGCAGCGCCTGGCGCTGTCGCTGGCGCTGGCGACCCGCCCGGAGATCCTGCTGCTGGACGAGCCCCTGACGGCGATCGACCAGACGACGCGCTACCGCCTGGCCGGCGTGCTCGCGGACCGGCTCGTGGCGGACGGCGCGGGGCTGCTCCTCGCGTCGCACGACGTGCGGCTCGTGGAGCAGCTGACGCGCACGGTGCACGTGCTCGCCGAGGGCCAGCTCGTGGAGCACGGGCCCCTGCGCGAGGTGCTGGCGCACCCGCAGCACGCCGACACGCGCGAGTTCGTCGCGGCCCTGCCGGAGGCGACGCTGCGCTGGTCCTGATCGGGGGCCTTGCGCGATACTGAAGCAACTGCTTTACTAAAGCACATGCTTGACCAAGAGCGGCAGCTCGACCTGGCCTTCCAGGCGCTCGCCGACCCGACCCGCCGCGCGATGCTCGACCGGCTGACCGCCGGACCACGCTCCGCCTCCGACCTCGCCGTCGGGTTCACCATCACGCTCGCCGCCGTGCTCCAGCACCTGCGCGTGCTCGAGGCCGGCGGGCTGGTGCACACCCGCAAGGAAGGCCGGGTGCGCATGTGCAGCGTCGACCCCGCCGCACTGCGATCCACCGAGGAGTGGATCGCCGCCCGGCGCACCGCCTGGGAGCGCCGCCTCGACCGCCTCGGCGCGCTGCTCGCCGAGGCGGCGACCGACCCGAAGACCGCCATGGAAGGACCACGCCCATGACCACGTTGGTGCACAACACGTTCCGGCTCGAGCGCGACTACCCCGTGCCGCCCGCCACGGTGTTCCGCCACTTCGCCGACGAGGCCCTCAAGCAGACGTGGTTCGGTACCGACGAGGGCTGGACCTCCGTCGGCCACGGCATGGACTTCCGGGTGGGCGGCGTCGAGTACGACGAGGGCCGGTGGGCCAACGGCACCACGTCGCGCTTCGAGTCGCGCTACGTCGAGATCGTCGAGAACCTGCGCCTCGTCTACCTCTACGGCATGGTCGTCGACGGCGTCCGCCTGTCCGACTCCCTGGCGTCGATCGAGCTGACACCCACCGAGGCCGGTACCCGGCTGACGCTCACGGAGCAGGGCGTCTACTACGACGGCCACGAGGACCCGGCGCTCCGCGAGCAGGGGACCAGCTGGATCCTCGACAACCTCGGCCAGGCGCTGGCGACCGCCTAGGTCGCACACCCCACGGCCGCCCGCCCGGCGGCCGCCTAGCTCGGCACGTCCTGCCGCACGGCCGGCTCGCCCGCGAGGCGCAGCCGGCTGTGCCGGTAGGAGTAGGTGGAGTAGACCACCCCGCCGACGACGAGCCACACGAGGAACCGCAGCCACGTCAGCGTCGTGAGGTTGAGCATCAACCACAGGCACGCGACGCCCGCCACCACCGGCAGCACGGGCGACCACGGCACGCGGAACCCGCGCGGCAGGTCGGGGCGGCGCCGGCGCAGCACCACGACCCCGAAGCTGACCAGCACGAACGCGGACAGCGTCCCGATGTTGATCATCTCCTCGAGGAGGTCCACCTTCGACAGGGCCGCGATGACCGCGATGACCACGCCGGTACCCACCTGCAGCCGCGCCGGCGTGCCGAACCGCCGCGACGTCTGGGACAGCGCCCGGGGCAGCAGCCCGTCCCGGCTCATCGCGAACACGATGCGCGTGAGCCCCAGCATGAGCACCATGAGCACGCTCGTCAGGCCCAGGACGATGCCGACCGAGATGACCTTGCCCGCCCAGTCCGCCCCCACCAGCACGAACGCGGTGGTGAGCGACGGCGACCCGGAGGCCGCCAGCGCGGTGTAGGGCACCATCCCGGTGACGACGATGGCCACGAGCACGTACAGCACCGTGGTCAGCGCGAGTCCGCCGAGCATGCCGCGCGGCATGGTGCGCTGCGGCTCCTTCGTCTCCTCGGCGGTGGTCGCCACCACGTCGAACCCGATGAAGGCGAAGAAGACGAGCGCGGCACCCCCGAGGATGCCGGACACGCCGTAGATCGAGGGCGCCGCGCCGAGCGCCCAGCTGACGAGCGACTCGTGCAGCGCGGACCCGGTGGGCGACGGCTGCGACGGCGGGACGAACGGGTGGTAGTTGGCCGCCTTGACGTAGCCGAACCCGGCGACGACGACGAAGAGCGTGATGCCCACCTTGAGCACCGTGAACACGGCGTTGACGCGGGACGAGAGCCGCGTGCCCACCGCGAGCAGCGTGGTGAACAGCGCGACGACGAGCAGCGGGCCCCAGTCGACGCCGAGGCCGCCGACGTGCAGCGTGGACGGCACGTGCAGGCCGAACAGGCCGAACGCGTCCGCGAGGTAGACGCCCCAGAACTTCGCGATGACCGCGGAGCCCAGCAGCATCTCCAGGATGAGGTCCCACCCGATGATCCAGGCGACGAGCTCGCCCATGGTGGCGTAGCTGAACGTGTAGGCGGACCCGGCGATGGGCAGCGCCGACGCGAACTCGGCGTAGCACATGATCGCCAGCCCGCACACGACCGCGGCGATGACGAACGAGACGATGACGGCCGGGCCGGCGTAGTTCGCCGCCGCGGTGGCGCCGACAGAGAAGATCCCGGCGCCGACCGCCACCGCGACCCCCATGACGGCCAGGTCCCACGCGGTGAGGCTGCGGCGCAGCGCGCGCTCCGGGTCGTCGGAGGCGGCGATCGCGGCCTCGACCGACGGGCGCCGGAAGAGCCCCAGGCTCACGCCCGCACCGCCCCGGCCTCGACCCGCCCCGCGAAGGGTCCCATCTCGGTGGCCTCGAAGGAGACGTTCGCACGGGCCGTGACCACCACGTCGTCGTCCCGCACGTGCGCGTCCACGGCGAGCAGGTGCGGGGTCTCGACCCAGCGCACGGTGAGCACGTAGCGGTCGGGCTCGGTCCACGCGCCGCTGACGAGCGCAGCCGGCGAGTGCCGGGCCTCGAACACGCTGCGCACCTGCTGCGCGGTGGGCTCGTCGTGCCCGGGCCGCAGCGTCAGGTCCCCCGCGGCCGTGCGCAGGACGAGCTCGTCGGCCTCCTCGCCCGCGGCGAACGTCACCGCCAGCGGACCCAGCGGGGTCTCGTCGAACCGGATCACGGCGCCCGCCAGGCGCCGCGCGGCCGCGGTGACGGCCTCGCCGCGGGGCGGGTCCAGCCGCAGGCCGGCCAGACGCGCCGCGAGGGCGGCCCGGCCCTCGTCATCCGGCGCGAGCGCCTCGTCGTGCAGCCCCGGCAGCAGGTGCGTCCACACGGCGTCGAGCACGGCACCGGTGTCGCGGAAGCCCCCGGTGATGGCGACGACGACGTCCTGGTCGGGCAGCACGAGCGAGAACTGGCCGAACGCGCCGTCGGCGCGGAACCCGTGCCGGGACCGCCAGAACTGGAACCCGTACCCCTGCTGCCAGTCGATGCCGCCCCAGTGCGCGGTGGACACCTGCGCGGCACCGGCCTGCGCCACCCACCCCTCGGGCAGCACGCGACGGCCCTGCCACACGCCGTCCTGCAGGTAGAGCAGGCCGAGCGCGGCGGCGTCCTCCGTGGTGATCGACAGGCCCGTGCCGCCCAGGTCGACGCCCTGCGGGCTGCGCTCCCACCAGGCGCCCTCGATGCCGAGCGGCTCGAGCAGGCGGGGCGTGAGGTAGTCGAGGAGGTGCTCGCCGGTGACCCGCTCCACGATGGCGGCGAGCACGTGCGTCGCCGGCGTGTTGTAGACGAAGAGCTCGCCCGGCTCGTGCGCCAGCGGCGTGGCGAGGAAGGCCGCGACCCAGTCGCCGTCGCCGCGCAGCACCTGCGGCTCCGGGTCGTGGCCGCTCGTCATGGTGAGCAGGTGACGCACCGTCATGCGGGCCAGGCGCTCGTCGGCCGCCGCCGGCACCTTGTCGGGGAGCAGCCCCACCACGGCGTCGTCGAGCGCGAACCGGCCCTCGGCCACCGCGAAGCCGACCGCGGTGGAGGTGAAGCTCTTGCTCATCGAGTAGACGGTCTGCCGCCGGTCGGCGGCGAAGGGGTGGGCCCACCCCTCGGCGACCACGTGGCCGTGGCGCACCACCATGAGGGAGTGCAGCTCGGGGATGGCGGCGATGGCCTCGAGGGTGGCGAGGACGGCGCGCGGGTCGACGCCCTGCTGTTCAGGGGTGCTGCGCGGCAACGACGGTGTCATGGGCGTCCACCCTGCCACCGCCGTCCGGGTGGGGCGCACGCGTCTCAGGGCCCGGCTCGGGGACCCCCGCGGGCAGGGCGAACGCGACGAGGACGCCGACGACGGTGAAGCCCAGCGCCCACCAGAAGGCCCGGTGGAAAGCGCCCCCGGCCGCGGACGGCCCGGCCATGCCTGAGGTGAGGACGACGGCGAGGACCGCGGTGCCGAGCGACCCGCCGACCTGCTGGGCGACGCGCGTGATGATGCTCGCGTCCGGCACCTGCGACGGCGCCAGGCCACGGAACCCGAGGGCCATGAGCGGCATGGTCACCAGGCCGAGCCCGATGCCGCGGACGAGCAGCGTGGCCATGAGCAGCACCGTGCCGGTGCCGGCGTCGGCGAACGCGAACGGCACGGTGCCCACGGCGACGACGGCGAACCCGGCGACCACGAGCCACCGCGCGCCCATCGTGTCGGACAGCCGGCCTGCGGTCGAGCGGCTCAGCAGCGTGCCGACCCCCTGCGGGATGAGGAGCAGCCCGGCCTGCAGCACCGTGGCGCCGCGCTCCTGCTGGAAGAACAGCGGGAGCAGCAGCATCGCGCCGTAGAGGGCGATCCCGGAGAGGAAGAGCAGCAGCGCCGACGAGGCCAACGGCCAGTGGCGCAGCAGCAGCAGGTCGACGAGGGCGCCGGCGCGGCGCCGCAGCGCCCAGAGGGCGAAGCCGGCGAGCAGCGCCACCCCGGCGACGATCGGCACGAGGGCGTCGGCGCGCCCGAAGCCGCCCGCCTTGCCGGTGTTCGTCAGGCCCCACAGCACGCCGACGAGCCCGGGCGCCATGAGGAGGAACCCGACGGCGTCGAGCGGCGCGCGCCGCACGGGCGCGTCACCCGGCAGCACGACGGCCGCCAGCACGAAGCCCACGACGCAGAACGGCACGTTGACCCAGAACATCCACGACCAGTGCAGGTGCTGCAGGATGAGGCCACCGAGCACGGGCCCGAGGATGGGCCCGAGGACGATCGGCAGGCTCATGACCGACATGATGCGGCCGAGGGCCCGGCCGCCGGCTGCCTGCATGACGAGCGTGGACATCATCGGCGTGAGCACGCCGCCGGCCACGCCCTGGACCGCGCGGAAGGCGATGAGGCTCGCGGGGCTCCACGCGAGGCTGGACAGCACGGAGCCGACGAGGAAGAGCGCGAGCGCCGCCAGCCACAGCCGCTTGCTCCCGAGGGTGCGCTGGGCCCACCCGGTGAGCGGGATGGTGACGGCCATGGCCAGCAGGTAGGCGGTGGTGACCCACTGGATGGTGGCCACCGACGTGTGGAGGTCGGTCGCTAACGTGTGCAGCGCGACGGCGACGATGGTCGTGTCGAACAGCACGGCCATGCCGCCGACGAGGACGGTCCACACCGTGCGCCAGACGGCGGGGTCCACGGTGTCGTTGCGGGGGTGGGATGTCGATGTCACGGGAGATCCTTAGGAGACAGTCTGTGTCTTATCTCTACGGTATGTCGCGACCTTAGGAAACGCAATGTCTCTTAACGAAGACCGGCCAGTGCCGCACCGGCGCCGCGGCACGCAGCTCGAGGACGCGCTGCTCGACGCCGCGTGGGACGAGTTCGTCGACAAGGGCTACGACGCCTTCACCATCGAGTCCGTCGCCGCCCGGGCCCGCACCGCGCGGACCGTCATCTACCGCCGGTGGGCCACCAAGCCGGAGCTGGTCCGGGCCGCGATCGCCCACCGCGGCCGCACCGAGCAGGTGCCCGTGCCCGACACGGGGAGCCTGCGCAGCGACCTCGTCGCCGTGCTGCGCGGCGCCAACGAGCGGCGGGCCCCCCTGTTCGGGCTCTTCCTCAGCGCACGGTTCGGCGGCATCTTCGACGAGACCGGCAAGAGCTTCGCCGAGCTGCGCGACGACTTCCTCGCCGGCCGCACGAGCCTCGTCGACCAGGTCTTCGACCGGGCCGTGGCGCGCGGCGAGGCGGATCCCGCCCGGCTGACGCCACGCGTCCGGTCCGTGGCCTTCGACCTCTTCCGGCAGGAGGCGCTCATGACGCACCGGCCAGTGCCCGACGAGGTGATCGAGTCGATCGTCGACGAGGTGGTGCTGCCCCTGGTGCGCCCGAACGCGCCGGAGCCCGGTTCCCCGCGATGAACTCCGCGGGGAACCGGGCTCCGGACGGTGGTGCGACCGGCGTCAGGCCGGCATGAGACCCGTGCCGCTGTCGCCCGCCACGTGGCGGGGCGACGCCGGCACGTTGGTGCCCGAGGTGGTGCCGCCGACACCCGCGGCGACCGGCTCGGCCGGCGTCTTGCCGCGCTGGCTGATGGGCACGCCCCGGAAGGAGAACTCCCCGAGCAGGCCCTCACCCTCGGCGTCGACCAGCACCAGCTGGCCCGGCTTGAGCTCGCCGAACAGGATCTTCTCGGACAGCGTGTCCTCGATGTCCCGCTGGATCGCGCGGCGCAGCGGCCGGGCGCCGAGCACCGGGTCGTAGCCCTTCTCGGACAGGAGCTTCTTGGCCGCGGGCGACAGCTCGACCGCCATGTCCTTGTCCTTGAGCCGGGCGTTGAGCTTCGCGACCATCAGGTCGACGATCTCGACGATCTCCTCCTGGCTCAGCTGCGGGAACACCACCACGTCGTCGACGCGGTTGAGGAACTCCGGCCGGAAGTGCTGCTTGAGCTCGTCGTTGACCTTCGCCTTCATGCGCTCGTAGCTCGTCACCAGGTCGCCACCGGCCTGGAAGCCGGTCTGCACGCCCTTGGCGATGTCCCGGGTGCCGAGGTTGGTCGTCATGATGATGACGGTGTTCTTGAAGTCGATCACCCGGCCCTGCGAGTCGGTGAGGCGGCCGTCCTCGAGGATCTGCAGCAGCGAGTTGAAGATGTCCGCGTGGGCCTTCTCCACCTCGTCGAACAGCACCACGGAGAACGGCTTGCGACGCACCTTCTCGGTGAGCTGGCCGCCCTCGTCGTACCCGACGTAGCCGGGGGGCGAGCCGAACAGCCGCGACACGGTGTGCTTCTCCGAGAACTCCGACATGTCGAGCTGGATCAGGGCGTCCTCGTCGCCGAAGAGGAACTCCGCGAGCGCCTTGGCCAGCTCGGTCTTCCCGACGCCGGTGGGGCCGGCGAAGATGAACGAGCCGCCCGGTCGCTTCGGGTCCTTCAGGCCGGCCCGCGTGCGGCGGATGGCCTGCGACAGCGCGTGGATCGCCTGGTCCTGCCCGACGACCCGCTTGTGGAGGTTCTCCTCCATGTGCAGCAGCCGGCTGGACTCCTCCTCGGTGAGCTTGAACACCGGGATGCCCGTGGCGTTGGCCAGGACCTCGGCGATCAGCTCCTCGTCGACCTCCGCGACGGCGTCCAGGTCGCCGTTCTTCCAGGCCTTCTCCTTCTCGGAGCGGCGCAGGCCGAGCTGCTTCTCGGTGTCACGCAGGCGGGCGGCACGCTCGAAGTCCTGCTCGTCGATGGCCGACTCCTTGTCGCGGCGCGTGGTCGCGATCTGCTCGTCGAGCTCGCGCAGCTCCGGCGGCGCCGTCATGCGACGGATCCGCAGGCGTGCGCCCGCCTCGTCGACCAGGTCGATCGCCTTGTCCGGCAGGTAGCGGTCGTTGACGTACCGGTCCGCCAGCGTCGCGGCCGCGACCAGCGCGGAGTCCGTGATGGTGACGCGGTGGTGCGCCTCGTACCGGTCCCGCAGGCCCTTGAGGATCTCGATGGTGTGCTGCAGCGTCGGCTCGGCCACCTGGATGGGCTGGAACCGGCGCTCGAGGGCCGGGTCCTTCTCGACGTACTTGCGGTACTCGTCGAGCGTGGTGGCGCCGATGGTCTGCAGCTCGCCGCGGGCGAGCATCGGCTTGAGGATCGACGCGGCGTCGATCGCGCCCTCGGCGGCACCCGCACCCACCAGGGTGTGGATCTCGTCGATGAACAGGATGATGTCGCCGCGCGTCCGGATCTCCTTGAGCACCTTCTTCAGGCGCTCCTCGAAGTCGCCGCGGTACCGGGAGCCGGCGACGAGCGCGCCGAGGTCCAGCGTGTACAGCTGCTTGTCCTTGAGCGTCTCCGGCACGTCGCCGCGGACGATGTCCTGGGCCAGGCCCTCGACGACGGCAGTCTTGCCGACGCCGGGCTCCCCGATGAGCACCGGGTTGTTCTTGGTGCGGCGGGACAGCACCTGCATGACCCGCTCGATCTCCTTCTCGCGCCCGATGACCGGGTCGAGCTTGCCGTCGCGCGCGGCCTGCGTGAGGTTGCGCCCGAACTGGTCGAGCACCGCCGACCCGGACGGCTGGCCCTCGGCCGGGCCGCCGGCCGCGACCGGCTCCTTGCCCTGGTAGCCGGAGACGAGCTGGATGACCTGCTGGCGCACCCGGTTGAGGTCCGCGCCGAGCTTCCCCAGCACCTGCGCCGCCACGCCCTCGCCCTCGCGGATGAGGCCCAGCAGGATGTGCTCGGTGCCGATGTAGTTGTGGCCCAGCTGCAGCGCCTCGCGCAGCGACAGCTCGAGAACCTTCTTGGCGCGCGGCGTGAAGGGGATGTGGCCGGAGGGGGCCTGCTGGCCCTCGCCGATGATCTCCTGCACCTGCGCGCGCACGGCCTCGAGGCTGATGCCCAGCGACTCGAGCGCCTTGGCGGCGACACCCTCACCCTCGTGGATGAGGCCCAGGAGGATGTGCTCGGTGCCGATGTAGTTGTGGTTGAGCATCCGCGCCTCTTCCTGGGCGAGGACGACCACCCGGCGGGCCCGGTCCGTGAATCTCTCGAACATGTGCACTCCTCACGGGGCTGTACGCCCTCCGCGTGTCCTATCGGCAACGGGCTGCCGCAGACGTAGAGCAGCGGGCGTTGTTCGATGCTAACCGCGGGGTGTCGCACCACAGTCCTCTGTTCGCCGCAGGCGTGACGCGAGGGCCCGGCCCCCGGGCGACCGCCGGCCCGGGCGACGCCGCGCTCGGCACCCCCTCAGCACCCCGTCGGCAGGCCGGGCGGTGCGCCGCAGACCACGCCGGACAGCGGGCCCTCCCCCGCCGAGCTCACCGCGCTCACGCGGAAGTAGCCGACGGCCCCGTGGATCGCCTCGACGTACTGGAGCTCGCCACTCGCGGGCTGCCAGATCTGGATGGACTCGTAGGAGCCGGCGTACGCGACCGTCGTGCGGCCGGTGGCCACGTCGAAGCTCGCGGAGAGGGCGAAGGGGCCGGTGGCGACGTCCGAGCGGTAGACGTGGTAGCCGGTCGCACCCGGCGTCGACGCCCACACGACCATGACCTCACCAGAACCGCCGCCGGGGCCGGAGGACAGCACCGTCACCACTCCCGGCACCGCCACGAGCGGCGCGGCCGGCGGGGCCGACGTCGCCTCGTGCGTGGGCGGCGCCGCGGAGCTCGTCGGCGGGGGCGACGTCGGGGTGGTCGGGGCGTCGGTCGTCGGCGCGGGCACCGTGGTCGGCGCGAGCGTGGGCGTCGGACTCGGCGTCACCTCGCTCGTCGGAGACGGCATGACCGAGGGCGCGCTCGGCGTCCCGACGGGCGCGAGCGGGACCGGGGGTGCGAGGCGCGCCGCGCCGAAGAGGACACCGCCGACGACCACCGCGCCCACGGCCGCGAGCGTGGCGCCGCCGGCCGCACGGCGGCGTCGGACGTCGCGCACGTAGCGGCGGAACGTCTCCGTCGAGTACGGCGCCTCGGCCCTGACCGCGCACTCCTGGTCGAACGCCGCCGCACGGATGAGACCGGACAGGCCGTCGCTCATCGCGCCCTCCTCCTGATCGCGTAGACCGGCGCGCTCGTCGCGTCGCCCACCTCGGCCGCCGTGCCCAGCAGCGCGTTGAGGTGGTGGATCCCGTCGCTGAGGTACCGCTTGACCGCCCCGTCGCTCAGTCCCAGCTGGCGGGCGATCTCCGACACCGTGAGGTCGTCGTAGAACCGCAGCACCACGCACGTCCGCTGCCGCCGCGGCAGCGTGAGCAGCGCGGCACGGGCGTCGAGGCGCACGGCGACATCGTCGGGCTCCTCGTCGGGGTCCGTCACCAGGCGGGGCAGCGCCGTAAGCCAGCGCCGCCGCGAGCGGGCCCGGTCGATGAAGATGCTCGTGATCGCGCGGCGCACGTACGCGTCGGCGGCGTTGACGTTCGGCAGGGAACGGGGGCGGCCGAACGTCCGGACGACGGCGTCGTGCACCAGGTCCTCTGCCGCGGCGCGGTCCCCGGTGAGCAACGACGCGTAGGCCACCAGCGCCGGGCGGCGATCCCTCAGCAGCTCGTCGAGAAGCCCCTGCCACGCGGCCATGGACCCGCCCCCGGATCGCTCGTCGACCAGACGCCTGGTCGCACCGAACATCTCGAAGTATGAACGCTTGGGACCCGCGGGACGTTGTGCGGGTCGTGGCCGACATGTGGGCGGATCGTCGCTCGCCCGCCTGCGGTGGCCCGGCCTGCCTGCCGCCGGAGCTCGTCAGGCTGCGGTCGACGCACCCGTGAGGTGCCCCACGACGGCCGCGACGACCGTGGGGTCGGCGAGGATCCGCTGGTGACCCAGGCCGTCGGTGCTCACCAGCCGCGCGTTCGGCCACGCCGCCGCGATCGCCTCACCCTCGGCGTGGGCCACCTGCCGGTCGCGGCGGTCGTGCACCACGAGCGTGTCCGGCATGCCGCCGTCGGCGCCCAGGGGTGCGATGTCGAAGTCGGCGAGGCGGTGGCCCGTGGCCTGCTCCAGCGCGGCGCGCAGCTCGTTCGTCGTGCGCCCGCGCAGCCCCAGCGCGCCGGCGAAACGGCCGACGAGGTCGACGAAGCTGCCGTTCGGGGCCACGAGCACGAGCCGGTCGGTCGGGAACCCCTCGTGCACCACGTGCGCCGCGGACGTGGTGCCGAGCGAGTGCGCGACGACGCCGGCGGCCGGCCCCATGACGCGCCCGACCGCCTCGAGGGCCTCCACGAGCTCCATGAGCGTGCCGCGTCCCGGGCCCATGAAGCCCGGCGCTGCCTCGCCGTGGCCCGGCGCGTCGAACGCGACCACGCGGTGCCCGGCGGCGACCAGCGGCCCGACGAACGCGCCCAGCTGCCCCCGCCAGCCGCCCCACCCGTGCACGAGGTAGACGACGGGCCCGGCACCCCAGCTCTCGACCACGACGTCCCCGCCACGCACCGCGGGCAGCCGCGTCAGGTCACCCGGTCCCGGGCGCAGGTCGCGCCGGCGCGCCCCCGTGGGGTACGTGCACCACAGGTCCACCGCACGGCGGCCGGCAGCCCTCGGCGCCACCGCCTGCAGCACCTGCAGCTGGGCCCGCGTGGCCGCCAGCCCGGTGGCGGCGCGGGCCGTCCTCAGCGCGCGTCCCGCGCGCGCACGGCGACCCGGTGACGAGGCGGCGGGGGGCACGCCGCGACGGTAGCACCGCCGGTCAGGGCGTCGCGGGGCCGCCCGGGGGCGGTGTCCGGCCCGCGGGGGTCGCGGTCAGCCGGCCAGCCGCGGGCCGAGCCGGACGGGTGGTGTGCCGCCGGGTGAGGCCGTGCACCGCGCGGCGTCCAGCCCCCGACGAAGGCACCGGTCGCCGGAGGGGGACCGGCGGCCGGTGCCGCTCAGGGGGCCGACGGCGTCGGCGCCGGCTGCTGCGGCCCGGTGGCGTGCCGGCGCCCGGGAGCGGCCGGCGCGGCGGGTTGCCGTCGCGGGTTCTGCGGCGTCCGGTACTCCGGCGCACGCTCGCGCTGCCCGGGGACGACGAACGTGCGGCCGTTCGGCCCCACGAGGCGCGTGACGCCCGACGAGGCGTGCGTCTGGACGAAGGCGGCAGTTGCCCCGACCGACCCGACGAGCAGCACCACGGCCACGACGAGCGCGGCGACGAGCAGCCCGCGCCTCGGCGCGCGCCGGCGGGACGCAGGGGCGGGCGGAAGCACCGGCCCGGCTCCGGGCGGGCCCGGCGGCGGCACCTGGCCCGCGGCGTGGGGCGGCATGGAGCCGACCAGCGGCTGACCCGGGACGACCCCCGCCGGGGGCTGCCCCGGCGGCACGGGGGGCTGCGGCGGCAGCGGGGCGGTGCTCACAGCGCGCCCCCGCGGGACTGGACCAGCGCCGCTCGCAGCTGCTGGTACGTGGCGACGTCGATCTCACCGGCGGCCAGTCGCCGGTCGAGGATGAGGAACGCCTCCACGTAGGGCGTCACCGGCGGCAGGCCGGCCGGCGCCAGCGGCACCGGCCCCATCCGGCCGGTCCCGGGGACGCGCGGCGCGCCCTCGTCGTCCCTCGGCCTGGCGAGCTGGACGACGAGCCACACGATCAGTGCGATCAGCAGCAGCCAGAACACACCCATGCCGAACAACCCGATCCCCATCCCCCAGCGCATGTCCGTCTCCGTCGCGCTCGGTGCCGGCGTCGCCGGCACGCCAATCCTGCGAGGGAAGGAGCGTAGGAACCGCGTCTGTGGCGGGCCTGGGAGTTGCCGGGGTGTCACCTGGGCCGTCGGCGCCAGCGTGTTGCCGGCCGGAGCTGCCGGCCGGTCCGACGGGGCCGGAGACGACGACGGGCGCCGCGGACCGCGAGGTCCGGGCGCCCGTCGAGGGGTGGTGCGAACGTCAGATGGACGTGATGTTCGCCGCCTGCGGGCCCTTGGGGCCCTGCGTGACGTCGAACTGGACCTTCTGGTTCTCCTCGAGCGAGCGGTAGCCGCTCGAGGCGATCGCCGAGTAGTGGGCGAAGACGTCCGGCCCGCCGTCGTCGGGGGCGATGAAGCCGAAGCCCTTCTCGGCGTTGAACCACTTCACAGTTCCGGTGGCCATGTCGTTCTCTTCTCTGTGGGGAGGACAGTCCCGCTCCGGGACCGGTACTCACTGCGGTCGTCATCCGTCCTGAGGACACGACAACCGGGGCCTCGACCCACAGCAGTCCGGACAAGCGATGCACTGCGACTACCCGACCAGGGTAGACCACCGAGCCTCGAACGGCCATCGTCGTCGGGCCCCACTCGGGTCAGCGCTCCGCCCACACGGTTCGCCCACGGTTGGGGCCACCGCTCGGACCACCTTCCCGCCACCGATCGGGCCACCCCTCCCGCCACCGATCGGGCCACCCCTCCGCCCGCCATCCGGGTCACCACCTGGGCCACCTGATCCTGCCGCCGCAACCGCGCGCACCGGCGCCTCGGGCCCCTGCCTCGCCGGCGAAGGCGCCCTCCGGCGCTGGTCCCGGCCGCCACCCGCGCGCGATGGCGCCCTCACGCACGCGGCGCCTCCCGACGGTGCGGGACGGCGCGGGTCACTCGGTGGCACGTCGCGGTCGGCGGGGGCGGGCGCTCGCGTAGTCTCGGCCGCCTGATGTCGCACGCGCACGAGCACCACCACGACACCCCGTCGATCACCGTCCTCACCGGAGCCGGGATCTCGACGGGCGGGGGGATCCCCGACTTCCGCGGCCCGGAGGGCGTCTGGACGACGGACCCGGGCCAGGCCGAGCTGCTGGACATCGACGCCTACATGTCGCGCGTCGAGGTGCGGGCACGCTGCTGGCAGATGTGGCGCGACCACCCCGCGTGGCGCGCGCACGCCACCCCGGCCCACCGCGCGATCGTCGACCTCGAGCGCGCGGGGCGGCTGATCGCGGTGCTGACGCAGAACTTCGACGGCCTGCACCAGACCGCCGGCCAGTCCCCCGGCCTCGTCGTCGAGCTGCACGGCAACCTCGGCAGCACGTCGTGCCTGCGCTGCGGCGAGCGGTGGCTGACGCGCGACGTGCTCACGCGCCTCGACGCCGAGCCGGACCCGCACCACGCCGGCTGCGGCGGCGTCCTCAAGCCCGACGTCGTCTACTTCGGCGAGCTGCTGCCCGACGAGGCGCTCGAGCGCGCGGTGGCCGCCGCGCAGGACGCCCAGGTGTTCCTCGCCATCGGCACCACGCTCCGCGTCCAGCCCGTGGCGAGCCTGGCCGCCATCGCGGCCGACGCGGGCGCCGAGCTCGTCATCGTCAACGACCAGGAGACGCCGTACGACGAGCTGGCGACGCGCCTCGTGCGCGACCCGATCGACCTCGCGGTGCCGGCCCTCGTCGCCGAGCTCCTCGCCCGCGGCTGAGGCGCCCGGGGCGCCGCGACGCCGACCGGATCTGCACGCCGTCCCGACCGGCCGCCCAGCCCGGCCACGTAGGCTCCTCGCCGTGCCGGTCCAGCGTCGCCATCGCAGGCTGCGCCGAGTGCTGTGGTCCGCCGCCGTCGTCGTCCTCGTGCTGGGCGCGGTGCCCGTGGCCGTGGTCCAGCTCATCGGCCAGTCCCGGGTGCGGGGCTCGCTCGACGGGCTCGCCCCGCGCCCCGTCGTCATCGTGCCGGGCGCCGGACTGCGGCCGGACGGGGGCCCGTCCCTGTACCTGGAGCGCCGGCTCGCCGCGGCGCGCGACCTCTACCGGGCCGGCACCGTGACGACCATCCTCGTGTCGGGCGACGCCTCCACGCCGTACCACGACGAGCCCAGCTCGATGCGGACGTGGCTCCTGGGGCAGGGGGTGCCGGACTCCGCGATCGTGCGGGACGGCGGAGGGCTGGACACGCACGACACGTGCGTGCGCGCGCACACCCTGTACGGCGTGGACCGCGCCATCGTCGTCACGCAGGACTACCACGTGCGACGGATGCTCTTCTCCTGCCAGGCGGCGGGCATCGACGTGGTCGGCGTGGGCGTCTCGGCGGCGAGCGTGACGCCCGTGCAGGCCGTCGTCTGGCGGCTGCGGGAGATCCCCGCCTCCTGGAAGGCGTTCCTCGACGCCGCCGTGCGCCGACCGCCGCGGGTGAGCGGCCCGAGCGTCTTCCGGCACTGACGCCGGTCGGAGCCTCGGGGACAATGGGCGCGTGCCCGCCGTGACCGCCCCGCCCCCGCCGGGCGCCACGCCGGACGTCCGGCTGGTGGCCGTCGACCTCGACGGGTCGCTGCTCGACGACGCGAAGCGGATCCCCCCGTCGTTCTGGCGCCTGCTCGACGCGCTGGACGAGCGCGGCATCCTCCTGTGCCCGGCGTCGGGCCGGGCGTACCCGACCTTGCGGCGCGACTTCGGGCGCGACGACCTGGTGTACATCGCCGAGAACGGCGCCTACGTGGTGCACCACGGCCGGGAGGTCTCGTCGGACACGGTGCCGTGGGAGCGAGCCGCGGCGGTGATCGCGGCCGTGCGCCGGTTCGCGTCCGGGGGCGCCGACGTGGGCACGGTGCTCTGCGGCAAGCGCAGCGCGTACGTGGAGCGCACCGACGCGGCGTTCCTCGCCCAGGTGGCGCCCTACTACGCGCAGCTCGCCACGGTCGACGACCTGCTCGCGGTGCGGGACGACGAGGTCCTCAAGGTGGCGGTCTACGACTTCGGGTCGGCCGAGCGTGGCGCGGGCGCCGCGCTGGCGCCGCTCGACGGGCCGGTGCGGGTGCTCGTCTCGCAGGAGCACTGGGTGGACGTCATGAGCCCGACCGCCGACAAGGGCACCGCCCTCGCGGCGGTGCAGCGCGCCACCGGCATCTCGCACGAGCAGACGATGGCCTTCGGCGACTACCTCAACGACCTGGGGATGCTGGCGGCCGCCGGGTGGTCGTTCGCGATGGCCAACGCGCACCCCGACGTGCGGGCCGCGGCGCGGCACGTCGCCCCGGGGAACAACGACAACGGCGTGGTCCGCACGATCGTGGCCACGCTCGGCCTCCCCGGAGTCCTCACCGCCTGACCCAGTGGAACGGACGCGCCGGAACATGCCGCGCGAGCAGGGGCGATCGTTCCAGCCGGGCGGGCGCGGACGGTCGTCCCGGTCGGGGCGCTACGCGCCGAGCACCTCGGCGAACGCCTCGAGGGCGGCCGCCGAGAACAGCACGAACGTCACCACGGCGACGCCTGCCTCGTCGTGCGCGGCGGCCCAGTCACGCACGGCACCCACCGCGACCCGCGCGACCTCGCGCACGTCCCAGCCGTAGACGCCCGCGCTCACGGCCGGGAACGCCACGGTGCGTGCCCCGAGGGACGCCGCCACGTCCAGGCTCGTGGCGAAGCACGAAGCGAGCTGGGCCGGGTCGGTCTGGCCGGCGTGGCGGTTGGGGCCCACGGTGTGGATCACCCACCGGGCGGGGAGGTCGAAGCCGGGCGTCGCGACGGCGTGGCCCACGGGCAACCCGTGCGGCAAGCGCGTGCCGCGCAGCTCGCGGCACGCCTCCAGGAGGCGCGGCCCGGCCGCGGCGTGGATCGCGCCGTCCACCCCGCCACCCCCCAGCAGCGAGGAGTTCGCGGCGTTGACGATGGCGTCGACGTGGACGGTGGTGACGTCGCCTGCGGTCGCCTCGATGCGCATGGACCCATCGTCGCGCCATGGCCCGGGACGGGCGAGGGCGAGGGCCACGAGCACGGGGCAGCCGGAGCGCCGCCCGTCATGCGGTTCGCCGGGTGGTACGGCCGGCGACCGGGCGCCACTGGCGACGACGCCGCGAGGACCACCTGCGACGACCCGGAGCAAACCGGACGGACGACCGTAGAGACGACTCGGCCCCTCGGACGCTTACTCCGAGGGGCCATCTCGGCAGCCACCGTAACCGCCGTTCACGCCCGATCAGGTGAACGACACGCGTCCGGATCCACAATTTTCATCCACACCCCTGTGCTCACCGGACGTTCTCGCAGGTCACCTTGTGGACATCCATGTGGAGTCAACGGTGGATAAAGAAACCTTCCAGAACCACTTGTGGCGGTTCGGTGAACGCGACTAGAACTTAGCCATCGGCCTCGACACCGAGACTCGAAGGAGAGGGACTCCCCCCGGGGATAACCGCTCTGGACGGCGCGGAGTCGGGGACGGACCGACCGGAGAACGGGCGGCCACATCGGTGGTGTCACAGCCATCGACCCGCGGACGATGCCGCGGGGGCCTCCTGCGACCGGGCGGCCGATCGCAGTGGTCCCGCCCGACGGGATGGTTCACCGGTTCGCCGGTGGCCACCGAAGGAACGGACTCAGCCGCACCATCGGAGCGGTGTCCGCCTCCGGGCGGCAGGGGCTTCGCCTCCGGGCAACCGGAGCGCCGAGGTCCCGGCCATCGGTAGGCATGCGACCTGCGGTCAGAGGAAGGCCCCTCGGACGCTTACTCCGAGGGGCCTTTCCTCATGTCCGGGCACGGCCGATCCTCATCCCCGGCCGGCGCGCTCGACGGCACGGCGTCAGGCGGTCCGAGGTCAGGGCGTCGGGCGGGCGCCGACTCGCGTCACGCGGGCGCCGACTCCAGCAGGATCGTCACCGGCCCGTCGTTGACCAGCTCGAGCGCCATGTGCGCGCCGAACACCCCCGTGGCCACCTCGAGGCCCCGCCCACGCAGCGCCGCCACCACGGCCTCCACCAGCGGCTCGGCCACGTCGCTCGGCGCGGCCGCGTTCCACGTCGGCCGACGGCCCTTGCGCGTGTCGGCGTAGAGCGTGAACTGCGAGACGACGAGCACGGGCGCCCCCACGTCGACCGCCGACCGCTCGTCCGCGAGGATCCGCAGCTCGGCGACCTTGCGGGCCACGTGCTCCACCTGGGCGGCGCCGTCGCCCGGAGTCACCCCGACGAGCACGACGAGCCCGGGCCGGTCGATCGCCCCGACCACCTCGTCGTCGACCGTGACGGACGCGCGGGTGACCCGCTGCACCACCGCCCGCACGGGCTACCAGCCGCCGCGCGGGGACCCGCCGCCACGCGACGACCCACCACCGCGGCCGCCGCGCCGACCGCGGCCCGAGTACGGCGCCACCGCGGGCCGCACGTCGACGAGGTAGACGATCGCGCCGACCACGCCGATGAACGCGAGGAACCCGAAGAACGAGCCACCGCCGCCGAGCGGCAGCGCCACGAACGACACCAACGCGGCGATGCCCGTGATGAGCAGCCAGAACATCTTGGTGCGCTTGCCGGCGGCGGGGAACGCCCGCGTCGGGCGCACCGCGCAGTCCACCAGCGCCCACGCGCACAGCAGGAAGATCACCACGTACAGGACGAGGAAGAGGATCTGCTGGGCCGAGACGAGGCCGCCGAAGAGGCTGGAGGCGTGGACCGAGGAGCTCACGGCGCCGAGCCTACGGGAGCCGGTCGGGGCACCACCCGTATCCCCTCGGCCCGGGCGGCAGCGGCCAGGGGCTCGTCCCAGCACGCGACGAGCAGGTCGTCGGCCCGCAGCGTCAGCGCCGAGGCGAGGTGCACCGCGACCGTGGCGCCGATCTCGTGACGCACGACGAGCGACGCGGCCTCGTCGAGCACCGCGGGCGCCGGCTCGACGACGTACAGACCGGCCCACAGCCGGTCCCACTCCTCGAGCGCGGCCCGCGCGCGCGGCAAGGCGCCCGTCCGGAAGGCCTCGGCGACGGCGGCGCGCAGCTCGGTGTCGGCGAACCGGGAGGTGGCCACCACGTCGGCGCCGTCCCACAGCGCGGCGGCGAGCGCGCTGCCCGGCTCGGGCAGGCACAGCTTCACCAGCGCCGTGGTGTCGAGGTAGACGAGGGACATCAGTGCCGCAGCCGGCGGATGAGGCCGGTGACCGCGGCCGCGGGGCGGCCGACGGGTTCCTCGACCCGGGCGGCGGGCCGCTCGGCGGCGGGCGCCGTGAGCAACCCGTCGCGCTCGAGGCGGGCGACGAGGTCGGCGGACTCCACCGCGGTCAGCCGCGCCACCGGCACGCCCCGCTCGGTGATGACGACGTCGGCGCCCGACCGGGCCGTCTCGATCCACTGCCTGAGCTCCGCGCGCAGCGCGCTGACCGCGACCTCCACGCGCTCACGGTAGCGGGACGCGGGCTCAGAGGTCCGGCAGGGCGGCGCGGGCCTCCTCGGGCGTGGCGCCGGCGGCCTCGAGAGCGTCGGCCAGCGGCGAGCGCAGCAGCAGCACCAGCGCCTGGACGTGCCACGAGCCGGCACCCACCACGCGCGGGTCGGAGTCGGCGGCCACCGCGGCGAGGGCCCGGCGCGCGGGACCCAGGTCGCCCCCTGAGCCCACCGCGTTGGTGAGCAGCCGCACGCCCGCGGCGAACCGGTCCGTCAGGTCCGCGACGGGCGTCAGGTCCTGGTCCACCACGGAGGGTGCGCGTCGCGCCAGGACGCGGACGCTGCGCATCGCCCGCTCCACCATGACGGCCTGCGACTCCAGGCGGAGCAGCTCGTCGCGCCACGGCCGCGCCGCGCTCACGCGCGAGAGCTCGGTGCCGTTGCGCGCGGACACGCGCCACTCGGTGAGGATCGGGTCCGACGCCCGGCCGCGCACCAGCGCGCCGGCGAGGCCGTCGACGTCCTTGGCGCGCATGCCGCGCGCGACGAGCTCGAGCGTCTCGGCGAGCTCGGTGGTGGCGTGCACGCCCAGCGCGCGGGGCCGGCGCCGCGTGTCGCCCGGCCAGAGGACGGCGACGAGGAAGGCGACGGCGCCGCCGACGAGCGCGTCCGTCCACCGCCCTAGCGGCCCGCCGGACGCCACCGGCAGCCCGACGATGACGATCGCCTGCGTGCCCGCCTGCGTGGTGAGCATGGCGCCGGGCCCGACGATCCGCGCCACGAGCGCCGCGACGAAGAGCACCACGGCGACCTGCCACCACCCGGTGCCGATCCAGTGCACCACGAGGTCACCCAGGCCCACGCCGAGGCCGACGGCGAGCGCCAGCTCGCCGACGCGTCGCACGCTGCGCTGCATGGTGAAGCCGAGGCACGCCCACGCGGCGATCGGCGCGAAGAACGGCTGGTGGTGCCCCAGCACCCCGAAGGCGAAGGCGTACGCGGCCCCGGCGGCCACGGCCGCCTGGCCGATGGGCAGCATCCCCACCCGCGCGCGGACCAGGCCCTGGCGCAGTCGGGTGCGCAGCAGCAGCCGCCGCAGCGCGGTCCCCGCCAGGCGCAGCGCGGACGCGTCCTCGGCGCCGTGGTCCGCGGTCGCGCGGTCCAGCGGGCGGCGGCTCACCTCGTCGTCGGCCAGGCGCGCCGCGTCCTGCGGCACGGCGCCGGGTCGGCCCGCGGTGCCGCCGGGCGCCGCGGGTGAGGGGTCGGTCACAGCAGGGTGCGGGGGCGCAGCCCCGGCGTGAGGGGCCCGTGCGCCGGCGGACGGTCCGGAGAGCGGCCCTCGGCGGTGACGATCTCCTCCTGCGCCGCGGCCACCGGGCCGGCGTCGTCGTCCACCGCGAGCTGCGCCGCCACCGGCACCGACCGCCGCACCACCGCGAGCGCCACCGGGCCCAGCTCGTGGTGCCGCGCCGCGCTGGTCACGGATCCCACCTGGTCGTCGTCGAGCCGCACGGCCGCGCCCGGCGCCGGCAGCGCCTCGGCGGAGCCGTCGAGGTGGAGCATGACGAGCCGCCGCGGCGGGCGCCCGAGGTTGTGGACGCGCGCCACCGTCTCCTGGCCGCGGTAGCAGCCCTTGCCGAGGTGCACCGCGGTGCGCAGCCAGTCCAGCTCGTGCGGGATGGTGCGATGGTCCGCCTCGAGCACGGCGCGCGGCCGCCAGGCGGCGATGCGCAGGGCCTCGCTCGCCCAGGTACCGGCGACGGTCGCGCCCGACGAGCGACGGGCGGCCACCTCGTCGGCCAGCGCCCGGCGCGGCACCAGCACCAGGCGCCACGCCCGGTCGAGCCCCGGGTGCTCGTCGTCGGGCGGGCCGTACCGCGTGCCGCCCGCGGCGACGTGCGGCCACGGGTCGCGCCACACCACGGGGCCGCCCGCGACGCCCTCCCGCGACGACGGCTCGCCGAGCGCCGCCCACTCGGCGCTGACGTCGGTCACCTCGACGCGCAGCATGAAGCGCATCGACGACAGCCAGGCGGCCAGGTCTGCCGCCGTCTCGGTGAGCAGCCACGTCGCCTCGCCGTCGTCGACCACGCCGGCGGCGTGCTCCACGTGCCCCTGCGGCGAGAGCACGAGCGTCTCGGTGGACGTGAACGGCGCCAGCGTGCCCAGTGCCTGCGACGTGATCGAGTGCAGCCAGCCGAGCCGGTCCGGACCGGTCACGCGCACCACGCCCACGTGGGACTGGTCGACCACGGCGTGCCCACGCTCCAGCGCCCGCTGCTCGGCCACCGGGTCGCCGTAGTGCCACGCGACGCCCGCGTCCGCGCCGGCGGCCGCGACGGCACCCGGCAGCGACAGCAGCGGGCTGCTCACGGCTCCACCCGGGACAGGCGCCCCGACGCGTAGGACTGCAGCGGCTGGCCGAACGCCGCGAGGTCGTGGGCCCACATGAGCTCGCCGTTGACCAGGCCGTAGAGGCGGCGGCCGGCCGTGACCTCGGCGCCCGTGGCGGTGCGCGCCACGAGGTCGCTCACCAGGTCGATGCGCCCGTTGCCCACCGCGCCGACGTACACCGCGACGTGCCCGGACGGGTCCGCGACGAGCAGCTCCACGGGGTGCCGCCCGGGAGGGACGTCGTCGGACCGCTCGGGCGGCACACGCCAGTAGCCGCACTCGCTGGACCAGACGCGCGCCGGCTCCGGCTCGCCGCCGTCGAGCGCGGAGGCGTCGTCGGGCACCTCGACGAGCCGGATGGTCGAGGCATAGGCCAGGTACGGGCCACCGTCCGACGTCACGACGAGCTCGTGGCTGAACGTGGCCTCCTCGATCCCCGGGTACGCGACCACCCCCTCGCCGCGCCAGGTCCCCACGAGCCAGGCCAGCGGGTAGACCTCCGGGGCGAGCCCCTCGGGCAGGAGAAAGGCCATCGAACTAGCGCTGACCCTGGAACAGCCTGTAGACGACGAGGCCCGCGACGTACGCGATCGCGAGCGTCGCCACGGAGAGCAGGGTGACGAAGAACACCTCGAGCCCGGACATGCCCCCCATGCTAACTGGGCCGCCTAGCCTGGCCCGATGAGGTCTCTCGTGATCAAGACGACGAGCGGCACCGACCGCCCGGAGGCGGCCAACCAGGCGTTCACCGTCGCGGCGGCCGCGGTGGCGGCCGGTGCCGAGGTGTCGCTGTGGCTCACGGGCGAGGCGTCGTGGTTCGCCCTGCCCGGGCGCGCGGACGAGCTCGCGCTGGCACACGCGACGCCGGTGGCGGACCTGCTCGCCACGATCCTCGAGGGCGGCCGGGTGACGCTGTGCACGCAGTGCGCCGCGCGGCGCGGCATCACTGCCGACGACGTGCTGCCGGGCATCCGCATCGCCGGGTCGGCCACCTTCGTCGAGGAGGTCCTCGCCGAGGGCGCCCAGGCGCTCGTCTACTGACGACCACGCGCCCGCGGCACCGTCAGGCGGCCGCGCGGGCCGCGCGCACCCGCACGCCCAGCAGGTACAGCTCGCACCCGAGGCACAGCCCGAACACCGCGTTGAGCACCGACGCGACGAGCACCAGCCCGGCGCCGACCGGCACGGCGACGCCCACGCCGAGCAGGCCCAGCACCAGCCCGAGGCCGCTGAGCACCAGGCCGACGAGCTGGGCGAACCGCGGCGGGCGGGGGTCCTCGAGCTCGTCGGGCGGCGCCAGCCGCGGCCGCACGAACCGGCGGAACAGCCAGCCCTGCCAGGTGCCGCCCACGCCGCGGGCCACGCCGAGGCCGAAGCCCACGGCCAGCAGCGCGAGCACCGCGAGGGCGACCGGACCGGTGCCGAGCAGCAGCGCCGCGATCGCCAGGAGACCGTTGAGCGCCGCGCCGAGCCGTGGGCCGCGCGGGTCCAGGCCGGCCGGCGCGTGGCGCGCGGCGGGTGGTGCGGGGGGCGCCGCGGGAGGTGCGCCGGCGGCGGAGGCGAGGTGCGGGGACGACGAGGGCATGGCGGGCTCCCGGGAGCGAAGGCGAGGCGACGGCGAGGGGACGGCGAGGGGACGACGAACGACGAACGGACGGCCAGCCGACGGCGTGGCGTCCGCAGGAGGCCGGCGACGGCGAGGACGGGCGGTCGAGGACGGCGACGGACGAGCGCGTCAGGCCGGACAGGCGGCGTCGAGCGCGTCGAGCGCCTGGCGCCGGTCGGTCACCCCGGACATCCGGCCCACCACGGCGCCCGTGACGTCGAGGAGGAGGACCGTCGGGGTGCGCATGACGTCGAACCGTCGCACGAGGTCCAGGTGCTCGGCGACGTCGAGGTCGACGTGCGAGACATCGTGACGTTCCGCGGCGATCGCGGCCAGGACGGCGTGCGTGCGCCGGCACGGCGTGCACACCTCGCTCGACAGCTGGAGGAACGTGGCCCGCGCACCCAGCGCCGCGCCGAGCTCGGCCGACGACAGGCGCCCGGCGGCGGCCTCGTCGGGCGCCGGACCGGCCCCCGCCGCGGCCAGCACCGCGGGCGCGACCGGGCTGAACCGCCCGTTGCGCGAGCGCCACACGGCCCCGAGCACCACCGCGAGGCCCAGCACGACGACGACCAGCGCGACGCGCGCCAGCGGGCTCATCCGGCGAGGACCCGGCCGACGATGTAGACCACCGCGCCACTGACGGCCACGGGCAGGGCGGCCGCCGAGAGCGAGGGCAGCACGCGCTTGAGCTCGACGATCGAGTCGAACAGCGCGTCGAGGGCGGCCACGAGGACGCCCACGGCGATGCCGAGCACGGCGCCGGCCTGCAGCGTGATGGCCGGCAGCGCCAGGCCGGCCAGCGCGCCGGCGCCCGTGGCCGCGATCGCCGTGAGGACGGCGCTCAGCCACCGGGGCAGCTCGAACGCCGAGACCGCGGCCCCCACCGCCAGCGCGAGCGCGCCGGCCACCACCACCGACTCGCCGCCGGCCAGGGAGTCCGCCGCGACCCAGCACGCGGTGCACAGCGCGAGCACGCCGCCGGCGACGGTGCCGGAGACCGACTCCACCATGCGGGTGCGCCCGTCGCGGCGCAACAGCTCGTTGACGAACGCCACCATGAGCCCCGACGCGAGCACCACCGCGAGTCCCGACAGGCCGGTGCCGGTGACGCGCACGGCGACGACGCCGCCGAGCCCGACGAGGGCGACGACGGCGGCCGAGCCGGGGACGAACGGCAGTCCGGCCAGCTCGGGCCAGCCGAGGGCGACGACGAGCACGAGCGCGGCCGACACGGCGAGCAGCACGACGGGGTGGAGGTACCCGGCCAGGGCCGCCGCCGCGGCGAGCGCGGCCGTGACGACCGAGCGGGTGGCGAGCGTCACGGCGGCGATTCTCGCAGATCGAGCGGCCGCCTCATCGCCTCGTGGACGGATGGTCGCCGCGCCGTGGACGTTCGCGCGGTACCGTGTCCCCACTCGCGCACGCCTGGAGGTCCCGGTGGCAGACCTGCTGCTCCTCACTCCGGCGTCCGGAGGCTCAGCGCAGGTGCTGCCCGCACTCGGCCTGCTGTCGCACCGGGTGCGGGTGCTCCCGGTCGAGCCGTCCGCCCTGGTGGACGCACCGGACGCGGACATCGTGGTGCTCGACGCGCGCCGGGACCTCGTCACCGCGCGGACCACGTGCCGCCTGCTGCGCGCCACCGGCCTGACCGTCCCGCTGGTCCTCGTCCTCACCGAGGGCGGCCTCACCGTGGTGACGGCCGAGTGGGGCGCGGACGACATCATCCTCGAGCACGCGACGCCGGCCGAGGTGGAGACCCGGTTCCGGCTCGTCATGGAGCGGGCCGCGGCGGCCACGTACGACGACGCGCCGCAGGAGATCAGCTCGGGCGAGCTGACGATCGACGCCGGCGGCTACTCCGCCCGCCTGCGGGGCCGCCCGCTCGACCTCACGTACAAGGAGTTCGAGCTCCTCAAGTACCTGGTGCAGCACCCGGGCCGCGTGTTCACGCGCGCGCAGCTGCTCCAGGAGGTGTGGGGCTACGACTACTACGGGGGCACCCGCACGGTGGACGTCCACGTGCGCCGGCTGCGCGCGAAGCTCGGCCCCGAGCACGAGCAGCTCATCGGCACCGTGCGCAACGTGGGCTACCGCTTCGACCCGCCCAAGGAGCCGCGCCGCACGGCCGACGACCGCTCGTCGGCCACGGTCCCGGAGACCGCGGACCTCTAGCAGCCCCAGCGGAACAGCACGTCACCGCCCGGACCGAGCACGCGCGCGGTCGGCGTCGCGGTGACGTCCAGCTCCACGGTGAGCGACGACGAGCCGTCCGAGGTCTCGTAGACGTACCGCGCGTTCGTCGTGGTCGTCGCGGTGGTCCGGGCGCCGACCAGCCACGGGTGCCGGCCGCGCAGGCCGACGAGCTCCTGGTGCGCGCGGAAGATCCGCTCACCCTCGCGCGGCAGCTGCGCCGGCGAGTCCGGGAAGGCCGAGCGGATGGCGTCGTCGCCCCCGAGGCGCTCCTCCTTGAGCCCGGGCAGGCCCCACTCGTCGCCGTAGTACACGGACGGCACGCCGCCGACGGTCATGAGCACGACGAGCGCGAGCACCGCCGCCTCCGCACCCACGCGTGTGGTGATGCGCGTGACGTCGTGGTTGCCGACGAAGGTCTGCGGCACGAACGTCGCGAGGAACTCGTCGTGCCGGCGCAGCGCCCAGTCCAGCTCCCAGAAGTTGCGGTCGACGAGCGAGGACCAGACCGCCTTCCACAGCTCGTACTGCGTGACGGAGTCGAGCGTCGAGTCGTGCACGTACGCGGCGTAGTCGCCGTGCAGCACCTCGCCGACGAACCATGCGTCGGGGTGCCGCGCGCGCACGGCCGGCAGCACGCGCGCCCAGAAGTCGGCCGGCACCCGGTACGCCGCGTCGAGCCGCCAGCCGTCGGCGCCGCGGTCCAGCCAGTGCGTCATGACGTCGGTGACGAACCGCGCCACCGCGGGCTCGTCGTGGTCGAGCTCGACGAGCCCCTCGTGCCCCTCGAACACGGCTGGGCGGGGGCCGCCGGGCGCGGCCCAGTCGATGCGGAACCAGGAGGCGTAGGGACCCTGCGGCCCCTCGGCGAGCGCCCGCCGCACCAGGGGGTGGTCCGCGCCGAGGTGGTTGAACACGCCGTCGAGCACGAGCCGCACCCCGCGCGCGCGGCACGCCGCCACCAGCCGGTCGAAGGCCTCGTCGTCCCCCAGCCGCGGGTCGAGGCGCAGGTGGTCCAGGGTGTCGTAGCCGTGCGACGTCGACGCGAAGACAGGTCCCAGCAGCAGGCCGTTGGCGCCGAGCTCCACCGCGTGGTCGAGCCACCCGAGCAGCCGGTCCAGCCGAGGGGCAGGCGGTGGCGCCACGTCGGCCTCGCGGATGGGCGCGCCGGCGAACCCGAGCGGGTACACCTGCCACCACACCGCGTGCTCCACCCACCCCATGCCGGCGACGCTATCCGCCGAGCGCATCGTTCGTCACCGAGATCGACCCTTCCAGGCGCTGGAACACATGATCTCGGGGACGAACGATGCGCTCGCGAAAAGGGGGAGCGCGGGCGGCGGGCGGGGTAGGTTCGGCACCGATGACCGCCGTCGACTCCGCCGAGCTCGCCGTCGAAGGCCCATGGCAGCACCGCTTCGTCGCGGCCAACGGCGCGCGCTTCCACGTCGCCGTCTCCGGGCCCGAGGACCGCGACGCGCCCCTCGTCGTGCTCCTGCACGACGTGCTGCAGTACTGGTGGGCGTGGCGCCACCAGCTGACCGCGCTCGCCGAGGCCGGCTACCGCGTCGCGGCGATGGACCTGCGGGGCACGGGCGGCTCCGACAAGCCGCCGCACGGGTACGACACGCCGACCCTGGCGACCGACGTGGCGCGCGTCATCCGCTCGCTCGGCGCCGACCGGTGCGTGCTCGTGGGCTCGGGCACGGGTGCCCAGGTCGCGTGGGCCACCGCCGCGATGCACGACGACGTGGTCCGGGCCGTCGCCGCGCTCGCCGCGGCCCACCCTCTGGACTCGGCCCTTGCCCCGCTGCACCCCACCGCCGCCCGGCGCATCGCCCTCGCGCTCGTCCCCTCGGTGCCGGAGCGCCGGCTGACGGACGGCCTCGTCGTGCGCCGCCTGCTGACCTCCGGCGCCGGCGCGCGCGGCTGGCCCGACCGCGAGACCTCGGAGCGCTACGCCCGTGCCCTGCGGGTGCCGTTCGCCGCGCACTCGCAGCTGGAGCAGGTGCGCTGGCTGCTGCGCTCGCGCCCCCGGCCCGACGGGCGGCGCTACCTGGCGGCCTACGAGGGCGCCCGGCCCGTGCCGACCCTGCAGGTCCACGGCGACCGCGACGGTGTGCGTTCGCCCACCGCGGCGGCCCTGCACCACCGGTCGCGCCAGCTGGCCCGGCCCTACCGCTGGGAGCTGCTGGCGGGCGTCGGCCACTACCCGGCCGAGGAGGCCCCGGACGTGGTCAACGGGCTGCTGCTGGACTGGCTCGCGCAGCTCACGGCTTGACGAGCGCGGCCGCCTTGACGGGATCGGTCTCGCCGATGCCCGCGGACGGGCACAGCGCCGCCACGGGGCACGCCCCGCAGGCGGGCCGGCGGGCGAAGCACGTGCGACGGCCGTGGAAGATGAGGTGGTGGCTGGCCATCACCCAGTCCGCCTTCGGCAGCAGGGCCGTGACGTCCTTCTCCACCTGCACCGGGTCGTCGCTCGTCGTGTAGCCCAGGCGCCGCGACAGCCGCAGCACGTGCGTGTCGACCGGCAGCCCGGGGACGCCGAAGCCGTTGCCCAGCACCACGTTGGCGGTCTTGCGGCCCACGCCCGGCAGCGTGACCAGGTCCTGCATGCGGCGCGGCACCTCGCCGCCGAAGCGCGCGACGAGCTGCGCCGACAGCCCCTGCACCGCCCGGGCCTTGGCGCGAAAGAAGCCCAGCGGCTGCAGGATCGCCTCGAGCTCGTCGGGTGGCGCCACCGCCATCGCCGCCGCGTCAGGGAAGCGGGCGAACAGCCCGGGCGTCGTGAGGTTCACCCGCACATCCGTCGTCTGGGCCGACAGCACGGTGGCGACGAGCAGCTGGAACGGGTCGGCGAAGTCCAGCTCGATCCGGGCGTCCGGGTAGCGCTCGGCGAGCAGCCGGTCGATCCGGCGGGCCCGGCGCGTGAGCGCGAGCGGCGTCTCGAGGACGGGGGCACGCCCCGCCTCGACCGAGGGAGCGGCGCGGCGCCGGCCGGTGGGGGCCGGCCGGGTCTCGCCGGTCGCGGCGGCGTCGCTGGGTCGTGCTGGCACGCGGGCAGCGTACGGTCCGCCCCGTGCTCCCGACGAGTGAACGTCGGAGCGCCGGCTCAAGGTGGCGGTGCGGCGGGTCGATCCCCGCGGAGTGCCCGCGTCCGGCGGGTCGGGACCCGGGGGGGGTTCATGGAAGCACCCACCGAGCACGAGATCCGCAGCCTTCGCCTGGACCACCGAGCGCTCCGGGCCGAGCGGGCGCGGGTCGCGTGGTGGCGTCGCCTGGTGCGGGCGCGCCTCGACCTGCTCGTCGCCCGGACGGTCGGCCCGCAGGCGCTCGGCGAGGAGCTGGCGTTCACCCTGCCGCTCGAGGTGGGGCTCGAGGTGCCGCGACCCGACGAGCTGGCGCGCGTGCTCGGCGCGCGCGATGCGCGCGACGTCTCCCGGCTGGAGTCGCTGCGCGCGCTCGACCAGCGCCTGGCCCACTACCAGGACGGTGTCGAGGACGCGTTCGTGCGCGCCACGGACCTGCTCATCGACCGGCTGGCGGCCGACCCTGACCTGTCGCTCGGTTCCGGCGCCGAACACGACGAAAGCCTCTGACCTGCGGCCCCCGGTGCGGCAGACTGGGGTGCCGACAGCCCGCGGCAGGAGGTCCCATGGTCGAGCCGGTGGTCGACTCCCCGTTGTTCTCGGGGCTTGACCCGGAGGAGGCGCGGTCGGTCCTGGACTCCCTCGTCCGGGTCCAGGTGCCGCGCGGCGACGTGCTGTTCCACGAGGGCGAGACGGGCGACACGCTCTACGTCATCCAGACCGGCAAGGTGAAGCTGGGCCGCCGGTCCAGCGACGGCCGCGAGAACCTGCTGGCCATCCTCGGCCCGGGCGAGCTCATCGGGGAGCTGTCGCTCTTCGACCCCGGGATGCGCACCGCCACGGCGACCGCGATCACCGATGCCCTGGTGCTCCAGATGGGGCACGACGAGCTCACGCGCTGGCTGGCCACCACGCCCTCGGTGGCCGAGCACCTGCTGCGGACGCTGGCCCGGCGGCTGCGACGCACCAACGAGGCGCTCGCCGACCTCGTGTTCACCGACGTGCCCGGCCGCGTGGCCAAGGCCCTGCTCGACCTCTCGGCGCGCTTCGGCCAGCCCGTGGCGGACGGGCTGCGCGTGTCGCACGGCCTGACCCAGGAGGAGCTGGCGCAGCTCGTCGGGGCCTCCCGCGAGACCGTCAACAAGGCGCTCGCCGACTTCGCGACGCGCGGCTGGATCCGACGCGAGGGCCGGGCCGTGACGCTGCTCGACGTCGAGCGGCTCGAGCGGCGCGCACACTGACCCGGCGTCAGCGGGTCTCGACGACGATCTCCACCTCGACCGGCGAGCCGAGCGGCAGCGCCGCGACGCCCACGGCCGACCGGGCGTGCCGCCCCGCCTCGCCGAAGAGCTCGCCGAGCAGCTCGCTCGCGCCGTTGACCACACCCGGCTGGCCCGTGAACGACGGGTCGCTCGCGACGAACCCGACCACCTTGACCACGCGCGTCACACGCTCGAGCGCCACGGCGGGCTCCTCGCCGGTCTCCTCCGCGAGCAGCGCGGCGACCGCCGCCACCGCGTTGAGGGCGGCGGTGGCGGCCAGGCCGTGGGCCGCCTCCGGCGTCACGCCGGCGCCGACGAGGCCGGTGGCCGGCAACCCGCCGGCGACGAACGGCAGTTGGCCCGACGTGTGGACCAGCACACCCGAGCGCACGGCGGGGACGTAGGCGCCGACGGGCGCCGCCACCGTCGGCAACGACAGGCCGAGCCCGGCCAGGCGGTCGGCGACCGACATCACGCCTCCTTGGCCCGCTTGAGGTAGGCCACGAGCCCACCGTCCGGGCCGGGGATCACGGTGACGAGCTCCCAGCCGTCCTCGCCCCACTGGTCGAGGATCGCCTTGGTGGCGTGGATGAGGAGCGGGATCGTCGCGTACTCCCAGCGTGTGGCCATGGCCACACCCTAAGGGCGACGCCTCAGCAGACGCCCAGCGAGGCATCCGCTCCGGCCACGAGCTCGGCGTGCCACGAGCGGACGTCCGGACGCCGTCGCAGCAGCGCGCGGCGCTCGCGCTCGGTCATGCCGCCCCACACGCCGAAGTCCGCGCGGGAGTCGAGCGCGTCCGCGAGGCACTCCAGCCGCACGGGGCACGTCCCGCACACCGAGCGCGCCTCACGTTGCGCCGACCCCTCGACGAACAGCGCGTCGGGCGCCAGCCTCCCCGTTCCGCACGCGGCACTCGCCGTCCAGTGACCGTCCCGCATCGCCCCCACGCCCACCGAACGCCCCCTCCCCCTGCTCCTCGGGCATCCGCCCCCCTCGGCGGACGCTAGCGGCTCGGCGCTCGTCTGACGAGAGCCTGAAGGGGTCCTATCAGCAGCGGCGCGGCGTCGTCAGCCCCCGGACCGCCCGATTGAGAGCGTTCTCACGACGGATCCCGCGGCCGGACTGATCGCCGCCTCGCCGACAGGGCCGAACGTCCCGTCGCACGGGAGAACGCCCCGCCCGCCCACGCCCGCGCCGTGTGCAGGTCCGGTGGAGGTCGCCGGGCTGCGACGGAACCGACCTCTCCAGTTCCGGCGTCGCCAACTACGCTCGCACCCATGTCGTCTCGCCCGCGCTCGCGTGGCCGCAACGGTCGCGCCGCCCGCGCCACGGGCCACGCCGCCCAGGGGATCGCGCTCCTCGTCTCGTTCGTGCTCATCGCCGCCATCGGCGGGATCCTCGCCGCGGGCCTCGCACTGCCGGCCGTGGCGCTCGCCAACGGCGCGACGAACCTCACGACGCAGACGTTCAACGACCTGCCGACGGACCTCGACTTCACGCAGCTGCCGCAGAAGTCGGTGATCCTCGCGGCGGACGGCACGCAGCTGGCGACGTTCTACGACCAGAACCGCGTCATCGTCCCGCTGTCGCAGATCGCGCCGATCATGCAGAAGGCCGTCATCTCGATCGAGGACAAGCGCTTCTACGAGCACTCGGGCATCGACCCCCAGGGCATGCTCCGCGCGCTGGCGCAGAACGTGGCCGGCAGCGGGGGGACGCAGGGCGCCTCGACGTTGACGCAGCAGTACATCAAGAACGTCGAGGTCCAGGCGGCGCAGAACATCGCCGACCCGGTGGCACGGCAGGCCGCGATCGAGGCCGTGACGGTGGACACCGGCACGAACGGCTACGCGCGCAAGCTCCGCGAGGCCAAGCTGGCGATCTCGCTCGAGAAGCGGATGAGCAAGGACCAGATCCTCGAGGCCTACCTCAACATCGCGCAGTTCGGGGCCAACTCGATCTACGGCGTCGAGGCGGCGGCGGAGTACTTCTTCGGCGGCACGCACGCCAGCGACCTCACGTACCTGCAGGCCGCGACCATCGCCGGGATCACGCAGAACCCGTCGCGGTGGGACCCGGTGCAGCACCCGGCCGAGGCGCAGGTCCGCCGCAACACCGTGCTCGGCACGATGCACGACCAGGGGTACATCACCGACGCGCAGTACCAGGCCGGCATCGCCACGCCCATCGCCTCGACCCTCCACCCCCAGCCGGTGCAGCAGGGCTGCATGAAGGCGGGCGCGAGCGTGCCGGGATCCGGCTTCTTCTGCGACTACGTCACCCGGGTGATCCTCAACGACCCCGCTTTCGGCGCGACCACCGCGGCCCGTCAGGCGCTGCTCTACAAGGGCGGCCTGACGATCACGACGACGCTGGTCCCGGGTGAGCAGGCCATGGCGCTCAAGGCCGTCGACGACAAGGTGCCGCCCACCGACCCGTCCGGGGTCAGTGCCGCGATGTCTGTCGTCGAGCCCGGCACCGGCAAGATCACGGCGATGGCCCAGAACGCGGACTACTCCGCGGTGCCCAACCCACCGCCGGGCCAGACCGCGGTCAACTGGAACACGTCGTACAACTACGGCGGCTCATCCGGGTTCGCCCCCGGCTCCTCGTTCAAGCCGTTCACGCTCGTGGAGTGGCTCAAGACGGGCCACAGCCTCACACAGACGTTCGACGCCACCCTGCGGCCGCTGCCGCTGTCGTCGTTCACCGCGTGCGGCCAGCCCTACGCCAAGACGGGTGTCTACAAGTTCAGCAACTCCGAGGGCAACGGCGGCGTGATGAACGCCATCGACGCGACGAAGAACTCCGTGAACTCGGGTTACCTCGTCATGGCCCAGCAGGTCGACCTGTGCAACGTCATGCAGAACGCCGCCGACCTTGGCGTCACGCAGCCCGCCGGCGCCAACACCGGGAAGAACATCCCGGCGATCCCCGCCGACGTCCTCGGGTCGAGCGACGTCACCCCCCTCGCCATGGCCGGCGCGTTCGCGGCGTTCGCGGCCAACGGCACGTTCTGCAAGCCGATCGCGATCACACGCGTGGTCGACGCGAGCGGCAAGGACCTGCCGGTCCCGTCGGCCGACTGCCAGCAGAAGCTGGAGCCGCGCATCGCCACGGCCGTCACCTACGCGCTGAAGAACGTGTGGAAGGGCACCGCGGCCACGGTGGGCCAGCCGCCGTACCCGGCTGCCGGCAAGACGGGCACGACCGATCAGGCGCAGGACATCTGGTTCGTCGGCTACACGCCCCTGCGCGCCGCCGCGGCGTGGGTGGGCCACTCGGATGGGTTCCGGACGATGACCGGCCTGCGCATCAACGGAGTGACCTACACGTACCGCCGGGGCGGCCCCTACGGTGGTGACATCCCGGCTCCCATCTGGCGCGAGTTCATGGACCAGTTCATGGCGGGCAAGAACACCCCGGACTTCACGGCCCCCGGGACCAAGGAGCTGTACGGCGACCTCGTGCCCGTGCCGCCCGTGGTCGGCCTGCCGCAGGCCCAGGCCACCAGCTCGCTGCAGGCCGCCGGCTTCACGGTGAAGATCTCGGCCACACAGGCGACCGACCCGTCGGCCGCGGGCACCGTGGTCTCGCAGTCGCCCACCGGCAACGCGCCGCGCGGATCCACGGTCACGCTCACGCTGTCCAACGGGCAGGGCGTGCAACCGCCGACGGCGACGCCGACCGACACGCCGACCCAGGCGTCCGGTCCGGGATCCGGCAACCCGGGAGGCGGCCTGCCCGTGGGACCGCCCACCAAGAAGCCCTGATGGCCTCCACCACATCGACGGCCGGCCGCGCCGTCGGGACGCTCGCGCTCGCGGGCGCCGGTGCGCTCGCCTGGGGCGCGCTCGTGGAGGTTCGCTGGTACGCGCTCCGGCACGTCACGGTGCCGGTGCTGCCCCCCGGCCAGGACCCGCTGCGGGTGCTGCACATCAGCGACCTGCACCTGACGCCCACGCAGCGGCGGAAGGTCGACTGGGTCCGTGACCTGGCCACCTGGCGACCGCACCTCGTGGTCGACACGGGCGACAACTGGGCGCACCTCGACGCCATGACCTCGCTGCTAGAGGCGCTCGAGCCGCTGCTGGCGATTCCCGGCGCGTTCGTGCTGGGCTCGAACGACCTCGTCGGCCCGCGGCCTAAGAACCCCGCCCGCTACCTGCTGCCGGACGCCCGGACCACGCCGTTGGCGCCCGTGGAGCTGCCGTGGCGCGAGCTCGTCGCGCGCTTCACCGCCGCCGGCTGGCTCGACCTCGACAACCGCCGGGGCGTGCTCGACCTCGACGGGCGGCGCGTGAGCTTCGTCGGGACCGACGACGCGCACCTCGACAAGGACGAGGTCCCGCCCGCCGGGGGGCCCGACGACGCACGGACCGGCGGCGACGTGGACCTCCACGTCGGCGTCACGCACGCCCCCTACCGGCGGGTGCTCGACGCGTTCCACGCCGACGGCGTGGACCTCGCCATCGCCGGGCACACGCACGGCGGGCAGATCGGCGTGCCGTTCCTCGGCGCGCTCACGACGAACAGCGACCTCGACCCGGGCCGCGCCAAGGGGCTGCACGGCTGGCCCGGTGCCCGACCCGACCGCTCGGGCGGCGCGGACTCGACGTGGCTCCACGTCTCGGCCGGCCTCGGCACGAGCCCCTATGCCCCGGTCCGCTTCGCGACACGCCCCGAGGCGACCCTGCTCACGCTGGTGCCCGTCGCCACGGCGTGACCCCGGCCCGCGGCGGCGCGGCTAGCCCTGGCCGCCGTCGCGCAGCGACCGGACCACGCTCCGGAGGATCCGCAGCGCGTCCGCCTGCTCGGCGTCGGTGAGACCGGCCAGCATCCTCACCTCGACGGACCTGACCGCCCTGCTCGCCTCCCCCAGGCGTCGTCGGCCCCGGGCCGTGAGCCGCGTGGGAAGGGCCTTGCCCACCGGCGCCTGCGCGGCCCTGGTCACGTCGCCGTCGCGTTCCAGGGCCTGGAGCAGCACGTTCATCGACTGCCGCGTGACGAACGCGCCGCGCGCGAGGTCGGAGTTCGACGAGCCCGGCCGCTGCGCCAGCAGCTCGAGGCACGAGTAGTGCGTCACGCTCATGCCGAGCGGCCGCAGCACCTCCTCCATCGCCGCCCGGAGCGCGCTCGACGCCTCCTTGAGGAGATATCCCACCGAGGCCTGGAGGTCGACGGCGTCTTGACTCATGTCAGTATCTTGACATAGTCTCGCACATGTCAGAAAACTGACACACTGAGAGGAACGCCATGCCCGCCACCGGACCCGACTTCATCTCCCTCCAGACGCGCGACCTCGCCGCCTCGCAGGCCTTCTACGAGCGGTACCTCGGTCTGGTGCGCTCGCCGGCGGGCCCGCCCCACGCCGTCGTCTTCGACACCACGCCCATCGCGCTCGCGCTGCGGGACGTGGTTCCCGGCACCGACCTCGCCGCCGTCGCCCAGCCCGGGATCGGCGCCGCGATCTGGCTGCACGCCACGGACGTGCAGGCGATCCACGACGCGCTCGTCGCCGACGGCCACACCATCGTCTCGGCGCCCATCGACGGCCCCTTCGGACGGACCTTCACCTTCGCCGACCCCGACGGGTACCACGTGACGCTGCACGACCGCGCGTGACGGCGACGCTCGCGCCGGCACCCGCGCCGCCCCCGGAGACGTGTTTTCGCCGCCGGGCCGCGATCCGTTAGGCTGGGCGGGCTTCAACGGGGTGTGGCGCAGCTTGGTAGCGCGCTTCGTTCGGGACGAAGAGGTCGTGGGTTCGAATCCCGCCACCCCGACCGTGAAGTGAGGGCCCCTGACCTGCGGCGACGCCGGTCGGGGGCCTTCCTCGTGAGGGTCGGAGGCGGGCGTCAGGCGTCGGCGCGCGGCTCCTCGGCCAGCACCCGCTCGATGCGCCGGTCCGGCACCAGCCACACGAGCGCGGTCACGACGAAGAACCCGAGCGACACCCAGATGGCCGGGTCGAGGGCCGTGCGGCTGAACCAGGCGGCGACGATCCCCGCGACGTAGAGCACGGGCGACAGTTTGCCCTTGAGGTCGCGGCCGATGGCCCGCGCCAGCGGCCCGCCGTCCGCCTGCAGGCGCACGATCACCCGCTGGAGCACGAAGTAGGCGATCGCCGCGCCGAGCAGATCCACCCCGAACACCATCACCGGGGTCCGCGCGAAGTGGCTGCGGTCCATCCACGCGGTGCTGAACGGCAGCAGCGACAGCCAGAACAGCAGGTGGAGGTTGGCCCACAGCACGCCGCCCGTGACCCGCTCGGTGAGCTGGAACATGTGGTGGTGGTTGTTCCAGTAGATGCCCACGTAGACGAAGCTCAGCAGGTAGACGAGGGCCCCGCTGGCCGTGGTGTCCCACAGCGCGCGCAGGTCGGTGCCGGCCGGGACGTTGAGCTGCAGCACCATGATGGTGATGACGATGGCCAGCACGCCGTCGCTGAACGCCTCGATCCTGCTGGTCGGCACCGCCCCAGGGTACGGTCCGGCCCTCGCCGCGGGCCCTGGGACACAATGACCGGGTGCTCCCCCGCGTCTTGCGCCGCCCCGTCGCGTGGTTGTCCCGCACCCGCCTGTTCCGGCGGCTGGGCCCGCGGCTCATGCCGCCGCTCGAGCGGGCGACCCGGGCACTGACCGGTGGCCGCACGCCGCTGTCCGGCGCGCTCGTCCCCTCGCTCGTGCTGCACACCACCGGCGCGCGGACCGGCGAGCCCCGCCAGACCCCGCTCATGTACTGCCCCGACGGCGACGACCTGCTGGTCACCGGCAGCAACTTCGCCGGCGACCGGCACCCGGCGTGGACGGCCAACCTGCTCGCGCACCCGGAGGCCGCGGTCGACGTGCAGGGCCGCCGCTACGGCGTCGTCGCGACGCTCGTCGGGCCCGACGAGCGTGAGGCGACGTGGGACCTGCTCGAGCGCAACTGGCCCGGCTACCGCGGCTACGAGCGCGCGTCCGGGCGGCAGCTGCGCATCTTCCGGCTCACGCCGCGCTGACGGGTCCGCGCCGGTCAGGCCGCGGCGAACCGTCGCGCGACGACGGCGGTCCCCCGACCGGAAGCGACGCCAGACACCCGAGCACCGGGGGTCCCGCGGAGCCCTGGTGGCGGACCCTGCAGACGGGTTGCCGGCCGGGGTCAGCTCCAGCGGAACAGCTGGATCCCCACCGGCAGCGCCACGGCCGTCCACGCCACGAGCACGACGACCTGGAATGCCGGGAACCCCTCTCCGAACCAGCCCGTCGTCATCGCCTGGGCGATGGCGCCGAGCGGCGTGAGCTTCGCCACGGCCGCCACGCCGCCCGGCATGATCGGCCCGGGCGTCCACACGCCCGCGAAGAACAGCATCGGGAAGTAGAGCAACGAGCCGATCCCCGAGGCGACGCTGCCGTGCGGCACGCGCGCCGCGATGAGGACGCCGATCGAGTACATGGCCGCGATGCCGAGCAGGTAGGCGAGCACGAGGGTCGCCGGGTGCTTCGGCGCGTGCAGCCCGAAGGCCAGCTGGCCGGCGAGCAGCATCACGGCCGTCGCCGCGAGGATCGCGACCAGGTTGATGACCAGGTGCGTCACGACGAGCGCCTGCGGCCGCATCGGCGTCGACCCGAGCCGCCGCAGCACGCCGCGCTCCCGGTACTGCCCGAACACCACGGGCATCACCGTCAGCAGCGGCGTGCCGAGCGCCACCGCCAGCAGCACCGGCACGTAGGCGGCGATCGGTGTCAGCCCCTGCCACTGCGGCGCCACGTCGGTCATCGGCTGGCGCATCCCGGGGATGGCGAAGCCGACGCCGATGAGCAGCACGGTGGGGAACGCCAGCGAGAAGAACACGGTGGCGCCGTCGCGCAGCCACACCCGCGTCTCGGTGCGCAGCAGCGTGCCGAAGCCGCGGCCGCCGACCAGCGCGCGCGCACCGCCGGTGGCGGCCGCGTTCATGGTGGTCATCTCCGCGTCCCCTCCTTCACCACGTCGGCCTCCGGCTCGTAGGAGCGTCCGGTGACCTGGACGAACACGTCTTCGAGCGTGCGCGGCACGGTGCGCACGTCGTCGGGCACCAGGTCCGCGTCGCCGAGCGCCCGGACCACGGAGAACAGCACGCGCTGCGAGCCGACGACCTCGATCTCGTCGCCGTCCCGCGTCACCGTACGGACGGCGGGATCCGCCGCAGCCAGCCGCGCGAGCTCGTCGTACGCCCGCTCGACGTCCGACGGCGATGGCCGCAGCCGCACCACGCGTCCGCCGTCGAGCCCGTCGACGAGCTCCGACGGGGTGCCCGCCGCGACGATCCGCGCGTCGTCGATGACGACGAGGCGGTCGCACAGGCGCTCGGCCTCCTCCATGAAGTGCGTGACCAGGAGGATCGTCACGCCACGGTCCCGGACGCGTTCGACGAAGTCCCACGTGGCGCGCCGCGCGGTCGGGTCCAGCCCGGTGGTCAGCTCGTCGAGGATCGCCACGCGCGGGTTGCCGACGAGCGCGAGGGCGATCGACAGCCGCTGCTTCTGGCCTCCGGAGAGGGCGTCGAACCGGGTGTCGCGACGATCCTCCAGGTCGAGCACGGACAGCAGCTCGTCGGGGTTCACCGGGTGCGGGTAGAAGGACGCGAAGAGGCGCAGCGCCTCGGCGGTGGTGATCTTCGCGTGCAGCGCGGACTCCTGGAGCTGCACGCCGACCACGTCCCGCACCGCCTCCGGGTGGGCCTGCGGGTCGGTGCCGAGCACCCGGACCCGACCGCCGTCGGCGGTGCGCAGGCCGGCGACGCACTCGACGGTGGTCGTCTTGCCCGCGCCGTTGGGGCCGAGGATCCCGAAGATCTCGCCCTCGCGGACGTCGAACGAGACGCCGTCGACGGCGACCTTCCGGCCGTAGCTCTTGCGCAGGTCCTCCACGGTGACGACAGGGTTCACGGCGGGCCTCCCTACCGCGCAGGGCGCGCCACGGCGGTGCGCCGGGCGACGAGGACGAAGACGAGGGCGACGACGACGGCCATGGCGAGGGCGAGGGCGACCACCGAGCCGACGGGTGGCAGCAGGTAGGCGGTCAGGCGGTCCGGCCACGGGCCCCGGACCCCGGCGATCAGGCCGAGGACGAGGAAGATGGGTGCGACCGCGAACGGCAGCAGCGCGGTGGCCCACCAGACGCCCGCCATCGACCCCTTGGCGGCACCGAGCGCGTAGTAGACGATCCCGACGAGCAGCCCGCAGAGGTCCGCGACGACGTAGGTGATCCCGTAGTCGAGCAGCATCGTCGGCCACGAGCCGCCGCTCGGGTCGAGCGCTGCGTCCTGCAGCACCCAGCCCCAGCCGAGCCAGCCGTGGACCATGCGCTCGACCAGCAGCAGCGTCGACATCAGCACGGCGTTGGCGACCGCGACGACGAGCGCCACCGCGAGCGCTGCCCGCACGAACGTCCGGCGCGTCATGCCGGCCGCGATGTGCACCCGGACGTAGGTCGTGGCGATGAAGACGCACAACGAGAACGGGAACCAGATCCCCGCCTGCCGGCCGAACGACACCACCGACAGGCGCGTGACACCGGCGGCGCCCAGGATTGCCGTGATGACCACGACCGCGGCGAGCAGGATCCCCCAGAACCAGGCCGTCGGCTTGAGGAGCGTGCGCAGCAGGCGTCGGGCGGCGTGCACCGCCGGGCGCACGGCGGGGCGCGCGAGGGTCGTGGTCATCGCTGCTCCTTGCCGGCCGTGAGGTGCACGAAGAGGTCCTGCAGCGGCACCGGGCCGAGCTCGAGGCCCGCCGCCCGGGCCGCACCGACCGCGTCGTCGTCCACGCGGCCGAGGATCGTCACCTGGGCGGTGCCGCCGAGCGCCTGCCGGCCGAGCACCCGGCGGCCGGCGGCGAAGCGCTCCACGGCGGCGCGCGGACCGGTGACCGCCAACCCCTGGGAGCGCAGGGACTCCGCGTCGCTGCTCAGCAGCACCGTGCCGTGGTCCAGCACGAGCACGTCCTCGAGCAGCCGCTCGACCTCGTCGATGAGGTGGCTGGAGATCACGATGGTGCGGGGGTGCGCGACGTAGTCCTCGAGCAGCGCGTCGTAGAACGCGTACCGGCTCGGCGCGTCGAGGCCGAGGTGGACCTCGTCGAGGATCGTCAGCGGGGCGCGTGCGGCGATCCCGAGGGTGATGCCCAGGGCGGAGCGCTTGCCCCGCGACAGCCTGCGCGGGCGGGTCCTCGGGTCGATCTCGAAGGTGTCGAGGAGTCGCCCGGCGACCTCGTGGGAGAAGGAGGGCCGGGCCCCGGCGAAGAAGTCGACGTTCTCGTCGACGCGCAGGTCGTCCAGCACGTCGCCCGACTCGCGGACGAGGAGCACGTGGGGCGCGAGCGCCTCGTTCTCCCACGGGTCCTCGCCGCCGACGAGGACGGCCCCGGCGCTGGGGCGCTGGAAGGAGGCGACCACCGAGGCCAGCGTCGTCTTGCCCGAGCCGTTGCGGCCGAGCAGGCCGGTGATGGTGCCGGGCCGCACGTCGAGGTCGACGCCGCCGAGCGCGACCGTCCGGCCGTACCGGACCGTGAGGTTGCGCGCCGTGACGCCCAGTCCCTCCGGGGTGGTCGTGCGCACCTCGTCGTCGGCCGCGGCGCGGGCCGCCGGGTCGGCGCCCGCCCTCGTCGGGTCGCTCGTCGCCCCGCTCATCGCCCCGCCTCCGACCGGTCGCCCCTCGTGGCCCGCAGCCGCGCGACGACCTCCTCGAGGGAGATGCCCAGCACACGCGCCTGGTCCGCGACGGGGTCCACGACGTCGACGAAGAAGCTCTCGCGCCGCTGCGCCAGCAGACGCTCGCGCGCACCGGTCGCCACGAACATCCCGATCCCCCTGCGCTTGTAGAGGACGCCCTCGTCGACGAGCTCCGCGAACGCCTTCGCGGCCGTCGCCGGGTTGATGCGGAAGGTCGTGGCGTACTGCGTCGTGCTCATCACCTGCTGCTCCTCCGCCAGGTCACCGCGGAGCACGTCGTCGCGGATCTGGTCCGCGATCTGCAGGTAGACGGGGTCACGACCGTCGAACACGAGCCCTCCGCGTCCTCACTGGTTCATTACTCGACTAATGAACCATGGAACCGCGGAGAGCGCAAGGGACCGCCTCGCGCCGCGCTGACGCGGGACCGGCCGGCGCCGCCCCGGTCAGGCCGTGGCGAACCGGCGCGCGACGAGGAGCTCGGCGATCTGGATCGCGTTGAGGGCCGCGCCCTTGCGCAGGTTGTCGTTGGAGACGAACAGCGCGAGGCCGCGCCCCTGCGGCGCCCCTTCGTCGGCCCGGATGCGCCCGACGAGCGACGGGTCGATCCCCGCCGCCGCGAGCGGCGTGGGCACGTCGCCCTCGGCGAGCAGCACGCCAGGCGCACCGTCGAGCAGCTCGTAGGCGCGCTCCGGCGAGAGGGGCCGCTCGAACTCGGCGTTGATCGACAGCGAGTGGCCGGTGAACACCGGCACGCGCACGCACGTGCCGCTCACCAGGAGGTCCGGGATCTGCAGGATCTTCCGGCTCTCGTGGCGCAGCTTCTGCTCCTCGTCGGTCTCGCGCAGCCCGTCGTCGACGAGGTTGCCCGCGAACGGCACCACGTCGAACGCGATGGTGCGCGGGAACTTCACGGCGTCCGGGAAGTCCACCGCGCGCCCGTCGTGCGTCAGGGCGGCGACGTCCTGGGTCACGGCGGACCGCACCTGGGAGTCGAGCTCGCGGACGCCGGCCAGCCCCGCCCCCGAGACGGCCTGGTAGGTGGAGACGACGAGACGGCGCAGGCCGGCCTCGTCATGCAGCGGCTTGAGCACGGGCATCGCGGCCATCGTCGTGCAGTTGGGGTTCGCGACGATCCCGAGCGGGATCTCGTCGAGCGCGTCCGGGTTCACCTCGCTCACGACGAGCGGCACCCGCGGGTCCTTGCGCCAGGCCGACGAGTTGTCGACGACGAGCGCGCCCGCCGCAGCGAACCGCGGCGCGTGCTCCTTGGACGTGCCGCCGCCGGCGGAGAACAGCGCGACGTCGATCCCGGACAGGTCCGCGGTGGCGACGTCCTCGACCACCACGTCCGTGCCGCGCCAGGGCAGCGTGCGGCCCGCGGATCGGGCGGAGGCGAAGTACCGGATCGACGAGACGGGGAAGTCCCGCTCGTCGAGCAGGCGGCGCATGACGCCACCCACCTGCCCGGTGGCCCCGACGACGGCGACCACGACCCCGCTCATCGACCCGTCCCTCCGTAGACCACGGCCTCGCCCGACTCGACGTCGAGCCCGAAGGCGGTGTGCACCGCGCGCACCGCGTCGTCCAGCGAGTCCGCGCGCGTGACCACCGAGATGCGGATCTCCGAGGTGGAGATCATCTCGATGTTGATGCCCGCCTCCGACAGCGCCCCGAACAGCCGGGCCGAGACCCCGGGGTGCGACTTCATGCCCGCGCCGATGAGCGAGACCTTGCCGATCGTGTCGTCGTACTGCAGCGACTCGAAGCCGATCTCCGGCTGGACGGTGCGCAGCGCCGCGGTGGCGGTCGCCCCGTCGCTGGCCGGCAGCGTGAACGAGATGTCCGTGAGGCCGGTCCGCGCGACGCTGACGTTCTGCACGATCATGTCGATGTTCGCGCCGGCGGTGGCGACCACCTGGAAGATCTGCGCCGCCTTGCCCGGCACGTCGGGCACGCCGACCACCGTCACCTTGGCCTGCGAGCGGTCGTGGGCGACGCCCGAGATGATCGGTTCCTCCATGGCTTCCTCCTGCGTGACGAGCGTCCCGGGGTGCGTCGAGAACGACGAGCGCACGTGGACCGGGACCGAGTAGCGGCGGGCGTACTCGACGCTGCGCAGCGCGAGCACCTTGGCGCCCGAGGCGGCGAGCTCGAGCATCTCCTCGTACGTGACGCGGTCGAGCTTGCGGGCCGTCGGCACGATGCGGGGGTCGGCGCTGAAGACGCCGTCCACGTCGGTGTAGATCTCGCACACGTCGGCGCCCAGGCCGGCCGCGAGCGCGACGGCGGTCGTGTCCGAGCCGCCGCGGCCGAGGGTCGTCACGTCGTTGGTCTCTGCGGTGACGCCCTGGAAGCCGGCGACGATCGCCACCTGGCCCTTCTCGATGGTCTCGCGGATGCGGTGCGGCACGACGTCCACGATGTGCGCGCGCCCGTGCACGGCGTCCGTGATGACGCCGGCCTGCTGACCGGTGAAGCTCTTGGCCTTGACGCCCAGGTTGTTGATGGCCATCGCCAGCAGCGACATCGAGATCCGCTCGCCCGCGGTGAGGAGGATGTCCAGCTCCCGCTGCGGCGGCAGGGGCGTCACCTGGGCGGCGAGCTCGAGGAGCTCGTCCGTGGTGTCGCCCATGGCGGAGACGACCACCACCACGTCGTTGCCGGCCCGCTTGGCCTCGGCGATGCGCTTGGCGACGCGCTTGACGGCCTGGGCGTCGCTGACGGAGGACCCGCCGTACTTCTGCACGATGAGAGACACGTGCCTGCTCTTCCTCGTCGCCGGCCACCGTCTCTCTCAACGGTCCGCCGGGCATGGGTGCTTGCGCGTCGATGGTAGGCGGCCATCCCGACGAACAGGTACGCGATTCCGCCACCTGGACGACCTCACCGTCCGAGACATCAGACCCTGGGCCGACGCGGCGATCCTGGGAGGTTGCTTAGCGTGGCCCTCATGCCGAGTGCCGCGCCGCCGCCAGCTTTGTCGCCGCCGCAGGGGGGCATCGTCACGCGAGGGGTGGCGCGCGCTTTCGGTACGGTCCAGGCACTCGCCGGCGTCGACCTGGACATACGTCCAGGTGAGGTCACGGCGTTGGTCGGGCCCAACGGCTCGGGGAAGACCACGCTGCTGCTGGTCCTCGCCGGGCTGCTCGCCCCGGACGCGGGGTCCGTGTCGGTCGCCGGTGTGGACCCCGCGTCGGACGGGCTCGCCGCCCGCGCCGTCACCGGCTGGATGCCGGACGCGTTCGGCACGTGGGACTCCCTCACCGCACGCGAGGTGCTCGCCACGTTCGCCGAGGCCTACCGGATGCCCGCGGACGCGATCCCGGAACGCGTCGCGTCCCTGCTCGAGACCGTGCACCTCCTGGAGTACGCGGACCGCCCGGCGTCCGTGCTCTCGCGGGGGCAGAAGCAGCGGCTCGGGCTCGCGCGCGCCCTGGTGCACGACCCGCGCGTGCTGCTCCTCGACGAGCCCGCGGCCGGGCTGGACCCCCGCTCGCGCGTCGACCTGCGGCTCCTGGTGCGGCGGCTGGCCGACGAGGGACGCACGGTGCTGATCTCGTCGCACGTGCTCTCCGAGCTGGACGAGATGGTGGACGACGCGGTGTTCCTGTCCCGCGGGCGCACGGTCCCCGGCGTGGGGCTGGCCGCGGCGAACGACGGCCGGCGCACGTGGCACGTGCGCTCGCTGCGGGTCGGCGCGCTGCAGGCGTGGCTCACGTCGGTGGGGGCCGCGTGGCGGTCCGACGACGAGTCGCCCGCGCCCTCGTCGGGCACACCGTCCTCGCCGTACGCGCGCCCCGTCCCGGTGGCGGCGCCGGCCCCGGCGGACGACGAGCCGGGCGGCGTGCTGCTCGAGGTCGACGGCGACGAGGGTGCGGCGCGGCTCGTGCGCGACGCCGTGGCGGCCGGGGTGCCGCTCGTGTCGCTGGCGCCGGCGGGCGGCGCGCTGGAGCAGGCCTACCTGGCGCTGGAGGAGGAGCGACGATGACCGTCGAGCTCGAGGACACGCCGCGCCCGGCGGTGGCGGGCCGCCACGGCCCGTGGCACGTCACGTGGCACGGGGTCCGCACCGTCGCGCGGCTGGAGCTGCGGCAGCGGGTGCGGTCGACGCGCTGGATCGTCGCGCTCGTCGTGTGGTTCGTGGTCGTCGGCGCGATCACGCTGCTGGCGACCGGCGCGATGGGTGCGCTCGGGGGCGGCACGTCCAACCCGTCGCGCGGGCCCGTCCTGTTCGCCGTCGTCTCGTTCCTGGTCCTGGGGCTCGGGCTGCTGGTGACGCCCACGCTCACCTCGACGTCGATCAACGGCGACCGCAACAGCGGCACCCTGGCGACGCTGCAGGTGACGCTGCTCTCGCCGGCCGAGATCGTGCTCGGCAAGGTGGCCGCGGCATGGGTCGCCTCGTGCGCGTTCCTCGTGGCCAGCGTGCCGTTCTTCCTGCTGGCGCTCGGGCTCGGGGGCACGCCCGTGCGCGCGGCGGGCGCGGTGCTCGTGCTCATCGCCGTGCTGCTCGCGGCGCTGTGCGGCATCGGCGTCGGGCTGTCCTCGCTCACCGCGCGGACGGCCGGGTCGACCGTGCTCACGTTCGTCGTCGTCGCGGGCCTGGCGGTGTTCACCCCGATCCTCTTCGGGCTGACGTACCCCTCGATCGACTCGCAGCAGGCCGTCCAGGTGTGGGGCACTCCGGTCACCGGCTGGAGCGGCACCGACAGCCCCCCGCCGTGCCAGTGGCGCACCGAGACACGCACCGTCTACCACACCGAGCGCACGTGGTGGCTGCTGGCGCTCAACCCGTTCGTCGTGGTCGCCGACGGGTCGACTGTGCCCGCGGCCGACCAGCCCTACGCCTCCACGTCGCCCTTCGCGGCGTTGCGGCAGGCGGTGCGCGAGGCGCGCCAGGGCGGGGCGCGGCCGGTCAACGAGTGCTGGTCGTCCCCCGTGGCGCTCCTGACGACGGGTGATGCCGCGCCGGTGCCGTCGACGGCGCCGATCTGGCCGTGGGGCCTCGGCTTCACGGTGCTGCTCGGCGCGGCCGGCGCCGCGACCGCGGTGCGCCGGCTCTCGATCCCGCAGCACAAGCTGGCGCGGGGCACGCGCGTCGCCTGAGGCGTCGTCCCGGCCGGCGCGTCCCGGCCGGCGTCAGGCCCGTGCGGCCCGTGTCGGGCTCACGTACGGTCGGCCTCGCCCGGGTCGAGCGGACCCGCACCCGGGTCGAGCTGGTCCGCCGTGTCCGGCCGGATCCCGTGCAGCAGGTCGAGCGCGGCCAGCACCTCCTCGGTGCGACCCTCGCCGGCCAGCTCGCGGATGCGCACGGAGGGCCGGTGGAGCAGCACGCCCGCGAAGTGGCGCAGCGCCGCCTCGGCCTCGTCGCCCGCGCCGCGCGAGCGCGCCCGCGCGATCTCGTTGTCGAGGGTCTCGGACACCAGCCGGCGCAGCGCGGCGATCGCCGGCGCGACGGTCGCGTCCACCGCGAACTCGGCCGCGGCGGAGCCGACGAGCGCGCGGGCCTCGTCGTGCGCCTCGGTGTGGGCGAGCGGCGCGTGCACCCGCAGGGTGTCGAGGTCGAGGACGTCCACGCCCTCCATCCGGCGGACCGCCGGGTCGACGTTGCGCGGCATGCCGAGGTCGATGACGAGCAGCGGCCGTCCCGGCGGCACCGCCGAGGGCAGCAGCACGACGCCGGTGCTGGCCGTCACGACGAGGTCGGCCACCGCCATGGCCGCGGGCAGGTCCGTCTCCAGGGTGAGCCCGCGCTTGGCGGCGAAGGCCGCGCCGTTGCCGGACGGGGAGAAGATCCGCACGTCCCGCGCGCCGCGGGCGTGCAGCGCGGCGACCGTGGTGCCCGCGTAGCGGCCGGTGCCCACCACGAGGACCGTCGCCCGGGCCCAGTCGCCGACGCGCCCGGAGGCCAGGTCGAGCGCGAGCCGGACCAGGGAGCGGCCCGTGCCGCCGATCGCCGTGCGGTTCTTGACGCCGCGGCTCGTGGACACCGCCCGCTGGAAGAGCCGCTCGAGCTCCCCGGTGGCCGCGCCCTGGTCGCGGGCCGCCTCCAGCGCCCGCCCGACCTGTCCCGCGATCTCCTCCTCGCCGACGACCACCGACTCCAGGCCGCTCGAGACGGCGAACAGGTGGACCGCGACCGCCGGGCCACGGTGCACCGACAGCGACGTCCGCAGCTCGTCGGCCGCCACGCCGCTGGCGTCCGCGAGCGCGTCGACCAGCGGCTCGGCCGCGACCGCGTCCGTCCGGTCCGTCAGGTCGAGGTACGCCTCGAACCGGTTGCACGTCGCCAGCACCACGGCGCCGCTGCCGTCCGGGACGGCCTTGAGGAGTGCCTGCGTGGCCGCCGGGACGTCGAGCGAGAGCCGCTCGAGCAGTCCGAAGCTCGCGTTGCGATGGTTCGCCGAGAGGCACAGGAGCACGGCACCAGTGTCCGCTCGCTCCCTGGGTGCTCGCGTCGGGTCCGACGACACGCCCGGCGCCGCACCGTCGTACCTCGTTGCCCGCGACGGGGGACACCCGACCTCGAGGAGGCGCGTCATGGTGGCCGGGCCGGGCGTCGTCCAGCGCTGCGGATCGGGCGCGCAGCGGGGTTCTGTAGCGTTCACCGCGTGCTCCTGCCGCCCGGCCACCCGCTCGTCACCGGCCGCACCGCCGCGTCACCGCTGGTCCGCGCCTGCCGGGGAGAGCGGCCCGACGTCCCGCCCGTGTGGTTCATGCGGCAGGCGGGCCGCTCGCTGCCGGAGTACCGGGCGGCCCGCGAGGGCGTGGAGATGCTCGAGGCGTGCCTGACGCCCGACCTGGCAGCCGAGCTCACGCTGCAGCCGGTGCGCCGGCACGGCGTGGACGCCGCGGTCTTCTTCAGCGACATCGTCGTGCCGGTGGCGCTGGCGGGCGTCGACGTGCGCATCGTCCCCGGCCGCGGACCGGTGCTGGGCGCCCCGGTGCGCACGGCCGACGACGTGGCGCGGCTGCCCCGGCTCGACCCGGCCGCGCTCGCGCCGGTCGCCGCCGGCGTGGCCCGCGCCGTGGCGGCGCTCGGCACCACGCCGCTCATCGGCTTCGCGGGGGCGCCCTACACGGTGGCGTCGTACCTGGTGGAGGGCGGCCCGTCGCGCGACCAGCTGCGCGCCCGCGCGCTCATGCGCACGGACCCGGCGACGTGGGCGGCGCTGCTGGACTGGTGCGCCGACGTGGCGTCCGCGTTCCTGCTCGCGCAGGTCACCGCGGGCGCCTCGGCGGTGCAGCTGTTCGACTCGTGGGCCGGGTCGCTCTCGGTCGAGGACTACACGGCGCGCGTGGCGCCCCACTCGGCGCGCGCGCTGGCGGGTGTCCGCGAGCTGGGCGTGCCGGTGATCCACTTCGGCGTGGGGACCGGCGAGCTGCTGACCGCCCTGCACGCCGTGGGGGCGGACGTGGTCGGCGTCGACTGGCGGCTCCCGCTCGACGAGGCCTCGCGCCGGCTGGGCGGCACGGTGCCGCTGCAGGGCAACATCGACCCCGCGCTGCTGGCCGCGCCGTGGCCCGTGCTCGCCGAGCACGTCGCGGACGTGCTGCGCCGCGGGCTGGCGGCGCCCGCGCACGTGGTCAACCTCGGGCACGGCGTCCCTCCGGACACGGACCCGGACGTGCTCACGCGCATCGTCGAGGCGGTCCATGCCGGTGCCTGACGTCGCCGTCGTCGGCGGCGGCGTCGCCGGGCTCGTCGTCGCGCGCCGGCTCGCGCTCGCCGGGCGCGATGTGGTGCTCTACGAGGCCACGGACCGGCTCGGCGGCACGGTGTCGGCGCACGTCGTGGGCGGCCTCGTGCTCGACGCCGGCGCCGAGAGCTTCGCCACGCGGGGCGGCACGGTCGAGGCGCTCGCGCGGTCGCTGGGCCTGGGCGACGACGTGGTCTCCCCCTCGCCCCTGGCCGGCTGGCTGCTGCCGCCCACGCGGCCCGCCGTGCCGCTGCCCGCGACGAGCCTGCTCGGCATCCCCGCCCGTCCGCTGGCGGCCGACGTCGTCGCGGCCGTGGGGCGGCGCGCCGCGTTGCGGGCGGCGCTCGACCGGGTGCTGCCGCCGACGGTGGGGGCGGACGCCCGCACGCTCGGCGCGCTCGTCCGCGCGCGCATGGGCGCCGGCCTCCTCGAGTCGCTCGTGGCACCCGTGGTCCACGGCATCCACTCGCTGCCGCCCGACGACCTCGCGGTGGACGCGGTGGCGCCGGGCCTGCGGGCCGCGCTGGCGCGGCACGGGTCGCTGGCCGGCGCCGTCGCGGCGCTGCGGGCGGCGGCGCCGCCCGGGTCAGCGGTCCGGGGCCTGCGCGGCGGCGTGCACCGCCTGGTCGACGCGCTCGCCGAGGAGATCGACCGCCTGGGGGTCGACGTGCGGCTGGGGCAGCGCGTCGACGACCTCACGGGCCTGGCCGGGACGGTCGTCGTCGCCGCGCCCGGTGTCGCGGCCCCTGCGGCGCCCGGCCGGCGCATCGTGCTCGCCACGCTCGTCGTGGACCAGCCCGCGCTGGACGCGGCGCCGCGCGGCACGGGACTGCTCGTCGCGGCCGGCGCGCCGGGGGTGCGCGCCCGCGCGCTGACCCATGGCACCGCGAAGTGGCCGTGGCTGCGCGAGGTGGCCGGCGGGCGTCACGTGCTGCGGCTCTCGTACGACGCCGAGCCGCCGGACGTGCTCGAGGCGGCACGCCTGGACGCGCAGGCGCTCATGGGCGTCGACCTGCCCGCGGGTGCGGTGCTGGACGCGGCCCGCGTGGAGCTGGTGCGGCCGGCGCGCATGGCGGGGACGGCGCAGGTGCCCGTGGTGGGCGAGACCGTCGCGGGCTCGGGTCTCGCCGGCATCGTCGCGCACGCCGAGGCGACCGCGCAGCGGCTGCTGGGGTTTTCTGACGAGGCGTCCGCCTAGTTTCGTCGTCGGGCGACCAAGCAGGACCATGGTCCCGTGACCGATTCGCCCGCCGACGTCGCCACCCCCGCCGAGCCCGCCGCGCTCGGCTACACGCTCTGGGCCGTGCTGCGGCGCGACCCGGGCCGCCCCGCGGGTCACGGCGACCTCGCGCCGGCGCTGGCCGCCGTCGAGGCCACCGGCGTCACCGTCCGCGGCTTCTACGACGTCTCGTCCATCCGCGCGGACGCCGACCTCATGGTGTGGCTGCACGGGCCGGTGCCCGAGCGGCTCCAGGCGGCCCTGCGCACGCTGCGCCGCAGCGAGCCCCTGGCCACGCTGCTGCCCACGTGGAACGTGCTCGGCGTGCACCGCGAGGCCGAGTTCAACGCGGCCCACGCGCCGGCGTTCCTCCGCGGGCTGCCGCCGCAGCGCTGGCTCACCGTGTACCCGTTCGTCCGGTCGTACGACTGGTACCTCCTGCCGGCCGACGAGCGCCGCGCGATGCTCGCCGACCACGGCCGCAAGGGCGCGTCGCACCGGTCGGTGCTCTCCAACACGGTCGCGTCGTTCGCGCTCGGCGACTACGAGTGGATCCTCGCGCTCGAGGCGCCGGAGCTCGTCGACCTCGTCGACCTCATGCGCCACCTCCGGGACACGGAGGCCCGCCGCCACGTCCGCCAGGAGACGCCGTTCTACACGGGCCGTCGCATCGAGGTCGACGAGATCCCCGAGGTGCTCGCGTGAACGTCGACGCGATCCTCCTGGCGAGCTTCGGCGGCCCGGAGGGTCAGGACGACGTCATCCCCTTCCTCCGTAACGTCACGCGCGGCCGCGGCGTGCCGGACGAGCGGCTGGAGGAGGTGGCCCACCACTACCGCGCCCACGGCGGCGTCAGCCCCATCAACGCGCAGAACCGCGCCCTCAAGGCGGCGCTCGAGGCCGAGCTCGCACGTCGCGGGATCGACCTGCCCGTCTACTGGGGCAACCGCAACTGGGGCCCCTACCTGGCCGACACGGTGCGCGCGGCGCACGACGCCGGTCACCGTGACCTGCTCGCGCTCGTGACCAGCGCGTACACCTCGTACTCCGGCGTCGGCCAGTACCTGGAGGACTTCCAGCGCGCGCTCGCCGAGGCCGGCGCCGACGACCTGACCATCACCAAGGTCCGCGAGTACTTCGACCACCCGGGCTTCGTCGAGCCGTTCGTCGAGGGGGTCCGCGCGGCCCTGGCACGCATCGCCGACGAGCGCCCCGGTGCCCGCACGCACGTGCTCTTCACCACGCACTCGATCCCCACCGCGGCCGCCCAGGCGTCCGGGCCCGACCACGGGCCCGGCGGCGCGTACGTCGCGCAGCACCTCGCGGTCGCGCGCGCCGTCGTGGAGCGGGCCGTGCCGGCCGGCACGCCGTGGAGCCTCGTCTACCAGTCCCGCAGCGGCGCGCCGAGCGTGCCGTGGCTCGAGCCGGACGTCAACGCCGCGATCGACGAGCTCGCCGCCGACGGCGTGCAGGCGCTGGTCGTGGTGCCCATCGGGTTCGTCAGCGACCACATGGAGGTCCTCTGGGACCTCGACACGGAGGCGGCCGAGACGGCGGCCGGGCACGGGATGCTCGCGGTACGCGTCCCGACGCCCGGCACCCATCCCGCGTTCGTCGCCGGGCTCGTCGACCTCGTCGTCGAGCGGCTCCACGACGTCCCCGACGAGCAGCGGAAGCACGCCACAGACCTCGGCCCCTGGCCGGACCTGCCCACGCTCGCGGCCGCCGCGCGGGCGCTGCGATGACGCACGCCGCCCTCGCGGGGTCGCGGCGATGACCGGCGCGCTGCGCGTCGGCACGCGGGGCAGCGCCCTCGCGGTGGCGCAGACGACGACGGTGGCGGACGCGTTGACCCGCGCCACGGGCCGGCCGACGACGATCGTCACCGTCCGCACCGAGGGCGACGTGTCGGCCCGGCCCCTCGCGCAGCTGGGCGGCACCGGGGTGTTCGCCGCCGCGCTGCGGCGCGCGCTGCTCGACGGCGCGGTCGACGTCGTCGTGCACTCGCTCAAGGACCTGCCGACCGCCCCCGAGCCGGGGCTCGCCGTCGCGGCGCTGCCCGCGCGGGCCGACGCCCGCGACGCGCTGTGCGCACGGGACGGGCTGACGCTCGCGACGCTGCCGGCCGGGGCGCGCGTGGGCACGGGCTCGCCGCGGCGGGTGGCGCAGCTGGTGGCCCGCCGGCCCGACCTGGAGGTGGTCGACGTGCGGGGCAACGTCGACACGCGCCTCGCCAAGGTCGCCGCGGGCGAGCTCGACGCCGTGGTGCTCGCGTCCGCCGGGCTGGACCGGCTGGGACGCTCCGACGCGGCCACCGAGCGCTTCGATCTCGACGAGTGGCCCACGGCGCCCGGCCAGGGTGCCCTCGCCGTCGAGGTGCGGGCCGGTGAGGAGGACCTGGTGGGGATGCTCGACGACGCCGCGACACGGGCCGCGGCGGAGGCGGAGCGCCGCGTGCTGGCGCTGCTCGAGGCGGGCTGCTCGGCACCGGTCGGCGTCCACGCGCGGCTCGACGGCGACGAGCTGCGGCTCGACGCCCGGGTCTACCGGCTCGACGGCGGCACGTGGCTCGCGTCGTCCGCGCGTGAGGCGATGCCGCGCGCCCCGCACGGCGGCGCCCCCACCTGGGCGGACGCCGTCGAGGCCCTCGCCGCGCGTGTGGCGCGCGAGCTGCTCGACGCGGGCGCGGCGGAGCTCGCGGGGGTGGGCGCATGACCGGCGTCCACCCGCGCACCCTGCGCGCCACGCCGGCCATGCGGCGGCTCGTCGCGCAGACGCGCGTGCACCCGGCGCAGCTGGTGCTGCCGATGTTCGTCCGCGAGGGCGTCACCGACCCGGTGCCGATCGCCTCGATGCCCGGCGTGGTGCAGCACAGCCTCGACTCGATGCGGCGGGCCATCGCCGACGCCGCCGCCGCGGGCATCGGCGGCGTCATGCTCTTCGGCGTGCCGGAGCACAAGGACGCGTGCGGCACGGGCGCCACCGACCCCGACGGCATCCTCAACGTGGCCACCCGGGCGGCCGTCGCGGAGGCCGGCGACGCGCTCGTCGTGCAGACCGACCTGTGCCTCGACGAGTTCACGGACCACGGCCACTGCGGCGTGCTCGACGAGCGGGGCCGCGTGGACAACGCGGCGTCGCTGCTGCGCTACCGCGACATGGCGATCGCGCAGGCCGCGGCGGGCTCCCAGCTCCTGGGCCTGTCCGGGATGATGGACGGCCAGGTCGCGGCCGTGCGCGACGCGCTGGACGCCGCCGGGTACGTCGACACCGCGATCCTCGGCTACGCCGCCAAGTACGCGTCGGCCTTCTACGGGCCGTTCCGCGAGGCGGTGCAGTCGTCGCTGCGCGGCGACCGGCGCACGTACCAGCTGGACCCGGCCAACCGGCGCGAGGGGCTGCGCGAGGTGGCGCTCGACCTCGCGGAGGGCGCCGACGTCGTCATGGTCAAGCCCGCGATGAGCTACCTGGACGTGCTGGCCGACGCGGCCGCCGTGAGCACCGTGCCCGTGTGGGCCTACCAGGTGTCGGGCGAGTACTCGATGATCGAGGCGGCGGCGGCGCACGGGTGGATCGACCGGCGCCGCGCCGTCGAGGAGTCGGTCCTCTCCATCCGGCGGGCCGGCGCGGACGCGGTGCTCACCTACTGGGCCGTCGAGCTGGCGGGCTGGCTGCGATGACGACGAACGCCGACGAGTTCGCCCGCGCCCAGGCCGTGATGCCGGGCGGCGTCAGCTCGCCCGTGCGCGCCTACCGCTCCGTCGGCGGCACGCCGCGGTTCCTCGTGTCCGGCCAGGGGCCGTACGTCACGGACGTCGAGGGCCGCCGCTACGTCGACCTCGTCGGCTCGTGGGGCCCGGCGCTCCTCGGGCACGCGCACCCCGCCGTCGTCGCGGCGGTGCAGCAGGCCGCGGCGCGCGGCCTCGGCTTCGGCGCCTCCACGCCGGGCGAGACGGAGCTCGCCGAGCTCGTCCGGGACCGGGTGCGTCGCGACGGGGCCGGACCGATCGAGCGGCTGCGCCTGGTCTCGACCGGCACCGAGGCCACCATGACGGCCATCCGCCTGGCGCGCGGCGCCACCGGGCGCGACCTGCTCGTCAAGTTCGCGGGCCACTACCACGGCCACTCCGACGGACTGCTCGCGGACGCCGGCTCCGGCGTCGCCACGCTCGCGCTCCCGGGGTCCGCGGGGGTGCCGGCCGCGATCGCCGGGCAGACCCTCGTCGTGCCTTACAACGACCTGCCCGCCCTGCGCGCGGTCTTCGCGGCGCACGGGGACCGCATCGCCGCGGTCATCGTCGAGGCAGCGGCCGCCAACATGGGGGTGGTCCCGCCGGCGCCCGGGTTCGACGCCGCGCTGGCCGCCCTCGCCCACGAGCACGGCGCGCTGCTCGTCCTCGACGAGGTGCTCACCGGGTTCCGCGTGGGCCCCGCCGGCTGGTGGGGCATCGACCCGGTCCCCTTCACGCCGGACCTCGTGACGTACGGCAAGGTCGTCGGCGGCGGGCTGCCGCTGGCGGCGGTCGGCGGGTCCGCCGCGCTCATGTCGCAGCTGGCGCCGCTCGGCCCGGTCTACCAGGCCGGCACGCTCAGCGGGAACCCGCTCGCGGTCGCCGCGGGCCTGGCCACGCTGCGGGCCGCGGACGACGAGGTGTACGCCCGCGTGGACGCGGTGGCGGGCACCCTCGCCCGGGCGGCCTCGGCGGCCCTCGACGCGGCGGGCGTGACGCACGCGGTGAGCCGCGCCGGCAACCTCTTCTCGATCGCGTTCCGCGCCACGGCGCCCCGCGACTACGACGAGGCCCGCGACCAGGAGGCCTTCCGCTACGCGCCGTTCTTCCACGCGATGCTCGACGCCGGGGTGTCGTTGCCGCCGTCGGTCTTCGAGGCGTGGTTCCTCTCGGCCGCCCACGACGACGAGGCGGTCGGCCGCGTGCTCGACGCCCTGCCAGCGGCGGCGAGCGCGGCGGCCGCCGCGCTCCCACCCCCGCGCTGACCGGGGGGAGCACCGCCGTGCCGCACCGGGACACGCCCCGTGCCCGCCCGAGCCGCGGCCGCGTGACGCCCGGTCGAGCCGAGCCGGGACCCAACCGATGAGCGGGCCCGCCGCATCGCGGGACGCGCGGCCCCTGCAGGGCCTGCGCGTGCTGGTGCCCCGCGGCGGACCCTGGGGCGAGGACGTCGCCGATCGCCTGCGCGGCCTCGGCGCCGAGCCGCTCGTCGTGCCGCTCGTCGCGTTCGCCCCGCCGGAGGACGCCGTGCCCCTGGACGCCGCGCTCGACCGCCTGCGCCGGGGTGCCTACGACTGGCTCGTCGTGACGAGCGCGACGACGGTCGACGCCCTCGTCGAGCGCGGCGTGACCGTGCCACGGGCCACGCCCACCGCCGCAGTCGACGCCCCCCACGGACGCGGCGCGACCCTTCCGCCGAGCACGCGCGTGGCCGCGGTGGGCGCCGCCACGCGCGCCGCCTGCGAGCGCGCCGGGATCGTCGTCGACCTCGTCCCGGAGGCCGACCACTCCGCGATCGGCCTGGCCGCCGCCCTACCCGACGACGCCGGGCACGTGCTCCTGCCGCAGTCCGACCTCGCCGACCCCGGGCTCGCCCGGGCACTCCGCTCGCGTGGCGCCGACGTCGACGCCGTGGTGGCCTATCGCACGGTGCCGGTGACCGCCGACCCGGCGGTCCGAGCCGCCGTCCGGCGCGGCGACGTGGGCGCCGTGCTCGTCACGTCGGGGTCGGTGGCGCGGCAGGTCGCGGCACAGCTCGGCCCGCTGCCGGCGACCACCCTCGTCGCGTGCCTCGGCCCCCGCACGGCCACCGACGCGGCGGCGGCCGGTCTCCACGTCGACGTCATCGCCCCCGACCGCACGCTCCCCGCCCTCCTGACCGCCCTCGCCACCCACCGCCCCTGACCCCCGCCGTCTCCCCCCCCCCCCCTCCCCCCCCCCCCCCCCCCCCCCCCCCCCCCCCCCCCCCCCCCCCCCCCCCCCCCCCCCCCCCCCCCCCC